>Ga0265297_10001406_pt1 | contig 56700 bp, 46 predicted proteins | sample Munlanlwell13791_FD_192502 | JGI IMG/M metagenome (GOLD analysis project Ga0265297, IMG submission 192502) | Leachate microbial communities from a municipal landfill in Southern Ontario, Canada - Leachate well 137-91 | ecosystem: Engineered > Solid waste > Landfill > Unclassified | place...
TTTCAATATCTTTGGGAAATCCTGCCATCCGAAAGGTAGGGCATCGATATCTGCAAAATGGAGCACAACCATTCAACATCGTCTGCTACAAAAAATACAAATCTCCCGTTTGTAATTGGCATTGCTTTGAATTTGGCCTATGTCCTTTTGCAAATCATAGTTGGATTGAAAGTCAACTCATTGTCCTTGCTTTCGGATGCCGGTCACAATTTTTTGGATGTGAGCGGTTTGGCCTTTTCCCTTCTTGCTTTCAGGCTGACAAAGTCAAAAGCAACCGAGCGGCTTACCTATGGTTACAAAAAATCTTCCATTTTAATCGCCTTACTGAATACTGTTATTCTTCTTCTGTCTATCGGAGCAATTGGTTATGAAGCCCTTCTGCGGTTTAGGAATCCTGAGCCATTGGATGGGGTAACTGTGGCCTGGATTGCCCTGATTGGGATCTTTATCAATGGAATATCTGCATTTCTTTTTTTCAGGGAGAAGGACAAAGACATCAACATCAGAAGCGCCTTTTTGCACCTGCTTTCGGATGCGGTTATCTCGCTAGGATTGGTTGCCGGAGGTATAATCATATATTACACACATTATTACTGGGTTGATTCATTGTTAAGTACCCTCATTTGTCTCGTGATTTTGTGGAGCACCTGGAACCTGCTTAAAAGTAGCCTGCACCTCTCTCTCGATGGCGTGCCTGAGGATATTGATTTAAATGAAATCAGCACAATGATCGGATCGATGGAAGGTGTTGAAAGTTTGCATCATGTTCATGTGTGGGCAATCAGTACCAAAGAGAATGCATTGACCGGGCACCTGGTGGTCGCTGAAAATTTGTCCGTCGATCGGATCAACATAATCCGTCGTGAGATCCGTGAAAGATTGTTGGTCCTGAATATTTCACATGCTACCCTTGAGATCGAAACTGTGAATGATCAATGTAGTAACGAACACTGCGATTCTTGTTAATTGATAACGCTGACGGGGGAGTGATCCCCAATTTGGGGTTAGATTAATTTTGGCGATATTTGGTATTTAAACTATTTACCCATGAGAATAACTGGCAGGAGGGAATTTGTAGTGAGTTCAGCGCTTTGTGGAATTGGCATCGGACTGGCGGGTACTGTTGCCAAGGCCTCCACCCCAGAATTCAAAAATGGAGGGAAAAGAATCGGGATCATCGGGCTGGATACCTCACACTGCATTGCTTTTACCAAAGCGCTGAATGGTTCGGATGCCGGTGAAACCTATCTTGGATACAAAATTGTGGCTGCATATCCTTATGGCAGTCGCGAAATTGTAAGCAGTTCAGAAAGAATTCCCGGATACACGGAAGAGGTTAAGAAGTATGGCGTTGAAATTGTAAATTCTATCGATGATCTGCTAGACAAAGTGGATGCAGTGATGCTCGAAACTAATGATGGCCGGCTGCATTTAGATCAGGCTCTTCTAGTTATTAAAGCAGGGAAACGGATGTTTATCGACAAACCCGTAACAGCTTCACTCGCCGATGCAATTCTCCTTTATGAAGCAGCACAAAAACACGATGTGCCAGTTTTCTCAAGCTCTTCACCAAGGTATATATCTGGCATGGATGAACTCTTGGCGGGAAAAATCGGAAAAATTATAGGTGCGGAGACCTACAGCCCGGCAAAGCTGGAGAAGACCCATCCAGATCTTTTCTGGTATGGGATTCATGGTGTCGAAATGCTTTTTACTGCCATGGGAACCGGGTGCAAAAGTGTGGTCAGAATATCGAATGCAGATACAGACCTGGTTGTCGGAACCTGGAATGATGGAAGAATTGGGACCTTTAGAGGCATAAGGAAAGGTAAATTAGATTATGGCGGAACCATTTATGGCGAAAAAGGCATCCAATCCTTTGGAAATTACGCCGGTTATGATTTGCTGCTTATTCAGATCATACGGTTCTTCGATACAGGAATTGTTCCGGTCAAGCCTGAGGAAACCCTCGAGATAATTGCCTTTATGGAGGCTGCCGATCTTAGCAAAGTGAACAATGGCGCTTCGGTGGAGCTGGATTTGGTCTGGAAGAGGGCACACGAAATTGCTTCAGAACAATCAAAGTAGCGTAAAATCTATTCAAAATAAATCATTCTAACTGACATCTATTTATGGAAAATGCAAGAAGGGATTTTATCAGAAAAACTGTAATTGGGGCTTCGGCCCTCAGTGTGGGCGGTGTTTTACCCGGTTTCAGCGCCAAAAGTTATGCCAGGATTGTAGGGGCTAACAACAAAATAGTGGTTTCGATGATGGGTGTAAACTCAAGGGGGAAAGCCCTGGCAAAAAACTTTTCCATCCAGGAAAATTGCGAAGTTGCCCATATTTGTGATGTGGATTCAAGGGCTATTACCAATTGTATCGATGCAGTTAAGGATAGACAAAGGGTTGTCCCAAAGGGATTTGAAGATTTTAGAAAATCACTCGAAAGTAGAGATGTTGATGCGCTTGTTATCGCGGCGCCAGATCACTGGCATGCTCCCGCTTCACTACTGGCACTACAGGCCGGCAAGCATGTCTATGTTGAGAAACCATGTTGCCACAATCCAAGAGAGGGAGAAATTCTGGTTGAGGCTGCCCAAAAGTACAACAAAGTTATCCAGATGGGTAACCAACGCAGGTCGTGGCCCAATGTGGTGAAAGGAATTCAGGAACTGAAAAACGGCGCCATTGGCAAGGTCTATTTTGGCAAAGGATGGTACACAAACAACCGGGGACCGATCGGGATTGGCAAAAAGGTTGAAGTTCCGCAATGGCTCAACTGGGATTTGTGGCAGGGTCCGGCTCCCAGAAAGGAGTTCAAAGACAATTTTGTACATTATAACTGGCATTGGTTTTGGCATTGGGGAACCGGCGAAGCCTTGAACAATGGCACGCACATGATCGACCTGCTCCGCTGGGGATTGGAGGTTGATTTTCCGGTGAGGGTCAGTTCAAATGGAGGAAGGTTCCGTTACAAGGATGATTGGGAAACACCTGATACGCAGATTATCAATTTGGATTTTGACAAAGGAGTTTCCATGTCATGGGAGGGAAGGAGCTGCAATGGAAAACCGATTGAAGGGAGCTCTGTCGGAGTGGTTTTCTATGGAGAGAATGGCAGTCTGCTAATACCTAGCGGGAACAGTTATACGATTTTTGATCTTCAGGGTAAGGTCGTCAAAGAGGTAAAAGAGCAGCAAAAGATAGATCCGCGCGACCTTTCCAACCCCTCTGAGCAAGTTGATGCACTCCATATTCAGAATATGTTTGATGCCATCAACAACGGAGCGCCCTTAAATTCTGGCGTGGATTCAGGTTTCAAGAGTACATTGCTGGTCCAATTAGGCAATATCTCACAGAGAGTCGGACGAAGCTTAAACATTGATCCATCCAATGGACATATTCTGAAGGATCAGGAAGCGACAAAATTTTGGTCGCGAAGCTATGAAAAAGGATGGGAGATGACATTGTAACATAACTTTTCAGGGTTATTCCTATTCACAACTTGCCATGAATCAGACAAATTTAGAGAATGCATCAACAGCTTATCAGCTACATTGCGCTTGGAGCGCCTGCTACCAGAAGACCAGCTACTGAAAATTTACCCTTTTTACGGCCCGAAATAGGCTTTACCCCCAAGTGGTACCACCAAGCGCTTGGAATCGATTTTGGTGAAAAATGGCATATTGATCCAGTATACCGAAAGCAAGCAATTTTGGCCATGCGTTATGAAATTGACCTGCGTTTTCCAGGTAATAGCATTGGGAGGATGGATGGACAGGAAGAGTCACCGGACCTTCTAACCGGTGTTTTCGGCGCCTGTACCGTTGCCGCCATGTTTGGTGTTCCCATTCGGTATGACAAAGAGCAATGGCCTACCAGCGAACATTTTCAACTTACCGATGAAGAGATGGGGCGGTTGAAACCTGTTAACCCGGAAACCAATCCTTTTTTTCAGACTTTGATGAAACAAGTTGATTGGATTGAAAAGAACGAAGGAAAAGTTGTAGGATTTATCAACTGGCAAGGAGTATTGAACAATGCTCAGCGTCTGAGGGGGCAGCAACTATTTCTCGACATGCTGGTGTCTCCTGATTTGGTAATGAACCTGCTCGAATGTGTTACCACCACCATGATTGATGCGGCCAAAACGCTACAGAAAAGACAAAAACAGAGCGGAGTGAACTATTCATTTTTCACCGTAAGCAATTGTTTGGTTAACATGATACAACCAGAATTATATCAGGAATTTATATTGCCATTTGATATAAGGATTGCCTCTGAATTTGATGCGATAGGAATTCACAATTGTGCATGGAATGCTTCTCCATACCTGGCTGATTATGCTTCAGTTCCAAAAGTAGGTTACATCGACATGGGGATCAGTTCTGACTTGTCCAAAGCCAGGAAACTGTTCCCTGGAACCAGGAGATCGCTGATGTATACACCCATGGATTTGGTCAACAAACCAATCGATGATGTTCGCAAAGATCTGGAGTACATCGCAGCGAATTATGGTCCGTGCGATATCGTTGCTGCAGATATTGAAGAAGGTTCCCCGGATGAAAGGGTAAGTAAATTTATAGAGCTTTGCGCTCAAATGAGTGAACAATTTGGCTAATTTAGTTCGATCTTAGTGCAAAAATAAGCCGGGATAGGAACATGGCAGAATTTTCCTTCCTCCATTTTCCCGGATCCAGGTCTCGAACTGTCGTTTCCCTTTTTTTAGCAGGATTACCCTGCCTCCTGCTATCGGATCTTCAGGGTCTTTCATGATTTTAGAGACTCGTCCATATGCCAGTGCAATACAGTGGAATACGGTGATGTAATCGTTTCTCAAACATTATTTTTTCAAATTGAATGAATCAATTAATTTTCCCTGCATGTTAACCGATTCAAGATGTAGGCTGTTACCATCAATTTTTACATATTGAAAGAGTTGACCCTTGCTGTCTGTGACTTCAGCATATGGTTCAGGGTCAAAATTTTGATCCCTGTTGGGAATTCCTACCGAAATCAGATAGGCTGTACCATCGCGATAGGAAGAGACTACTTTCCCAGCTTTCATTGGTTTCGAGCGCATGTAATAATGGAGGTGGCCGCCGTAAACCATGTCGACATGGTATTTATCGAACAGCGGAACCCAGGCCTTCTGAATGTCGAGATAAGGCTCTTCGCGATTGTATGGAGCAAAATGAAACATGGCAATCTTCCAGGTAGCCTTGGTGGCAGCTAGCTGCTTTTCGATCCAGGCAGTCTGGGTATCAATAGGGGAAGTGGCGTCGATCATCAGAAAGAGCGCATTCTTGTATGTAAAGGAATAGGTCTGTTCTTGTGGTACACCCTTCGGGCCATTCATGGGATAGCTGAAAAGATCGCAATACAGTTTAGCCCCCAGACCGGCACGGTTGTCGTGGTTTCCGGGTACGGACATAAATGGAATTTTGCAGGCTGTCTCTTTCGAATGGTCAAAAAGGGCATCCCACTGATCTCGGTTCAAACCATCACTCACCAGGTCCCCTACGATCGAAAAGAATGAAGCATCAGGATGTGCAGCCCAACCTTTGTGGAGAATCTCACCGAATTTTGGGGAATAGTGGGTATCTCCAAACCACAGGAAGGAGAAGGATGAATTGGTAGATGCCGTGGTAAAGCTTTCTGAATCAGACCACTCGTTTTGGGAAGCAATTTGGTATTGATAAGTAGTTCCTGGTTTCAGTCCTGTCAATTTTGCCGTATAGTGATTGGAATAGCGATCGTTCACCAGCATGCGGTCTTCCATTTTCATTTTATCTGCAACAATGGTTACTACTTTTGATGTTCCTTTTACCTTGTATTTTAAGGTGGAGGCATCCACGGTAGTGTTGGTCCGCCACTGTAGATCCATGCTGGATGAAGGATCCGAACTCCAGGTAAGGATAATTTGATCGGGATTTTGGGAAGAGGCATACGGTGTTGATCTGAAAGCGCCCACCAAATGCGATTCGGAAGCCCTTCCCCTCGTTGTGGTAAGCAGCTGCTGGCCAGTCATGGCCACAGGAACATCCCGCAAAACAAGTTCATCCCAATCCATGTAGGTTGAAGCGCCATCTTGCAAAACGCCAAACTTCTGATCCACGGGAATAACAGGATTGATTTGCAATTTATCTTGTTTGTTTACTGGCGCTACTGAGACAAAATAGTGAAGCGCCAAGCCGTTTTCGAAACCATTTACGCCCAGTCCAACCCTCCCTTTTGGGAACTGCTTCTGCCAGATATCATAGGTTGTTTGACTGTTTTTAACTGTCATGGGCGTCTTTTGGAAACCAATTCCGGCAATCCAAAATGGAAGGGTCTTTTGTTCCTTGCTAACCATCAAGGAGACAGTTGCCGGCACATTAACATCAAACACCCAGTGGCAGGTCGAGAGAACCGTTAACTCATCTTGGGTGAAAAGCTTCATGACCTGTGCCAGATCAAGTTTCATCAATTCTTCAGGACCTTTTGTATGGTACAATTGGGTAATGGCACGATCTATTACCTGGTGAACGGTCTGCTCTTTCTGGGCTCCAAATGTTTTTCCAACGAGGAGAAGGAACACCAGGGTTGTACGAAATAAGCTTAAAAATTTTCCGGTCTGCATGTTAATAAATTAAATTAGCAAATCAATACACCCTCTGGAGGGGAGTAAAGATCCATTAGTAGTATATTTTAAATAAAATCTGACCGGCTATGCGCCAAAAAACTGCCGGTTTTCTGTTAGTTGATAGTGGCAACAATCTGCCGGTTATTTAGTTGAGCGAAAAGTCTGCGATTCGTAACAGACTTGTACCATGATTGAAAAACAAAGTTACAGTCTTTTACTCTTGTTAAATGATTTTACATCAAAAAGAAGGGTGAAACGGATGGTGTTGGCCAACGGATTGTTCTGATGTATCGGAACCAGGTAAGAGAAATCGATGGAACAAATATTCATCTTTATGCCAAGACCGGTAGAGAAAAATTTCCGGTTTCCTTTGAATTCACTCTCTGAGAAATATCCACCACGGACTGCAAATTGATGGTTGTACCAATATTCAACACCTGTGGAAAAATTGATCTCCTGCAACTCCTCTTTAAATCCACCCGGTGCATCGGAAAAGGAGCTGAAAATGGAACTGACTACCGACATATTGGTACTATTGTCTGGAAGGACAATTCCTCCGGATGAGGTCATGTTGCCTGAAGTGGTCTGGGGTGTAGGGACCAATAATTTATTGATATCGAATGAAATAGCTAACGAGTTAAAACTGTCAAACTCCTTGCTGTAGGTCGTTCCCAGCTTAAGATTGGCAGGGAGGAACTCTTTGTTCTGACCATCATCGTAGGATATTTTTCCGCCAATGTTGGAAAGATTGATACCGGCCGAGATGGACTGGTCGTTGCTGCTGTTGCCGAAATTTTTGGTATAATAAAAAGAGACGTCGGTCGCAAACGTATGACCGGGTACATAGGATTCAGGGCCAATCCCTCCTGAAAGATCAGAGCGGATGTATCTGATGGCGACTCCTCCTGAAAAATAATCTGAGAGTTTTCTTGAGTAGCTAAAGTCAAAAGCGAACTCATTGGGACTGACATTTGCAAGACTGCTGCCATTTTGATCAGTGAGCAAGATGTCGCCCATCGAAAAGTATCGAAGTGAGGCCCCAAGAGTTTGATATTGGTCCAGTTTATAGTATCCCGACAGGTACGCCAAATTGATGTCATTGACCAACTGTCTTAACCACGGAGTGTAAGACAAAGCAAATCCAAAATTATCATTCGTAAATGCATATTTTGAAGGGTTCCAATACTGGGAATTCGCATCCGGTGATGTGGCAACTCCTACATCACCCATGGCGCCATGCCTCGAATCTGGTGTTATTGTCAGAAATGGAACAGCAGTAGTAATTGGGTTGTATTGAATTTCCTGTCCTGTTGCCAAACTTTGGGAGTATACAGTTTGACAAAGCATTATAGCGAATATAACAACCAATAGTCTGTCAAAGTGAATTATTCTCATTCATTTTTTATTAGAGGTTAAAATCCGGATTTTCATCCAAAGTAAGATTAAATTTTTTAGGTTTAGAAACAAAAAAGATTATTTTAGAATATCATGTTTTAAATTCTTCGATACGATCTGATGTTCACTTCCTAAATCGATGACGGCATTTCCGGTTGATAATTCAATTACTATGGAATTAACAATCTCTTTGATCCACCCAGACTCATACTCTAACCCGTCTATCACCTTTAATTTCAGATCATTATTATCAAGGTGAATGATTTTAAAATGAGAATTGGCCGAAATCTTGAATGGAGCAATCTTGATAGGAATTGAATTGAGGGTATTGCACTCAACGATTCCATTGCTGTTCTTTATACTTTTTATTTTTTGAAGGGTTTCAATCAAAACAGGAACAAAACCATTGCCATTGTCAGATTTTTGAAGGTTTAATGCCAATAGACCGGATGTTGTCAGTTGATTCCCCGAATTGGTTACTGAATTTAAAATGGCTGAAATGTATGCTGTGTTTGGTTCAATTCCAAGCAGTTTCAACTGGTTAAAATGATGCCAAATGCTATTGGTGGCTTTGGGTAAGGCCTCTTCAGGCGTTTTCTCAAGACCCGTAGTTTGGTAACGGGATCCCACATAACAAAGTCCCTCATTGGTGCCCCTTCTGAAACCTACTGTACCTGTTCTCTCGTCCTCATTGGAAAGCCTAACGCTCTGAATGTCACCTGATCTTGTAAAATTCACGATGTAGAACAGTTTGGCATCTTCCTCCAGTTGGTCAAGTCCGCATTTGGAAATCCATTCAATTTCGCCTTGTCCGTTAAACTGAGCAAAGAAAAGATCAGGATGGGATGGGGCTGTTTCCTGAATGATCCCATTGTATTCTAATTTTCCACTGAAGGAGCCGGCAAGATAGAACTCATTTTTATCAAGCTGCTTTAATTCCAGACCGAATGCCTTCGCATCCGAATGAAATTTATCCATCCAGATTAGTTTGTTGTTTTCATCAAACTTAGCAACGAAAGGCACTTGAACCGAAACAGATTGTTTGATAATTTTCTCTGTCAGGAAGCCCGTTATGTAGGAGTTTCCATTTTCATCTTTCAGGTAGTCCTTTCCGGCGCCACTCCGTTCAGCGCCAAAAGAGAGGGCTAATTTCCATATTTTATCCTGCTCATTGAACGCCTCCGAGGCCTTATGAAGCAGTTTGATCAGGGGCTTTAGCGGATAAAAATCCTTCATCACCAGTCCCAGGGGTGCATTGTCAAAAGTAGGGTCGGCCATGGTATAGCTAGTTCCTTTGACCAGGAAATTGTCTCCATCCATGGGTTGATTCAACGATATTGCAACGGAATAAAATCCCGGAAATTCCACCAGCGCTGCCTTTTGGTTCATCAGTTCACTGATTAGCCAGGCAAACAACAGGGATTTACCCTTATCATTGCCTTCATCCCTGAAGAGCAGTTCTTCAGGAAACATAAAACGGTCGTAACCAAACAAATCGTTGTATGGACGATAAGCAAAGGATTTTTGCACAAACTGTTGCAGGAAAGCAGCACCTTCCTCCTTTTTCATTCCGGCCAAAACAGGTTTAAATTGCTTGAGAAGCGATTCTTTCGACAGGATGGTAAATGGGGTATTGAAACAGATTTCAGGGTCAGTTTGCGGATATTCCTCAAGGAATTTTGTCACTTCAGGATTGTATTTCAGATTAAATTCGTACAACCTCTTGTCCCAGTTAAATTGAATTTTCTTAACCGCAACCTCTCCCTGGAAATTTAGTGATCTATTGATATCCAGGTGAATGCAGCCGATTGCCTCTGAATGATTGTGCGCGTAGGTAGTGATTGGCAGGGTAGCAATCGGTTTGTTTATGTAATAATCGAATTCATCAATTCTGACTGATGGAATCCCATAGATGTTACCGGATGTTCTGTACAAAATGGAAGCGCCCAGTTGATTGTATCCAATTTTTACATCAAAACCTGAACGGATCATTAACGCCCAATTTAAAAGCGTTGCCCCTGATTCATCGTTTGGATACATCGCATTCGAACAGCTCTTAACCAGTAAAAAATAGCCATAGTCATTTAGCCCGAATCTATCCTTGATTGCGGTCAACTGCACGATGAGGTGTTCGCTGTTTCCTGTCGCAAATTTTTTCCAGAAACCGACAATTGCCTCGCGGTTTATTTGTTGATTTACAGGTAGTACCAATAAACGATCGAAGGTAACTGTGACTGTATTGCCATAAAATTTGAAATTTTGTCTTAACGGATTTGAGATTACATATTCAGGTTTTCTGATTCCTGGAAGGTTTTCAGGTGCGCCTGAAGATTCTTCATATGGTTGGTCATTGAAATAACAGGGCAAAGATTGTGAATTGTGGTAACTGGTCTCCTCAAATTTAAACTGGGGGGCAGGATCAAATTTCTTGGATTTGGGAACATGGATCCCGGGATTTGGAGAAAATTTTTCCCAGTTTTGTTCCAACAAATCGGTAAAAGCATTGTCCTGTTGGTGGGAAAAATAATGAAATCCGGATTGCAGATAGGGCAAAGGTCTCTGGTTGTTAAGAAGAAATTCCCGACTCTCATTAACCCAAATCTCCTTAAAATCTTTGATTGTCTGACCAAAAAGCAGGTTTGGCACGCTGGAAATGCAAAGGCAAAAAATCAAAATTTTCCGGAAAGAAATTCTTCCTGAAACCTGTTCCATAAGTTCAAAAAATTTATGATTTCCCAACAATTTTTAGATTATTAAGGTTTTTACAAAGATAGAGTTAAAATAGCATTTTTTAATATAAACTGTCCGTTTTATAGCTAAATTTGAGAGGGGTATAATGTGATAAAATGGATTTAATTTTAAAATACCTGAATGTAATAGCCATCGCAAGTATCAAATTTTTTTGGGCGACTCCATATGCTTATATGTTTCGGCTCAACCAGATTGAGACCTTTGTGATGATTCAACTTGGAGGGTTGTTGGGTTTTCTGTTTTTCTATGCCTTTTTCTCATTTCTACTGAAGGAACTCAAATTGCTTTGGCCCTTCATTTATTTTATCACACCCCCAATATTTAAGGTAAGATTTGAGCAATGGCGTGATACCCGTCGGTACCGTCGGTTAACGGCCAATAAATTTACACGCAGGAACAAAATGATTGCTGCCATACGCCGTAAGTTTGGCATGCCCGGAATCTTGTTATTGACCCCAATTTTGCTTTCTATCCCCATCGGTGCACTGCTGGGCACCAAATACTTTCACCACAGGAAGAGTTTTATCCCATGGATGTTGCTCTCCATTTTTGTTTGGGGAATTGTCTCGGTCCTTTTATTCGGAATTTTTATTCCTCACTGACGTTTCAGGCTCTTCAAAATATTTTTGGCTTTTGAACGCATTCCCGGAGTAAGTTCTTCTTCCAGGATGGATTCTGTTACGTAGATCAACTCAGACTGAAGTTCGGGCAATTTCAGTGAAATATTGTGAAGAAGCTGTAAAGAATTTGCCCTAACAGCGATGGCTTCAGAAGGTGACAGCAGTTTGTATAAGGTGTCCACCAGTATTCCTAAACTCTCTTCCGGTATTTTTTGACTCAGCAGCATCCGGGTGAAATGTCGTTTCAAAGAGCTGCTTTTCAATCTTGTAAGATGATCAATCATCTGTGGAACAAATATTTCCAGCCTTGACGGATCGGCTTCAGAAACATGGTCTATGACCCAGGCCGCATGCCAGGCCAGTCTTGGATTGTCGCAGAATATCAGGTCATAAATTTCACCAAAGAGCAGTTCATCTTTCAGAACCATTTCCTTCCAGAGGGATATCTCCTGAATTCCGATTTGTTCCAATCTCTTGCTTAAAATGGTGTCGGGATTATTTATCTTCCCGGATTGGCTGGAGAAAGTCATAGAATTCCAGTTGAGAAGTTAACGGAGGGAAAGTATCCTGATTATTGATTTGGTTTGACAATTTATTGTCCAATATTCGGGCTGAGGTATTGTCTTTCCATTGCAGATCCAGAAATCCTAAAAGTTCCTTCTTCATCTCCGGATCATAGATGGGAACAGAAACCTCAACGCGCCTGTCGAGGTTTCGGGTCATGAGGTCGGCTGATGAGATGTACATATTTTCTTTTCCACCGGCATAGAAGTAATAGATTCTTGAATGTTCAAGGTACCGGTCAATAATTCCTATGGATGGAATGGAGTAATTATCTTCAACTGAAGTGGAGACCATGGCAAGCATACCCCGGACATTGATTCGAACATCAACGCCGGCTTTGGCTGCATCGCATAATTTACCGATGATTTCAAGATCAACCAGGTTATTGCATTTAATGGAAATGGCTGCTTTCTGCCCATTTTTAGCAGCCTGTATCTCTTGCCTGATCATCTGGATCATTTTGTACCGCATGGTGAATGGTGATACCAGCAGGTGATGGTACCTACCAATTTTGTAGTTTTTGGAGAAAAATTCAAAAACTTTAGATACCTCTTTGGCGATAGCCGGATTTGCAGTCCAGAGCATCTGGTCTGAAAAGACTTTGGAGGTGATTTCATTAAAATTTCCTGTACCGATACAGGCATAATTGATCACCTCCTTCTCCTCCTTTCGCGAAATCAGACAAAGTTTTGAATGGACCTTTAAGCCGGGAACACCCAAAATAACTTTAACCCCTTCGCGGGTTAAAAGATTGCCCCATTGAATATTATCCTGTTCATTAAATCTTGCCCTCAATTCCAGAATAACCGTCACCTTCTTCCCGTTTCGGGCAGCATTGATCAATGCATGGATCACATTTGAATTCTTGGCCATACGGTAGGCGGTCATTTTTATCTCGGTCACCTTTGGGTCGATGGAGGCTTCCCTCAAAAGATCGATAAAATGGTAGAACGATTGATATGGGAAATGAAGCAGAATGTCCTTTTTGGCAATGGCGGATAGAAAGGGCTCTCCCTGATGGATATCAGGATGTGGCAGCGGACTATAGGTCTTGTAATAGAGGTGCTTTTTTCCAATGGAGGGGAATCCCATAAAATCTTTGAAATTGTGTATCCGGGAACCGCCAATGATCACATCATCACGGTCGAAGTTGAGCTTTTTGAGAAGCAGGGCCAAAAAATTCTCAGGAATCTCTTTGTCGTGCACAAACCGGACCAACTCGCTGTTGCCTCTTTTTTCGAGACTCTTCGACAGAATTTTCACGTAGCCTTCCGCCACATCATCGTCCAGATCAAGTTCCGCATCCCTGGTAAGTTTGACAATGTATGAGTTGATCGTCTTAAAACTAAACATGTAAAAGATGTCCTTCAGTTCATATCGGATGACATCTTCCAGCAAAATTATGTGCCTTTTATCATCGTTTGAAGGCAAAATAACAAACCTCGGGAGCAGGTCAGTCGGTACTTCAATCAGGGCATACTCCTCTTTTTTAGATTTGGTCATGACGACGGCCAGGTAAATGGCATCGTCGTTCAGGGAGGGGAGTGGTTGGTTCTTCTTGATAATCACTGGCATGATGCGCGGACGAACCTCCTCTTTAAAAAATGCAGTGACATATGTTCCCTGTTCAGTTGTCAGTTGGCTTTCGTTGATGATGAAAATGTCCTCTTCGGCAAGATCTTTCAACAATTGACCATATATTCGCTCAAACCACTGGCTTTGCGCGACAACCGTTTGCTCAATCCGGTCCAGGATCGCGGCAGGCAGTTCCCCATCCGCAAGTACCAGATTGTCAATGGTAGCAAGTCTGCGTAAAATGGCCACCTTAATTCTGAAAAATTCATCAAGATTGTTCGAGTATATCCCAAGAAATTTGAGCCGCTCAATCAATGGCACCTCTTTTTTCGATGCTTCCTGGAGCAGCCGCTCGTTGAAGGAAAGCCAACTGAGTTCTTTGTTGCGGGTTATGTTGTTCATTACTTCTTAAAAGAGGTTTGGTCCTTTTCCAGGGAATATCTGAGCTGATCGAGCATAATTGGAACATCTTCAGGATCGACACCTTGATTGATCAGGTGTTCCAAATCCTCCTCAAAGGCATCCATAAATTCTTTTTCAGACATTTCGGCGTCATTGATGCTCTGCATGTAATAATCCAGGGCTATTTTTCTATTCCCCAAACACCATTGGACATGCCCCATGTTCATTAAATCGAACTTATTGGGAGAATCATCCACCAGTTTACTGAAATAGTTTTCAGATTGTTGTTTCTTTCCTACCAGGAGTGAACACCAACCGATGGGTCTCCATACTTTCTTGTTTCCCGGAGAGAGATATTCGACCTTGAAATAGGATTTTAATGCTTCATCATATTGTTTAAGTTCCATCCGGCAATGGCCGATGGAGATGTGAATGGCCAGATTGTCAGGTTCGAGCGCAACTGCCTGGATATAATATTGCAGGGCGAGATCCGGCTTTTTTAGATGCCTGTAGCAGAGGGCAATTTTTTTGTGGTTCCAGGTGCGGTTTTGATTGTAGAGATCTGCCTTAAGGTAATAGGAGAGTGCAAGTTCGTAATTCTCCATCTTCTGATAACAGTAGGCAAGCTTCTGAATTAATTCGGCCTCGTCATCATCGTGCAATAACAAAATATATACCTCAGCTGCTTCAGGATAATATTCTTTGGCGAAGTAAAATTCAGCTATATTTCTCATCAACTGCGTCTCCTCACGCAAAAGGTCGCGAAAAACAGATTTGTTGTGGAAATCGAACGACCAGGAGAAGATGTCAATAAACCCTTCACGTTGTGGATGAAGTTTGCAGAAACGGTACAAATCCCTTATGTATTGCCCGGATATGGCTTCTGCTTTTTTATCATGGGAAATGATTTCATCCTCACTTTCTGCCTCAAGCAGTTGATCAAACTCAGCCGACATATTGTCGAACATCATTTTTTTGTACTCTGCCGGAATGGTTTGCATGCTAAAGCAGAAGGAGTATTTGTCTGAATTGCACAATACAGGTGTTTTGAGCAAGAGATCGAACAATTTTTGATTGACCTGCAGATCTTCATTGGCAGAACTTCTGATCAAATCGGGATGATGGGAGTAAAATGGAACGAACCAGTTGGTAAGTTCACCAAAAAACGTGAAATTTTTCAGATTGGCGAAGGAGGTCATGAAGATATCCGCGCCCTTCATCTGCATCTCGCTCAACTCCTCCATTTTGTCCATAAATCCGGGAGAATCTTTCAGAATATCACGCCATTCAGGGTTTTTGTCCTCATTCAGGCCTTCTCCCAGCATGGCCTCAAGGCTCAATTTATTGCGCAAGTTTGGACTTAATTTCATCATCTCTGGAAGAATTTCATCCTGGAGCTTGCGTTGGATCTTTTCAGTCTCCTTTGATCCGATCAGCTGCAAAATAATCTTTTCAAGATGTTGCCTGAATGATTTTTTTTCACTCATCAGGGCCAAACGGGCGGTAATGGCCGGGAATAGGAAGATCCTTTTGTCGTAGTGATAAAGTGTAATCAGCAAACCTGTCAATGCCCGCTGATTCACCTCTTCCTGGTCTGATTCGTATCCTTCGAAGAGAAGCATAATCTTCTGTTCGTCAAATAGATGCAACTGACCAAGGGTGATGGAAGATATCAAAAAGGCTTTTTCGTATCCGGGAATATGCTGATTTTGAAGAAAACCATTAAAGGAATTGACCTCTTCGTGCGAAAGTCTGTTTTTAAACCAGTAATGATAAAACAGATTGATTAGCTTTTGGTGATGTCTCTCCTCCTCTGGTTCGTATTTTTTGTCAGTTGTTGGAACTTCGATAAGTGACCGAAGCTCATTTTCCAGGTGGAAGGATTCAAGCTGGGAAAATTGCTCAGCAATGTTATCAAGGACTATGCGGACAAATCCTCTTTTTTTCTGATACTCCAGGGAGGCAGAGAATTTCATTTTCAGTGCATCTGCGCAACCATCCGCCAGTTCGAAGGCAGAGATCAAAATGTGCTGATATATTTTCTGTCTTTCAGGATCTTTTATTCCTTCGACGGTATATTTCAGCATGAAACGGTAGTTCTGTTCCAGTTCCAGTTGCTGGGCGCCAAACTCACCCAGGCCATTGGCTGTGATGATACGATCAAGCAGATCGAACGCAGGCTTCAGTTTTCTATCCGAAAGCAGCTGACAAATCGAATCATGACTATTTTTAATATCTGTCTCTTTCATTTGGTACACTGCTTCAACCGCAATGTTAATCAAAACTACCTATAAAAAGTTCTTTTTCAAAATGACGAATGGAGAATGGACAAAGGAGGACTAGGATGACGGGGAAGACTGGGACGAAGAGGGAGAGACGGAATGACTGAGAGACTGTACGACGGAAGGAAACCAATTTTTGGTCAGAACTGATATTCTGCTTTTGAAAGAAGATATTTGGAAGCTATGTGCAGAGGCTGATTACTGGTCCCGAATCCTCGGGATCAAGCCGAAAAGTAGCCCGAGCGGAAAGATACCCACCGAAAACCACCGCTGCCGAACTTGACGGGTAGCTGATTACCACCCGTTATTCATTAGTCCATAGATACTTTCATTAATATCCGCTCCCATTTCTGGTCCGCTATAACCATTAATTATTTTGTTTATTCTAGTGTCTTTGTCCACTACAATGACCTTTGGGTATGATTTAAGACCGAGAGCATTTGCAATATTATCGTTTCCGATTAGGATTTCGAAAGGAATATTCTCTTTTTTTGAATATTCTTTAATGCGTTCAATCTTATCAACAAGGTTAATATAATAGAACCTGATCTTCTTATTATCTTTAAAATTGAGGTATGATTTTTTCAATTCCGTTGAGACTAGTACACAGGGAGCGCATCCAATATATCCAAATTCAAGTATCGAAATTTGTCCCTTTAAAGAACTTAACGAAAACAAATCGTTATTTACTGACAGTAAGTTCAAACTTGGAAGATAATCGCCTTTTTTTAATTCTTTAATCTCGTTTATTGTATGCTTGGAATTAACCTTTTCAGTTAGATTAAAGTTGAATAATTCATCTGACAACGGCTCATTAATATGTAGCTTATTTATTTGAAATGAGCATGCTTGGTCAATTTGTGGTTCTCCGTCAACCGCTCTTTTAAAATGAGTATGCAGATAAACCGGAAAATATGTGTTTTTATCTATTGCAATTCTTTCTGTATTTGAATAAACTGCGTTAAATTTCGGGGTATCTCCATGCTTTTCATTCTGGATCATAAAGCAATCTATATCTCCTATAATTGTATCTGATAGCAATGTAATTTCTCCAATTAACCAGGAATTTTGTCTCATGTTAAAAATTGAGTCAGATAAAAACAGTCTGTCTGAATAGAAACTTACATTACCAATTAGTTTATTAAGAACAATGTCAATAGTGAAATTTGATTTGACCTGTTTTGCCGGATTCACCACAATTGCACTGTCTTTTTTCATGAAGTACGTTAGTTGTTGTCCATTATAAAATGATTGATAGCTCATATCATTTAGCAAATCTTCCATATTATCTGTAATATTCCAACCAATAACAGAATCATTCTTAGCTCTTTTTAGGTAAAATTTGTCCAAATAGCTAGTTGTTAATAGATCAGAATTTGGAGTTGGCGAACCAATATTAAAGCTTAACTCTCCACTAAGTGTTTCAGTTTGTTTTATGGATTTTAATGATTTGCTTAATATATTTTCCACAGTTTGTCTTTCCTGACAATTATAGAGTCCAAAGCTTAACAGCAACAAAAATAATAACGTAAAGAGTCTCATAGTCTGCAATTATAATGGTTGGTAACGTAGGAAGCTACACGCAGGGGCGGACTGCGGGCGATTCCCTGTCAAGTCGAAAAGCAGCTCGGGCGGAAAGATGCACACCGAAAACCACCGCTGCCGCACTTGACGGGTAGCTGAAGTTGTGGGCTGGGTTCATTTTTTTTTCAAGTCGTCACCAAACGTTTCTATTTCATATTTACAATATCTCTTCTTGAGCTAACATTCAATTTTGAATATATACTACTAACATGAGATTTTACAGTACTCAATCCAATGTTAAAATGATTAGAGATTTCTTGATTGGTCGCTCCGTCCTGAAGAAATTCATAAATTTTCCTTTCTTGGATACTTAGCTTTTCAAAGTTTTTGGACTTTTTTAATCTGAGTTTGCCAAGAAAAAATCCAATAACAGTTAAAATGAATGCCAAAATTACGCTAATTACTATTAGATAAGAATTGCTGTTTATTGGCAATTGTTTTGCAAATGTCTTGAAATAAGCATTATCCTGATTTTTCCATCTTTTGATATAAGATTTGTAGAAATCCATATTCGACAAATAATTTGACTCAAATTTAGTTTTGTATATTGCAAATAAAGAAACAAGAAAATTATTTGACGAATCTGCAATTAAAAGTAAATCTTTATGTAATTGGGCTTCAATCAGTAATCGTTTTGATGCTGAACTTTCTGAAGCAATACTATCTGCCTTAAAAACCATTTCACTTATTTGCTGGAAAGCAGTGTTCGCTTCTGAGTTTCCATAAGTCACATATTTGAATGGAGGGTATGATGAATTGCTTTTCAATTGAATATTTGAAAAACAATTTGCAATTAAAAACAGATGATTTTCGTCTTTGCCTCCAATAATTAAAGTCGCAGGAGTATCTCTTTTTTTTATAATATGTAATCGATACAAGTTTTCTTCTTTGGGTAAAAAATCAATATTGAATTTAAAGTAACCAAGACTGTCTATTACAGTCTTGGCTAAAATCATTTCATTTGACATTACATACATTTCAGCAAATGTTGGAATATGTGATAGATAGATAACTGAATCCCAAGTATTGTCAATAGATATATTTCCTGAAATATGAGAGCTCGATTTATTTTGCCCGTTACATGTAATAGGAATTATTATATATAGAAATATTGTTGTGAGAATATACCTAAAAAACATAACTATCATATTTTCAGCACTATTCAACAAATGAAGTTTGGATTCTTATATTTCCAGTTGCTTCTGATGGAATGATTTTAACCTTCCAGCTCCCAGCCTGGGGTTCATTCAACCTTTTTCGGATATTTCCGTTAACCATCTCTTTTTTCTCTGAATTTAATTGTGTTCCTACAGTAAAATTTCCCTGTTTTGTATCATTTGGGTCATATACCTCAATGGTAATCTTGCCGTAAGTTACCGAACTCATAATCATTAATTCAAATTTTTGTGTTTTCTGTTTAATACTAATAATAACCTCTTCTGGCTTTGAATCTTTTTCTAACCTTATAGTTCGTTGTAAATCTTCCATAGTCTCTGAACTTTTAGAAGAGGAAACCTTAACTTCTTGACTCTGTCCAAGGACTGTTAAGGAAAAGATTAATGCAATAATAACTAAATAAGCTGTTCGTGTTTTCATAATTTTATAATTTAAAAGTTTAACAATATTGATGACAAAACTATTGTGAAACTTCGTCAAATAGAAAAATCAGTAGAACGAAAAAGGTCTAACCAAGGTATGAAAAAAGGCTAAAATTCGATGTCATATGGTTAATTGTGTCTACTTGTCTTAAATGTGTGCTAACAACCATATAGCTTCTAGTGCCGCAATAACCTTGCCCATAACTCGTTTATATGTATGGGGAAATAGTGTCTAGCATCCTTATTTGGTCGGGTTTGTATGGTTTTCGTCAGCAATACAAAAGTAAACATACCTAATAATATTTGAATACCAAAGCTTTAGGCAGGCAAATTGTGCAGTGCAGACTTGGGGGATGCGGTTTGTATCTGCATTTTTCGCACCACTGTGATCGGTGGCTACCAATATTTCGGCTAAAGCCGTGGTGGTATATGTGCGCATTTGGTCAACGCCATAAATACAACGCTAGTCAATTGTCCATTTTGCGGTATTTCAGTCGTTTGGATTATGGCGGGTTCGCAATTCGTCCGACCCGACTAGCCGTAGCCTTCATGCTACGGACATGAAAACCGCCATCCAAGCACGGGCTTCAGCCCAAATTGGTCGCCAACGTTTCGGCTAAAGCCGTTCCCGTGATAATCATTCAATCGTCAACGCCATAAATGGCGTTGCTAGTCAATTCCCATTTTGCGGTATTTCAGTCGTTTGGATTATGGCGGGTTCGCAATTCTCCTGACCTGACTAGCCGTAGCCTTCATGCTACGGACATGAAAACCGCCAACCATGCATGGGCTTCAGCCCAAATTGGTCGTCAAGGTTTCGGCTAAAGCCGTTCCCGTGATAATCATTCAATCGTCAACGCCATAAATGGCGTTGCTAGTCAATTCCCATTTTGCGGTATTTCAGTCGTTTGGATTATGGCGGTTTAGCAACTCTCCCGACCTGACTAGCCGTAGCCTTCAGGCTACGGACAATGGACAACGGATAACGGATACGGGATACAGGGTATGGGGGTACGAGTTAAAGGCACGCGCATTATTAAAATTCATAGAAAATCCGTAAATTGATATTGTCTTAATCCTAAATACACAACCACCTAATTATGTCCTACATCAAGGTTTATGTCCATTTCGTATGGTCAACAAAAGAGAGATACCCATTCTTGAATGATTCCATTCGCAATCAGCTGTTTGCACATATTCGTGACAATGCCAAAAAGAAAAATATCTACATCGATTTCATTAATGGCTATACCGATCATGTTCACATACTTGTTTCACTAAACGATGATTTAAGCATTGGCAAAATAGCCCAGCTAATAAAGGGGGAGTCATCACATTGGATCAATCAGTTGCAATTGACTGCCGGTAAATTTGAATGGCAGGATGAATATCTGGCTATTGGCGTTGGCGATGATAAGTTGGACATCGTACGAAATTACATCGCGAAACAACCCGAACATCATAAAAAAGTTTCGTGTGCCGATGAATACAATAAATTCATTGAGCGTTATGGTTTTGATATTGTCAGGTCAAATACAGAAAGCCCATAGCCCTCTGCTAAAAATACCTGGCCGCGTACCTTTTGGCTCGCTTGGTATTGTGGAACTCATAATTGATGGTGAATTCGTGGGTTCCTGAGTTGATCATATTTTCGTGGAAGGTTGTCAGGTCCCCCGCTCCCGCGCGATTGCATCGCGTGGTTGAATGAAAGTTAATTCTTACTTTTAAATTCACAGCAGCACTGCCGATTATGCCGGAGAGAAAGGAATGTTGGACAATATCATTGTTATCAGGTAGAGTGGAATACCACGCGATGCAATCGCGCGGTAGCGAGGGAGGGCCCAATGGATTTGGAAAAAACCCAGGACTTTTACTTTTCGATAGTAAGATAATTGGAGATGATTTTTGTGATAAGGACATTATGAAACCTGTCAATAGTATAAATAATATACCAGACAGTTGTCCGGTTCCGGCGATAGGTTAAAACCTTATCTCCATACAACTTATGGGTGGAATAAATAGTTCGGAAATGATAAGTTTTGTTTGCCAGCGAAAAACATTTGGCCTCAATATCATCAACATATTGCAGGGCATGTTCAAGCTCCAGCGGACCTTTTTCCCAGGTTATCAAAGCCGTAAAAATGTTTTTTAAGTCATCGATGGCTTGGTGAGAGATATAGACAGCGGCCATATTTTATCTATGTGCTGTTATTTGGTTTGAGGATCGTTTTTGTACAAGGATTTGACATGATTTCTGACCTCGTCAAAACCATCTTTAACTGGAACATATCCTTCAGGGACAGGTTCTGAAATCTGGTCAGGTTCAACAAACCGAACGACACCGGGATGGCGGCGAAGTTCAGTAATTAATTTCTGGCCAGCCGCCGTATTTGCTTCAATTTGAACGGTAACAGTCATATTGTTAATGAATTATTTTGAATAAGCATTACAAATATACAACCATTTTATTTATTGTGTAGGGTGCTTGTAATTGCCAAATAAAACCAGACGAGTAATAAAAAATTTGCCAACATAAAATGAAGGTTTATACAACACGGTTTTGAGATCAAAAGAATACAGACACTCTCCTATTAAAAGCTTCCAAACGGTTACTTAGCGCCCCGGAATTGATTCCTAATGCTTCCGACCATAATTTAACACTCCAGGGCAGTTACTTAAGGCTTCCAAACCATTATGTAACGCTCCGGAACTGTTACCAAGCGTTTCCAAACCTTTACTTAACACTCCGGAACTGTTACCAAGCGTTTCCAAACCATTAGGTAACTCTCCGGAATTAAATTATCTGTTTAAAAATACCTGGCCGTGTACCTCTTAGCGCGCCTGGTGTTGCGGAACTCATAGTTAATCGTGAATTCGTGGGTCCCGGAATTGATCATGTTCTCGTGAAAGGTTGTCAGGTCAAAGGAGTAGCCAAATCTCAACTGGGCATTGACATTGAACTGAAATGATAGGGCATAGGAGTTTTTCAGTCTGTAGGTGGCGCCGAACCAGACCCTTTCATAGAGCAGAATATTTGCGGCGAGGTCGAGGTAGGATGGCGTTTGTTCGCTCCACCTGAAAAGCGCCGTGGGTTTTAATTTCACATTGTCGGCTACAGTAAAAACATAGCCTCCCATGGCATAAGCATGCAATACCTCGCGGTACACCTTTTTGTCAGAATCATCCACAATGTTGTTTTTGAACAATTTTGGCATGGACATACCCAGGAAAAAAATGTCGCTGTGCCAAAGAACGCCGAATCCAACATTGGGCAACATCTTAAAATCCACATTTTGGGCAAAAGAGGGATCCAGTGGGTCATTCAGTTCCAAATCGGTGAACCGGGCATGGTAGGTATTGAAACCCGCTTTGATTCCCAAGGCGAGAAATTCGCGGGGTCTCAAAATGATCCGGTATGCATAATCCGCATAGAGACCGTTTTGGAGAATTGGGCCCCATTTATCATTAACAATGGATAACCCAAGCCCGACATTGAATGATTTCATCGGGAAGTGCATGGTAAAAGTGTTGGAGTTTGGGGCTCCTTCCCATCCTACCCATTGGGCCCGCGACAAGGCGCTGAGGGTTAGAACACCAGAGATCCCTGCATAGGCAGGCTGGATGGATAATAAATTGGTGAGGTATTGGGTATAAATTGGATCCTGCTGTGATTTCACAGTTTGCGGAAAGGCAGAAAGCAATACTATTACCACGGCCACAAGCACAATCGACTTGCGTAAATGAGCTCTTTTCATATTCAAAAGGTTAAGGGAATCCTTTTAATAATAAAATGGAAGGATAAATATAGGTATTTCCTTTGAGAATTAAACATGAAACTTTTATGGTTTGGAAATACTGTTATCTTCGTAAAAATTTTAGATCAAATAAGATGTTTTCAGGAATAATTGAAGGAATGGGTACCCTGGTATCTGTTGTAAAAGATCAGGAGAATGTTCATTTTACGCTAAGTTGTGATTTTACAAATGAACTTAAGATCGACCAAAGTTTATCGCACAATGGGGTATGTCTGACAGTTGTAAGAAAAGAGGGTAGCACTTATACCGTGACGGCCATCAAAGAGACTTTACTCAAAACAAATCTTGGTGTTTTGAAGGTTGGCGACAAGGTTAACCTGGAGAGAAGCATGAAAATGGATGGCCGGTTAGATGGCCATATCGTTCAGGGACATGTCGATCAAACGGCGATCTGCAGGGAGGTTGTCGAAGCAGATGGAAGCTGGTATTATACTTTTTCCTACGACTTTGATCCTGAAATGGCCAAAAAGGGCTACATGACAGTTGAAAAAGGATCCATTACAGTCAACGGAGTGAGTCTTACAGTTGTCAATTCGCAGAAAGACTCATTCCAGGTTGCCATCATACCATATACTTTTGAACACACCAATTTTCACGCCATCCAAAAGGGAAGCGTGATCAATCTTGAATTCGATATCATTGGAAAATACCTTAGCAGACTGGCTGAGTTTAGCCGGTAGTTAGAATTGGAAAGAAAAGCGAATGTGAAAATTGGAAAATGTGAAAATGATTCCGGTCCCTGAGCGAAGTCGAAGGGTAGATTGGGTGACTATGACTGGGAGAGTGTCACTCTTATAAATACAAGTAGTGGGGTTAAAGTATTTATATTCAGCGTGGAGTCCTGGCAAGGACGACCAATTTTGTAACCCGGGGTGTAGCGAAGCGTAACCCCGGGTAAGCGAATGCCAGAAGATCACCGTCCGCGGTAGCATCTGAAAAAATGTGATAAGATTGTTTCGGACGGAATGAAATAATGATGATTAATGAACCTTGTCGTGAGGGCATGGCAACAATAATATTTGTCGATTTTTTTAAGCAATTACCTAATTACTACATGAATGAAAAAAACTATTCAGCGGAGTCTGTCCTTCTCCGTTATACTGCTCTTTGTTACCGGAATCGCCAATGGTAAAGAAACTGTGGAAGCCAAAGCTGCCAGGATTATTAAGGGATGGTTTTGATGTTGGGAAAAGACAAGATCAGGCAACCTCCGGCACCAAAGTTGATTTTCCCCGGATGAAGGAGGGTGGATTGGATGCCCAATTTTTTGCTGTATTCGTGGCACAAGGTCCAAGAACACCTGAAGGGAATGCCATTGTGCAAAAAAAAGCTTTGGATATCCTTGCCGCGATTCGTAAAAGCGTTGGCGCCAATCCCGATCAGGCGGAGATTGCTCTGACTCCCGATGATGCATACAAGTTAAAGGAATTGGACAAGAGAGCCATCTTCATCGGACTCGAAAACGGTTATGCCCTTGGCGATGATGTTACGCTGATAAAAAAATATTATGATATGGGCATCAGGTACATTACCTTGTGTCACACATCCAACAATGATATTTGCGATTCTTCAACCGACAAGAAAAAAGGGACAGAATACCATGGTCTCTCTCCTTTCGGGAAGGAAGTTGTGGCTGAAATGAACAAAACCGGAATGATCATAGATGTTTCCCACAGTTCGGATGAAACTTTTATGGATGTCATCCGATTAAGTAAAGCGCCTGTCATAGCAAGCCATTCCTGTTCCCGCGCCGTATGCGATCATCCAAGAAATCTCACGGACGATGATCTTCGGTCGCTTGCAAAAAATGGGGGAGTCATCCAGATGTGTTTCCTTTCGGACTATGTCAAAAAGCCGGATCCAAATCCGAAAAGAGATTCAGTGATGGCCATTGTAAGCAAAAAGTACAACGATTTTCAAGGCCTGAGTAATGAACAATCCAAAGAGGCATACAGGGAATACCGCGAAGCCGGCAGGAAATTCCCAAACAAACTGGCTACTGTTCAGGATATGGTCAATCACATCGATCATATCGTGAAAGTCATTGGTGTTGATTATGTTGGTATTGGAACAGACTTTGACGGAGGAGGTGATCTGTCGGGTTGCAGGGATGTGAGTATGATGGGAAACGTAACCCTGGAACTGGTAAAAAGGGGATATTCCGAAAATGAAATCAGGAAAATATGGGGCGGCAATTTTATGCGTGTCTTCCAAGCGGTTCAGAAATCGGCCACACTTTAAAAATTATGTGTCAACCATGAGCCAGTATCCAGTTTCGGGATCGGCCTCCATCAATTTGCCCAACCCTTGAATGGCTTCTGTGCGGGTTTGGTAGCTTTCAACAGAAACCCTGAAGAAACTTTTACCCAACGCGGAAACCTCCGCGTGATAACCTTGCCTGGTCAACTTTTCTGCAAGTTTGTCTGCATTTTCCCTTATTTTGAAACAACCGCCTACCACATGAAATTTACCTCCGGTTGAATTAAGTGCCACACTATTCTGGGATGCAACAGCTTTGGATTCAGGAACTACCGATTCGACAGGTACCTGATTTACCGATGTTTTGGGCTCAGATGAAGCGGTCACCTCTTTGCCAACAGTTGCTGTTGAATTTGGCTCAGCCTTGGGTTCAGATGTTGCTGACAAAGGTTCTGATTTGACACCCTGAAGCGCAACAGGCGTATCAGACAAGGCAAGAGAGGCAGTGTTGGTACTCTTTAGTTTGGCAGAATCCCCTTTGTTGAAAATCGTATTCAATGGTACAAAATAGAGCAATGCCAGTAACGGCAATCCTACCAATGCATACTTCACAATTGGGTGCATGCGTTTTTGAGGTTCAGGATCTTTGTCCCTGAATACAGGCTTGGGATTCAGGATGTTTTTGTTGACGAGCTGTGGAAAGTGAAAGGTGTCGAGGCCAAATACGTCTGCCCTGAAATTAACATTTGGCAATGCGTCAAACAGAATGTTCTCATTCTTATCAAAATAGATGGAACCAACCTGAGCAAATTCGACCCGTTCACCATTTTCCAGTCGGGACTGACATTCTGAAACAAATTCTGAGACTATTTTTCTGGCTTCGAGGTATCCAACTCCCTCTTTCTCCGCGACATAATTTACGACCAGGCCATCATTTTTTTTCAGCTTGCTACTAAAAATAACCTCTTTGGAAGGAGGAGAAAATTGATCGCCCCGATCATCGTACCCGGAAGTCTGATAGTTGGAAATAAACCCTCCGAGATCAGGGATGATCACGCAATCGTTGGTTTTCAACAACTCTGAAAGATAAGCAGAAAGGTTCATCTGTTGTAAATTAGTTTTACTCCGCATGTGCGGGAACGAATACTCCAAAGCTTTGGAATTACTTTTATTACTGAATAATTGAACCCCAAATATAGGAATAAATCTTAGATTTTGTACTTTTGGCGACCGTCGTTATCTAATTACAGCATCCAATTAAATATTTCAGATGAAGGGAAAGATTTTGGTTACAGGAGGAACAGGATACATTGGTTCACATACCGTGGTTGAGTTGCAAAATGTGGGTTTCGATGTAGTTATTGTGGATGATTTAAGCAATTCCACAGAGGCAGTGGTCGATAAAATTGAAAGGATTACAGGGATTCGTCCGGAATTCCATCGGCTCAATATGCAAAATCTTGAACTCCTGGAGAAACTCTTCCAAGAGTCAAAAGGAATTGATGCTGTGATCCATTTTGCAGCATTCAAGGCAGTTGGAGAATCAGTTCAAAAACCGTTGGACTACTACCGTAACAATTTGGTCTCCCTGATCAACCTCTTTGAGTGCATGGAACATTCGGGAGTCAACAATCTTGTTTTTTCCTCCTCCTGTACTGTTTATGGGCAGCCTGAGCATCTTCCGGTTACGGAACAAACCCCTCGTCAAACGGCAGAGTCCCCTTATGGGAATACAAAAATTGTGTGTGAAGATATCATCAAGGATTACACGCACGCGAATTCAAAAATGCAAGCGATAGCACTTCGATATTTCAATCCGATAGGTGCCCATCCATCCGCAATGATTGGAGAACTTCCCAATGGCGTTCCCAACAATTTGGTTCCTTTCGTGACCCAAACGGCAGCAGGGATCCGTCCACAGCTTTCTGTTTTCGGCAACGACTACAATACCCCTGATGGAAGTTGTATCCGTGATTATATCAATGTGGTTGATTTGGCAAAAGCACATGTGATTTCGATCGAGCGGTTGCTCAACCACAAAAATGAGTCGGGATTCGAATTTTACAATGTGGGAACCGGGAATGGCGTTTCTGTTCTCGGCCTTTTGAATGCATTTGAGAAAGCGACAGGACAAAAGGTCAATTATAAAATTGTTGGCAGAAGGGCCGGGGATATTGAGCAGATCTATGCGGATACCACCAAGGCGAACACGGTTTTGGGATGGAAATCCATGGCGACGCTGGAAGAGACTCTATTATCGGCATGGAACTGGGAGCAACGGATTCGGAAGAATGGATGAATGGATTGTTGGATTATTGATTGAGTGTAGATTGACTGATTTGTAAATAACATTAAGACCAAGGACCCTGATAAATATTATTTCAAAATCCTTACTTAAACTTGAGATACAACCAAGATTAAAAACTTAAAAACGGACAACGATGAAAAAGTATATTTTGGTGACCGGGGGAGCAGGATTTATTGGTTCCCATGTTGTTAGAAGGTTTGTAAAAAACTATCCGGATTACCAAATTATCAACCTGGATGTGCTTACCTATGCCGGTAATCTCGAAAACCTGAAGGACATCGATACATTGCCCAACTATACTTTTGTGAAAGGGGACATCACCGACAGTGAACTGGTGAACAAACTTTTTGAGACCTACCCGATCGAGGGGGTCGTACATCTGGCGGCAGAGTCGCATGTTGACCGCTCGATCACCGATCCGGCATCATTTATCCGCACCAACATCTTCGGGACTTTTAACCTGATTCATGCGGCCAAGGAACACTGGAAGGGGGCTATGGAAGGGAAACGTTTTTACCACATCTCGACCGATGAAGTTTATGGTTCGCTCGGGGAAACCGGCCTTTTTACAGAAACGACTTCGTACGATCCGCAGAGTCCGTATTCTGCCTCGAAGGCAAGTTCCGATCACCTGGTCAGGGCTTATCACAATACTTTTCACCTGCCGGTTGTGATTTCCAACTGTTCGAACAATTATGGACCCAATCAGTTCCCGGAGAAATTGATTCCTCTGTGTATCCACAACCTCCAACACAACAAACCTATTCCTGTATATGGGAAAGGGGCGAATATCAGGGATTGGCTTTATGTAGAAGATCACGCCTCGGCCATTGATACGATTTTTCACCATGGAGTCGATGGGGAAACGTATAACATCGGCGGCATCAATGAATGGACCAACATTGATTTGATCAGGACTTTATGCGATGTCGTTGATCAACAGTTGGGAAGGGCAGAAGGCACCTCCCAACAATTGATCACCTTCGTAAAAGACCGTGCAGGCCACGATATGAGGTATGCCATCGATTCATCCAAGATTCAAAGGGAGCTGGGATGGAAACCCTCCCTGCAGTTTGAGGAAGGCCTTGACAAGACTGTCGCCTGGTACCTGAAAAATACGGAGTGGCTTGAGAATGTATCTTCCGGAGCCTATGAAAAATACTACGAAAAGCAATATCACCAAAGGTAACGCTATATTTTGGTAGCGGTTACTGCAACCAGACCATCCGGAGTATCAGCCATGGTGAACAATCCCCATCAGCCGCTCGACCGCATCATGAATTTGAGAAGGATCTTCGAAACCAATGGTCATGTCATGCACATTCTTGCTTTGAACGACATACTTCAGCGATGCTGTTCTCTCCTCCTCTTTGAGCAGTCCGCCGCAACCAAAAATTTTCATTCCGAGCACCCCTTTCCCTTTTGAACCAGCAATTTCCAAGAGCGACATGATCTTTTCGGGAGTGCCATCCATCTTGATCTGTTTATTGTTGATTCGGGCCAGAACGACATCGGGCCAGTCGTGGTTGACACCACTCTCCAATGCCCCAAAATCGTGTGCCGAGAAGCCAATCTTTTTAATCAGCCCTTTCGATTTTGCCTCACTCAATCCATCCATGAAACGCTTTTTGTCTTCAGTCCAATTGGCTTTGGTCATGCAGTGCAGCAAGACGATATCCAGGTAATCTGTCTGCAACTCCTGGCGGATGCGATCGATCATCTTATCCACAGGCTGCAGCGGATGCCAGTCAAGATTGTCTGTCCAGATTTTGGTCATGAGGGTAATTTCATCCCTTGGCAAAAATTTAAGTGCCTCTTTGGCATACGGATGTGAGCCATAGGTATCGGCTGTATCCAGAAAACGGATTCCCCTGTCAAATCCGGCCTGAACGACCTGTTTGAATTTTTCCAGCCCTATGCGAGTTTGGTTGGAGGCATGGTTCCAGCCGTTGGTGCCCATTCCCATGGCCAATCTGGTCACCTTAAGTCCGGTTTTACCCAGATCGACCATATCCACTTTTGCAGGGGAATTTGGAATGGCACCCAAAGCCGATAAGGCCCCTGTGGTTACCATTGCTCCGGCAATACCTGTCCGGATGAAATGACGACGCGTAAATTCAGCCATTTTCAGTTGTTTAGAGACTGTTTAAAAAGATTACACAGAGAATAATTGTCTATTAATCGAAAATATAGGGTTTATAGAAATTTCTGAAATTAGTTGATTTCATGAGAGAAACCCCGGAGTTACACAGAGTCGGAAAATCGCTTGCGATTTTTCTCTCAGTGGAACTCGTAGTTTCCTCAAACGTATTTTAACTAAAGCGAGAATTTCAAAGCCATTTTTAGTTTAAATATGGGGTAATAAATTCTCTGTGTAAGAAATTTAAACAGCTTGTTAGTCCACCGAAAATTAGCAAAAATTCATTTCAATCCAACGTGGGTGTAGTCCACTGTAGTATCAGCATATATTTCGGCTATGTGATCGAGGATTTGGAGGACATCCGTTATTTCGTCTGCCCTGAGCAGTTGGATGCGAAGCTCTTTGAAATCTTTCAAATTTGGAAAATATCGGGCAAAGTGGCGTCGCATTTCAAGAACCGCCCTTCGGGGATCATCTTTCCATGTCAATGACTGGTTGAGTTGTTCTTTGACATTTTCAACGACAAAAGGTACAGTTGGGGGAGGCAATATTTCACCGGTGTTTAGGAAGTGTCGCACTTCACGGAAGATCCAGGGGCGTCCGATCGAGCCCCTGCCAATCATCAACCCATCCACACCCGACTGGTCGAGCAATGTTTTGGCCTTCTCCGGTCCGGAAATATCCCCATTCCCGATGATTGGAATCTTCATTCGAGGGTTGTTCTTGACCTCAGCGATCAAATGCCAGTCAGCCTCACCTGAATATAACTGACTTCTGGTGCGACCATGGATGGCCAATGCCTGTATGCCTACATCCTGCAACATTTCCGCAACCTCCACGATAGGTTGGTCGTCGTGGTCCCATCCGAGTCGCGTTTTGGCCGTAACCGGAAGCTGAACCGCCTTCACCACCTCTTCGGCCATTTTTATCATCTTTGGAAGGTCGCGCAACAATCCGGCCCCCGCGCCTTTGCCGGCGATTTTTTTCATTGGACAACCAAAATTAAGGTCAATGAAATCAGGTTGGGCAAGTTCCGCTACTTTGGCGGCCTGAACCATGGATTCGATGTTGGACCCATAAAGCTGGATGGCAAGAGGCCTGTCGAATTCGAAAATCGTCATCTTCCTTTTTGTCCTGGCAACATCCCGTATCAAGGCTTCCGAGGCAACAAATTCGGTATACATCACATCAGCCCCATATTTTTTGCACAGGAAGCGGAACGATTTATAGGTCACATCCTCCATGGGAGCCAGAAATAAAGGGAGATTACCAAGGTCAAGATTGCCGATCTTCATGGGGGAAAGTTGAAAGTTGAAAGTTGAGAACTGAAAGTTGAAAGTGGGGGAAGTGAATTAGCTAAAGAATTATTTTACAGGCAATTAATATATCTATTTATTAAAATTTGCAGATCACTCCTTCGCCAAAGGGAGTAATAAATTGAATGCAAAGATAACCATTCAATTTGAAAGCATTCTTGGATGAACGGATGGAATAAATACCTTTGCATACAAACGATCAATTCCTTTCTATGAAGTTTCTTCGCGATTCGACCCCCTTTACGCAGGTTCTTTTCACCCTGATCATGATCCTGATGGGGGGAATTGTTGTTTCGGTCGTTGGTTTTCTGGTTTGCCGGATAGGTTTGGGTATCAGTTTTGATGACCTATCGGGAAAGCTTGCCAATTTCAGTGATCCGGCCAATGTAAGCTTGTTAAAATTTTTCCAGATACTGCAATCATTGGGGATGTTTATTCTCCCGCCTGTGTTAATTGCTTATTCGCTCGACGATAAACCTTTTCGGTTTCTAAAATTGACGGCTAAGCCTTCCTGGATGATGCTGGGGGTTGTTTGTGGGGTTGTCCTGGTAAGCGGACCCGTCATTGAATGGGTATCTCTTCTCAACCAGCAGCTTGTATTGCCTTCGTGGTTGAGTTCGCTCGAAAACTGGATGAGAAGCTCGGAAGATCAGGCGAATGAGATTACAAAGGCGTTTCTAACCACCCAAAATATTGGAGGATTGTTGGGCAATCTTGTGATTGTAGCCACATTGCCGGCCATCGGTGAGGAGCTGCTATTCAGGGGAGTGTTGCAAAAATTGATTCAAAAAATGACCGGTAGCAGTCATGGGGCAATCTGGATTACGGCCATTCTTTTCAGCGCGCTTCACTTGCAGTTTTTTGGATTTTTGCCCCGCATGTTGCTTGGAGCCTTGTTCGGCTACCTGCTTGAATGGACCGGAACGCTCTGGTTGCCGATGATTGCCCATTTTATCAACAATGCCGCAGGTGTAATCATCTTCTTTGTGACTGGCGAAGGTTTGGAGCCCGATAAAGCAGAGACGTCCTTGTTCAACAATAGCACTTTCTACTATGCTATTGTGAGCAGTGTATTGGTTTGGATGCTGTTGAGGTATATTTATACGAGGAGGGAAGAAAATAAAATAGCGTCTAATCCGCCAGGATTAGACGCTTTGTAGCCTCACCGCGACTCGAACGCGAATTTAAAGTTTAGGAAACTTCCGTTCTATCCCTTGAACTATGAGGCCCTTTTTGCCGGAATAACCCGCTTCACAGTGGGTTATTCCGGCTTATTTGTAAGAAATTTTATTAAATCTCTTTGCTCCGAAAGCTAACCGGCACATTTTTCAGCCGATAGGCAGCCTCTTCCAACAATTCATTGGATTTGGCGAAACAGACACGAATCAGTTGCATCTTGGTTTTCTCGTGCTGAAAGGCTGAGAAGGGGATGGTAGCGACCTTGTACTCTTTGGCCAATTTCATTACAAACTCCGTATCGGGTTCATCCGACACTTTGCTGTAATCCAGAAGCTGATAGATCGTCGATTTCGTCGGTGTCAAAATAAACTTACTTCCCGACATCAATTCGATGAAGTAATCCCTTTTGCTTTGATAAAAAGCGTTGATCTCTTTGAAATTCTGACCCTGTTTCAAAAATTCTGCAAGCGCATACTGGACAGGCGTATTAACGCTAAACCCTTGGTATTGCTGAGTTTTACGATATTCAGTCATTAATTTTTCAGGACCGGCAATGTACCCGATTCCCCAGCCGTTGATGTTAAACATGGCCCCGAAAGAGGAGACCACCAAACTTTTGGCAGCTAATTCCGGAACCGAAGCAACACTGTTGAAGCGGTGCCCATCATATACGATGTTGCCAAATGTTTCGTTGCTGAGAATTACCAAACGGGTTCCGTTGGTCATGCGTTTGAGCTGATCAAAATCCTCCAGACTGAAAATCTGACCCATCGGATTCTGAGGATTGTTGATAACGATCATTTTTGTTTTGGTCGTCACTGTCTTTTTAACTTCATCCCAGTCGATCCGGTATTCCGGATGTTTCAAGTTGATGTAAATTGGACGTCCTCCGGTCATTTCAATTAGCTGAGCATAAGATTCCTGAACGGGCTCAAAAAGGATTACTTCATCGCCCTCCTTCACGAAGGTGGTGATGGCGGTAGACATTGCCTGCTGTGGGCCGGCAGTGATGGTTAGGTCGGTTTCGGCTTGTAATTCTGTATTATTCTGCTTGTTGAATAAAGCAACAATTTGCTCTCTCAGTGACCCGACCCCTTCACTTGGAGAAAAGTCGTTGTTCCCCGCACGCATGTATTTGTCAACCAGGTTGATCAAATCATCCGGACAAGGAAGACCCGACATCGGATCCACAAGGTTGGTCGCCTTGTACTCCTCTGCAATCTCCATCATTGAAACGAAGGCGTTCCTCTTCGTAGTTGGAAGTTTTGTTATGGTCATACTGAATTAATATCTTACAAAAGTACTGAAAAAATTGTGATTGGCAATTCACCGGCTAAAAATAGAAAGATTACAATTTAATTAAACAACGATTGAGTGAATGGTAATTGCAAGTCTTTGGCAAAATGCAAGATCAACAAATCAGTTGAATGACAGACAGATACGAAATTTTCATGTTCTATTTAGGTGCTTGAATTTTCAAAAGAATTGAGTTGTTTATGTAAAAAGTTCACGAAGAACATCCAACGACTTGATCTGAAGTCGAATTCCCAGGTGTAAGGAGAAATAGTCAATCATTTTGACCAATAATTGATTGCGAAGCGCGGAGGTTAACGTAATATTGCCAATCCCTTCGTAAGAACAGGATATGAATTCAGCGAATATACGGCTCTCCTGTGGTTCCAAAAAATAGATGTGGGGTGGTCGGTTTGCTACAAAAAGTCCGGATGCCATATCAAAAAACGGCAATTCTTCAGAGAAATTGTCGTTAGGGGCAAAACCCATGTAACTGGTGAGTTGGATGAGAAATGCAAAATGGAAATTTGCCACACCATGCTGAATGAGATCGAAAATTTGGAAGGAGTGACTTAGGAACTGGTAGAGCTCCGGACGGGCTTCTTCCTCTTTTAATACCTTATACAACAATTCTGCCAGGAAGATTGCCTGAGACGCTTTGACGATATCGTAAGGAACTGTCTGATATGGGTGGTTTGTGCGAATTTCCCTGGCCCGCTGAAGCTCCCTGCCTTGCCGGTGGTCGATCTCCATCTCCAACAGGAAAAGCGGCTGTAAAAGATTGGCTTTGCTGGATGATTTTTTTGCGTGAATGCCTTGAAGGATAAATGAACACCTACCAAAGGCTTCGGTATAAACCGTAACGATTCTTCCGGAGTCGCCATATTTCAGGCCATGTAAAACGATGCCTTCAGTCTTGTGGAACATTGAGCTGGAAATTACAGATTACAAATTACAGATTACAAATGGGACACAGAGTTGCACAGAGGAACCACAGAGTCACACAGAGGAATTACAACTTATCAAGATACTTTATGAGCGTTTTATTGTGTTAAATGATTTTTTTTCCTTTGAAACTCTGTGGTTCCTCTGTGCAACTCTGTGTAATATTTTAAGAACTAGTGAATCGCCAGTAATTTAATAATTTTTGTGGTTTTTTGTTGCGGGGAGCTGCAGAAGATCAGGTAGACGCCGGTAGAGACGCGATTCCCATTGGCATTTTTCGCATTCCAGGTGGCCCTGCCACCGAGAGAGGTGGTGTTGAAGACCAGGTTTCCAGCAACATCTGTTACCCTGACCTCTGTGCCTTCCGTCAGTCCATCGATGGTAACCACCCCAGCAAAGGTTTCACGCAGTGGATTGGGCCAAACATAGGCTTTCTCAAGGTCATTGGTTCCGGCCGTTGCATCTCCTTTCCAGGAGAAAAGCCCCCGTTCGGTGGCAAAGAAAATTTCCCCACTTCCTTGTACAACGGCGATATCCCTGATCTTTCCCGGAGGAAGCGGTGAGTTCTGGCTGTCGAAATGGCGAAGCAGGTGAGTGCCTTGTTCGGAGAAAAGAAAAACACCGGAGTTGGCTGTCCCAACCCATTTCCGGTTACCGCCATCAACGGCGATGGAGGTGATCTTCTCTTTTACGAGAATCGGTTTGAAGAGCCCCTCCCCATCATCGAGGGAAGGTTGAGCGCCGTAAAATTCTCCCGGGTCAAATATTCTGTCAGGATTGGAATAGACAACTACTCCTGTGCCTGTTCCCACCCAAAGTTCCAGGTTGTGATCCTCAATGATGGCTGATATTTCACCGAATGCCGTGATCAGGGAGGTTGTTCCGTTGCTGAAACGGCTTTGTACAGCCACTTTCCGGTACTGATCGTCCGTTATATTTTCGATAGACCCCTTTAATTTGAAAGCAAAAAGCCCCTCTTGTGGAAGCACTACCCAATGAACACCGGTTTTGGAAATAATCTGATTAGCGGTGGTCGAATTATTCAGTCCGGGATAGGGTAGGGAGCTAAAATTTCCGCTTTGAGACAGACTTCCAAGAGGTGCCTTCCCGGTAGGATTTGTGTAGAAAATATTGTTTTGGCTGTCTGTGGCCAGGCTGTTTACAACACAAGAGCCATTTAAAGCTCCCAACGAGGAATTTTGCTCTTCGTAGTGTGTTGCGACCCTGTTCTTCTGAAAATAGAGCAAGCCGGAACCCGATGTAGAAGCACAATATTCGTCAGATTTACCGTTTACAGCAACAAATGAGTTGATTGGGGCAATAGATTTGAGCCCGGGATCATCGGCAGAGCCAAAATTTTGCCAAATGGCTGCCTGATAGATGGAATAGGATGCTTCAGGAATTCCTTCGGCGCTGTACGATGAGGTAGCGGCAAAAATTTCTTCACCCATCGACTTCAGGGCTGTTATCTGATCACTTTCGGGGGCGTTGGGTTTCAGGTGAATGAATGCGGAGGAGGTTGATTGGCCGGTTAACCCGAAGCGATAATCGCCAATCCACAACTGCCCATTGCTATCTGTAAGTGCATCCATGGGATCAATTCCCTCGGGAGTTCCACCCGGGTGGTAACTGTTGATGATTTTGTTTCCGGATTTGCCGGTAAGCATAACTTCACCCTTGACCAGGATGATCAGGCCATTTGCCGCAGATTTAATACCTTGAACCTGTTTGATTTCAGGATAATAACGGAGCCATTTGTTCCCATCCCAGGCAAGTAATTGGTCGTTGCTTCGGTCATGGGCAAAAAGCAATCCATCCGAAATAGCTATGGAAGAAAAATCTGCTCCCGGCATGGGCAAGCCGGATAGCAGTTGCCAGCTCCGGTAATCCTGGAGATTGCTGTTTTGCTGTGGGGCGGTAAAGATGCCTTGATTGGTGGCAACGTACCAGCTATTCCCTAAATTGGTCAGGTCATTGACCTTTTTCAGGTCATTTTGCGGACCCAGGTACCAGGTCTCGGCAGCCTCCATTTTTATCAAGTCTACTTTGAGGATGCCGAATGCACAACAGAGCCAGGCATAATTTCCCTGGCAAATAATCCGGTGAATGGTTTTGCTTTGGAGTCCGGCCTTCCTGGTAAGATCCGGAAAATTGAAAATTCCATCTTTTCTTAAAAAATCAACATTTCCGTTTTCGTATCCAATCACAAGGATATTGGGAACAGAGGCAAAAGAAATGGCTGAAATTCCATAGTCAGAGAGACCGTTTGCCTTCGTGAAAGTAGTGATTTGGCGCCCGGCTTTGTCCGTGAAAAGCAGGCCGTTGGCAGTGGCCGCCACGATAGATTCACGCGTTTCAGCAACTTGAATGATGGGGATAAATGAAACATGCGCCCTCCACTCCCCGATGCGGCCCTGACCGAAAATGAAGTTCGGTAGCATGATCAGGAGTAGGAGTAGGTTTCGCATTATTTGTCGGGCAGATGAGGATACTCTTCATGCAGAAACCTGACCAGCTTTTGAACTGCCCGTCCGCGGTGGCTCATGCTATTTTTCAAGGCGGAATCCATTTCTGCAAACGATTGGTCATATCCCTCCGGCTGGAAAACCGGATCGTAACCGAATCCGGCAACACCCCTTCTTTCGTGAAGGATTTTCCCATTTACAATGCCTTCGAACAAATATTCCTTTCCTTTGATAATCAGGGAAATTACACAACGAAAACGTGCAGAGCGATCGCTCTTCCCTTCCAATTCAGAGAGCAACTTGGAGACATTGTCGTCCGAATTTCGACCTTCACCGGCATATCTGGCCGACCGAACACCAGGCTCGTGGTTGAGCGCCGGCACCTCCAGACCGGTATCATCCGAAAAACAGTCCATGGCAAATCGGTCCCAGATGTAGTACGATTTTTGTGAGGCATTGTCCTCCAGGGTATTGCCTGTTTCCGGAATGTCATCAGTGCAGGAGATGTCGCTGAGGCCCAGAAGCCTGAATTCCCCTTTCAGTATCTCCCCCAGTTCTCTCAGCTTGTGTGCATTGTTGGTGGCAAAAACCAGTCGGTGCATGTTGAAATTTATAATAGTAATTTGGCGATCTGCCTGGTATTGTCTGTAATTCCGTAGGTATAAATGTGCAAACAAGGCACCTTATTGGCTATCAAATCTTTTGCTTGAAAGACTGACCATTCTGTCCCGACTTGTCTTGCTTCATCATTGGTTTTGCACTTTCGAACCTCTGAGGCTAGCTCTTCGGGGATATCGATGCTGAAGATTTTTGGCAACATGGTAATCTGGTTCATCAGGGCAAGGGGTTTGATGCCTGGAATGATCGGAACGGTAATGCCCGCAGCCCGGCAGCGGGCCACAAAATCGTAATATTTTTTGTTGTCGAAAAACATTTGGGTGACTATGTATTCAGCCCCGGCATTCACCTTCTGTTTCAGGTAGAAGAGATCTGTTTCGGGGTTGGAAGCCTCGGCATGTTTTTCAGGATATCCGGCTACACCAATGCAAAAATCGAGGGCGCTCTTGTTTTTCAGTTCAGGATCAAGATATTTCCCTTCACGCAGATGGACAATTTGCTCCACCAGTTCATTGGCATGGGAGTTGCCACTTTTTTCGGGAATGAATTGATTTTCAGACTTTAATCCATCTCCTCGGAGCGCCAGGATATTTTTGATTCCCAGGAAATTAAGGTCAATCAACATATTTTCCGTCTCCTCCCTCGTAAATCCTCCGCAAACTACATGGGGAACAACCGGAATCCCGTATTTATGCTGAATGGAGGCTGCAATGGCAACCGTACCCGGACGTTTGCGGACAATTTTCTTCTCAAGCAGTCCATTCTCCAGTTGCCGGTACTCAATTTCGTCACGGTGGGTGGTCAGGTTGATGTAACGTGGATTAAATTCGATCAGTTCATCGATGGTTTCATAGAGCCTGGATGCGTTTTGACCTTTTAGCGGAGGCAGCAATTCGAAGGAGAAGATCGTTTTATGATTGTGTTGAAATAGGTCAATTACTTTCATTTGTTTATATTTTGTTTTTTAATGGCCAAATGGAATCGGAGATCAGCGAAGCTAATATCCACAAAATCATTTTCGGTTGGTGAGTATATTTACTCATGGCTATTTCATGGGCAATAAAATGAATTTTGAGAATACCGGTGATTTTGCAAATATAATTGTTTAGAAGCGATCTAAAACAACATTTGATTCGGGATTTTACAATTAGAAGGTTACACAGAGCTACACAGAGAAGCACAGAGTTACACAGAGAAAATGTTTGAAGGGTTTAAATGTTTGAAAAGTTATTAGACCTTGAGCATGTTGAAAGGGAATGTTTGATGGGTTTGAAAGGTTTCGGTCCAATCATTTTGGGAATAGCAAACCTTACTTTGTTCTCTGTGAAACTCTGTGCTTCTCTGTGTAACTCTGTGTAATATTTTTCCATCTCGAATAGAATTGGAAAACATTCGAAATTTTTATTATATTTAATGAATCTAAAATACTATGGAATGTCAAAAGGCAAAAAGCTTGAAAAGGCCATCAATTTCAACAAGGCCGGATTAAAAACATCGATCATGTCTCTCTTTTACGAGGAGCCCACCTATGTGTACAATTACAAGCAGCTCTCCGGCAAAATAGGCGTGAAAAATACGACCGGACAGATGCTGGTCAGTGTTGCCCTGCAGGAGCTTCGCGACAACGAGGCGCTGGAGGAGGTTTCGAAAGGCCGGTTCAGGTTGAAACCCAAAAGTGGTGGTACGATTATCGGAACCATGGAGCTTAGCCCCAAAGGCTTTGGACAGGTTTTCTGCGAGGAGCTGAATGTAACCGCCCTGATCCAGGCGCCCAACATGAACCATGCGCTTGATGGTGACAAAGTGAAAATCAGGCTTTTTGCCAGGCGGAAGAAGAGCGATGTTGAAGGCGAGGTGGTTGAGGTAGTGGAACGTGCGCAAAAAACAGTGGTTGGAACAGTTGAGATTTCCAAGTTTTCGGCCTTCCTGGTTCCAAGCAAACGGATGCCTTTCGATCTTTATATTCCCAAAGAGAATCTGAAAGGAGCCAAACATGGACAAAAAGCTGTGGCAAAAATTGTTGACTGGCCTGAGAATGCCCGTAATCCGGTTGCAGAAATTATTGATATATTGGGAGATGCAGGTTCGAACAACACAGAGATGCATGCCATTCTGGCCGAGTTTGGGTTACCATACAAATATCCCGAAAAGGTGGATGAGGCTGCCAACAGGATTCCGATGGAGATATCTGCTGAAGAGATAGCCAAACGGCGTGACTTTAGAAAGGTTCCCACTTTTACCATCGATCCGGCCGATGCGAAGGATTTTGATGATGCCCTTTCGATCCAAAAGCTTGAAAATGGTTATTGGGAAGTGGGTGTGCATATTGCGGATGTGACGCATTATGTGCGCATGAACTCGATCATAGAGGAGGAGGCCTTCTCCAGGGCAACGTCAGTTTACCTGGTCGACCGGGTGGTCCCTATGTTGCCTGAGCGGCTTTCGAACGGAGTTTGTTCCTTGCGCCCCAATGAAGAAAAGCTTTGCTACTCTGCAGTTTTTCAACTGGATGAAAGTGCGAGGGTTCAGAAAGCGTGGTTTGGCAGGACCGTTATCTATTCTGACCGGAGATTCAGTTATGAAGAGGCCCAGACAGTCATTGAAACCGGCGAGGGTGATATGAAAGAAGAGATTCTTACCCTGGACCGGTTGGCAAAGAAATTGAGGAGCAAACGTTTCGAAGGGGGATCGATCGATTTCGACCGGGTAGAGGTGAAAATTATTGTCGACGATGCAGGAAAGCCTGTCAGTGTCTTTTTCAAAGAGTCAAAAGATTCGAATAAGTTGATTGAGGAGTTTATGTTGCTTGCCAACAAGCAGGTGGCTGAGTTGATCGGCAAACCGGGCGCCCATAAGAAAGAGAAGACCTTTGTTTACCGGATTCACGATAAACCGGATCCTGAAAAGCTGGAGAAGTTCAACCATTTCATCAAAAGGTTCGGTTATGGCATCATGACCAATTCTCCTGCAGCAGTATCATCATCGATGAATCAGCTTATTAACAATGTTACCGGAAAGAAGGAGCAAAATGTGATCGAAACCCTGGCCATCCGCACCATGGCAAAAGCGGAGTATTCGACCAGAAACATCGGTCATTATGGATTGGGATTTGAATATTACACCCATTTTACTTCACCTATCCGCAGATATCCGGATATGATGGTTCACCGGTTGCTGGACCGCTATTTGCAGGATGGCGCCTCCGTGGCCGCAAACAAATACGAGGATATGTGCAAACACTCCTCCGACATGGAGAACCGTGCCGCCAATGCCGAGCGGGCATCCATCAAATACAAACAGGTGGAATTTATGTCTGATAAAATTGGACAACAGTACAAAGGAGTCATTTCCGGTGTAACGGAGTGGGGTATTTATGTCGAACTGGAAGAGAACAAATGCGAAGGTATGGTGCCTTTGCATGAGTTAACCGACGATTATTACCAGTTCGATGAAAAGAATTATTGCATCACCGGAAGACGGTCAAGAAGGAGGTATCAACTGGGTGATGAGGTGGAAATTGAGATCCTAAGGGCCAATCTGGAAAAAAAGCAGCTTGACTTCAAAATTGTTGTTTCTTCAACAAAATAATTATATTTGGTCAATTAAAGATGAATTCCAAACGATGAGCAACGAAAACTTAGGAACAAAAAAGGATGCAGTTCGTGAGAACATTTTAACCATTGCGCAGGAAATTTTCAGCAAATTTGGTTACAAAAAGACCACATTGGACGACATTGCCAATGCCGTTAGGAAGGGCAAAAGCTCTCTTTATTACTATTTTAGCAGTAAGGAGGATCTCTTTCAGGAGGTAATACAGAAGGAGGCCGATATTTTGAGGGTGGAGTTGGCCAAGGTGCTGCAAAAGGACATGGACCCTGCCGATAAGCTGCGCGATTATGTGATGACAAAAATCACTACCTACAGGCAACTGGCGAATTTTTACAATGCCATCGAAAACGATACGGCTGCGGTCGAATTCATCGATAAGATCAAATCCCAGTACGACCAGGAGGAGATCAGAATGATGAAACGGATTTTGCTGGACGGCGCAAGACAACACAAGTTCGTGATCAAAGATTTTACATTGGTCGCGATAGGAATTACAACTGCCATCCGTGGATTGGAAATGCCACTTTCCGCCGGTCCCTACAGGTCGAATGATTTGGGCAAGAGTGTGGACGCCATCGTTAAAATCATCTGTTTTGGAATCATGAGAAGAGATTAATTATTGAGTTGCAAATAAACAAATGCCCCCGGAGAATCCTTCGGGGCATTTTTATTTATTTGTAATCGACATCTCCTCCACTTGAACTGTTGGTATCCCGGATGGCAGGATTGCCATAGACCGTGATATTGGCCCCGCTACTGGCATGGGCTTTGAGCTCTTTTGTAACGTGGATATCTATCTCTGAACCACTTGATGCAGACGCTTCGCCTTTTTCGGCCACCAATTTGGAAGCATGAAGATTTGATCCGCTTGAGCTTTCGGCTTTAAGGGAATTGGAAGTTCCTGATACGTGCATTTCGCTCCCGCTGCTCGAATCCATTGACACCATTGTGCACCCGACCTCCATTGTAACTTCTGATCCGCTGGAAGAGTCGATGCTCAAGCTTTCCGAATTTATTTTACTGGCTGTCTTAACTTCAGAACCTGCACTTGCACTAAGGGCTTTCAACTGTTTCAGGGTAACATACACTTTCATTTTCTTGGCATAATTGACACCCTCTTCGAGGTATATTTTCAATTTGCCACCAGTCACCTCAGTTTTGAGAATTTTCTGGATGTTCTCATCTGCCTCTACCACCACTTTTTCAAAACTGTCCTGGTTGAGAACCACTTCAATTCCTGTGCTTACAGCTATCTCTTCAAAATTTGAAACCGTCCGCTCTTGCTTAACAACATTTCCATTACCATGGATATGGGCAATGCAGGAAACGGCAGTTAATGAGAAAATCATCAGCCATATGGCCATCAGATTGGTCCAATTTTTTTTCATCCGCATAGTATTTTGTTTTTAATTGCCGGATGGAACTCGCATGTGAGATATTCATCCGTATTTGATATTAACGAACATGCTCGTTTCAGGACGAAGAATTTTAGGTGCTACATTTTTGTTTTATTCCAATAAGAGGCAGGAAGTTTCAAATCGTTACAAAAAAAAGCGACCCCGATGATGGCATCGGGGTCGCTTTATATAAGATCGTATCCTGGAATTATTGTTTCAGGGGTTCGTTTTTCTTCTCGTCGGCAGCTGCGGGAGGGGTTGCAGGTTCCTCTTCATCTTTCATCGCTTTTTTAAATTCTTTCATGCCTTTGCCAAGTCCACCCATCAATTCAGGAATTTTCTTACCTCCGAAGAAAATGAGCAAAACCGCGATAATAATAATGACATGCGCGCCACTTAATACTCCCAATATAAATAAGTTCATAGCCTACAGTTTTTTGCGTACGTGGCAAATATAGCAATTGTTTTAATCCAGTATTCCCACTTTACCTAAATAATTTTAAGATATCGTTACCATTTGCATAAATCAACAACGAGAAGAGCAGTACCATTCCGGCTATCTGGGCATATTCCAAAAATTTGTCGCTCGGTTTTCTTCTTGTAACGATTTCGTAGAGCAAAAATAGCACATGTCCTCCATCCAGCGCCGGGATGGGCAGGATATTCATAACGGCTAAAATGATAGATAGAAAGGCGGTAAGGTTCCAGAAAGATTCCCAATCCCAAACGCCCGGGAAGATATTCCCGATGGCGATAAAACCACCCAGAGATTCGTATGCTTTCGTTTTGGGAGAGAAAAGCAGTTTAAACTGTTTGAGATAGTCCCCGACTGCCCGGTAGCCCTTGGCGATACCTGCTGGAATAGATTCGAGCAGACTGTATTTGATGGTTTTGTATTGGAAGACACCTTCCAGGTCATAGGCCCTTTGAATGCCGATTAATCCGGCAGAACCAATTCTGATTTTTTTAGAGAGGGATACACCTTTTCGTACAAATTGAACCGTGACATCCGAATCTTTTGATAGCGCCAGTCTATCTACAAACTGATCATAGAACTTAAATTTGGTACTGTCAACGGAAATAATTTCGTCGCCAAGTTCCATTCCTGCATCCCTTGCCGGAGATTGTTTGGCAAAAGCGATGATTTTGCATGAAAAGGGAACACGAAGGGAGAGAATATTCCTGTCCGTCAATAACTTGGAAATAATTTCCTTTTTGATCGGCAGGGTCAGTTTTTGTGAATCCCTTTGTACCTCGATGGTTTGAGCTCCATCCAGTACGATGGTAGGCACAATTTTGGTAAAACTTTCAACCATTTTCCCGTCTACCGAGAGGATCTTGTCGCCATTCTGAAGACCGATTTCACGACCTGTTTCCGAGACAACGATACCATATTTGGCATTCTGGGTGGGAAGATACTCCTCACCCCAGATAAACAGGATCATGGCATAGAGCGCCAGCGCAAGAATAAGGTTGAACAGCACCCCGCCAATCATGATCAGCAGGCGCTGCCAGGTTGGTTTTGACCTGAATTCCCATGGTTGGGGAGGTAGTTTCATCTGCTCCTTGTCCATCGATTCGTCGATCATCCCAGAAATTTTGACATAACCACCAAGTGGGAGCCATCCTATACCATACTCCGTCTCACCTTTTTGTGTTTTAAAGAGGGAAAACCAGGGATCAAAAAAGAGGTAGAATTTTTCTACCCTGCAATGGAAAAGCTTGGCGAACAAAAAGTGTCCAAATTCGTGCAGGATAACCAGTATGGAGAGGCTCAGCAGGAGCTGGGCAGCTTTGATCAGTATAACCATGTTGTCTCTATCAAATGTTTGTTTTTAATCTTTTTTGGATGACCTCTTCAGCATAAATACGGGCAGACTTGTCTGATTCCATGTAGTCATTCAGTTCAGGATGACCAACAAATGGAACCATTTCCATCACCTGCTCATTGATTTTTGCAATCTCCGTAAAAGATATTTTTTCGTTTAAAAATGCTTTAACAGTAATTTCGTTCGAGGCATTCAGCACGCAGGCCAGGTTACCACCTTTGTTAAGCGCTTCGTAAGAAAGTGCAAGGTTACGAAAATTTTTTGTATCCGGAGTGGTAAAAGTGAAGGTTACATGATCGGTGAAGTTGAACCTTGCCAGCGAATTCTTGATGCGAATAGGGTATCCCAGTGCAAATTGTATGGGTATTCGCATATCCGGAAGTCCCAATTGTGCCTTGATGGATCCATCGCAAAACTGCACCATGGAGTGAATGATGCTTTGCGGATGAACGACCACATCGATTTGCTCCGGTTTCAATCCGAAAAGCCACTTTGCCTCTATTACTTCGAACCCCTTGTTCATAAGGGTAGCCGAATCGATGGTGATTTTAGCTCCCATATCCCAATTTGGGTGTTTCAAAGCCTCTTTGACTGTCACTTTCGAGAGTTGTTCGGCCGATTTCCCATGGAATGGTCCCCCTGAACAGGTAAGAATGATCTTTTCCACCGAGTTGTCCGCTTCACCGACCAGGCATTGAAAGATCGCCGAGTGTTCCGAGTCAATCGGAAGAATTTCGGCACGGTATTCCATCGCAAGTCTGGTGACCAGGTCACCGGCAACGACCAGCGTCTCCTTGTTGGCAAGGGCAATTTGTTTTCCCGCTTTCACAGCCCTTATCGTTGGCAATAGTCCTGAATAGCCTACCATGGCCGTTACAACGGTATCAATGGAGCCCATCTCCACCACCTGTGCGATCGCATCGCAACCGGCATAAACCTTTATTGGAAGTTCCGACAATGCCTCTTTGACCTCCGGATATTTTGTTTCATTACCGATGATGACCACATTGGGCATGAATTTCAGGGCCTGATCAATCAGTAAATTGGCATTGTTGTTGGCAGTCAACACTTCGACTGAGAAGAGGTCGGGATTGCTCGCCACGATATCCAGGGTCTGCTGTCCGATTGATCCGGTAGAGCCGAGCAGGGCAATTTTCTTCATGATTAGGTATGGGTTAAAAGCTGATGTAGTCTTCGGGGTTGATTGGGTTGCCATTGACCCAGAGCTCAAAATGGAGATGCGGACCGGTCGTTTTTCTTCCGGTATTCCCCATGATGGCGATCACTTCGCCTGCCTTCACTTTATCCCCCTGTTTCTTCAGCAGTTCAGCGTTGTGTTTGTAGCAAGTAACTATATTTTGATCATGTTGAATGATAATGACATAGCCTGTTTCCATGGTCCATTCCGAGAAAATTACGGTACCATCCAACGCGGAGGAGATTCGGGAATTTTGCTTCGCGACAATATCTACCCCGTAGTGACCTGAGGAGATATCCTGTTTGTCGGTGATCATTCCTTTGAGAGGTGGGAAAAAGAGTAGACTCGCGAGTCCGCTTTTTCTTATACTGCCGGGACCAAGATGAAGGTTGAATTGCTCCTGGTCCAGTTCATCCTTGAAAAGGCTGTCCTGGTTCAATCGCTTCAAATCGTTAAGGTTTGGCCTTACTATCGAGTCTCTTCGGGTAACGGTGTCCAGCGAGTTTTCGCCACTCAGCATGGCACGCATGTCGTGAAAGTAGCGATCGTAGAGATTGATCTTTTGTTCCAGGGAATCGGTTACCAGGGCATTGTTGATCAGTCTCTGGCGCAACTTCCCGGAAGGGTACCCCGGAATGTATTCGCGCAAGGGGGTAAAAGCGATGAGGATGGTAACCCCAATGATGATGGCCACGACAGCGCCGACCAGTCCGAGCACCAAAGTCCGGGCATTGAACCTGATCTGTCTGATGATATGCAGGTTGAGATCGTTGAAGATTACGATTCGATAAGGGTTCTGAAACAGTTTCTTCAGTTTATCTCTTTTTCTTTCTGCCGCCATCTGTCGCGTTTTCTTGAGAATCCAAACATACGCAAAAATCTTGCATTTATATTGCGGAATCGGAAAAAATGACTATCTTTGTACCCACAAAACCGACACAGCTGGTTTTAAAAAATATACTGTGGGGTAGAGCAGTTGGTAGCTCGTCGGGCTCATAACCCGGAGGTCGTGGGTTCGAGTCCTACCCCCGCTACGAAGAGGCCTCGTAAACGAAAAGTTTACGAGGCCTTATGTTTTGATAGAGATTTGAAGTAGGAAGGGATAAATGATACCCGCTTTTTATTTTTTCTTACCTCGCTCTTTTTTTGTCTCCTTCAGAACTTTCTTTTCATCGCTAACCAGACGGCGCTTAACTTTATCAGTATCTTCAGAGGCAGGCAATCTTTCGGGGTAGATCCCTCTATTTACCAACATGTTTCTTACAGCAGCACTATTATCAACATGTTCTCTTTCGATTGGATTTTGTCCATGGAGATCCTTGTTCTGTACATTAAGTCCAGTCATTTCTGCGGCAAGGTCTTTTGCTTTTATGCTGATAGATGGTAAAAAATCCGCCAAAGCTCTTTTTTCCGGAACTCCCATTTTATTTTTCAGCTGGGCAGTCGTGAGCCTGAAAAGCGCCTGATCACCTTTGGATCGAATGATCGCAAATCCTTGATTATCGACACCTCTGTCATAAATGATTCCGGAAAGTTGTTTCTCCGTATGACTTAACTTCTCCCTTGCTTGAATTCTTTCATATTCAAGGATTCTTTGTTCGATTACTTCTGCCCTTCTGGTCTGAACAGCGAAATAGTTTTGTGCAAATGCAATTTCAATTTTCCTGCTATCACCGTTTTGTGCTACTAAATAGCATGCATAACGAGTTAGTGCAATGTCATCCAATTGCTTTTCAGCGCCAGAACCAATGATGACCATTTTCCTGATGTCAGGAAAATGGTTTGCAATTTCTTCACCAGCATTTAAACATGCTGCCTTGGCCTTTTCAATAACTTTCTCAAAATTCTCCCATTTTGAATAACCTAAAAGAAGTTGCAAATCTCTTGCGCTCCAACATTCAATGCCCTCAAGTTCGGTTGCCGCAGTCTCAAATTCGGAAAATAGATGTTTGATATCTTCTGTTTTCATACTTTTTTTAGGGTCTGGTTTAGGTGTTGTGGTTTTCTAAATAGTTAGGTTAAAAGTATGAAAAAATCTTTTGGTTTAAAACCTTTTCACCCTTTTACAGTAAACCCCTGTCTATTTTAATACTTTCCTGATTGACCAATCTTTACCTTGTCTTTGAAAAACAAAGATGACTTTGGCCAAAGTTTCAATACGACGTCAAAATATTAACCTTCAGTCGTTAACTAAATAATCATACATGTCAACAACCATATAAAAATGTTCCAACAGGTTCGATATTTCAGGGTTCCCCGCTACGAAGAGGCCTTGTAAACGAAAAGTTTACGAGGCCTTATGTTTTATTTCTTAATGATCTCCGGATGGCTGATGGTTTTGATGATAAAGCGATTGACCAGTCCCTTTCTCCGGGGAACCCACAATCGAATTTAACGCTGTGTTTGCCTGTTTTTCGTATTGATAGATTTAATGATCAGGCAGGCGCCCCCACCGGCTGCAAGTTTTACATGTACTTTCCCTTTCGGTTGGAGGGTTTTCGTCTCCGCTTTCATTGTCTCCCGATTCGTAAGGTAATGGGCATCATCGCCATCCTGAATTATGGTAACTTCATATTTCCCCGGTTTCAGGAAAGTGAGTGGGATATCCAGTTCGCGGGGAGATTCATTGGTCGCTGCACCCACGAGCCAAACACCATCCGCTGCCTGCCGGGCCATAACGATGAATTGTCCAATTTCACCTGCAAGTGTTTTGCTCTCCTGCCAGGGCATTTTCTGGGCTGAAATGAAACTGAGCAATGGTGGATATTTTCTGTAATATTCAGGAATATCCGGGATAATGGTAGCGCCCGAAAAGACAATCAAGGTCCGGGCAGCCTCTGATACCAATGTTGATGGTACCGGCTGATTTTCGTCCACCCGGGTAGTTTTTCCCTGCCGGAGATCGAACATTCCATTGCACATGTCGATCGGACCGGATAGCATATTGACAAATACGGTGGTAACAAAAGTTGAGGGGACGAACACCCGGTGCGCATCGAGCTGGGAATGGCAATACTCCCTGGTTAATGCATTTGGAAAGGTGCGCATCTGCCCATACGGATGCACCGGCCCATCGTGGAAATCGCAAAGCAGATGATTTTGGGCACAGAGTTCGGTTATTTTTCGGGTCCTCTCATTTTTTTCGGATGGCGTTCCACTCATGAAGCCATACTTTATCCCGGCGGCGCCCCAATCGCCATATTGTTTAAGTGTTTGTTCAAGAGGATAATGCCGGCCGCCCACATCGTTCAGGTACAACCAAACGCCAACCGCTCTGGCTTTTCCATATTGAATAATCTCGTGGACTTGTTCTACTTTTCCCCCTTTGACAGGATCGGAATCTTTGCCAAACTCCGGACCATACCAATCAGCGTCAAGGACCAGATAACGGATGTTGTTCTCACTGGCAAAATCAACCATTCGTTTCCATGAGGGCAAAGACATTTTGTATTCAAAGCCATCCGTAACTGCCCCGTTAATGCGCCAGTCCCAAACGGCTACTCCGGGTTTTACCCAGGAAAAATCCCCTTTTGCCGGAGGATTTAGCAGTTCGATTAAATGTGAATCAACCAGCGAACCCAGGGTTTTTCCATAAAGAATTACCCTCCAGGCCGAATGAAATCCTGCCTCCAGCTTTCCGGGTACGGAGACCACTGAAAAGGAGGTATCATTTTTTTTGGACTCAAGCATCAGGGGATCACCGCAGGTAAGATCAGCCTCGTGAATGGCAAGATACTGCTCATTCCCTGCCTTGATGATCATCACAGGCATCCTTTTGCCATCGGATTCCGATAGTTTTTCAGGACCAAGGTTTTCGTGTTCCCCATTGTAAAACCAGGCAGTATAATCGCCGGCAAAATTGTATTTTGTCAATTCGGCAGTAGCGGTTGCTACCCTGTTTTCCGCAGAAGGTACCGAGTAACGAAATGCCACCCCGTCATTGTATGTACGCGCTTCCAACCGCAAAGAATGAAGTACGGATGGATCTGGACCTTTCAAATCGAGTATCAATTCATTGTATTGGTCAGGAACTACAGCACGTTTACCCCAAACAGGCTTCCAGACGGTATGAACAGAATGTTGCGAAATCTTTTCGATTGCCCATCCAACTGAAGGAATGGGATTGTTTGCGCCAACCACATATCCCAAAGGCGAATGATTGATCAATGGCATGTTGTCGGCAATCAATTGATAGCTTAGATTACCCTCCTTTGTCAGTTGTATTTTGATTTGAAGTTTCCCGTCTGGCGACTTGAGCGTATTGATTTCCTGCGCATTCAGGCAATGGAAAGAGAGCAGGAGAAGAAGGGAAATAGATGCTAGGCGAATTTTCTTCATTTTTACAGCGGTATTATTAAAACAGTCAAACTTATTTCAGCTACTTCGTTTATTTCTGAAGTTTCGTTGCTTAAATCGTACAAATATCACAGCTTTGGAACAATATGAACCGCCACTCCTCCCGAAGGATTCAAGTTCAAGTCCAATACTGTCCGGGAATTTACCATAATTTTCCGGATACGGACATGTGTTCGGGTCTGGATATCCGGATCATCAGAATATACGGTGGCTTCATAATCTTTACCCTTGTCAAGGAAATCAAGCGGTAGCTTCAGCTTACGGGCTTCCGTGTTTGTGACCGAACCAACAAACCATTCATTACCACTCCTTCGGGCCGTGGTAATGTATTCCCCTATTTCTCCCTGAACCACTTTGGTATCGTCCCATACCACGGGAACATGATCAAAGAAGGCCAACTCCGGCTCATCCTGAGAATCGGAGGGCCTATCGTACCAGTAAAGAAACTGCAGCGGACTGTAAAAAATAACTGACAGCGCCAGCTGGTGACCTGAAGTAGTTTTGATATACCGGGTTAGCTTGGGATTTATGCCTTGTTGGTAATAATAACAGATGGTATGATCCGCGGCCCCGGCAACATAACGGGTAAGGGGCAGAATGGTGCTGTTGGTCGCTTCAGGCATCTCTTCGTTACCACGTACCCCTTCCTGAGTGAGCAGGTTAGGGTAAGTGCGGCTAAAACCGGTAGGCCGGTATTCATCGTGAATATCTACCATCAGGTTATATTTTGCACATTTTTTCACGGCCTCGTGCATCCAGGTGGTCCAGTGTTGCGAGCCTACATGTACAAATCCAAATTTAATTCCTTTCACACCCCACTCTTTGAACAACGGCAATATTTCATCCAATTGTTTGTAAAGGGCGCGCTGGTTGACATACAGAAATACGCCCACTCCTTTTTCGTCTGCATAACGAATAACCTCCTTCAAATCCAGATCGCTTTTCGGATTGCGCCTTGGATCGACATTTACCTTGGTGGCATCTGATCCAACCACGTATTCAAAACCGTACCATCCGGCATCGAAATGAATGTATTGCAGGTGGCGCTTCACTGCAAAATCGACCAACTCTTTTGCCCCCTTGACCGATAGCGATATTTCCCTGATCACTTTGCCCGGTTTGATCCAACCGGTGTTTGCAATTTCACAGGGTGGGTTCAGGTTCAGGATAATATCGTTATTTTCTAACAGTTGTCCGGGTTTCTCGGCAACCATCACTACGCGCCAGGGTGTTGCAAAAGGGGTAGTAAGGTCGACCCTGTCGTACATTGAACAAGCAATGGTATTCGGCTTTTGGGGATCCAAAATAAACTTGGTCCGCGCGTAATTGACCATTTCTGCCTCAGCAAGACAGGCGAACCTGCCGTCGGGAAGCTTTAAAACGAGTGGCCTTTCACATTCATCCGGCCAATTGTTTAGTGGCAAGAGACTATATTTTCCCTGCGCCCTGTTCGTAAACCAGGCCATGGTACCCTCTGGCACCGTGAAATCGGTCAACTCTTTACCGATGCTTAAATCCATTCCGCCCTCAGGAAACTCCGGGAAAAAATAGCGAAACGCGATGCCTTCGTTGTAAGCCCTCACCTGAACCTGCATTTTGAGCCTCGGATTATTCCCTTTCAGTAAATTGATGCTCATCCCCTGGTAATGATCACGAATTTGGCTTCGCTCACCATAAACAGGCTTCCAAACCGTATCTTGCTTCGATTTGGTCATGCCTATTAGTGCAAACCCCTTTTCCCATCCTTCTACCCCCATTGTTGACTGAAATATGACCGGTTTTCCGAGGAATGCAACGGAATAGCCGGGAATACCCTTAGATGAAAGAGTAAAACTGAAGCTCAGTTTCCCATCCGGGGAGGTCAATGTTTTCGATTCCTGGGCCGAAACGGCATATACAGAAACGAAAAAACAGAGAAGTGAAACAATAATTTTGGCCATTTTGGTATTGTAAATTGTTATAGGATTATTTTAGTAAAGTGCCGTCAACCAGTATTTTGCCTACATACCAATTGTATTCTTTGTAGTCATCCGCATTTTTAATAACCTCATTCCTTTTTTTGAGGATCAGCGCTTTGTCGAAGGGTTCACATAATGTTTTGAATACGATCTTGTGCCTTTTATTCTTTAAATCGTCAATCAGAAAGTAATTCATCCTTTTGTAAGTGCAGTAGGCATCGAAACGGTAGATTGTGTCTTTTACCGCGCCGTCAATCTCAACAACAATCCGTCCGGCATCCGGGCCCATGACATCGTACGCGCCAATCGCCCTACCCTTAAACCGAAGGGATAAGGTTTCTCCCGACTGACCGGCTTTCCCGATGAATTTGAGATACCTTCCGAAACCCGATAATGATGGTGATTCATTGATGTTCAATACTTTCCAATTTTTGCTCAATTTCACCTCTTTCAAATCAACCATTTGTGTCCTGGCAAAATATTCAGGGACAAGTGGCCTGGAAAGTTTGTGTTTTGAACTCTTCACTGAAGCATTTGGGATCATTGATTCGAATGATCGTTTCAGAATATCCTGGTAAATAACATGTCCCGTTTCGGGATAGGGGTGCACCCCATCGCGGCTAAATACTTTTATCCCATTTACTTCAAGTGTATTTCCCGTTAGGATCAATTGATGGTTGGTCACCATTCTTGCTACTTCAAAACCAAAGTTGATGGAGGGTATGCCATAATGATCGGCCACCTTTTCCATATTTTCAGCCGAATTCGGCAGAATTCCTTTCTGCTCAGTTTCAAGATAATCCCCTTTGATGGTATAAACAAAGCAAATATCGGTAAAAGGGTTTTGTTGCAAGGTTTGTCTGACAATTCCCTCCATTGAACGAAGAATTTTTTGAGAAGCAGTGTTGCCATCGTTCACGGCAAATTCCACAAAAACCAGGTCGGGCTTGAAATTCAGAACATGATCACGTAACCTGAAAACGCCAAAATCTGATCCGGTTCCCCCGATTGCGGCATTAATTTCCGAGAATTTCGCTTTGGGGAAACGCTGTTTAAACCAATTCAGGGAAGAAACCCGCCATCCATTTTGTGCCGTGATGCTTCCGCCCAGATAGGCCACTTTGACAGAATCGCCATTCATTGCCTTTGCAAAAAAGTTGGGCAGGCCATTGCGGACTGCAAAATCCTTAACTTCTCTTTGGCTTGATTCACCGATCAATGCACCAATAACCGGAATTGGTTGGAAAATAGATATAAACAGAAACAGAACTAAAGTTATCTTCTTCATTTATAATCTAATGAATTGGTTAAACGGTATTTAATTATTCAGCAATAATTTCTGAAAATTATAAGCAGTTGGATTATATAAAATCCTGTCAATCAGTTGCAATTCACAAATCCGGAACAGACCTTTCCCATATTTCAGTTCGGATGCGGCCATCACCGCTCCTTTGTCGGCTACCCAGTTTGAGGCGCCACTTGACAGGATTGGTCTCCATTCGGGAGCAGAAATGGTATAGGCCAGAATAGGCTCGATGTAGCCTTTTGCTCCATTGTACCACATATTGAAATCGAATGGTTTGAAGTTTTTTACCAGGGAATGGCCGGTGCCCGGAGAGACAAAATAGTAATCTCCCATGGTGGTTTTTTCGATCAAAACGGATGTGCCTCCAACCCGATATCGTTGTGCCGGAAGTTCAATGAATATGAGCTTTTTCCCCTGATTTACCAATTCGTTGATATGCTTTTCCGCTTGTGTATATTGTGCAAAATCGTCCACTAAAATTACATCTGCTGTTTCGGCAGAGAGGGCTGTGGTGTACCCGGCTTGTTGAACCAGTTGCGCCGCTTTACCGGTTTTTTCGCCAAGAACAAAAACCACTTTTTTCGAAGGGAAGGCTTTTGGAAAGAGGTCAAACCTGAATTCGTTCTGACTGATGCTTTCGCCCTTTTCATTCACCAGCGCAATGCGAATGGTACAGGCCGAACGTGATGATACCTTTGGCGTTTTAAATTTCAGGAACCCCTGAAACTGCGAACTGTTGATTGGGATGTTGGCAGTAATCTGATTGGCAAATACTACCTTTCCATCTTTTTCAAGCTGATATTTGAGTTGGTATCCGGATGGAAATGTATTGAGATCATTGCATACCCAGGCTTCAATGGCAGTTTCCTCGCCTGAAAAGAACTGGTTCCGGTCGCTGCGCAAGGAAACCATCAACGGTTGCAATGCATTTCGGTAGGCAAAGTATGCCTTCTTGGGCTGGCGGTCAACATCCATGATCGTTTTCATCCATCCGGCCGGCCAGGCATCGATAAAGAGATGGATGGCAAATGAGACCATGCGCGGATCGCGACGGAACGATTCGGTGACAAACCTCATGGCCCATGCCTGGTAATCCTGGCTGGCTTCAATCCAGTCGTTCAGCGAGTGTTGGGTATTGTACCACATGTAATGAAACCGGTGCGTTTGCGACAGGGCTATGCGGTTGGCATTCCAATTCTTCTCCTCTTCCTTTTCATTGGGCAACCATGACTTTGGATAATATTTCTGCATCACGTTGAGCGGATCAAGCCCTTCCGCCCCAAACTCGCCGCAACCATAATTCCACCCCGGTTTTACCAGTTGCCAGTATCCTTTGTACATCTTGCCTAAGCCCAGACCATGACCGTTGTACCAGGTGTTGTAGCAATGGTTATCGGGTAGTCCGGGAGATGGCGGATCATAATCACCGTCACCGGCTTTGATTACCCGGTCCGGATTGGAGAGCAGAACCACCTGGTCGAGCGCTTTGAAAAAACGGTAAAATTCGGATAGATCATTCAGACATCGCTGCGGATGACCCTCGGCATTCGGAAAGCGTTCGTTGATGTAGGTTACCATGATGGTTGAAGGATGTTTTCGCACCAACCGTTCCATCTCTTCTGCCTGCTTAATGGCTTCAGTCACCTTGTTTCTCCTGACAACACCAAACAAAGGGAGATCGGTCTGGTTCAGCATGCCCAGACGGTCGCAATATTCGTACACTTCGGGTTGCACCGGACGTTGGGTAAAACGAAGGTAGTTTAGGTTGCACAGTTTGGCCAGCAGGATGTCGTCCCGCAACTGATCCAGTTTTTTTGTCTTAACATCCTGCTGTTCAAATCCCATGGTATTAGCTCCCCGTAAACGGATCATCTTTCCATTCAGGTACATATTCCCCTTGGGAGAACTGATGGTATCCATGGTAAAACTCCGCATTCCGAATTGCTGAACGCGGCTGTCAGTCAGGTATCCTTTTGCATCGTACACTTTTATCTGCATCTGGTAAAGCCAGGGATTTTCAGGTTCCCACAACCTGAAATTTTTCAATTTGACAGGTATCCGCAGGTAATTTACCCCGTATCCCATTTTCAGGCGTTTCTGTTCCCAGTCGGTCGGTTTGGCCAAATCGCCCACTCCCGGGATATAGGTAGTCGCAGGAATATATTCATAATCCTCCACCATTGTGTCCCGGAAATTCTGCCCATATACCGATAGTTTCAGTTTGGCATCCGCCGGATATTGAGAGAAATTGTTCAGCTCCACCCAGGTTTCAGCAATGGAATCCTTCAAAAGCGGACGAACGAAGATGTCGTTGATATGTAGTGGCGATCGGGATTCCAAATAACAATCCTGGCTGATGCCCATGCCTGGAAGGCAGATGTGCCAGCCAAGATCAGGATCATCAAACCCCAAGCCGGTTGCCGCATATATTTTGTCGCCAACGTTATAATTTCCCTGGTCATCCTTCCCATTCTGGGTGGCATAATCGTTTTCAACTTTGACCAGTATGCAGTTTTTTCCAGGTTTTGCGATTTTGGAGACTTCGAATTCGAATGGGGCAAAAAACCCTTCGTGTGTTCCGCATAAGCTCCCGTTCACAAAAACCGAAGCTTTGTAATCGACTCCTTTGAAACATATGAAAAGGCTTCCTTTGGATAATTCCCCGGCGCTAAGGTCAACCTCTTTGCGGTAATAGGTAACTGCCCTTCCGAGCGGGGGACCGAAATGTGGAATGGTAACTTTTTCCCACTTGCCATCGCCCCGAAGTGTTGAAGTAAAATCACTGAGATCAGCCGGAGTTTCAATCCTCCAGTTAAATTCTGAAAGGGGAATTTTAGTTCTGGTTTCGGCCGGGACCGGGGCCAGGTTTTGCATGAATGGCTCGTACCTTTTCCGGATTTTGTCCAGCTCGGCATACAATTCCTCTTTTGTCGAGATGGGTTTCACAGCCTTAAAAACCGATCCGGGATGGTGGTTTACCGGCAAATTGATTTCAGGAAGCGCCGGTGGCTGAGGTTCAGTGAGCAGATTTGTCCGGGTATTGTACGTTCGGGTGGCAATATCGGCAAACTTGTCCTGAGAATAGACCTCACCAAAAGCAAAGAAATTGCTTATGAAAAGAATCAATAATGTAATCCTATTAACCATGATATGAAAGCGTTGAATTTAATCGACTTTGTATGCCCATTACAATTCTGTTTTGACTAATCAGCACGACCTTTTCCCGTCAATGTCCCTAAAGTCGATTTCGAATGTTTCGTTGTTGTGCAGGATAATGGTTGCACCCAGGGCCGACCAGTTTGCTGTTACCTCAGTGATGGTTAGTTCTTTGATGGGTGATAACTCCTCATCGGTCTATTCGCTGTCGTCC
>Ga0265297_10001407_pt1 | contig 56694 bp, 55 predicted proteins | sample Munlanlwell13791_FD_192502 | JGI IMG/M metagenome (GOLD analysis project Ga0265297, IMG submission 192502) | Leachate microbial communities from a municipal landfill in Southern Ontario, Canada - Leachate well 137-91 | ecosystem: Engineered > Solid waste > Landfill > Unclassified | place...
AAAAATATTTTCTTATCACTCCGATTACTTTTCCAAGTATTTTTACATCATTTACTACAATAGGTTCCATATAATCATTTTCAGGCATTAATTTTATCTTCTTATCCGTCTTGAAAAATCTTTTTACTGTTGCTTCATCTTCAAGCAGAGCCACGATTATCTCTCCGTTTATGGCACTTTCTTGTTTCCTTACAACAATATAATCCCTATCAAGTATACCGGCATTAACCATGCTGTCTCCTCTTACATGAAGGATAAATACTTCTTTTTTCCCTTTTACGAAGTCAGGTGAAAGAGGAAAATAATCTTCAATATTTTCGGTTGCAAGAATAGGCTTACCGGCTGTTATGTTCCCAACCACGGGGACATATACAAGATTGTTAAAACCGCGATCGATTGTTTCATCCTGCTGCCTTGGAAATATGGAAATAGCACGGGGCTTGAACGGGTTTCTTTTCAAATATCCTTTTTCTTCAAGTTTTTTTAAATGTGAATGTACAGTTGCCGAGGAACTAAGATTAACTGCCTGGGCTATTTCTCTTACGGATGGAGGGTATCCGGATTCTTTGACCTTCTTGTTGATAAACTCCAGTATTGTTTCCTGTCTTGCGCTGATATTCTTATCCATAATTTTTTAAAAATAATAAATATTATTTAATTTTAACTATTATAACAAAAAAGTATATTAAAGGCAAACATAGGTTCGCTTTTCTATTCTTCCGCTTTTTTTATCCAGGTCATCATCTTTCGCAGTTCTTTGCCTACTTTTTCTATAAGGTGATTTTCTTCCTGTTTTTTGATTGCATTGTATAAAGGCCGTCCGGCCTGGTTTTCGAGTATCCATTCCTTTGCAAAAGATCCATTCTGGATATCTTCAAGTAGTTTTTTCATATTTTTTCTGGTTTCTGCAGTTATGATTTTTTTGCCCTTTACCATATCACCATACTCAGCAGTGTCGCTTATAGAGTATCTCATCCATGATATTCCGCCTTCATAAATAAGATCCACAATCAGTTTTAATTCACTTAAAACTTCAAAATAAGCTATTTCAGGTTGATATCCTGCTTCGACCAGCGTATCGAATCCCGCTCTTATAAGTTCGGATGTTCCTCCGCAAAGGACAGCCTGTTCTCCGAAAAGATCGGTTTCGGTTTCCTCTTTGAATGTAGTGGTGATTATTCCGACTCTTCCGGCACCAATTCCTTTTGCATAGGCAAGAGCATACTGTTTGGCCTTTTTAGAATAATCCTGATAGACTGCAATAATTGCAGGGACGCCGCTGGATTCTGTATACATCCTTCTTACAATATGACCGGGCCCCTTTGGAGCTATCATGATGACATCTATATCTTCTCTTGGAATGATCTGATTGAAAAGAATATTAAATCCATGGGCAAAACAGAGTATATTTCCTTTATCAAGGTTTGGCTCTATATATTTGTAATAGATATTTTTCTGCATGGTATCAGGTGCCAGAAACATTATTATATCCGCCATTTTTGAAGCCTTATCCGTTGTATAGACTTCGAATCCTTTTTCTTTTGCCATATTCCAGGGTTTGCTTCCTTCAAGTTCTCCTATAATAACGTCCATTCCACTGTCTCTAAGGTTCTGAGAATGAGCATGTCCCTGGCTGCCATAGCCTATTATTGCTATTTTTTTACCGTTTAGTATTTTCATGTCAATATCTTTATCATAATGAATTTCCGCCATTGTTCCTCCTTTAATTTTTTATGACAGATATAATTCCGCCGGGGTAGGGGATTATATAATTGATTTCTTTATATTCTAACAAATAACTAAAAAAAGTATATAAAATTTGAATAAAATCAACAAAATAAAAAATTTTAATATTGACTATTGACACGAACATATGTTTGGTTATATTATTATAACGAACATATGTTCGTTATGCTTATATCATAATAAAGCAAACAAATATGATCGAATAACAAATATAGAGGTAACAATAATTGGAAATGATTAAGAAAAATATTAAAAAAATATTTTTATATCTTCTTATAATTATTATTGCATTTCTGGTTATAACAGCTTTTTATTACAATAGATATAAATTTAGCGGTATAACCACAACAAGATATACAAAAGTGAGCCTGGAATATGAGACCAATATAAGCGAGCTAGCAGATAAATATTCCAATGATATGACCAAATCAAGATTTGTAAGTGAAATAAAGAAAGTAAATGATATAGATAACTCAGATTATATTCCGGGAAATTCTACTATAATTATTCCTATAATCGAATTCGAATAGTATAATCTATATAATTCAAATATTTTAAAATTATTCATAATCCTATAAATCTACTTATAAGAATACTTTAAACATTATTTTTAAATAAAAATGATAACCATTAAAGTTAAATTGCTTGATAAATCAATTCCTGTGCCGGGGTATGCTCATACTGGTGATGCGGGGCTTGATCTTCATAGTGCAATCGACTGTGAATTAAAACCTTTCGAGAGAAAAAAGATACCTACCGGCATTAAAGTATCAATACCGCATGGCTATGCCGGATTTGTCCAGCCCAGGTCAGGTCTTGCTTTGAAAAATGGCATAGGTATGGTAAATGCTCCCGGACTTATCGATTCTGCTTATAGAGGAGAAATCTGTGCAATTCTCATAAATCTTGATCCTGATAACACGTTCCATATAAAAAAAGGAGACAGGATCTGTCAAATGGTAATACTTGAGGTTGATGAAGTTCATCTTAATATAGTTGATGAATTGGATGAAACCACAAGGGGCGAATCGGGTTTCGGAAGTACAGGCTAATAGAATCTTTCGCATCAATCGGTTTCTGATAAAAAAGAGCTTATTCTTATATATTATTAACTTCCGATAATATATATTATGTTAACTTTAATATTATTAAAAGATTTTACTATTCCTGCAGGGTTATTAGATATTATTTATAGTATAAATTAGATAGTTTTGATTACTCTGGTAGGGTTCCCTACCGCAAGACAATTATCAGGAATAGAATCAAGTACAAGTGAGTGTGCCCCAATTGTAGTATTATTACCAATTTTTATAGGACCAAGTATCGTGACATTTGTATAAAGAATAACATTATCTCCGATATCAGGATAACCGGGATCACCGTGATGAAATATGGAATGTCCAAGACCACCAAGTGTAACATTGGAAAAAATGCTTACATTATTTCCAATCTTTACTCCCCTGCCGATTATAACTCCGGCAGAATGCCATATTCTGCATCCGGAACCTATTTCGGCACCCGGATCTATTTCCGCCCCATTAAAGAAAAAATTTATCCTGCAGCAGATTTCTGCTAGCAGTCTTAATTTTATTTTATAGAGCATTCTATAGAACCTGTAAAATATTAAAGACTGTACCCCTGGTTTTACAAGTATTATTCTAAAAGCACCCCAAACACCGGGTTTGCCCTTCATTGTGCCGTATCTACTGAAGAGATATTTCACATCGCCTTTTAAATTGCCATTATTATCTTTCATTTTATGGAAGGAATTAGGTTGCCTTATTAATACTAATAATTAATACTAATGAATAGAAAATAAGAATAAATCGAAACTTGATGATATATCTTTTTAAAATAATTATCTATTTATATATTTAAATAATAAGCTATTATAGTCTTTTTTATAAAATAACTTTATATTTATATCCGGATACAACTCTTTTAATTTTCTAATTTTATAATTTTTCTTTGTAACCAGATTTTGATTAAGAGTCGTAAGTTCGATATAAAGATCCAGGTCCGGCAGGTAGAAATCCGGTGTAAAACTAGCTTCAGGATTTCCTTTTATATCAAACTCCAATATAAAGGTCCTTGGCTCATATTCCCATCTTATCTTATAAAAATCCAGTATTTTTGAGAATTCTCTCTCACTTGTGTGTGCAAATCTAATATTTTCAGGATCTTTATAATTGATCTCAGGATTATTGTTTTTATTTACATTTTCTCTTATGCCTAATAAATTTTTTCCCATATGATTCTAAAAAACCTCCGTTTAAATTTTAAGATATTAATATTGTTTATAACTTCCTGAATTTATCCCTGTTCCTGTTTTTATACTATTTTTCATAAAGTATTTCTCTATATCGCCATTTAAATCAGTGTATACCTTACCAAGTGCTATCCCGAATACACCCTGGCCGCTTTTTAATGTATCCACTATCGCTTTATCTGAATCACAGGCATAAACAGTATTCCCGTCAGATATAAGCGTTAGTTTTAAAAGTCCGTTACCTGCTGCTGTATTGTTATCATATTCATCCAGATATCTTTTCGTTCTTCTTAATTTCTGCAGGCTGATACCGGCTTCCATTAATTTTTTTATAACCTTTAATTTCATTAAATCATTAAAGTCGTACATTCTTCTGCTTCCATACCCCCCTGCCCCATTCACGGAAGGCTTTACAAAACCGGTTCTATCATAATAATCAAGCTGTTTATATGTGATCCCTATTATTCTGCATACTTCCAAAGAACCATAAAATTTTTTTATAATCGTACTATCCATAAATATCTTTTCTTTATTTACTTTATTATAATCTTAATTACATCATTGTAATTACATCATTGTAATTTTAAAATTTAAATCCATCAAAGTCAATAGAAGATATGATTAATGCCAGGCTTCACAAGCATATTGAAAAGGTAAAAAGCTGTTTAAAAGGTTAAGAAATCCGGAGAAGGTTCTAGAATATTATTTATTTTCGAAATTATTTTTAAAATCTTCCGGTTTAATATTGTCGAGGAAGTTTTTAAATTTTTTCACTTCATCTTCAATCGACTGTATTCTGAGTCCACCTGATTCCAGTACCTGTTCCGCAACATAAATATCGCACTTACTTCTAACAGCGGTAGCGATTGCGTCGGAAGGTCTTGAATCGACTCTGATAACTTTTTTATCCGTATTCATGATATTGATTATGGCATAAAAAGTATTATTTCTTATTTCTGTTATTTCTATATTATCAATACTTATTTTCAAATTATTGATAATATTAATGATTAAATCATGTGTCATGGGTCGGGGTGTTTTTATATTAGACATTTCAAGAGCAATAGCCGAAGCTTCATAAGGTCCTATCCATATTGGCAAATATCTATTTCCATTTTCTTCTTTTAGAAGGAGAATTGGCTTGTTGGACGGCAACTCTATCCTTACTCCTTCAAGTATCATCTTTATTAAATTTGTATTCTTTTTGATTTTCAACTTTTTAAAATATTTTTGGCTGTAATTATATAACACTTGATAGTTTAAAGCGATAAACCATATCTAAGGGAATTGTCAATAATATGATATCTGGTTTTAAACCAATAAAAATTCATCAATAAATTTAAAGTCATTAGATCATTATGTAGAGCTGCTTTTCAGAGACTCAATATCTTTTTTAACAGTATCCAATTTTAATTCATATATTGATTGGAGATTTCTGAATTTCTGTTTATAATCCAATCCATAACCGACTATATATTTTTCTCCGATCTTAAAACCAATATACTTAATATTGATTTCTGCAATTCTTCTGATGTCCCTGTCCAGAAGAGTGCATATTTCAATGCTCCCGGGGAATCTTGATTTTAGATTTCTTAATAGATAGCTTATAGTAAGTCCCGTGTCAATAATGTCCTCTACAATCAATACATCCTTCCCTTCAATGGATTCATCCAGATCTTTGGTAATTCTGACCACGCCTGTAGATGCATCATTAATTCCATACGTAGAAATACTCATGAAATCTATACTCAGAGGAAGATCGATTTCCTTGATAAGATCTGCTAAAAATATTACTCCCCCTCTTAATATGCTTACCAGAAGTAGATTTTTATATTTATAATCACCTGTTATTTCTCTTCCCAGTTCAGAAATTCTATTTTTTATATCCGAATCTGTAAATAATTCTTTTCCTAAAACACTGCTTTTTATTAATTCTTTTTCTGTTTGATCGTTCAAAATATAATCGGGATTATTAAATATAATTTTTTAATATGTAAGTCTGCCTGTATTCTGTACCATTGCCACCCATGTCGAACCTCTGTTAAACAACATGATTCTTCCTTTACCATCCCTATATACAAATGGGTCGAAAGCAGACGTCCTCTCCCAGGTCCCTTCTACAACATTTCCGTCCATGAAGAATAATGCTTTGCCTATATCGCTGGTCCCTGTTGTCCTTACTGCCATATGTTGAGCTACATCTATTGGACCTTCGATATTCGTAATCATGACAATTACATTATTTACCGCAATCTGCTGACCGGTTTCATAGTCGGTATGTTTACTGCCGCCAACATATTTATAATAAACATTTTCATCTTTATTATACTCGAAGCTTGCTTCATATGCATTTTGATCAGAAAAATTAATGTCTATATTACTTGTATTACCTCTATTGGTAGTATCCGCATCCACTTTAAACCTTAAAGACGACTGACCTCCCTCTAATGAATATCCAAGACTTTCCGCTTCTTCTTTTAAACCTGTTGTAGACATAAAAGCTGTATGTTCCTGAATGTTACTTCTGTTCCAGTCTCTCCATCCTGAAGAAGAATTGGCTACAATAGAACTAATTCCTGATTGGTCCCCAAGAGGAGTCAATACATCCAATCCAAGATTTTCAATTGCCTTATATGCTTCCGTATAAGTCCCCCAGAATGAATATACCGGATCGAAACTTCTCGCAATCTCGGCATAATATATCCTTGCACTTCTGACCGGGCCCACGATTTCTGCATCATGGGAAGAATAGACTACTACATACCTCGTTACTCCATATTCATCAACAACTTCAAATATAATATCGGCATAAATCAACCCTGATTGCGGTCTTGCATCCGGAGTATTTTCTACCATTATTGCAAAAGGTCTGCTGTCCAGGACAGTATCGGATATCTCCAGTCCGCTCAATATATTTATATTTCCGGTTATTTCCGTTCCGCCGACTTCATCTACAGTTTCCTCCTCTTCTTCAGCTGTTTCTTCCTCTTCTTCCGTTACTTCTTCCTCTCCTGTTTCCTCTTCGCTTACTGGTTCCTCTTCCTCTGCTTGACCGAATTTACAACCTGTAAAAACTAAAATAGAGATTAAAGTAAAAACCGAAAGCACTACCAATAATTTCAGTAAAAAAAACCTTCTGTGTGATTGATTTTTTTTGAAAGCCAATTTATACCTCCGAATTAATTTCATATATTTCTTTTTAATAATAAATTTCTAACCATTATAATTGTAAATGTTAAAAAGTAAAACACCAATAAAAATATTAAGATGTATATGGTTTTCACTTCTCCTTTTGTAGATAATTCTTCATAAATAAGTGCATTGCTGACACTTTCTCTTGCGATAAGATCGATTTCTTCTATTTTTCTATCGTTAACAATGACTTCCATCGTCCCCATAACCTCATTTTCCTTAACAGGTAAAGCTATATCGGCTTTTACTTTGTTTTCTACATCAACAACATCGCTATTTATGTTTATCAGCGTTATATAATCCCTATCAGGATATAAGTCTATATCTGCAATTGTCCGTTCGCCTGTATTTACAGTCAGGACCGGCTGTGCTAAATCAATGATTTTTACATATTCCAGATTATTGTATGCCCAGTCCAGTAATTCTAATGCATCTTTGTCCCTTTCTTCCAGGGAAGCACTATCCATGGTTACAGTTATAAGTTTTAAATTTTCTTTTTCAGAATAGATTACCAGACAAAAACCGGCATTGACTGTATAACCTGTTTTTATACCTTTTATATAATCATGGTTCAGAAGTGTGTTTGTATTTGTTATCTTGATTTCTTCTTTATTTTTTCTAATTACATCTTCCGGGGTATCGACAATTTTACTGAATAATTCATTCTTCATACAATAACTGGCAATTTTGGCGATATCTGCTGCTGTCGTTTTATGGTACGGAAAATTATCGTCAAGCCCATTTACATTTTGAAAAAAAGTATTTACTGCCCCTATTTCTTCTGCTTTCATATTCATCAACTCCACAAAATCTTCTACATTTCCTGAAACATATTCAGCAAGTGCGATTATGGCGTTATTATGTGAACATATAAGAGATGCTTTAAGCAGGTCAAGCAGAGTTATACTGTCACCGGATTTAAATCTGAATGTGGAATGATTTTTCCCTGAGGCATTCTTGGAGATCTTCGTTACTTCCTCCATATTGTCTATTTTTTCAATAGCAACAATAGATGATAGTATCTTGGTTATGCTGGCGGGATACATCAATGCGGAAGAGTTCTTCTCCCAGAGGATATCTCCTGTCTCATAATTAACAACGACTGCTGCTTTTGCAGATATGTTGATCCTATCGTTATAGATCGCTGTATCCGGATCACAGTAGATTTTATCAGGAACGGTTAAAAAGAAGAATGAAAAAATTATAAGGAAGATAAAAATATATACTAATATACAGTATGTTTTTAAGTTTTTTTGAATTGGGACCGAAGAACCTCTAACGATCATTTATGTTTTTCCAGAAATTTCCTATTTTCTTTTTTTACTAATAACTCTTGAAAATCACAGAGCACCCTTTCTAATTTGCTCACAATCCTAATTGCTTTTATATGAGCATCTTTTTTACTTGACATCATCAAAGGAAAAACAATTTGCTGAATAAATGTAGAATGGCGGTTGGCAAAATTTTCAAACAATTTCAAATGTTTTACCTGAATACCATATTTGGATAACTCGCTTATGATTTTTAGAATTTCAATATCATTGGAATCTATAATATATTTGCCATCTTCTTCGCTCCATCCAAAAATTTCATTTTCGACCAGACTTTTAATCAAAGATGGTGCCAGTTTGAATTTTTTAGAAATATCTTCCAGGGAAAATGACTTCGTCTCATACGCGGTTTTAAATTCTTCTCCCAATTTAAGTTGAAGATTTTCGATAGATTTGCCTTCACTCAAAAATTTCTTAAAATCCCTTGATTTTAGTTTTTCTTTTATAACCTCCAGGGGCATATACAGGTCTTTTTGCATTTTCAATATAAAATTTAGTTTTTCTATATCTTCCCGGTAAAAAATTCTATATTTATTGGATGCCCTTTTTAGTGACAGAAGTCCTTCGGATTCCAGGAACCTGATTTTACTATTGGTTAAATCAGGATAAATCTTTTTAAAATTTTTTACGACCTTGCCTATGGTAAGATATTTTTTTTCCGGTAATTGCTTATCCATTTAATCCTTTCTGCCGGAATAAAAAAATAAAAATATATATTTCCCAATTTGTATTCTATCCCCATTTTTTAAAACAACATTATCCACTATCTCTCCATTTACATAGCTTCCGTTTAAACTGCCCAGATCTTTTATTAAAAAATCATTTCCAGATTTTTTTAATGTTGCATGTTTTCTGGATACTGTTATATCATCAAGAAATATATCTGATTCGAGATTTCTTCCAATTGTGAGTTTGGATTTGTTAATAAGAAATTTGTCTCCAATATTGGGACCTTTTATTATAACAAGCCCGCTGCTGCCTTCCGGTATCTTTTTTATATCTTCAAGTATAATACTGGCTATTTCTTCTATACCTTCAATTTTTTTATCAATAATAGACTCAGTTTTTTTATTTTTTGGTTTAATTTCCATTTTTTATTCCTGATCTATCACTTTTATTTAAACACATAACTCTAAATTTAAATGTATAAATATAAAATATGGTCGGGACGAGAGGATTCGAACCTCCGACCCCCAGTACCCCATACTGGTGCGCTAAACCAAACTGCGCTACGTCCCGTATTTCTCTATTTTAAGATAATACAAATGATTAGTAAAGTTATCTATCCGGATAATATCTTAAACCTCGGATTTAAACTTTCTTTTCATCAATTTATTGACAGATTCAACCGGACTTAAATCTTTATAAATAATCTCATAAACACACTCAGTAATCGGAACTTCGATATCCAGTTTTCTGGAAATATCATATACGGCCCTGGTAGTATTGACCCCTTCCGCAACCATGTACATATTTTCAAGAATTTTCTCAATGCTGTCTCCACCTGCTATCTTCTCGCCAACATATCTGTTCCTGCTGTTTTTACTTATACATGTTGCTATAAGATCTCCCATTCCTGCCACTCCTGAAAATGTCAAAGAATCGGCACCAAGCCTTGTTCCAAGTTTAGAAAGTTCATGCAGCCCTCTTGTAATCAAAGAAGCCTTTGTATTTGCTTTATATCCCATACCATCGGAAATTCCCGCTGCTATTGCTATTATATTTTTAACTGCTCCGCCGATCTCGACACCGACAATGTCTTTATTGGTATAGACTCTGAATTTGTCCGTAGATAATAAAGACTGAATATATTTTAATGTATCTCTATTACATGACGCGGCAACAGATACGCTGGGAAGTCCCTGTGCAATCTCCGAAGCTATATTAGGGCCGGATAATACGCAGATCTTTGATATAGATTTTCCCGGCAGGCATTCTTCCATTACCTGCGATAACCTTAAATTGGTTCCTATCTCAAGTCCTTTTGCTACATTTAATACACATTTTATATTCTTGATATTCTCTCTTATGATCTCATTAAATTTATTGATTATTTCTCTTAAAGCATGGGATGGTACTGAAAAAATTATGATTTCAGGATTTCCGAAACCATCTTCAGGTTTTATGAACGGTGTGATATTTTCAGGTATATGTAAATCGCCTGTATATTTTTTATTTTTTCTTGATCTTTTTATTTCTTCATAGGTATCTTTACTTCTTGTCCATAAATTTATCATATACCCTTTTTCTGCAAGAATTACTGATAGCGTCGTTCCCCAGCTTCCGGCACCTATTATAGTTATATTAACTTTTTTACTCATAATCAGCCGTTTATCTTTAATTTAGTATTTAAATTTAAAATATATAGGAGTACCCATAAAACCGAATTTATCTCTTATACTGTTTTCAATATATCTTATAATATTTACTTTTCTTTTTACATCCATATTCGAATAAACCAAAAAAACCGGAGGTGAAGACTTTATCTGTCTTATAAATTTGATTTTGAATCTCTTACCTTTTATAAAAACACCCGTTGTTTCCTGATCCAGTTTCTTAAAAAAGCCTGTAATCATGTTATCGGATATTTCTTTTTTTCTCTCAATCATAAGCTTATCTATCATTTTTATGATATTTCCAATCCCTTTTTTTGCCAGTGCGCTTATCTTTATAAAAGGAATATAATTTGCGAATTTAAGTTTTAAATTAAACATATTTGTAATATTATTAACCGTTTCTCTATCAGCTATATCGATTTTATTAAAAATAACACAAATGCTTAAGCCCTTCTCTATACAGGTCTCTATGATTCTAACATCCTGTTCCGTTACTTCTTTGTTGCAGTCTATAAGTATAAGGCTTATGTCCGATTTTTCTATGGCTCTTAATGTACGGAGTCCGCTATAATAGTCCAGATCTTCTTCTTTTATCTTTTTTTTTCTCATTCCGGCAGTATCTATAAATTTATAAATCTTATTATTTATTTTTACCATGCTGTCTATACTATCTCTTGTGGTCCCTTCTATTTCATCTACTATCGCCCTTTCGTCTCTGATAATAGCATTAAACAGCGTTGATTTTCCTGTATTCGGTTTTCCAAGAATACAGATAGCAGGAACTTTTTCCTCTTCATATTTATATATATCAATAGAATCTTTTTTAAATTTGGAAACAATCTCATCCAGAAGATCTCCAGTATTTGTACCGTGCAGTGCAGATATTTTTATTGGATATCCAAAACCAAATTTCAAAAAATCTTCAACATAATAGTCCCCTTCTATATCATCATACTTATTTCCTGTAAAAATGATTTCCTTATCTGTTTTTCTCAGCAGTGACGCTATTTCTTCATCCATAAGAGATAAGGGCTGCTTTAGATCAACCATAAATATAATGATATCCGATTCGTCTATAGCTTTCTTTGTTTGCAGATATATCTGCATATCCATTCTTTGTTTTGATTTCATATCTATTCCGCCCGTATCCATCAAATAAAAAATCTTACCGTTCCAATCAGTCATGTAATACTTACGGTCCCTTGTGATCATTGGATCTTTATGCACAATTGCTTCACCTTTTTTACATATTCTATTGATCAGAGTGGATTTACCTACATTTGGTTTTCCGATAATAGCAACTTTTGGTATGTTCTTGTCCATATGAATATTATCCGCAATTAATTTATAACTTAATTAATAAATTATTTATTTCTTTTATAAAACTATGACCATCTTCAGATATTATTTTTATTCTGCCGTTGATTTCCTCGATATCTTTTCTATTGAAATCATCGATTGTTAGATTTTCTTCATTAAAAATTCCTGCAGGAATAAGTATCTTTTTAAATCTTTCAATGTTCTCTTCACCTAAAGCAGACTTTATATCATGTCCGCTTAATAGTCCTGTAACTTTTATATTACCGCCCAGGAACTTATTCTCTACTTCTAATACTTTAACACAGGAAACTATTTTTTTCCCTGCTGTTTTTGATTTTTTGGCAATATTATCCAGGGACCTGTCTACTACCTTTTTCCCATATTCGGATGTGATTATCAATATTGGTCCTTCGCCGCATTTGAATTTATCAACATGCGTAAACTTCATTTGTTCATCTATTTCCTTTAAAAAAACGGTACTTTTTCCGATTCCGTTTTCAATCTGGTAAAAATCTCTATAGTATTTGTATCCGGGAAAATCAATACCTGCAAGGATGTAGAACTCATCCGAAAGAAAAATATTTACTGATTTTTTTAAGGACCTGTGGCTTTTTTTAAAACTGTTTATTTTATTTATTATTTCCGAGGCTTTTTCTCCTGTGTAGGGTTTAATTTTAGAATTTTTATTAAATTTCGTGACGCCTACCGGAACAATACCTATCGATAATATGTTTTTAAAATCGCTTACCAGGGCAAAAAGTGTTTCCATTAAATCCCTGCCATCGTTGATTCCCGGACAAAGCACTATCTGGATATTTGTTCTTATATCATTTCTATCAAGGATCTTCAAGTTTTCCGGTCCTGAAATATTTTTTTTATTATTAAAAATAACCTTTCTTATATTCCTGTCCAGACTATGTATGGAAACATAAAGAGGTTCCAGCCTGTATTTTATTATTTTATCTAAATCTTTTTCAGTAACATTTGTAAGAGTTATGAAATTACCATACGTAAAAGAAAGAAGATAATCATCATCATTTACATATAATGAGGGTCTTAAATTTTCGGGAAGTTGCTTTATAAAACAAAATATACAATTATTCTTACAGGTTTTTATTTTTTTCGATAATAACTTATAATTTTTCAATGGCTTTTTTTACATCTACTATATCCTCTGCCGGAGTAGATGCACCCCCGCTGATTCCGACTTTTTTTACTTTCTTAAACCATTCAGGCTTGATTTCCCGGTGACTTTCTATGTGGTAGGTCCTCTTATTTATTTTTTTTGATATGGATGTGAGGTTTCTTGTATTGGCACTATTCTTCCCGCCTACTATTATCATTACGCCGACTTTTTTTGCCAGTTCTTCGGTAGAATTCTGTCTATTTCTTGTTGTATCGCAAATAGTATTATAAACAATAAGTTCTTTTGTTCTTTTTAATGATTTACCGCTTATCAGAATCAAGCGGTCCAGTATTTGTGTGGTTTGAACCACAATTCCTATTTTTTCTTTTTCAGGGAGCCTTTCTGCTTCGGCTTTATTTTCAATTACTGTATAATTTCCATTCAAGATGTAATCTTTTATTCCCATTACTTCAGGATGTTTTTTATTCCCGATAATAATTACGAAGTACCCATTACTGCTGAGTTCCGCGGCTCTTGCCTGAGCTTTTTTTACAAATGGACATGTGGTATCAATGATCTTTATATCTTTTTCTTTGATTTCTTTTATTAGATTTGGGGACATACCGTGGGATCTTATTATAAAAATACTGCCTCGCTCTATATTTTTTAAATCACGGACCGAAATCAAGCCTTTTTCAGCCAGGCTGTACGAAACTCCCGAGTTATGAATGACGGATCCAAGTGTAAAAATTTTTGTTTTTTTATTGCCTTTGTTTTTTTTAAGTATTTCCTCTGTAATTTTTAAAGCTCTTTTTACACCAAAACAATATCCGGAATATTTTGCAGTTATTACTTCCATATTTTAAGAATTTTAATATCTACTTTATCTTTTTATATAACTTTTCTATTTCTTTCATTATTTCATCCAATATTATATCTATTGCTTCCTTTCTACTGTGTTTCTTTAAAACATTATCAACATTTATTATATTTCCTACGATCAACTTTATCTTTGGGAAGAATATTCTCTTATGTGGTTTTTGTATTATTTTATTAGTGCCGCTCAGAGCTATTGGTAAAATAGGCGCACCAGAGACAGCTGCTATGAATCCGATGCCTTTTTTACCTTTTCCCATGACACCGTCCGCGGATCTTGTACCTTCCGGGAATAAGCCCAGAGCATTTCCAGCATTTAAAACTTCAAATGAAGTGTGAAACGCTTTCCTGTCAAAAGACTGACGTTTAACAGGGAAAGCATTTAAAAAAGTTATAAGAGGTCCCAGAACCTTACTGCTGTATAACTCTTTTTTTGCCATAAAATAAATACATCTGGGTAAAAATGCTCCCTCTATTACTGCATCCAGATAGCCTATGTGGTTCGAGCATATCAATAATTTACCTTCCCGGGGCACTTTGAATAAGTCTATTATCTGAACTCTAAATAATATGAAAAATATTGCTTTAAGAAACAATTGTAAAGCTTTATACAATACCAGATAGGATTTACTATGTTTTGTTTTTAACATTTTTTTTCTTTAAATATAATTTTTTGATCCTGTCTGCTACTTCTCTTATTGACATTTCGGAAGTATCAATGACAATTGCATTTTCAGGGATTATAAGCGGACTATTCTTCCTGCTACTGTCTATTCTGTCTCTGCTTATAATTTCATTTTTTATAAGATCTCTCTTTAAAAACTGTTCCTGATCCTTTACCTGAAGAACTCTTCTCCTTACTCTTTCATTTAAGTTTGCAGTAAGATATATTTTTAAAGCTGCATTAGGACATACAACACTTCCGGTGTCTCTACCCTCAAGTATGGCATTGCCGCCCTCTATGAATTTTTTCTGCAGATCAACAAGATACTTTCTCACCCCGGATAATTTTGAAACAATAGAAACTGCGGACCCGACTTCACTGCCTCTGATTTCATTAGTAACATTTTTTCCGTTTAACCGTACGGTTGTATATTTATCTGTATCCACTGATTTGCTGTCCAGTTCAAGATCTGTATTTCTGGCAAGTTCCAATAGTGATTCCTCATCTTCGCAATCCACTTTATTTTGCAGTGCAAGCAGTGTAATTGCTCTATACATGGCTCCTGTATCGATATATTTCAAATTCAATTCTTTTGCCAGCATTTTGGCTATTGTGCTTTTACCGCTGCCTGCAGGTCCGTCTATTGTAATAATATTTTCGGGCATTAGTTGAACAATAAAATATTAAAATATTGTAATATCATTTTGATAACATTAATCTAATTTATTGTGACATAATCTTCTTTAGATTATATATGAAGCCGGGAAAAGAGGTATTGATACAATCGGAATCAAGAACGGTCACATTTCCTTTTGAAAGCAAAGCCAGTATCGAAAGAGACATTGCCACTCTGTGGTCCCCAAAGCTTTCTACTGCGCCCTCACCAGCCTGAAAATCAATATCTCCATTTATTATCATGCCATCTTCTTTTTCTTTTATATCTACTCCCAGTTTTCTGAATTGACTTACGATAGATTTTATTCTATCACTTTCTTTAAACCTTAATTCTCCAGCATCTCTTATAACTGTTTTTCCTCTTGCTGCTGCTGCTGCGACGCATAATATAGGAATCTCATCAATTATGCCTGGAATTTCCCCCTTTCCCATTTCTATGGAATTTAATTTGCTAGAAAATGCTTCAATATCTACAACCGGCTCATTATTTATAATTCTCTGATTCTTTATGACTATTTTACCGCCCATCTGCCTGAGAATCTCAATAAAATAACTTCTGATAGGATTCATACCAATGTCTTTCATAAAAGCATAGGAATTCTTTAGGACAAGTGCAGCTACAATAAAAAAAGCTGCCGAAGAAATATCTCCGGGAATATAAATTTTTCCTGCACTTAATTTTTTACCGGGATTTAATTTTGTATATTTACCATCATAAGTAATATCGGCTCCAAAATACTGAAGCATTCGTTCTGTGTGATCTCTTGAGACCTGTGGCTGCGTTATCTCGGTTGCCCCTCTGGCATGAAGTGCCGCCATAAGAATACCGGATTTGACCTGAGCACTCGATACTTTTAGTTTAAATTTTTTCCCTTCAAGATCCGGATTTCCGGTTATTACCAGAGGAGCTTTTGTATTGTTCTCTCTTCCATTGATTTTTGCACCCATTTCCTGCAGTGGTTTTATTATTCTTTCCATTGGCCTGCTATTTATTGATTTATCTCCGCTTAAAACCGACATAAAATTAGTCGCTGATAATAAACCGCTCATTATTCTGATTGTAGTCCCGGAATTTCCTACATCCAGTATTTCGTCAGGTTCCTTTAAGTTCTTAATGCCCTTTCCGTATACTATTAAATTACCGTTTATTTTTTCTATTTTTACACCTAATTTATTTAGAATATCCAGTGTTTTTATACAGTCCTGACAGAATAAAAAATTTTCTATCGCTACATTGTTGCAGATTATGGAAGATAAGATCACGCTTCTGTGAGAAATTGATTTATCACCGGGAATTTTAAATTCTCCTTTTATGCTTTTTACTCCATGTATTTCCATTATTACTCACCAAACACTTTTTTTACGCTTACTTTGTGACCTTTTTTTTCGATTGCTTCTTTTGCGATATTACCGGCATCTTCACCTTGAACCAGTACTTTAAGGATTCCTCCTCCGCTGAACTCTGTTGAATGAAAAATTGATATATCTTCAATGTTTATTCCAACTGAACTTATTGCTTGAGTGATCTCGCTTAAAACTCCTGCTCTGTCAGTCATGGAGACTCTAAGTTCATATAGCTTCGAAATGTCCTTCTCCACGTATTTAGGAAGATTGACTCTGGCTTTCTGGGCCTTCAGGTAATGGTTTTTAATTGATTTCGAGTCACACTGCTTAAGATATATCTTAAATTTTGTAAGATATTTTATATAATTATCTACCGATTTTATTAATACGTCTTTATTTTCCAGACTTATGTCCAGCCACATTTTTGTATTAGCGGCAGCTATTCTGGTCATATCCCTGAATCCTCCCGCACACAGCTTAAATAAATTTTTCATCTTCTTTTGTTCATCGTCTATCATGTCAACAAGATTCGTAGAAAGGATATGAGGTAAATGACTGATGAGCGCAACATTTTCATCATGTTCCCTGGGATCCATAGAGATCACTTTTGCACCGATTTTCGTAAATAAGGAGTGCAGTATAACAAGTGGTTCGGATACAGTAATATCGGTAGGGGTAAGAATATAAAATGTATTCCTGAATAATTCCGGAGTGGCGCTAAGAATACCCTCATTTTCAGATCCGGCCATCGGATGTCCTCCTATGAAAAATACACCTTCTGGTAATATTTTGCTTATTTTTTGAACTATCTTTTCTTTAGCGCTTCCCACATCCGTAACAATTGCTCCCTTTTTCAAATAATCCTTAATATGTTCCACAACTTCGACTATTTTACTTATCGGAGTCGCTATTATTATCAAATCTGCATCAGATGCCGCTTCCTTGTAATCACTGGCAATAATATCGATTACGTTTCTGTATTTGGCAATATTCATTGCTTCACCTTCTATATCGTAACCGGTAATTTTGAAATCTTCACCTGTATTTTTTAGAGATAAAGCCATAGATCCGCCAATAAGTCCGAGTCCTATCACGGTTATTTTTTTAATATTTTTCATTTTATGGCCGTCCTATAATAAGAATACTGATATTATCAGAAGTTTATAGAAATATTTTAATACTATATAAAAATTATCAGATTTTGTGAATAACAATTTAATTGACATTATTTATTTTACTATAAATTTTATTTTTATTAATTAAAAAAAATATAATAATTTTCTGAAATCCTGCGGATTATTCCTCTTAATCTATTGACAACATTTTTCAATTTTGATATCTTTTTATCATTCCGGAACAGGAGGCAACTTCCAAATATAACTGATATCTATTTTCGAAAGAGAGTTAATAAGAGGTTAATAATTTGAAAAGTCCCTGAGAAAAGTTCCCGGATATGCCCCGAGATGTTTAGTAGTCTAAGGCGCTAGCTATGACAAAAGATAACTCGGGGTTTTTTAATGGAAAAATTTTAAATGGCAACCGTATCTGTTTATTCTATCCCTCTATTATTCCAACTTCTCTTTTTCGGGGTCTTAAGATGTAAATAATAGCGATACTTATTCCGGCAAAAATAAACAACATTATTTCAGACAAGAAGATTCCAAATTTATAATTTATATAAATTGATACAAAATCTATCATCATATGATAAAGTATCGAAATTAAAATAAAATAATATTTTTTCTTCAGAAAAGCATACATAACCAAAACCGAAAGAGAGATTTGGATAGCAATGGCCAGAATTCTTTCCAGCGCTCCGACAAGCGGCATATACCAGGCAATACCGGCTACTTCATGCAATAAACCCGCAGGTAAGCTACCCGGAAATAGTCTGTAAACAATAAAGCTGATCATAACCGAAATACCGACAAATATCATGGATTCTCCCCCGCCGCCATGCCCTATTCCATATATGACTGCTTTTTCATAACTTCTCGATTTTATAATTAATCCAAATGCCAGTGCTCTCACTCCTTCTTCAAATATCCCTGCAGTAAAAGACACAAATAGGCCAGCCAGTATAACAGCCAAAACTCCGGTAAAATTACGCCCGATATATAAGGAAAAAATATTATTGAGCGGTATCCTGCAAAGAGAAACAAGAAATAAAAGCATCCCCAGAAAGAACAACGCCCAGGAAACCTTATATTTTTTCCACATATAGAATGCGAGTATTACGGGTACCCCTATTTCTATAAGAATAGAAATTATATAAGAAATATTTATCAATATATTATCCATTTTTTTACTCTCTTTTGATTAAAATAAGTACATATTGATTTTATTCATTTAGAATCTGCAGAAAAATATTTATCAGATTAGGATCGAATTGAACTCCTGCATATCTTTCGAGCTCTTTCATTGCTTTTCTCTTACTGATTGCTTTCCGATAACACCGGTCATGTGTCATTACATCGTATGAATCTACTATAGATATTATCCTTGATACCAGTGGAATATCTTCACCCTTTAGTCCACGCGGATAACCGGAGCCATCCCACCATTCATGATGCGATAAAACTGCATCTGCAATAGGTACCAGTTGAGGAGATGATGCAGTAATATTAAAGCCGATTTCAGGATGCCTTTTTACGATCCCCCATTCTTTTCTTGTCAATTTTACTTTTTTCATAAGAATATCATCAGGTATGGCTATTTTCCCAATATCATGAAGAGCCGAAAGTAATATTAATTCATTCAATTTATTTTCTGTAAGTTTTAAAGATTTACCAAGAACCAATGCCATATCTTTTAATCGTAACGCGTGTTCTTCAGTTTCATAACTTTTTTCCTGAAGCGTTCTTTCAAGTGATGAAATTATAGAACTGGATATGCTTCTTCTTTCCAGCAATTTCCTGCGGTACATCCAGTCTTCAGCTTCTTTTACGGTCATTTTGATATCATAATTGTAATTCTTTTTTGTGGAAGTTCCCAGAGATATGCTTACAGGTATTTTTTGGTCACTGGTTTTAAAACATACATTTCTTATCCTGTTCAATATTTCTTCCGCATCATCTTCGGTGGTTTTAGGCAGTAGTATGGAAAATTCGTCTCCACCCCATCTTGCAATTATATCTTCTTCCCTGCAGCAGCTTTTTATTATCCTGGCTATCTTTTTTAATAATTTATCACCTTCTCTGCGACCAAAAGTATCATTTACAACCTTTAAACTATTGACATCCCCCATTATGATACTTAGAGGAAACTGCCTTTTGGTATTAAGTCTTTTAATTTCTTCTTCAAAATATGCACGGTTATACAATCCGGTTAGCTTATCTTTGAGTGATAGATATTTTATTTCTTTTTCAGCTTCTTTACGCTCCAGAGCATTGGCAAGAATCTCTCCCAATAATTTCAAAAGAGTTATATCATTTTTTGTCCATATTTTCTTTGTTTTTATTGACTCGAATCCAAGGAATCCGGCAAGGATGCCGCCACAAATAATCGGAATAACTATAATCGATTTAATTCTCTGCGATCCAAGAAACTCTTTTTCTTTCTTTGCTTCAGGTTTTATTTTGGAAACATCCTGAATATACACCGGTTCGAAATCTTCCAGTTTTTTTAAATACCATAACAATTTTTTAACACTTATCTCTTCCAGTTTTTTTATTTTTGATTTAAAACCTTCGGCACTCCACTCATGAGTTTTTTTGACCATTAATCCATTGTCGCTGAATAAATATATATAACTTCTGTCAGATCCGGTAAATTTTCCAACTTCTTTAAGTGCATAATTCATTCCGTTATCCATTTCATTCGGCAAAAGTTTTATAAATTTTGTTGAGATCGTGGTAATAAGATTTTCAAATCTTATTCTGAAATTAAGGGATTCATTTATATGTGTTTGTTTTGTAATATCCCTCAGGACTATTATTTTCCCTGTAAGTTTTTTATTACGATAAGTAATGGGATTTATTATCATATTATAATATTTTATTTCACCCTTATTCTTTATGATTATGTCAGTTTTAAATTCAGGATTTTCAATTTCATTATTTAAATAATCATAATAGTCGGTCAATATATCGGTTATGGGTTTTCCAATGAAATCTTTGTTATGGTATTTAAACATATTCCGGGCTGCCGGATTTAGATATAATATTTGATTTTTATTATCGAGAACAATAATAAAATCTCTTATACTATTAATAATGGTCTCCCAGGCAGTGTACATCAGCAGTCCTATCTTAAAACCAGGATTTTTTTTATTTCTTAGAAGCAAATAGCTTGTTACCAGAGCGAAGATTCCTAAAAATAATATGATAATGTGTAACGAGTACTGTAAATCCATGACTATATATTTTATTCCTTATTTTATTACATATATTTTAAAATATTTTGCATAAGTATTTCGTATAGTTTTATTATATATTATTATTAGCTTGTATTATAGAATGATTAATTTAATATATTATCATATGTTTACATCAAATTACAAATATTTTTATGAGTAATTTTTAATTATGCAATTAGTCCTTTGACTTTATGTATAATCGCCATACTGGATATTTCCTCATAATCCAGTAGTTCATACGGTTTTCCGCTTCTGGGTATTTTTCTTACTGCAAGACTATAAACCGGGCATCTCACCGATGCAACGCTTTTTATAGCTTCCCCCATTCCACCTTCTGGATAATGATCTTCGACGGTTAAGATAGCTATGGTCTCCTCCTGTGCTTTTATAATGGTCCCCTGATCTACTGGCTTAATGCTATAAATATCGATTACTCTTATAGTTATATTTTCTTTCTTCAACTCTTCGTAAGCTTTCAATGCTTCGTGTAATGTTATACCTGCTGCACAGACCGTCACTATGTCATTTTTGCTTTGCTTTATTACTTTGCTTCCACCGATTTTAAAAATATCTTTTTCATCATAGATGATCGGGATATCCATTCTGGTAGTTCTGATATAGACATTTCCGAAATGACCTGCAGCTTCTTCCACCAATTTTTCGGTACTTATTCCATCCGATGGATATAATACGACACTATTATTAAGAGTCCTGAACATGGCAATATCTTCCAGCCCCATCTGCGATGAGCCATCTTCTCCAATCGATACTCCCGCGTGCGAACCTACAAATTTTATATTTGTATTAGAGTATTGGCTCATTCTTATTTGATCAAACGCCCTTGAAAAAAATGCTGCAAATGTTGAAACAAAAGGAATTTTACCTCTCAGGGATAATCCGATTGCAGCACCTATCATATTCTGTTCGGTTATATACATCTCAAAGAATCTTTGTGGAAAATATTTCTGGAATATTTCAGAAAATGTCGAATTGCTGACTTCAGCATCAAGAACAACTATTCCGGGATATTTTGAAAATATATTTACCAGCGCATTTCCATATGCTTTCCTTGTTGAAATTTTATCTTTCGCCATAAGAATCTTATCATACGGCTTTATTTTTTCTTCATCTATAACGATTCTTTCTGGTTCAGCAATAATCCCTCTTATACTCTTATCTATGCTCCCCAATTCATTCAAAGCTGCATCCAGCTGCTCTTTTGGTATTGCCTTACCATGCCAACCATCCTTATCTTCCAGCAGACTCACACCCTTGCCTTTCATTGTTTTTGCTATTATCATTGTGGGCCTGTCTTTTACGGTTAAGACAAATTTATAAGCATTTACAATTTCTTCAGTATCATGGCCATCAATTGTAATAGTTTCCCATCCAAATGAAGATATTCTATCCTTATATGCCATGATATCCCATCCATACATCGTCTTACCTCTTTGTCCCAATCTGTTGACATCAAGGATACCTATAAGATTATTTAATTTATAATGGGCCGCAATCTGAATAGCTTCCCACTGTGAACCCTCGGTCATTTCACTATCCCCGAGCAGAACATACGTATTATAAGGCAACTTATCCAGATATTTTGCATTCAGGGCCATACCCAGACCTATTGAGAGCCCCTGGCCAAGTGATCCGGTAGAAGCTTCGGAATACGGAAAACTGGGTGTGGGATGTCCCTCTAATCTGCTGCCAAACTTCCTTAGTGTCAGCAGTTCTTCTTCACTTAAAGCTCCTGACGCTGCCCATAGTGAATACATCAGAGGAGAAGCATGCCCTTTTGAAAAAATAATCCGGTCATTATTTACATACTTGATATCATTGATTCTAAATTTAAAGAATCCTCCAAAAAATAATACAGACATCAGCTCGACTGCCGAAAGCGAAGAAGATGGATGTCCGGATCCGGCTTTTGTGGTCGATATCAATATAAAATATCTTATTAGTTTTGATAATTTATTCAGTTTATCTTTGTCTGTCATTTTTACTCCAATCATATTTATTTATTATTATAAAATTAAAACTAAATCGATACTCCGGGCCCTACACTTCCCTTTTTGTATGTATAGAGCTCGTTTTCATACCAGTTATTAATCACGGGAGTAATGAATCTCCAGGTATGTTTTATCTCTTCCGTACTTGTAAATAGTGTCTGATCTCCGCTAAAACAATCAAGCAGTACTTTTTCATATTCTCCTGCTTTAATTCCCATTCCTTTATTATAATTAAAGATAAAATCCCTGGACTCTAATTCCTGCAACAAACCTGGTTTTTTTATCCAGAAACGAATAAATATACCCTCTTCAGGGTAAATTTTTATGGTGAATATATTCCGATAATAATTATTTTTATAAGAATCAGGACAAATAAGTTTACTTGCCTCCCTGAAATATATAACAATTTCTATTTTTTTCTCCTTTAGAGCCTTACCGCTTTCCAGATAAAAAGGAACATTTCCCCATCTGCTGTTTTTAAAAAATGATTTGATCTTGAAATATGTCTCAGTATTTGAATCCGTACTGACGCCCTTTATATTTCTGTAACCTTCATATTGTCCCCTTACGGCAAATTGCTTAACCAATTTTTTCGTATTTATTGGTACAATTGAATTAAAGACTTCTGCACGTTTTTTTCTTATCGAACCGGCCGATAGACTCTCTGGACATTCCATGGTAACGAGTGCGAGCATCTGAAGTACATGATTCTGACCCACATCTCTCAACGCACCGATGCTGTCATAATAAGAACCCCTGTTTTCGACATCTTCTTTCTCCAACAATTTTATCTCGACTTTTTCAATGAATCTGCTATTCCATAATGGTTCAAAAATTACATTTGAAAATCTAAAAAATATTATGTTCCTGATGGTATCTTTCGCGAGATAATGATCTATTCTGTAAATTTGCTCTTCTTTAAATAATTTTGCCAGTATATCATCAAGTTTGATTGCAGTATCGATATCTCTCCCGAATGGTTTTTCTATCAGAATGCGGGTCCATCCGGCTTCATCGCTGCAGGACATTGTCAATCCCGAAACCGACAGGTTATTTAAGATTTCCATATAAAAATTTGGAGGCACAGCCAGATAATAAAGCTTATTGGCACACATATTCAGTACATTTCCATTCTCATTCAATTTATGCCTTATATTCTTATAAGCATTTATATCCCCAAAGAAGCCTTTTTGATAGATTATTTTATTTAGAAAACCGGTAAGATCCTCTTTTGAATATTTTAAATCTATATTCTTTATAGCTTCTTTAATTAAAAAATTTCTGAATTGTTCATCAGTATAATCCCTTCTTGAGAATCCTATGATCTGAAATACATCCGGCATAAAACCTTTGCAGTACAAATTAAAAAGAGCTGCGGTAAGCTTTCTCCTTACCAGGTCCCCTGTTGCTCCAAATATTACCAGGGTTGTTGGAGTGAGTATTTTATATTTGTTATTTTTAATCATTACTGTCGTTTGATAAGAGATAATAAGACTATTGAAAGATTTTATTTATTAAATATCAAAAAATAATAATTGTAAAGATAACTATAAGCCTTTATTCTGGTTCTACGTGAATTACTATTTCGCTTATATTTTTGAATTTTTTCTTTATATTATCTTCTATTTTCGTGATTATGGAATGTGCCTTTTTAATATCGAGATCTTTCTCAAGTCTGCAGTGAAACGCCAGATTGTATGAACCCTCTTTCTCAAGCAAGGTAAAATTATGGCATGTTTCTGGACTTACATATAATGATACCTCATCTTTGATATCGGAAATAACTTTTTCGGATTTTTCAGTTATATCGGTCCAGCTTTCGCTGCTCCTTGAATCTTCGATATGAATATATACGCTGCGTATGTTTTCTATCTTTTATTTGATATTTTATTCAGTAATCTTTGTCAATTTTTCGGTTTCTTCAAGTTTCAAATATTTATTCAATTCTATATGGATGGAAATATCAATTAAGTTATCGACATTATATATAAAAATATTATGAATATCTTTTACATATTGCTGGTTTAATATAATTTCTTTTACGTATTGCTCAATATTGTCTTTAGAAGGCAGAGATCTTATTTCTATAATCGTTTCCGAATCCGGGATATTGCTTCTGATCTTATTTTTTATTCTCTCCTTGATTTTTTCGACTTGCGATAAATATAAATTATTTTTCAAACAGATTTCCAGATTTATAAACTTTATATTTCCGACTTCATGTATTTTCATTTTATTTACGGATCTTATCTCGCTTATATCCTGCAATATTTTTGAGACCTTATCAGTGGTCTCTTTCGGAATATAGTCCATTAGATTTCTTACTGTACTGATTAAGAGTTTTAAACAAAAAATCAAAACAATCACAGAAACTATTATTGAAGCAATGGGATCAGCCAAGTAAAATCCAGTATTTGCGATCACTAGTCCGATTATTACGACAACCGAGCTTATGATATCGGCGGAATAATTCAAAAAATCCGCTTTAAATGCATAAGAATTATATTTTTTTGCGGCTCTTCCAATGTAAAAGACTCTTATTATATTTAAAACTATTGAAATTATCAGGATCAAAAATACATACCAGTTTAATTTCAATTCAAAATTTCTATAGATTATCCTCTGGATCGATTTATATATAATAAAAAAACACAGAGCGGAAATTATGCTGGTTTCTAAAAAAGCAGAGAGATTCTCATATTTTCCATGTCCGTAAGGATGATCTTTGTCGGCTGGTCTTGTTGATATTCTTATTGCCAGAAAGGTTATGAGAACAGTAACTATATCCAGGCCATTATTCAAAGCTTCCGAAAAAACGCCCATACTATTTGTAAAGTAAGCTATTGCAATCTTTATAACAACCAGAAATACAGATACCACAAGGGAAAAAAGTGCTATATTTCTTTTATGTGAATCTTCTAAAATTATTGATTTTTCTTTTCTCATGTTGCTTGAAATATGAATATTCAGTAAAAATAATATTTATTAACCTTAAAGTTACAATATATCCAAATATATTTTTTTACTCTATTTGCCCTATTCTAACCTGTCTAATTTTAGTATAAAATATCACTATTTATAAGAGGCAATTTTAATATTTTACTTCTTTTGTTTTGCTTAAAAATTATATTATGAAACCAATTAAAATATGGATACTGGAAAGAAAATCAGATTTTAATTCCTATACGACTAAAAGATTTAATGAAGTCGCAAGGAACGCAAATATAGAACTAAAAATGGTGGCTCCTGAAGAGTTAGATTTGATCGTTACAAAAGAAGACAAAAAAAGTATTATCTACAACGGTAATATAATAGAACTTCCTGATTGTTTGATTCCAAGAATTGGAACTGTTACATATTATGCACTCGCTATAATCAGACATTTCGAAAGACTGGGAGTTTTCATATTAAATCCAAGTCAGAGTATGGAAACGGCAAAAGATAAACTTTCGACATTACAGCTTTTATCATCCAATAACATTCCGATCCCTAAGACAATGCTTGCCAAGTTTCCTCTGAATACCTCCTTTGTAGAAAAAGAATTTTCTTATCCTTTGATAATAAAAACAGTTATAGGATCCAAAGGGAGGGGCGTCTTCCTTGTAGAGAATAGAAATAAATTAAATGACCTGGTGAATCTGCTGGAAATTTCCAAGGATCCTAAAACTAACTTAATCTTACAGGAGTTTATCAGTTCCAGCAAAGGAAGGGACATAAGAGTAATTGTTATCGGTGGCAGAGCAATTGGCGCCATGCTCAGAACAGCATCAGATGACAGCTTTAAAGCAAACTATTCTGCAGGAGGAGATGTCATATCTTTTAAAATAAATCCCACTATTGAATGGCTCGCTGTTGAATCGGCAAAAATAGTGGGACTGGACATTGCAGGAGTTGATATTTTATTTGATCAAAATAGTTATAAAGTTTGCGAAGTAAATTCTTACCCCGGATTTGAAGGTTTCGAAAAAGCTACTCAGATAAATATACCGAAGGAAATTTTTAAATATATATTAGTCCGTCTGGGAGGAACCTCTTCTTAAAAATTATCTGTATTTTTAACTTATTTCCAGAACTTCCCGGTTAGCTATGCGGTTAAAGATCCTCATTTCATAGAATATAAATATACCTGCTATAGACAGAGATAAAAAATCAGCAACCGGCATTGCCAGCCAGATTCCATTTAAACCAAAAAATTTTGGCAGTAAATATATAGCAGGGATCAAAAATAAAAATTGCTTGGTAGAAGTAATCAGCAGTGATTGTACGGGTTTTCCCAGAGACTGGAAAAAACTTGCACTGACCATATGCATTCCTACAAAAGGGAAAAAGGCAACCAGTAATCTTAAAGGTATTATTCCCATATTGATGAGAGTCTGATCACTGCTAAAAATACTTAAAAAATATCCGGGGAAGAACATCATGGGTATAAAAGCAATATATGATATGATAGAGGTCCACATTACTGTTAGCCATAATATTTTCTTGACCCTCTGATATTTTTTTGCACCATAATTAAAACTGGAGATAGTAGCGAAACTTTGCGATATCACTACTATTGGCACCTGTATAAATCCAATCATTCTGTAACCTATGCCCAGAATTGCTATATGGATATCATTTCCATATATACGGAGTGACCTGTTAAAGATCAGAATAACTACACTGGTAACAGTCATCATGATAAAAGTCGGGCAGCCAATTAGCAGTATTTCTTTTATTTTTCTAAAATCTATCCTGAATGTAGAAGGTTTTAGTTTATATATGCTTTTCCCCCATATATAAAACCATATTATAAGAATCGTGCTCAATGTTTCACCGATAAGTGTTGCTACAGCGGCTCCTCTTATACCCATTTTAAAACCAAAAATAAAGATCGGATCAAGCATAATATTCAGTATGGATCCGACAGCAATAAAATACATTGCAGCCCTGGGCTTCCCCTCTGCCCTTACAAAATCATTTGTTGTAATCAGAAACGAAAGAAGTATGAAACCGGGAAATACAATAATAAGATACTCTTTTGCAAGCGGTATCACATCTGCAGAAGCACCAAAAAATAAAAGCACTCTGTCGATAAATATATATGCCAGTACTATGAAAGTAATATTCAGCAATAAATTTAATATAACTCCGTTGCCCATAGCATTTACTGCTTTTTTTACATTATTTTTACCCAGAGCTCTTGAAATTATAGAAGCGGAACCTGTTCCTACCATAAGTCCGATAGCCATCATCGAAAGCAATATTGGTAATGCTATGGAAAGAGCTGCTATCCCCAGAGGACCTACTCCCCTTCCTACAAAAATCGTATCCACTATAATATAAAGGAATCCTGATAGTAGCCCGAGAATTCCAGGTATTGCAAAACTAAAGAGTAACTTATTTAAGTTACCCTCCAGTATTTGTTTTCTTTGATTATCCATATATTTATTTTAGGAGTTCATCTGCAAATTTAGCTGAATACCTGTATGTTCTACCCTTCCATCTTACCTGAGATTTTTCTTTTTTTTGGAATAAAAGTTTGAAATTCATAAAGACCATATAGGCTATCGATACCGGATGTAAAAATATATCAATGATTTTTCCATTTATTTTTATTTTAGCCATTGCCCTTGTTAATAAAATAGTCAGGATTTGAAATAGAAGCAATGATAGGCTCGAATAGAATAATATGTTTGTCCTGAATTCAATATACGGCAGCATTGCCAGCAATATAAACGGGAGCAAAAAGAAAACAAACATAACAAGAATAATCGATGAAACTCCGAACCTGCTGTTGAAATTCCCAAGAAAGATCCTGCAAAAGCCTTCGTATATTTCCTTGAAATTATTGTATAATCTGGTCGAATAGATCTTTCTTCCATTAAAAATCATGAATTTATATCCCTTCCTAATAAATAATTTTGAGATAGCGGTATCTTCCACACAGCTATTTTTTATGCTCCTGTGTCCTCCCATATCCCGGTAAATATCTCTTTTTACGATCATCAAGCTTCCTATCCCGCTGCCGAATACGGGAATTTTAGATCTCCGGATAAAAAGGAGAGGTGGAATCAAAATCTGAAAATTTGTCAGATTGATAACCATCCTTTCATGAAATGATTTCATAACCTGCTCAGGACACGCCGACAATAAATCCAGTTTTTCCTGCACAAGACAGCTTAACGCACTGGTCACGGACTCTTTTTTATGTATTGTATCCGCATCGGTAAAAAATAAATATTTGCCTTTAGACTCCTTAAATAATTGATAACAGGCATAATTTTTACCTGTCCATCCCTCTGGCAAAGGTTTGCCGTTGATTAATTTTACATTTTTACAGATATTAGAAATATCTCCTGCAATTCTTGCGGTATCATCCGTGGAATTATCATTAAGCACCAGAATTTCTATATTATCATAATCCTGCATTATTAAGGAAAGCAGACATTCCCTGATATTTTTCTCCTCATTTCTCGCAGGTATAAGAATCGATATAAGAGGATTCTCTTTTTTTATCTTAGGTAGCAGTTTGTAATCTGTTATGTCTTTAAAAAGAATAGAATTAATAAGAAAATTTATGAAAAACGCAAATAACAGAAAAGATGCTACTATGTTGTATATGAAAAATATCATTTTAAAATAATAATTACTTTATTGTTATTGAATTTTATGGACTTCTTTATAGAGCTATTATTATATCATAGCATAGCATTTAATCTAAATTCATAATCTTTTTACATTTTAAATAATTAATATTTCTTTTATAATTTTTGAACAATCTTTTATTTTATACTCTATTAAAAAAGAAAACTGTTTTATTAATAATATTCGCACCACCACATCCATTCATATCCGGATTCAGACAAATCTTGCGTTCCGGATAATATTGAACCTCCGCACCCTTTTCCTGTATAACTGTAATTACCTGGTATCACATATATAGTTTGCTGACCGGATGGTATAGTGAATGTATAGCTGCCGGGTCCGCTTAGACTAACTGTAACTGTTCCGCCGGTATTGTTTTTAACCAGTATCGGAATATGATTCTGGCATGAATAAGACAGGATTATAGTAGCCGAAGCTGTACCCTGTGAATTAGTGGCAGTAGCTTCCAATGTAAAAGAATCTCCATTACTATAGAGATTTATTTGTGATATATCTTGACCCCATGACCCCAGACTATCATCCTTATTAAAAGATATAGCCGGATAAGGACTGCCTGTAACATTTGCTTTTACTCTATAGTAACATGCGTTATCACCAAGCTGAGAATATGATGGACCTTCGATTATTTGTAAACTTATAGCTGGGGCTGTTAATACCTCTCCAACCGTTTCTTCTTTCTCATCTGTTATTGATCCTTCTTCTCCTTCGACGCTTGCTTCTTCTTCGTTTCCCTCTCCTGTTTCTTCTTCCCCTCCTATTGCCTCTATCTCCTCTTCAGCCGCTGATCCTTCGTCTTCTGCAGTTTCTTCTTCAATACCTTCATTCTCCTTCTCCTCCCCGTCAGGAGCGCTGCATTGACTGCAAAGGGCAGCAAAACTCAATAGGAAAATGGTACTAAGAATGGCCAGGAAGAAATACAATTTGTTTTTCTTCACAACATCCCCTCCGCAAATAATGCTGATAATTCAAAAGGACCATCCTAATAATTAAATTATACATTAGTAAGAATACCGCATAAAGGAAATTCTTGTAATATAGAGCAGTAAATGATTTTACAATAGTTCTATTTTTAGTTATAAAATATCAATCAAGTATTATATTCTGCATGTCGATATTTGATACTTTAAATATAAATTCCTGTTCTGTCTCGGGAACCTTTTCGCTGTCCCATGAAAATAGGAATCCGTTATAATAATAACTTCCCCAGTCCATTGTCTTGTTTTCATATAGGTATCCGGAACCTTTTTCCGTGGCAATATCCAGATAATAATTGTCTGACATAAAATCGTCTTCCGGTGTAATATCTATCGGTATCCATCTGTAATCAGGCAGCTGTATTTCGACCCAGGCATGTCCCATATCTATTTCTTTTTCATTCTCAAAAAGAATCGTATAAACGGGAATACCTGCTGCAAGCCTTGCAGGTATACCTGCTGCTCTCAAAAGAGCGGTATAAAGTATGGCATAATCGCTGCATACTCCTTTTCCTCTTTCCAGTATTTCCGATGCATAAAGAAATTCATAATCTCCTTCTTCGGCGCGCGGAAAATCATAATAAAGATTTCGCTTTACATAATTATAAAGGATTTTGGCCATTTCTATTGGATCTGTCTCACTCCTGGTAAGTGATTTCGCATTATTAAGAATTTCAGGATTATCGGAATCAATAAACAGATCATCCGCAGTATACGATATGAAATCAGGGTCATCTCTGTCATAATCTGAATAATTGCCTTCAATATCTCTATATCTGAATTCATAAATTGTTGTATCAATAGCAACTGATACAATCAGGCTTTTTCCTCCCGCAAGTTCCCCGTCGATTTCAAAATGAAGCAGAGAATTTCGGTAATTATCCAGCAGTTCATTATAATCCGGATAATTAGCCGAATAATCATTCATTATTTGATATGGATAATAGGTCTGCGGAACTCTTATAAAACAATTTATATTTTTAAGGTTTTCTGCACTATTATTAAAAAGAGTATAATTTATTTCTATTTTAAAATCATGCCTGATAGAAGATGTGATAGGTAAATCAATTTCTTCAACCGTTATTTCTGCAATTGCCTCATTACTTTCTGCTCCATCCGAAACAGTAAGTCTTACCTCGTAAACTCCGGATTTATCGAAATAATAAGTAAAAGTCTCTTCATTCGAATTTTTAATTCCATCTACTTCCCATAAATATTCCAATTCATCTCCGTCAGGATCGAATGCTTCCCCGGCGTTAAAATATACCGGGTTTTTTATTTGATAACTGCCTCCCTCCAGTTTATCTCCTGTGACTTTTATTACAGCTATCGGAGGCAGATTTTTATCCTGTATGTCGACGTAATACAATTTTTCTTCTCCTCCGGAATTGCCGGATAGTTCCATGATACTCATTCCCCCGAATCCATCTGCAATATATCCATAATTGCCTTCTATTGTTATGTCATAGGAGGCCCCACCGGTATTCAAACTATCTGCAATAACAGGATCGTTGCTATCCTTTACATCTACGGCATATATTCCTCCTGATAAGCTTGATACATAAATATAATCACCGGTACCATCCAATTCCCATGCACCGCCCGGAATTTCACACCTTCCGGCAGTTTTCAAGTTTGATGGATCTCCGATACTCACAATCTGCAGTAAGCTTTCGATATAATTATTATTATCCTCTTCATTCTGGCAACTTGATATATAAGCATGATCTTTAGTAACGTACAGGCCCCATGAACTTGAAGGGATGACACATGAATTTATAAATTCAGGGCTATTTTTATTTTTTGTATTTATAATAAGCAATCTGCTTTCATTCAAATATTCTTTTTCATCATAATCATAGAAATTGACATTTATATATGCCACATCATCTTCTATCCATATGCTTGAAGGTAATCCGTCTATTCTAAACTCACTCACTATTTCAGGATCTCTTTTTTTCGAAATATCTACTATTTCCAGATTGCTTGCCTCCAGGGTTTCATCTTCAACAGCAGTATTGATATATGCGTAATTTTCATCTATAAACATACCGTATATGGACTTATTATTGTTTTCTCCCGTGTTGTAGTTACCGACAATCCTGGGATTTTCCCGGTCTTCTATATCTACTATATAAAATCCGCAATTGGTATAAACATCATTGTAATCATTGCTTATCCATTCCGTATAAGATATATACGCATAATCACCTTTTACGATCAAGATATTCGCCGATTCCAGACCTTTGCATCTTCCTACTATAAAAGGATTCTTCTTATCCCTGATATCCACTACATAAAGGATACCGAGATCATTTGTAAGATATGCATAATTTCCGCTTATACTTATATCTATAGCCTGACCGGATATATTTATACTACCTGCAAGATGTGAATCGGGGATACCCGAAAATATTCCCGCTTCTACTATTTCTTCATCTTTTCCGCTGCGGCAGGAAGTAAGATACGAAACCAAAAATATTATTATTATCAATAATAAGAATATTTTCTTGATTTTTATCTTCGGATTCTTCATGTCTTTATATAGAAATACAAATCCTGTTTTTTAACTTTTTATTCGTCTATTTTCTTGATATCTTCTTTATATTCTTTGAAATCTTCCAGGGGAGGGAGTTCATTCAGGCTTTCTATTCCTATCAGTTCCATAAACCTCTCGGTTACTTTATATAAAATAGGATTTCCTGGCTCTTTCAATCTGCCCGCATCTTTTATCAATCCTTTGTCTACCAGTGTCAGTATTACACTATCGGTTCTGACTCCCCGGAGTTCTGCAATTTGCGTCCTGGTAACGGGCTGCCTGTAAGATATGATTGCCAGAGTCTCCAGTGCGGCCTGGGAAAGATAGGTACGTATATTGGATTTAATGAATTTGATAAGCACTTCACTCAACGAGGGGTTCGAATATAACCTGAATCCACCTGCTACTCTTTTGAGAATAAACCCTCTATTATCATCGATATATTCTTTTTCCAGAATTTCTATTATTTCGCATACTTTTTTTTCACTTATCCCAAGTGCGTTCGATATTTCTCTGGCACCGACTATCCCTTCGGAAACAAAAAGTATTCCTTCTGTGCAGGTTTTTAGCCATTCTTTCTCTTTTTTTAACTGTATATTACTATCGTTACTCATTTAATGTTTTATAAGTTTTATATTATTTTATTCTTTTTATAATGATACTACCGAAATTTTCAAATTGAATAATATCTATTTCATTCTTCTTGTATAGTTCCAACAGCGACAGGAAACTTACTATTTTGTCAATAACCCTTTCATATTTTAACGTTATTTCCTTAAATGTTATATCATCCTTAAGATATAATAATTTCTTTATTCTTTTCATCTCTTCAAAAATATTTATACCCGATCTTTGATTGCAAAAACTTCCTAAATCCAGTTTTTCTTCATTATATTTAATAAGCTTCGAAGCTATAATCGATAATTCTCCCATATTTATATCCCTGGTAAAATCAGGTAATAATTTTAAAAATTCTTTCTCTATGGGAGCTTCCCTTATAAAATACAAAGACTCCTTTTCATGGATGCTCCTTAAATAATTGGATATTTTTTTAAAGATCCTGTACTCTTCTTCCCTTTTTTTAAGAATTTCGATATTTATTATATTTTCATCATCACCAGCAGTCTCATTCTTCGAAGGAAGCAGCGATCTTGATTTTATTTCCAGTAGAATGGATGCAATATATATGAATCCTGATAGAGTATCGAATAATATGTTTTTTTTATCTTTTATATAGGAAATAAAATCTTTTATGATGGTGCTTAAACTGATTTCATAGATATCTTCTTTTTTTTTCTGAACCAGATCCAGAAGCAGATACAGGGGGCCTTTAAAATTTTTATATTCTACTAAATAATCTTTTACTTCTATACAGTTTTCCAATCTAATCTATACCCATCTTTTTCCTCACATCGGATATTGTCTTATCGGCAATTCTTCTAACCTGTATTTTACCTTCTTCCAGAATATCATAGACATAATTCAGGTTTTGTTTTATCTTATTTCTTTTTTCCTGAAAATCCTCTAAAGATTTATATATTATACCGGAAATCTCTTCCTTGCATTTGGTGCATCCGATTTTTCCCTGCTTGCATCTCTGCTCTATTTCTTCTATTCCTTTTTCTTTATATATTTTATAGAAACCGAATACATTGCAAATCCCGGGATCACCGGGATCTTCAAGGTGAATTCTTTTGGGATCGGTTATCATCATTGCAACTTTACTGCGTATAGTCTCAAAATTATCAGATAGAAATATTGCATTATTATAACTTTTGGACATTTTGCGTCCATCTATCCCCGGAACTCTTGTAGCTTTCGACAGCATTTCTTTTGGCTCAATAAAATATTTCCCATAAAGGTAGTTGAATCTTCTTGCTATTTCTCTGGTAATCTCAAGATGCGGCAGTTGATCCTCTCCGACCGGTATTATATCGGAATTGACTATAAGTATATCTGCGGCCATGAGTACAGGATAAGATAAAAAACCGAGCGTGGATATGTCTTTGGATTTCAACTCGTTCATTTGTTCCTTGTAAGTAGGACAGCGTTCCAGCCATGACAAAGGGGTTATCATCGAAAAATAAAGAGTCAATTCAGATATTTGAGGTATATCTGATTGCCTGTATAAATGGGTCAATTCCGGGTCTATCCCCAGAGCAATCAGATCTATTACACATTCGATCACGTCGGATTTTATATTTTTAGGATTTAAATATTCTGTCGATAATGCATGCCAATCAACAAGAAAGAAAAAATTTTCATATTCTTTCTGATATTTGATCATATTGCTGATATTTCCATGCAGATGACCAAGATGTAACTTCCCGGTTGGCCTGAATCCGGTAAGCATTTTCTTTTTCATTAAGTCTCTCCCATCCTCTAATTCCCTAAGTAATCAGATATTGCCACCATATGCAAATATCATAAATAAATTTAAATACGGGTGATATGACGGTCCAGAATATTCTTCCGCCAAGAAATAAAAATATGAAAATAAAAATGAAACCAAACCTTCCCAGATTTAAAAATCTGAACATTGCCTCTCCGGGAAGAAAAGATGCCAGTATTTTTGATCCATCCAGCGGCGGGATCGGTATAAAATTAAAAATAGCCAGAAAGATATTTATATATATAGCATTTCTGAATATCTCGCTTACAAGATCAAAAGTTTTGTAACCAAGAGTATCCGAGATAGTTATTCCGTTAGAAATTTTGATATAAATAAAGAAAAAAAGCCCGAATAATAAACCAATAAAAAAAGCAAAAATCAGATTTGCCACAGGACCGGCAATCGAGGTGTATCGAAGTCCTTTTCTGTAATTTCTAAAATATGAAGGATTTATGGGAACAGGTTTAGCATAACCAAACACAATACCGGAATTAATAAGTATAAGCATCAGCGGCAGCAGTACACTCCCAAACAGATCTATATGTGCGATTGGATTCAGGGTGAGCCTTCCCATGTTTCTGGCAGTCGGATCACCGCTCCTGTAGGCTATATACCCATGGGCATATTCATGTAAAACAACACCCATTATCAAACCGGGTACCCATGTAACAAGTTGCCTTAAAAAATCGATTATTGATTGTCCCAGACCGGCCATATTATCTCACCTTCCTCATTCTATGACCTTATACCATACCAAAATATATTAAATTTGCAAATATTATTATACACTGCATTAAAGCCATTATCATAAAATAAATCCATCCGGATTTTACCCGGTCAGCCAGATTTTCTTTCCCTGGGATGATATTTAAAATATATGTCTTTTATATGTTCCTTATCCAGAGTAGTATAAATTTCAGTTGTGGAAATATTGCTGTGCCCGAGTAATTCCTGGATGGTCCTTAAATCTGCTCCCCTCTGCAGCATATGAGTCGCAAAACTGTGTCTGAAAATATGAGGGTAAAGATTCTTATCAAGATTCACTTTCCTTGCATATTTTTTTAATATCTTCCAGAATCCCTGCCTTGTCAATTTTTTACCACTTCTGTTTAAAAATAAATAATCGGATCGATATTCTTTCTTGATTTTGAATCTGCTTGTTCTAAGATATTTATCCAAAAATGATAGAGCTTTCTTACCTATTGGCACTATCCTCTCTTTATCTCCCTTTCCTATAAATCTCAATAATTCTTCATCCAGATCGATATTCTGCATTTTTAGGTTTACTATCTCGCTCGCTCTGAGTCCGCATGAATATAATATTTCAAGCATTGCCCTATCTCTCATCTCGAGGGCAGTTGAATATGGTACACTTTCGAGAAATTTTTCTACTTCTTCTATTTTTAACACTATAAGAATTTTTTTTAGCTTTATTGGATTATTTACCTGTACCCAGGGATTTTTATTACATCTGCCTTCTATTACCAGAAATTTATAGAAACTTCTCAATGTCGACAACATCCTTGAAATAGATGATTCGGACTTTTCTTCTTCGTGTAATGCTTGAAAAAAATCCAGCATCTGTTCCTTTGAAAGTTCATAGTAATTCTCAATTTTACTAACTTCGAGAAATGAAATAAATCTTTTTAAATCTCTCAGGTAAGAATCAATTGTGTTGGAAAGAAGTAATTTTTCGAACCTTAAATATTCTCTATATCCTGCTATATCGCTTCCGATATTTTTATTTTTTATCTTTTTCAATTATTCTTATATTAAATTTAAATAATCTCTGGATAGAAGTATACCGATAATGGTTTTAGCGTCCTTGATTTTACCGCTATCTATATAAGCGAGGGAATCTTTCATTTTTAATTCGACTATGGCTAAAAATTCGTCTTCATCCGGATTATTTTCTTTTCTTTCGAAATCAATTGCCAGATATAAGTATAATATTTCATCACAAAAACCAGGAGATGTGTAAAATGTAGACAAATGAATAAGTTTTCCTCCTGCCGCACCGATCTCTTCTTTCAGTTCCCTTCTTGCGCAGTCTGCAGCGTTCTCATTCTTACCCAGCTTCCCTGCCGGTATTTCTAACAATACACTGCCCAGGGGATATCTGAACTGCTTTACCAGTATTATTTTGCCCTCTCTGTTTAGCGGTACGATACCAACCGCACCCGGATGTCTGACCTTTTCCCTGGTAACAACTTTATTGTTTGGCAATTCTACTTCATCGAGATATAATTCGATTATTTTCCCCGCAAAAATTTTTTTTGAGCTTATTTTTTTTTCAAAAAGTTTTCTCTTCATAAGAAGTTTTAATTCTCGTAATGCCTACTTGATCGTAGATTTACATATTTCAAGTATCAGCGCGGCAAGTTTCTCTAATTGCCTGACTGCTACAAATTCCTTATTTGTATGAATGTTCTCCATTCCATTGCTCAGGTTTAGTGATATTTTTCCTTCAGAGTTGAAGATATTGACATCACTTCCCCCTCCCGAAGATACAATCCTTGGTTTTATTTTTAATTTTACCATTGCAGCTTTAGCTATTTGTACCGGAATCTCATTTTCCCTGATCTCATATCCGTCATATTCCCTTACAATTTCATAATCCAAAAGTGATCCTGTTTTAACGGCACCTTTTTTTAGTTCACCAATCATTTCTTCGGTAATTCTTTGAAGTTTTGGTAGTTTTAGACTTCTTGCTTCAAGTTCCAATTCCGTATTTTCCGCAACTATATTTCTGGCAGAACCTCCTTCTATTTTCCCTACATTAGTTGTGCTTTCCTTATCTATTCTGCCTATTTTCATATTTGCTACTGCGACAGCTGCAGCCTTTATGGAATTTATACCCTTTTCAGGCTCTATTCCAGCATGAGCTGATTTTCCTTTAAATCGTGCATAGATCGAATTTTGATAGGGGGCTTTATTTATTATTGAACCAATGTTTCCATCGCTATCGAATGCAAAGCCAAGTTTTGCCTTGATCGATTTCATATTGATGCATTTTGATCCAAGAACGCCTATTTCCTCGGAAATTGTAAAAACGATATAGATGTTTCCGGTAGAAATATTTTTTTCTTTTATTACTTCCAGAACTTCTAAAATTGCCGCAACTGCTATTTTATCATCACCGCCCAATATACATTCTTTATTTTTATTTATTACTTTCCCATCCTTTATCTGCGGTATGATATCCCCGTTCACATTTACCGTATCAAGGTGTGCCGAAAGAAAAATCGGTTTACTGCCTGACGGATTTTTGGAGCGGTATAATGCAATTATATTTCCTGTATTGCTTCCAAATTTCTTTCCGCAATTGTCAATATTGACCTCAAGCCCCGATTTCTTAAGCTTCATTCCCACATAATCGACTATTTCCTTTTCATTTTTTGATGGGCTTTTTATTTTTAGAAGTTCAATAAATGTTTTAAGAAGTCTTTTTTTATTTATCATGCTTTACTCTCTTTAATAATTAAATTTTCCAGATCTTTTTGTATTATTATCTTTTAAAATTTTAAAAATATTTACGAATATTACACCAGCCGCCAGTATTACAGCAGATATTATTACTGAGCTAAAAACAATCTTTATAAAGAAATCATAAAAGAAACCAAACGGGAACAGAGTAATTATGAGAGAACTTTCGGGAAAAGTAAAATTACCCTGCGGAAAAAATATAAGATGAAAATTATCAAATAAAACAGGAAAATTTTTCCCAAGCAGATACAGGATTATGATAAAAAGAAGTATGAATACCGATGATATGATAAATATTTTCCCAAGATCCTTTATAAAGATTTTAATATTTTTATTTATTAACAATATAAAACCAATAATTACCAATATAATGCTTGATAAGTATAAAATGAGTATCTTTGTCAGCAGTTTCCTGACATCATTTAGATGACTTACTTCATCGGGCGTAAAAAAAGCAACAGCACTTATGCTTTCTTTTGAATATCTTACCTGCAGGGAAGGATCAAGGTAGTCCAGCCCGTCCTGGTATTTAAAATACTTAAAAATTCTTTCTGTGACATTCAGCACATCCTCTTTATTCAACACTGAAAACACATTATTTTCTTCATATAAAGTCGAATAGTAGTTCAGATTAAAAACATAGCAAGCAAGCGGTGTAAATAAAATTATTACAATAAGAAAAATAGAATTTATTAAAATCAAAGTTATTTTAATCTTGCTATTTTTAAAATTCATTTTTATTTCTTTGTTTTCCGGGACGAATATTCTATAGAGGCGCCTATGAAATCTCTGAATAAAGGATGCGGCCTATCGGGTCTGGATTTAAATTCAGGATGAAATTGAACTGCAACAAACCATGGGTGATCTTTTATCTCAACGATTTCTGCCAGATTCTTTTCGGGATTGACTCCGGTTACTATCATCCCTTCTTTCTCCAGCTTATCCCGGAAATCATTGTTTAATTCATACCTGTGTCTGTGTCTTTCGTAAATAATTTTTTCCCTGTAAGCCTTATAAGCTTTGGAATCAATACTCAATCTGCATTTATAGCTGCCCAGCCTCATGGTCCCGCCCTTATCATCTATATTTTTCTGGTCATTCATTAAATCGATAACAGGATTTGCCGTATCCGGGTCAAATTCGGTACTGTTAGCGTCCTTTAAGCCGAGAACATTTCTTCCAAATTCGATTACCGCACACTGCATCCCAAGGCATATCCCCAGAAAAGGTATTTTTTTCTCTCTTGCACATTTTATTGCGTTTATTTTTCCATTTATTCCTCTAAATCCAAAACCATAAGGCACCAATATGCCGTCCATATTGATAAATATATTATCATCTGGACAGCTTTCATCAATGAGTTCAGAGTTTATCCATGTCAACTTAACATTTTTTTTAAAATAATACCCGCCATGGTTTAAAGATTCTACAATGCTTATATAAGCATCTTTTAACTTTGTATATTTGCCGACTATTCCTATTTCTACCTGGCCATCCAGATGATGTATTGTACTTACGAGTTTTTTCCAGCTCTTAAGATCTGATTTTCTGGTTTTCAATTTCAATTTCGATAATACTCTTGAATCAAGCTTTTCTTTTTGAAGCATTAAAGGAACCTCATAAAGATGTCTGACATCAATGGCTTCTATAGTATCTTCTTTTTCTATATCACAGAAAAGGCTTATTTTATCTTTTATGCTGTCAGTTAATTTAGTTTCACTTCTGCAAATTATAATATCGGGCTGAATTCCTATACTTCTCAGTTCTTTTACACTGTGCTGGGTTGGTTTTGATTTCAATTCCTCTGTAGTCTTCAAATAGGGTATGTAGGTGACATGTATGTATAGAACATTTTCTTTCCCTATATCTTTTTTAAACTGTCTTATCGCTTCCAGGAAGGGCAGACTTTCTATGTCCCCGACTGTTCCTCCGATTTCAGTAATTATGATATCGGTTTTTTTCCTCATCAGAGTTTTTTTGATGCTGGCTTTTATTTCATCCGTTACATGCGGAATCACCTGTATTGTAACCCCCAGAAACTTTCCTTTCCTCTCATTATCGATGACTTCTTTGTAAATCCTTCCGGAAGTGAAATTGTTATATTTTGACAGATCTTCATCTATAAATCTTTCATAATGCCCCAGGTCAAGATCGGTTTCACCTCCGTCATCGGTGACAAAGACTTCCCCATGCTGAAGCGGATTCATTGTTCCGGGATCGATGTTTATATACGGATCAAATTTCTGTATGGTAACACTATAGCCTCTTGACTTCAGTAATCTTCCCAGGGATGCTGAGCATATACCTTTCCCCAGTGAAGATAGAACTCCTCCTGTAACAAAAATAAATTTAGTTTTCAATTTTTATCTTCCTCTCTGTTAAATCACTTTTAATTGTATTACATTTACCCAGAAGTTCTTCGGCATGTTTAACTGAAATATCACTTTCTTCCAGCCCGCTCATCATTCGGGAAATTTCTTTTATCTTGCTGCTAAAGTCAAGCTTTTTTATCTTTATCTTGGTCCTTTTGACGTCAGTGAATTTATCTATGAAATAGTGGACATCGGAAAAACATGCAATTTGTGCAAGATGGGTAATAGCTATTACCTGGCAGTTTCCCGATATCTTATATAATTTTTCCCCTACAATAAGCGAAGCTGCGCCGCCGATACCGGCATCTATTTCATCGAATATCATGGTGGTAATATTATCAACGGAACCTATCACTGATTTTAAAGCAAGCATGATCCTCGATATTTCCCCTCCCGAAGCAATTTTTCTGAGCGGTCTTTCTGTTTCTCCTTTATTCAAAGATATCAAAAATTCTATATTATCTATCCCATTTCTGGTAAATTTTATCTTTTCTCCATTTATTTCTATCCCATTGTCACTGACATTATCAATCCCAACAAGTTTGTGTTCCGGTTGAAAAGACACAGATTTAAAACCAAGATCCGTCATCTCATCTACGACTTTATTTTTTAGATCAAACATTGTCTCTTTTCTCAATTCACTCAATGTCAGACCCTTTTCTATCAAAGCTCTCGTGGCTTCATCGCAAAGGACTTTCCTTTTTTCAATCTCACCATCCAGATTCTCGAAACTATCGATTTCCTCTTTTAATTTTTCTGCATGTCTGTTGATTGACTTCAAATCAAGGTTATATTTTCTTTTTATTTCCATCAGCTTGAACAATCTTTCCTGAATACTATCCAGCCTTTCCGCACTAAAATCAAAATCTGCAAGATAATCATTCAGATGATGATTTATTTCTCCAATAAGATCGCTGATAGATGTTATTTTATCGGTAAATTTATTAAACTTATTATCAATTTCAGCAAGATCTTCTATATTTTTATCAAGAACAGCCAGTTTATCGATAATCGATTGATTATTTACGTCTTCTCCTTCCAGAATCTTCTTACCTTCTGATGCCAGTTTATAAATCTTTTCATAATTTTTAAGTATTCTTGCTTCATTTTCTAAAATCTCTTCTTCATTATCTTTGATATCCAGCTTTTTTATTTCTTCATATCTGTAATTTAAATCTTTTAGTTTTTCTTCTCTTATATCCTCAAGTTCTTTTAACTTTAAAAATTCTTGCCTTCTTTTAAGATACTCTTCCAATTTTTCTGAATATTCTTTCTTTATAGCCGATATCTTTTCTCTGCCAAACCTGTCCACTATTTCTATATGAGTCTTATGATCCAGCAAATATTGATGATCGTGCTGACCATGGATATCCAGAAATAATTCACCAACTTTTTTTAAACTGCTAACCTGCGTAAAAATCCCATTTACAAATGCTCTGTTTCTTCCAATCTTCGTTACTTCTCTTGTTATTGCTATTTCATTCGATGTATCGTCTTCCCCGATCAGGTTTTGAGACAGTAAATAATCTAAAACTGCAGGATTATTACTAAAATCAAAATACCCCTGGACCAATAGATTATCAGCACCATCTCTTATCAGGTCTGCATCTGCACGTTCCCCGATAAGAAGATTTATTGCTTCAATTATAAGAGTTTTTCCTGCTCCTGTTTCTCCGGTCAGGATGTTCAGGCCTTTGCCAAATTTTATTTTTACGTCATCTATTATTGCAAAGTTTTTTACCTGTAATTCTTTTAACATATTTTTAAAACCACTGAGTTATGCTTATTTAGATTCTTTCAATAAATTTTTCTTTGAATACTTTAAAAAAAGTATCTTTATTAAAAGTTATAAGCTTTAATTTTGATTTGGATTTTTTTACTTTAAATATATAATCCGGTTTAATACTGATCTGTATTGTTTTACCGTCGACACTCACACTATCTGTCTCATTTCTGGAACTCACCATTATTTCCAGTTCATTATCGGGACCAAGGATTATACTCCTGCTGAGTAATGTATGGGGGCATATAGGGGTTATGATTATTACTTCACTTTTTGGTTCTACAATCGGCCCACCTGCCGAAAGCGAATATGCCGTGGAACCGGTCGGTGTAGATATTATTATCCCATCTGCAGCAAACTTTTTTATCGATATCTTATTTACTATGATCTCAAATCTTATTATTTTACCAAGCGTGGATCTTGTTATTGCAAATTCATTTAAGGCAAGATAAGGAAGCTTCTTATTTTCTATTACCCGATCATTCTTAAAAAATCTGCCTTCAAGCAGCATTCTTTTTTCTATTTTATATTTATTTTTCAGCAATCTATCCAGGGCTTCATTTATATTACATGTATCTACGACAGTCAGAAACCCCAGATTCCCTACATTGATTCCCAGTACGGGGACTTCTTTTAAGAAAGAATATTTTGATGCCCGGAGGAACGTCCCATCTCCTCCTACCGATATTATCACATCATTTTTATTACTGAATTCATTTTCGGATACTGAAGGAAGCCCAAAAATTCCGGGCATTTTATCTGTCTCCACAAAAAATACCCTGATATCGCGATCTTTCTTGATCAGATAATCATAGATCTTTCTGGCAATTTCTATTGCTTCCTGTTTTTCATTATTTGAAATTATTCCAATATTTTTCATTTTTTTACTTGAGGCTGATTGAAATATTGATGTGCACTATCAACCACATCTTTGATTATTTTATCATAATTTGAAACAGTTTCAGCTTCTTTAAAAGATTTTATCAAAAAAACCCAGAATTCAATATTACCCCTGAAACCTTTTATTTTAGAAAAAGTGAAATTCTTTATTTTAATGGGAAATTTTATTACAAATTCTGCTATTTCTCCTAATACTTTCTGATGCAGATCTTTGTTTCTGATTATGCCCTTGCTTTCTACTTCCTCTTTTGCAAGCTCAAATTGCGGCTTTACAAGGAGTAAAATTTCTCCGTTTGTATCCGTTAATTCAAGAATTTTATTAAAAATCTTTTTTATGGAAATAAAAGAAACATCTACAACCGTGATATTTGAAGTAAATGGAAGTTTACTTATATCAAGATTTCTTATATTTGTTCTTTCCAGAACGGTTACAAGGGGAGAATTTCTTATTTGCCATGATAACTGTCCGTATCCGACATCTATATCGATAATTTTTTCCACTCCGTTTTGCAATAAAAAATCCGTAAATCCACCCGTAGAGGATCCTATGTCTATGGCTCTTTTACCTGCTGCACTCAGTCCTAATTCTTTAAATACTCCTTCTAATTTTAAACCACCTCTGGACACATATGGTTTTTCTGAAGTTATATCTATCGCAGAATTTGGATCAATTGCTGTTCCTGGTTTTTGGACCGTCATACCTTCAACCTTTACTTTACCCTCCAGTATTAATGCCAGTGCATTTTTTTCTGTAGATACCAGGTTCCTTTCCAAAAGTAAGGTTATTATTTTTTTCTTTTTTACATTTTTTATATCCTTTTTGATATCTTTCAAGCCTTTCTTACCAGTAAAAAATTAGCAATATTAACCAGCCATTCATAATCTATATCCATACTTTTCGCAATAGTAATTGCCTTATTGATTTTTTCGGCTGCAATTTCTTTTGATCGGGAAATACCCCACATTTCAGGGTAAGTATTTTTTCCTTTCAATGTAATCTTCCCCTCTTTTTCTCCCACCGTATTGCTGTCAATAGTCACATCTAAAATATCATCGGTTATTTGAAAAGCAAGACCCAGATTTCTTGCATATTCAGTAAATTTTTTAAGATATTCATCGCTTGTCCCGCATAAAACTGCTGCACACCTGACGGAAGCGATTATTAATTTTCCTGTTTTATTCTGGTGCATATATTCTAATTGCTTCGAACTCATTTTTTTACCGCTGTAATAAACATCTATTACCTGACCGGCCACCATGCCTTCAACACCCGACGCATGGGCAATTTCTTCAAGGACTCTTATTTTTGTTCCGGTATCTGTTTTTTGATATTTTATTATCAGACTGATTGCCTCTGCAAATAAAGCATCCCCGGTAAGTATTGCTATATCTTCACTGAATTTCTTATGGCATGAAGGTTTGCCCCGCCTGAAATCATCATTATCCATAGAAGGAAGATCGTCATGTATAAGAGAGTAGGTATGAATAAATTCAATTGCACATGCGGTGGGAAGAAAGGCATGATAATCTTTCCCGGTACTATTTGCCGTAAGCAAGCATAATACCGGTCTGAATCTCTTCCCGCTATTTTCTATACTGTATTCAATTGCATCCCTTAAAATCTCCGGAATTCTTTTATACTTTTTTACATAATATCTTAAGCGATCGTTTATTTCTTTTATTAAAAATTCCGGATAAAGCTTATTTTTGTTCAAATCATTTATTTTTATATCAGACATTAAAAATTTATTCCATGGATAGCAGCATCATTCATTCATATTATTTAAGATCTTTCCTAAAATACCATTTATAAATTTTGGAGTATCTTCTTTTTGTCCCAGACTTTTAGCAATCTCTATTGCCTCATCGACTGAAACCTTTAAAGGTATATCATCTTCATATAACATTTCATAAATGGCCACTCGAAGAATATTTCTATCGATAATCGCTATTCTTTCAAGGGACCAATTCTTTACTACATTCATGATCGTGCTATCTATACTTTTTTTATGTTTATCCACTCCCTTTACCAGCTTTAAAGTAAATTCGTCATATTCTTTGCCAGCCAATGAATTACTTTCCAGGATCTCGCTTATTTTTTTTCCGAGTAAATCTCTTTGATACAATACTATTATTGCATTTTCTCTACTTTTTCTTCTAGCAATCCTGGGCATGATCTTTAATATAAATTATACTTGATATTGGTTATGTGCTTACCCTGGTCAAATACCCGCCGTTTCTGGTATCGATTTTTATTACGTCTCCGGTATTAATAAATAATGGAACCATGACTTTTGCCCCTGTTTCTATAACTGCGGGCTTAAAACTTGAACTTACAGTATCGCCTTTTATTCCTGGTTCGGTTTTTACTACTTTTGTTTCTATTGTAATAGGAAGCTCTATCGAAATTGGTTTTCCCTTATAAAATATAACTGCGATTTCCATATTTTCCAATAAATAGTCTTTCTGGTCCTCGAGTATCTTTTCGCTTAGCTGGATCTGCTCATACGTTCTGGTATCCATGAAATTATAATGCTGGTCCTTATATAGATACTGCATTCTTTTGGTTTCCAGTATCGCCTGCTCCATTTTCTCGCCTGCCCTAAAAGTCTTATCTATAATAGTTCCAGTATTCAGATCCTTCAATTTTGTCCTGACAAAAGCACTGCCTTTGCCGGGCTTTACATGTTGAAAATACAATATTTTACATAACTGATTATCATATACTATTGTCATTCCGTTCTTAAAATCGCTGGTGCTTATCATACATTGCCTTACCTTTTTCTATAATTGTATATTTAGTCCGGTATAAAGAAAATCTTACTTGAACTGCTTAAGATCTCGCAGCCGTTCTTCTTTACCAGAACCGTATCTTCTATTCTTACACCGCCGAAATTTTCTATATATACACCGGGTTCGATAGTTATAACCATATTTTCTTTTAAAACTGCTTTGCTTTTGGTACCTATTACCGGATCCTCGTGTATCTCGAGGCCTACTCCATGACCAAGTCCATGACCAAAATTATTCCCGTAACCTTTCGATGTTATTAGCCTTCTTGCTGTCTGATCCAGTACGCGGCAACTGATACCTTCCCTGCATTCTTCGATTGCCAGAAGCTGCGCCTCTAAAACTATATCATAAATTTTCTTAAATTCATTACAAATTTTATTACCGCTGATACAAATCGTTCTCGTCATATCTGAGCAGTAATTTTCAAATTTGCACCCGAAATCCATAAGTATCAAACCTTTTTTTATCTTCGTTTTCCCGGGGATATAATGAGGTATGGAAGAATTTTTATCATAGGCAACAATTATATCAAACGATTTACCATTGGAATTATTTTTTATCATTAGATCTTCTATTTTATATGCAAGTTCTATTTCTTTATATGTGTTTATTTCAGACGCGTTTAGATTAATTATATCCTGATAAACCTTATCGGCTATCCTGCATGCTTTCCTGATACTGGTTATTTCGATTTCGTCTTTGATTACTCTTAATTTTTCAATCATGCCTTCGGTACTTGCAAGTTTTTTACTCTGTTCTGATAATAATTTTTCTAATCTGTTAAAATCTGCAAAACTTATATTCTTTCCGTTTAATTCCAGGCTTTTTAAACTATAACCTTCCAATATTTCAGCAAGTCTACCGAATTTATTTTTCCTGCAGCATACGATATTTATATTTTTGATATGAATTGATTTTTTTGCCTGCTCCAGATAGATAAAATGGACCAGCAGATAAAGAATATCCTCTGTAAGCAGCAGCAGGCTTCCTGAATCTTTACCATAAAAACCGGTGATGTAAAAAATATTTTCGTCACCGGTTATTAAATAACTTTGAACTCCTTTTGCTTTAAGGAAATTTTTTAACTTTCCAATTCTTGAAGTAAATAACTCAATCACTTTTACCTGATATCGTTCTATAGTTTTTTATATATTTAAAAATATATCAGTCTATCACTTCCTGCCATTCACCTTTGGTAATTACTATACCGCCGTCACCGGAAGAACTGCTCGGCAATTCAGAAGGTAAATAATCTGATATATCTTCCTCGTAGCAGACTTTAGCAAAAGAATTATTAGCATTAAAGACACCTCCTGCAATTGTTGTTCCTTTTATCACAACCGCACCACCTATACCCGTGTATATATTTATATCTCCTGCCGCAATTGCAACTACATATACATTTGGATTGGTACAACTGGGAGGTTGGACCCAGTAATCAAAAATATCAAATTCAATCTTTCCATTCGATATAAGTACCAGTAAAGTATTTTCCGGGAAATCATTTAAATTTAGAGGTATAAGTTTTGTAAGAGACTTGATATTCCCTGTGGTATAAATAATACCTCTGCCTTTATAATATGTAGTATTTACAGATTTCGGCCACCAGGAATTGCCTCCGATCTGAAGATTACCATTTATAATGACATTTCCATGAACTTCCAATATATATTTTCCACTTGCATCTCTTGTAAAACTTAAACTATTTTCACCTGAAGATTGACTGTATGGGACAAAAGTACCTGTTTCTGTTCCTTCTAATTTTAAATTACCAGGTATAATTAATGCAGAATCCTGCACATCTGAATAATACTCATTTACCAAAGCAGCCACATTATATCCCGGGTCAATAAACGTATACGTAAGACTATCGTCCCGTGTGGCATATATCGGCGTCCAGGGATAAGAGGTAACCGTTCCTTGGCATGAAAGAGTTAGTTCCCTTCCGGATTCTCCAATACGTGCACTTCCGCTCATATTGATATTACCCATTACAATCATTGGGCTTTCCAGACTGTCATCTATATAAGTTCCGCCTGACATTGTTAAATTGCCTGCAATATTAATCTGACCGCCTTTTATTTTTGCACTTCCTTCCATTACGATATTTCCTCCAACGGACAGAGTTTCAGGGTTTATGCTTGTTGTATCACCTGACATATATAAATTACCCTTAATGACTATTGGTCCTGCACCATATTCCTGTAATATGGCTGAACCAGCAGTAAGATTGAGATCTCCTTCTGTATAGAAAGGACCATCTACAGGTTTATAATTACCGCTGAAAGTTGATGTCTGCGCTGTATATACATAGTCATAAATATCAAGTGTGGGACCCTGTTGTATAACATTTATTTTTACCCTGACTGTTCTTTCACTTCCACTCTTATCAATGCCTTCTGATGTTATAATATAATAAGAAAGTCCTCCACTGTCGTGGTATTCGTAATTAATTTCAAAACTACCCTGTATTTCACCGTTATCTTCTATTTCTCCGGTAATTGGACTTGATGGAATAGGGATACCTTCATTATAATATCTGTCTATATTTAAATACATGTTGGATATACCCGATTCTGCAAAGTTTAATGCTCTCAATTTATCCTTGTCCACTTCAGTAAATCCAACATCACGGAAAACATAACCAATCATGGCCGTGGTCAATAAAATCACAGCCAGTCCTATTATAAGTACCAGAATTGATATATTGCCCTTTTCCTCTTTATTTATAATCGATATTTTCTTCATCATAATAAACATTTTTTAAAACAGCTAAATTTTATTTCTTAAAGCAATCGAAGTTTTCAATTCCATAGTTCTCTCACTTTCTGTTCCCCCCTGATCAATACTTAATTTGATTTCGATTATTTTTATACTGGCCAGTTCCGTCTCATCAACCGTATCCATCCCGCCTTCGGGTGTATTTATATCCGTATAATACGCAAATAAATTATTATTAATTATGTTTATGGCCGCTATTTTCGCACTATCATCATCTATTTTCCTGTAAAGATTATAATGCCCGTCTGCATTTGCAAGATAATAATTTAAAATCTCATAATTACCATCGGAATCCACATCACTTTGAAATATGATTTCATCATTTTTGGCTACAGTTAGATTAATAGCCTCTCTTAAATCTTTACTTATTCTATACATTATAACCCTTGAATCAATACCGGAAGTGGTTATTTCGATAATATCCCTTGAGGTATTTACAGAGATAATAAAGGTAGCCGAAACCATGCTTACTACTACAATTATAAGTACCATTACAAGTAGCAGCTCGACCAGTGTAAAACCTTTAGTATCTTTTATTTTTTTAATGAGTAGTAACTTCATTACTTGGGTCACTTTCTACTCCGCCTTCATATATGGCCGTTACATAAAAATTATAATTATAATACCCTATTCTATTGCTAAAACTTCTGTTAGTAGTTCTTCCTATTTCAACTCCGTTTCTATACACTACATATTGAATTATTACCAGTTCAGTGTCCGGTGCATCCCATGCCAGATATACCGTTCTGCTCCATCCCCACCCATAATATCCTGTAATGCGAATATTCTGAGGTGGTGGATAATCAGTTTCACTTTCAGTAGTTACTGTATTACTTTGATCACTTTCTATACCGCCCTCATAAATAGCTGTTATGTAAAAATTATAGTTACTGCTTCCTATTACATTACTAAAAATTCTATTTGTAGTTCTTCCCACTTCTATATTATTTCTATATATTATATATTGGTTAACTACAAGCTGGGTGTCCGGTGCATCCCATGCCAGATTAACTGTTCTATTATTTCCACTTCCTGAGTACCCGGTAATACGAAGATTCTGAGGTGGTGAATATGTTTCTGTGGTTACAGTATTACCAGGTATACTTTCAATCCCATCACTATATAAAACAGTCACATAAAAACTATAAACAGTATTATTATTTCCAGGATTATTAATAAATAATTCTGTAGAAGCGCTTCCTATCAGTACCCCATCCCTGTAGATTTTATAGTTATTTATTTCCAATTCTGTATCAGGCGCTTCCCATACCAGTTTAATCTCTCTTGTCCCTCCGACAATTCCATCAGATTCGATGCTCAGATTTTCCGGCGGCAAATATCCAGAGATGCCTTCCTGTTTTTCCATAGGATATATCTGTGTAATTACACTTAAAGGTACTTTCATAGGCGCCTTGAAAATATTTATCTTTACCTGTTTATAACTGCTGTCTCCTACATATACGCGGGTGACTTCGTAGCTTATATCATAACCATCCTCTATCAACGCAGGATTATCTAATCCCCAAACCGGATTACCTGCCTGGTCCGTGTACTCTATATCTTCATAATTCATTGCTCTTATAATATCGAGTTTTTCACTGGCAATTGCTTGTGCCCTGGTTTTTTCTCTATTTATTTTTATAGCATCAGCCGATAGTATGGTGCCTCTTACAAGAACCAGTGTAATTATAGAAATAACCAGTAAGGCAATTACTACTTCTACTAAGGTAAGGCCCTTCTGGTTTTTAATGTTGGATTTCTTTTTGTTGGAAAAATAAAAATACCCTTTTTTCATTATAAGACCTTTAACTCTTATAGTAATCAAGGATATATAGAATAGCTATCTTATATACTTCCATTCCCAATCCGCTTATAACTCCTTTAGCTGCAGGTGAAACTACGGATTTTGCTCTCCAATTTTCTCTGTTGAAAATATTTGAAATGTGAACTTCTATAGTCGGTATCCTGCATGCCACTATTGCATCGTGTATTCCATAGCTGTAATGAGTAAATGCTCCGGGATTTATTATTATGAAATCTATGTTTCCAATACACTGGTGAATTTTATCGATAATCTCACCTTCATGATTGGATTGAAAATATGAAAGCTCCGCCCTATTTTTTGATAATTCTTCCAGCTCTTTTCTTAAATCCTCGAAGCTTTTGTTTCCATATATTTTTTCTTCTCTTTGTCCCAATAAATTTAAATTAGGACCATTCATTATTATGATCTTCTTCATTTTTTCTTCTTTATTATGGTTGATTCATAAAACAATCATAAAAAATCATTATATATTATATTTATATAATCTTAATAAATATTTAATATTTATTTATATTTATTTATATATAATTATACATACTTTTCTTTATACTATCAATAATCACTCCCCTGTCCACGTCATATATAAAAACCGGTTTATTTATTCCTTTCATCAGAACAAATTTATTTTGCATTGTTTTGAATTTTTTATCGTATTTTAACGCACAAACAATCTTATCCATATCGATTTCCGGGATCCGATAAGGCAATTTTAATTTTCTATATAATTCAAGGATCCACTCTTTTACTTCATTTTTACAAAGACCCAGTGAAACCGAAATATCAATGGCAACTATCATCCCTGCGCTTACAGCCTCCCCGTGACTCAAACCTTTAAATTCGAACGCACTTTCTATGCAATGGCCGACAGTATGTCCGAAGTTAAGTAGATTTCTGTAATTTATATCAAATTCATCTTTCTGAGCCACCATTGCTTTTATGCTGCAGCACATATAAATTATTTCTCTAAAAATATCCGACCTGACCATTTCAAACAATCTATCTTCTTTTTTATCTTCGATACTTTGAGACAGTTTATCCAGTATCTTTTTTTTGAAAACTATTCCATATTTCACAACTTCACCCAAACCGTCTATGATCTGCTTTTCTTCAAGGGTATGGTTAAATGTTGGATCGATAAATATCATATGAGGCTGATAAAAATTCCCTACTATATTTTTTATTCCGCTGTAGTTTACGGCAACCTTTCCCCCAATACTGCTGTCGACCTGACCAACAATAGTCGTGGGGCAATGTATAAGCCTGATCCCTCTTTGATAAGTTGAAGCAACAAAACCAGCCAGGTCCCCTATTACTCCTCCCCCAAATGCTGTCATAATATCATTTCTATGCACATTGAAATCAACCATCTTGCCGAATATATACTCAGCCATTTGAAGATTTTTATTTTCCTCACCATCCTTAATAATCACTATTTCATGAGGCAGAAAACATTTTTCCAACGTATTTTTTATATTGCCTTCATATATTCCAAACACTTTGTCATTGGTCACAAGTACAATTTTTTTGGAATCTTTAAAATTCTTCCTTATCAGCAATGGGAAATGTTCACTGAACTGTTGACTTATATATATAGGGTAATCTCTGGTTTTGGTTTTAGCGGTAATAATTCTCATCTATTTATCTTTTAATCTCTGCCAGTATCTTATCGGCAGTCCGATCTGAGTTATCATTATCATTATTTATAATAATATTTGCATATTTTCTGTACAGGACATCTCTTTCCTTCATCATTCTTTCTATGGTCTCCTCTTTATTTTCTACATCGACCAGTGGCCTGTCCTTCGTTTCTTTAAGCCGGTAAATTATATCACCGATCGAAACATTCAAATACACGACCAGGCTATTTTCTCTGATTAAATCCATATTTTCTTTTCTTTTTACCACACCACCCCCACAGGCAAAAATACAATTTTTATTTTTATATATCTTTTTAATGATCCCGGCTTCTAATTCTCTGAAATATTTCTCACCGTATATTTTAAAAATATAGCTGATCTCTTTTTCCTGGTCCAATTCAATCACTTTGTCCAGATCAATAAACAGCAGTCCAAGTTTTTCTGAAAGAATTTTTCCTACCGTGCTCTTCCCGGATCCCATAAAACCTATTAGAGAAATGTTTTTGAAATCCATATTGACATCAGACTTTTTCAAGATACCTTTTATAACGGTTAAAATTTTCTAAAATTTCGTCTATATTATCTCTTCCGAATTTTTCCTGTATGAAATTAAGAATTTCTATGGATAGGACCGCTTCGCCGACAATAGATGCGCTGGGAACCGCGCATATATCGGACCTTTCCTTTAGACTTATTCCACTTTTTTTTGTTCTTATATTCACGGTATGAAGACCTATCGCAGTCGTAGGAATGGGTTTCATCCATGCTCCTATTATAATTGACTCACCATTTGTCATTCCGCCCTCTACCCCTCCTGCTCTGTTTGTCTTTCTATAGAATCCAGTACCGCTCTTATAATGGATTTCATCATGAAATTTAGTTCCCGTTTTACCCGACACATTTGATCCATCACCAATTTCAACTGCCTTTATAGCCGGAATACTCATAAATGCACCCGCTATCCTTCCGTCTATTCTTCTGTCCCACTGCGAATATGAACCAAGGCCTGCAGGCACTCCTGTTGCTATGACTTTAAATTTACCTCCCAGACTGTCTCCCTGCTTTTTAACTTTGATTATTTCTTCCTTCATTTTTTTACCTGTATTCTTATCGGGACATCTCACTTCGGATTGCTCGATCACCTTTAATATATTATCGTTTAACTTCGCATCTTTACTTAGAGTTATTTTTCCGATTTGACTTACATAACTAAATACATTTATTCCCAGCAGTTTTAATATTATTTTAGCAAATCCTCCTATGCAAACTCTTGCTGCAGTTTCTCTTGCGCTGCTTCTTTCTATTATATCTCTTATATCATCCGGCCTGTATTTCAAAAAACCCGGAAGATCCGCATGCCCTGGTCTGGGATTTAATAATCTATTTTTCAGATCTTTATCGTTTGATGGTGCCGAATTTATATCCATTATCTCTTTCCAGCTGCACCAGTCTTTATTTTGGATGATAAAAGAAATAGGCGATCCGATGCTTTTGCCTTTTCTGATACCGGAAATAATCTCAATGACGTCCTTCTCGATGGACATTCTTTTGCCTCTGCCAAATCCTTTCTGTCTCCTTGCAAGTTCTTCATTCAAAAAATCCATCCCGATTAAAACTCCAGAAGGATAATCATCTATAATTCCAGTAAGTCCTTTTCCGTGAGATTCGCCTGCAGTTAAATATCTCAAAATTGTCAACTCCTAATCGTAAATGATTTCATCAATAGAAATATTTATTATTTCATCTCCCTTAAGCAACGCCACTGAATCATCGTTTATTGCCTGCACCAGATAAATATTCGAAAGGGGATCGGTTTCTTTTACTCTATAGGTAAAGTCATTAAGATTTATCTCTGCATATTCTACTTCGTCCCTGCTATATATTTTCTCGAGTTTTAGCACATTTTTTTCCTCTTCTTCATCATCCCGGATAAAAAATGGTTTAAATGGATTCCTGGCTGACTCATCAGAAAGATCGATTTCACTTTCTATATCATAACTTTTTCTAATATCCGTATCACTTTTACCGATTTCCTGAATTTCCTCTTCATCTATCTCGATTTCCGGTAATTCCAGAGTCTCTTCGCTTCCTGTATATGTTTCTTTTATCATATCATAAACAGAACACCCCGAAATAAATGGAAGCAGTATCATGCAGGATATAACGGTAATAGTAATAACTAATAATTTTCTTATCTTTTTAATCTTTGTTGTTATCACTTAAACCTCATAATATAGTTCCGCTGTAATATAAGCACTTAAGCTCCCGGAATCACTCTCATTTGATTGCATTATTATATCCTTTATTATAACTATTCTGGGCATTCTCTCTATCGTTCTAACAAAATTCATTACATCATAATAAGAACCCTGCAGTATCAAATTTGCTTCTATTGTAATTTCTCCGGATTTTTCCTCTTCCTTTCCGGCATTTGGTTTTTCACTATAATCAATAGAATAAATAACTACATTTGAAAAATTTGCGATATCATAAACTTCGTTTGTAAAAATACTAATATCATTATCGGATGGAAGCTGCAATGAATACTTTTGATACTCGGCACTCAACGCATAGTACTCATTTCTTACCGAAAGCAAAGTCTTAAGCGTCTCGTTGAATGCCTTATTGTCCTGCCTTTCTTTCTCTATTGCTGTACTGGTTCCGGTGCTGGTAGATAAATTGGGAACAATAAATAAAAATACCAGTAAAACACTTAAAAGAAAAATCGATACTATTAAAATAATTTTAAAATTATTACTCATAATCAAATAAAAATAATCCCAGTTATTCGCTTAATGACTGCATTTCCATCTCCAGAAGATCTTCCTCTCCTCCTGCTCCCTCTGTCGGTGTCTCCGTTATTTCCCCAACTCCCAGATCCTCAAGGTAAGGGTTTACATCAAGATATGCACTTATATTAAAAGACAGGACCTCTATACCTGGTTCTGCTATATAATTCTTGCTTATACTATTTATCCATACCTCGCCTATGCCAGGCATATTTCTTATTTCTACAAATAATTTCGTTATATCCGTATAGTCGGCCGCATATCCTCCGACGGTAAAAAATAATATTTTATTTACATTTCCCTGATCTTCTCCTCCGGTTTCCGAAATGAAATTATAGAAAGGTCCGCTACTCCCTTCTATATAATTAACATAAGCATTTTTTGGTATTCTCTCTCCGAAATCATTAAGAACCTCGGACCATAATAATTCTTCTTTTTGTAAAGAACCTATTGTTTCTGCTTTGGTTTTTACTTTTTCTTTGAATTCATTGTACGCATTGAGTTTGATAACATAATTATAAAGCTGCATG
>Ga0265297_10001408_pt1 | contig 56684 bp, 61 predicted proteins | sample Munlanlwell13791_FD_192502 | JGI IMG/M metagenome (GOLD analysis project Ga0265297, IMG submission 192502) | Leachate microbial communities from a municipal landfill in Southern Ontario, Canada - Leachate well 137-91 | ecosystem: Engineered > Solid waste > Landfill > Unclassified | place...
AACCTGATCAATAATGGATACCGCAACAGTTGTTCTACCTCCACTAAACAATCCAATGGTGGAGTTACCGCACGCAGCCAAAAAATACCGTGCTAAAGTGAGGTTTCCAAACGATGCATTTGATCCCATTGATTCTAAATTTATATATTCGATGGTGTCATAATAATTGGAGGTATCTCGACCACCACCAAATGCGCCTGTATTAGATGATATTATATATTGATATACTAACTCTTCGGTGACAGCCCACCCCGTGTCATACGAAACCATCTCCACACTCGCCGGGCCGAGAGTTTTCCTGCAGGGGTTGTTACGCGGGCCAGTGTAGGTATATTTTGAGCCAGTAAAAGACGCGCCGCTGAATCGATAAGAGAATACAGACATAGTGATGAGTGCGGGTTGCCAGTATTTAAGGTTGCTGAAAAATAACGATGGGCTATCAAAATAACCATCGGGAAAATAATACCATGTTCTTCCTTTTCAACTCATTTGGGGGCACATACATATTAGACACTAAAATATATAAAGATTTCCCCTTCTCGTAAAAATATATTTAAAGAATTTAAATGTATTTTTACTTACTTATTTTTCAAGATTATAACTGACTCATTGGTATCCGCCACATCATTGTCATTGCCGCTGTGATCATATATCAAACTGGTAGAATCGTCACTATCAAACACTAGATTCTGAACAGCCGTGGCACCCAATGTTAAACACGCCACTTCGTTAAACACGACATTTTTGATTTGCGTACCTGTAAAGCCATTGATTTCGAATGTCATGGGGTTAGCAAAAAGGGCCATTGCAGAGTTGGAGGTTATTGTGATAGTTTTGTTGAATGGCGTGTTGTTGAATGTAAATGCAATGGTATAAGTTGATGATTCATTTGTAGTTGAATCATAAGTCATGGTAAACTTGACTTTGTTGAAGTATCCAAAGGTGTTAGCGCCGGTGTCAAATGACTCGTCTATAACCGTAGTTTCACCGGTTGCGCCTACCAACGAGAATGTAGTGGAATCTGCGCTTAAAGTGAGGGTGCCGCCGGAACCGCGCATGACCATGGCGTCGTAGGTTTCACCTGGATCTGCTAGGAAGTAATCGAACTCAAGATGGAAGTTCTGTTCTATGACCGTAGGCTGATCATAGTTACATATTACCATTGTTCCTGTATCAGCCATTTTGATGCTCCTATGAAGTGGTTGCTTTCCAGACTCGTGCTCCTGATTCTCCTCCAACGCATACGTATTCTACATTATTTGTTGGAAATGCATCTACACAATAAATTACGCGCGCCCCTGTTGCATAGTCTAATGAAGCATCTGGAACGGTTCCAGTTGTTGGAAAAACAAGTGACCAATGCGAGCCATCAAATGTTGCGATGGAACCGGTAGTTGCCGTTCCAAATATTATAGGAGTTCGGTGCCATGAGTTACTATAGTAAGAGTAAACTGCGTTTTCACTTTCTACCCAAACCAGTAGCCCGTCATATTGTTTAGCATACGTTACGATATCATCCAGATCTGTTAATGTTTCAACTGTAAATCTAGCATCTGCTGGATGATTTGTTCCAATGAAGAATCCGTCTGTTGTTGTTATAAATGTGGTGTATTCAGGCCATGTCATAATTTCATCTCCTAGTAAGTTATTTTGTAATTAAGCACATATGCTCCGCTTAATGTGTTAATTGGATATTTCAATACCATTAGTTCCATTGTCTTTTCTTCTCCTGTATCTGTTATGTAGGTCACATAAGATTTCGCTACGGTGCTGTAAATGTCTAATCCCATTGAATCTTTTAGTGTTGTAGTTCCTTCCCGTGGGTTACTGACTCCCATTATCAGGTAATTTTGGGTTTCAGATAATTCCAAGTTTGAAAACGTGAATCCCCATGAGAAGAAGGAGCAATCACACCTCGAATCAAATGTCGCAAATGTTAGCGTTTCATCATTTATTAAGAGTCCGAATTCATTATCTGTTATTTGTCCAGTTGTACCAATATTTGTGAGATATGTGTTGTCTGTTGTATATACGCCTTTACATATATAGTGCCTCATTGTTTGTGGAGTCACTGTTATACAATTGTCAAAATCTCTGGCTATGTATTCATCATATAATGTAGGGTTTGTATATTTTGTGCTAGTGAGTGGCACGATCTCAATGGTTGGTTTTGACCCATTGTAATTATTTGGGAGATAATTCTTGTCATATGGGTAATTGTAGGTTTTTACAGATTTATACTCAAATAATGATGATGTGCCAAGAGTTCCTGCCGGGCCACCTAAACACAGCAATTTGTTATCACTCGCAGATGCTACTGCATATGTTCCTAATGAATACCAATATTGTTCATCCACAACTATGTATGCCCGGATCTCTGCAGTAGTGTCGAAGAATGCTGTGGAATAGGTTGTTCCATTGGAATCAATAGTTTTATTGTTAGCATAATCAAATTCTTGGTATATTAGGACTGCCTTGTATAATAGTCCTGGACATAATATAAATTCGGACGTGTTGAGTGGGAATGTTGGTGAGTATTGATCAAATGCTATACGAAGGTTGCTATCTCCAGCGACATTTACATTATGAATATTAAACATGCAGGTTAAATCATCGATTGAATTATCCGAGTTTATAATGCTAAATAATGTGCCGCCCTTATCCGATACTGTGGGTTCCATGATTCTGAAATCAACAACCATTGAAAAACATTGTTTAAAGTAAGTTGATACCAAATTTGATGTATTTCCTTCTATATTTTCAGTGTCCAGTATTACTGCATAATTATTTGCATTGTCTGTGAATGAAATAATACTTTGTTCTGGAACATTTCTATTCCAATTTCCATAACATGATGAAGTATACAGGGAATTGGTTGGAATAGTGTTTGTGGATGAGTTATTAGCAACTGCTTGATTTAATGATACTACCGCGTCGGTCATCGTTGTATCATTTATTGATAGATACTGTAAGTTTATTGGGATTAAGTAATCGCTTTGTACATTTGTTACTTGTACGTATGCCGTGCGCGTTTGTGTATCTGTTTGACCATCTGCATTTGTTAATGTTAAGGAAACATCGTAAGTTCCGCATTGTGTGTAAGTGTGAGTTACGTATGTATCAGACGTTACCATTGAGGTGGTGTCACCAAAGTTCCATTTTCGTTGAGTTACTGCAGATGCGGATTCACTGATGTCGTAGAATCCAACCGGAGTGTTAGTAGTGAAACTGTAAGGGGGATACTTTTCAGTAGAGGTTCCTATACTTACATAAAAATTAGAAGCAAGTAAACTTTCTGTTTTTTCTACAGTAATGTAATTTGGCTTCGTTTCGGTTGCAACACCATATGTATTTGATGTTTCTAATGTTACTGTGTAAGAACCGGCTGTTGCATAATTCACATATGCGTCTTGTGTTGTTGCGGTTTCCCCATTTCCAAAATCCCAATACCACGATGCTGGGACATTTGTTGATATGTCCCTTAAGTAGGTGTAAGTGTTTGGTTCAATGGATACTGAACCGCTATCAGTTTTGAATTCACTTACTGGTTTATCTGCTACCGGATCTCTAACTATGATGTAATCGGGTCGTATTTCAGTGTCTGCTCCATATCCACTGGTTACTTGTAATGTAACTATGTAACTTCCATTTCCATAATAAGTGTGCGTTGGATTTGATTCCAGTGAGGACTCGGCATCCCCAAACGTCCATAAGTAACTTGTTAAAGGGGCTTCTACATGTGGATTGGTCTTACTTACAGCATAACTCATATTTGTAAATTCTACGGTTAGTGGAGATTGCCCTGATAAAACATCTGCTGTAAAGTTTGCGACAGTTTTGAATTCATATGGGCCGCCTTCCCCAACCTTTATGAAATCTGGTTTCCGTACAATGATTTCTTTTCCGTCTATTCTTGTTAATGTTAATTTTACAGCAAACGATCCAGGACTGTAATATACATGAGTTGGGGCAATCGTATTAGTTGTATCGGTTAGACCATCTCCAAATTCCCATGTTAATGAATATTCTGAAAAGTTTATTTGTGGAGTGACGTAAAATGTTACGGGTAATACTGGTTCTAAAGCAGTTGTGCTTCCAAGTGTTCCAAAATCGAAGTCTATATTATCAAATATTTCATACTTACCATATAACATTGTTAATGACGTTATTGCAGAACCATATAAAAAGGTTGTTGTGGATGGAGTGAACCAATCAGATGTAGACGCTCCCTGTTTATATGCACCCATGAGAGCATTTCCAAATCCGGTTCCTGCCATATGATATGTTTGCGGGGAAAATGAAGCGCACCCAACTAAAAATTGTGTTCCGCCATTTAAACTTAACGATGAGAATGGCGAAATGGCACCATCTACTAATACGGTGCCGGATTGAATAGATTCCCCTACATACACTTCAAGCGTATTCATCAAATTGTAATAACTGCTATTTCCTTTTGTATAATGGATGGATACTTCTCCAGTATTTGGTATTTTAAATTGATATGTTACAATGCTGTTAACTGGTGTTAAAGGAGCATAACTAGTATATTCCTCTATATGTTCAAAAATTATAGAATTAGATGCTTTATCGTAGATAAGATTTAAAGCGTATCTGGCAGCATTCCATTTAGATGATACAGATGAAAATAATATGAACGTATCACTTGTAATATTGGGACATGTTGGAATAGTGTATTCGATTGTTGTTACAGATTTCTGTCCATAATAATAATACATGCTTGTATCTATGGTATAATTTCCAGGAAGTTGGATAACAGACGACATATTTTCTTCAGATGTGCACGGAACTCCTTCTATTTTTGCTGGAGTAACTTCTATTATTCCATCATCTTCTTCATCATTTGGAGCAAATACACTTACTATATTTTGTAATCGTTGAGTGAGTTTTCCCGTAACAATTTCTAATATAGCAATGTATCTTCCAGAATATGGATATGTATGTGTTATACCTACGGTGTCCCATGGCACATATGAAGATACTGTTTCGTCGCCCCATAGAATTCTATAAAAACTATTATATTCCATATATTTGCTTATATATGTTGTAATAACGTTGACTGTTAATGGTGCTACTCCTTCTCTGGGAACTAGAAATAATTGTCCTGGTGGCGGGGGTTCCAAATAATCATCATCATATTCAGCATGTTCTATAGTGATGTAATTTGATTTTATTTCGGTGTCGCTTGTAGTGCCTCCATATACGGTAAGAGTTACCGTATATAATTTATCTATTACGGTCTCATTTAAGGGGTATGTGTGTAGAGGGTTTTCTGCTGTAGAGGTTGATCCATCTCCAAATTTCCATAATCTTGATGAAACACTCCCCGTGCTTGCATCATAAAACTGAACGTCGTTGCCAGAAGATGTTGCAAACTCTGATGTAAAGTCTGCCGTAACTGGTGAGTTTACTGTAATGTATTTTGTCTTTTTGAGTTTATCAGATCCACAAGCACTTTTAGCATATAATGTAACATCATAAAACCCCGCTTCTCTATAAGAATAAGTAGGGTGCTGTAACGAAGATGTTCCTCCATCACCAAAGTCCCATTTCCATTCGATTGGATAGTGGTAAGAAGTATCTCTAAATGATACGGTTTCATTCACATTTACACTTGGATCAGTTGCTGTAAATCCAACTGCTGGAGGAGCACACTCCCCTACTCTAATTGTGATGTAGTTACTTTTTGTTTCTGTATCAGAACCATAATCGTTTGTTGCAGTAAGTGCTACGGTAAATGTGCCTGTCGCTGCATAAAGATGCCATGGATTTTCTAATGTAGAGGTTGAGTCATCTCCAAAGTCCCATGCCCATGATGTCGGGGTATTAGTTGAGCGATCCCAGAAATGGACCGAATCATGTAAATCTACTGTAGTTCGTTGATCTGCTACGGAAAAGTCAGCAACTGGCGCTTCTAATAGATCTTCGGTAACTATTATATATGCTAGTTCTGTTTTTGAATCATAGTCTCCATTAGAGTCAATTACTTTAAGATATACCGTGTAGTCGCCAGCACTATCATACGTGTAAGATGGGTTTTGCTCTATTGAGTCTATATGAGCATGATTATGCGCGTCAAAATTCCATTGCCACGCGACTATATCATACGGCGACGTGCTGCGATCTTCAAATTTGACAGTTAGAGGAGGAGATCCCTTTATAGTGTCTGATTCGAAATCAGCAGTTATTACAGATGGGGTGTCAGTAACATTTATGTAAAATGGTTTTGTTTCTGTATCTCGTGTATTTGTTCCAGATTCAAGAACTGTTAAGGAGACGTCATACATTCCATTACTTGCATAAGTGTATGTTGGGTCTCTAAATAATGATGTCCCTCCGTCTCCGAAGTTCCATTCCCAGTAGACAATTTTATTATCTTTTGAAACACTTTTATCTGTAAATTCAACTTCTAGTGGTGACGGGCCTTCCATTATATTTGCTTCAAAGTCTGCTTGTACTGCGCTCTCATCTGCAGTTTCTCCAGCATATGCAAAATCGTAAACAGTAAACTCGTCTATATAACAATGACAGGTTCTGTAAGATTCGGATGATGGTCCTATGAAAAGATTTCCTCCTTCGGGAGCGCTTTTCAGAGTATATGCCCTGGCTAACGTTCCATTTACGTACATTCTGGCAGTATTATTACCATCAAAAGAGAATGCTAGTTTATATGATTTATATTGAATTGGTATGGCAAAACCATCTCGTGTTCCATAAACAAACCATCCAAGGTAAATACCATTTCCTTCATCGTAAAGACCTATTTCTTGTGTTCCAATATGTAGAATTACACCTCGTTCTGCAAGAGTGATGTCCATTTCTACTGTCCAAATATTATTTAAATCAGTAGTATCCAGAACTTGGTATCTGGCACCAGTTCCAATTTCTATTACACCATCTATGACTGTTTCACTCATGCTATCACCTACACATCAAGATTTCCACCATCTATCGTTCCATTAATGATACTATGCTGATTAAGATTCATATTATTAGATGAATTTATGAGTATGTCAGTTCCAATAATGTCTTCGCCACTCGTATTTGAAAATATTACTATCGATCTGGTGGTTACAGAACCATCTGGGCCATATACATTACCATATGCAAGTTGCTTATTTGTGAACACTCCAAGATCTATATCATATTGGAGAACATCTTCATCTACAGGAGTGACAACATAGACATCGGAGAGGTCGTCGAGACTGGTTACGAGACTGTTTATTGAGATGCCGGAGTCTTGGATTGATTTGCCATCAGTGGAGGCGAAGGTTGAGATGTTATCGACGGTGGCTGATGCGGGGCCGGTTACGTCGCCTGATCCTCCACCACCTATGACATGGAGTTGATCGGAGCCGTTTATTTCTATTGTGGTGCCGTCCACGTTGACATTGAAAGTGTGCGCTGCGTCAGTGAGACCTGCTCCTGCGACCGGGACAGCGGATGCGGCGAGGTAGTATGCTGGAAGTTGTCCACCGAGCATTTGGGAGTCGTCTACTACACCGGTCTCGTCCACGTCGTACACTGACTTGAGCATGTCGCCGTCTGTATAGGCAGGCAGGTGTGAGTCTACCCAAGTTAGGATTACGGTGTCCCATACCCAGATTGTGGCAGTGGAGATGACTTTGGCGTAGTCGCCCTCGCCTGCTATGGGATAAGTGGTGATGAGTTCGGCAGGGTCAGCAAACCACCCCATGAAGAATGGATCGCCTCCCCCACCACCGGAACCACTACCCTGTGGAGGAAATGACATGATTTTACCTCCTTAATAGATGCCGCCGTGCAGAGTCACTACCATCCATTTCAGGGTCGCATCAGCACTGAATTGAAAGTTCATATCCCATGCTTCCGGCATCACTTTGGTAAGGGTGAAGATCTCATGAGCAGCAAGGTTGGCCGAAGCGTTTATATAGCCGTAGTTCGTGGTGCCACCGTATTTAGTCATCACGCTGAACTTTCCTGCGGCGCTGAAGCAAACTTCTATAGTATAGGTGCCAACTACCTTGGTTTGTTTCGAGACGACTGCTGTTGTTATATTCAAATCGGTTGGAAGTATGTCAGTGTTGGCCGTGACCGACTGATTGAATAGTGTAGCACCAGGAACGAGTAGAGTTCTGATGTTTACATTGCCTTCATATGACATTATTTATCACTAGAGAGAATGAGATATTGTCAGTATTTAAAGGTATTGGAAAGTCGCTACGCTCTAGGTGACAAAAGGTTTATATAGTGTTAAGGACTAATGAGTATGTGCCCCAGTGACAGAAGGAAAAGAATGAAAAGAGGAACCTTGGTTTCCTCGTTCCTTTTGTTGACACCGATTTTTGCTGGATTTTTATAATTAATATGTGTACATTTTGCATATGTTGCAGTATTCAGATGGAGTGAGTGGCGTACCATTAAAATAATCTAAATATACTATTTCATATGTTATGGGTGTTTCATTTACTGATAATAATTTTATAGTTGGCTCGCTTATTGATACAGTTGTTGATAATGTATCTCCTGGATTAATCACATAGTAATATTGATAATCTAAGTAAAATGCGTATGCAATGGTTTTAACAGGGGTTTCTATTACTCTAACATACCCTCCATATTTGGCTTCTCCATATGCTGCATTATTTGTTAGGGTTGCTCGTAAGGGATATTCACTACATGGTAACAATATTTCATCGGTAAGTTGATGTTCTTCATCTTTATCTATAGTTATGATTAAATATCCATAGGATGGTTCTACAGAACTAGATATACTTCCACTTCCCATATCAATATACCCAGCATACGATGCCTCCTTAACTAATTCATTATATAAATTGTAAAAACAAAACGGCGCAGTATTATAAATATAAAATTCTACTACGTATTGATATGAAATACAAATTCGACTAATGTATTCTGAAATGGGAGAAGTTACTAATATTGGAATGTCATAACTAGATATACTACATAATTGCTCCCCTCCTTGCCATTTTTCGTCTATATAATAACTTATATCTACCATTGCTGCTGATGTTTGTGGATTGTTGGTGCGTTGTAATAAAAACTTTATTATAGGGGGCATCCCATATATGTAACTATTATTACCAGACAATGACCAGTTTGTATTACTTATCATCTCAACATTACTTGGCCCAGTTGTTTTTCTGCAGGGAGCCGAAGCCGGGCCGACATAGGTGTATTTTTGGCCAGTAAACGAGGTGCCGTCAAATCGATAAGAAGATTTTGTCATACCCAAACAGGCGCATTGCCAGTATAAAAAGTTACCCTAAAAACGTGCTGAATAAAAATGAAAAGAGAGGAGAACCAAGTTCTCGTATCCATTCGGAACTCTCCATACATCTTATTCTGGGTGCACATATCTATTAGTTCTCATGATATTTAAATCTACCCGATGCCTCCATGGCAGTCACTACACGCACCAGTTCCATCCCTAGCAACAGTCAAATCACCAAAATCAGTAGCATCACCTGTATTCGCAATAGTAATATAATCTATTACATTAGATTCAGCACCAGTATAACCACCGCCAAAGATGCCCCTTGTCGTCGAAGAGCAACCAGATACACCATCACGGGGTTCTGTTAGGTCACCAAAATCAGTAGCATCTCCAGTGGAAGCGATGGTGATGTAATCTATGGTATTTACATAGGAACTGTCATTGCCACCACCGAAAACTCCTCGTGTTTTGGATGAACAGGACGCTAAATAAGCACGTTCAAGAGAAAGATCTCCGAAATTTGTAGCGTCTGATGGGGTTGAAATGGTAATGTAATCAATAAAATTGACGTATACCGATGACACCCAACCTCCACCAAATATACCTCTCGTAGTCGAAGAACAAGCAGCGAGATCAGACCGTGCTTGGATTAAGTCTCCAAAGTCTACTGCGTTGGCAGGCGTGGCGATGGTGATGTAGTCGATGGCGTTCATGTCGCCAGTGTCGAATCCTCCGCCAAAGACGCCGGTTGTTGAGTTTCCACATCCTGCTACATCAGACCGGTCGTAGGTGAGATCGCCGAATGTGGTAATGGTGGTTCCAGTGGAGAATGGGGTGTATTCCATAACGCGCACCGGGTCACCATCACTGTCGAGTCCACCGGAGAATACTGCTCGTGTAGAGGAGCCACACGCTGCCAGATAGGTGCGCGCAGTCAGAAGGTCTCCAAATGATGATGCGTTGCCTAGGGAGCCGATGCTGATTTTGTCTATTATGGTGGTGATGAGGGTAGAGTATCCACCACCAAATAAACCTGTGCCAGAGACGATTCCGAATACTCGTTGTTCAATTCCCGTGACGGCCATCAATAATAATCTCCGTAGACGTAGGTGTCCTTGAATTGTTCGTATGAGACAATGCAGTTGACTGCGATAGTGGCAGGGGTGTAATAACTGATTGAGTTTAGGTTCTTGTAGCCGATGTAGAATTGATCGACGGTGCCGTCATAGTCTTCTGGGGTGGTACCAGTATCAGTTTTTTCAATATATAATAAACTTGTTCCAGAACTTATTTGAATCCAATCATTATTACTATTTAGCATATATTGCATATATGACGGACCTACTGGTGCTGTTGGAAAAACGTTTGGATCATCAGGATCTGTTTCATTAGTGTCTTTTCTACCACAATTCGCACTAGTAATTTTTTTTGTAACATATCTATTAAATCCTGGTGGATAGGATTCAAAATACATATTGTCTAGTATAACATCTGGTGTCGCGTTTTTAAATTTATTTCTTAAAACCGCATATTCAAGGTCGTACATGTCAAAGTAATAAAGTCTGCGCTTGTCTGTATCATCTTGGCTAATAAATGTTCCTATAAGTCCATATTGACCACCAAGTCTAAATCTAACACTTGTATACCCCGTGTATGTTTCTCCAAGAACAAATGTTTTCCATACTTCCCACCACGAAGTTGGTGTTGGATCTACTGATTGCCAATATGGATCATATGCTTGATAATTATAAGGAGGCGGATATAATTCCCAATTTTCACTGGATGGTTCAACAAAATATGCTAATACTTCTATTATGCTTCCGCTTTCATGTGAACCACCATATTCAAATCTGGTCATTTTTTTTAGTGCATTATACAACGATATATAATTTATTGGTCCATAATAAAGACCTCCAGTGGATTTCCAAATGGTAACTTGTTCTGGTGTTAAATAATCATCTGATGATTTTTGAGTAAATATCAGTGAATTATTTGGATCTTGCTCTAGCATAACCCAGTCTATTACTTCTGGAGATGAGGATACATAATACCATCCTTGAATATAAGATTGTGTTCCTAAATTTCTCCACATAGATGATGGAGATGTTACATTTAGTAATTCTGATGTTAACTTAACAATTATTTGACCAGTTGTTTTTACATAATAACATGTATCTCCTTCAGGATACGTATTAGATGTTGCGAATGCAGATGAACCTGAAGTTCCATCAGCAGGATAGTCTGCGTAATGAAAAAATGTTGGTTTTACAATAATATTAGAAAGTGTTATGGAAGTACCGAGGTTGTTTTTTACACTCATTGTGAGTGTACTACTTGGTAATACTTCACCAGTTCGCATATTAGGAATGGCTTTAATATAAAATCTTTGAACTAATGTAGTATTTGATCCAATGTAATCCAAGTCCACATCACTATTATCGCTTTGAATTAAATCACTTGGAGTAATATTCTCTGGAAATGATCCTTGTTGAGATAGTGTCCAATTACCATCCCAAGTTACGTCGAATTCACCATCTGTTTTGACGCTGTACTGGATAAGAATATCGGCATGATCGTAATTAAATGGAATATTTTCAATGTTTACTGATACAACATCTTCAGTTGCCGACGGTGCTATGGTTTTTTCCAATGTTGAATTGTAGAAATTTGTCGTGGTCATTTTATATGGAAACGATATTGATGTATCTGAAATGTAATCAGATGGATCATATACACCGTCTCCTGTTCCAGATGGAATTTCCCCGGCCACGGTTGCGAAATTAGTCATTTGGAACTTCACGTTGACGTTGCCACAAATTGCAGGGTCTACGTAAAATTGGTAGATATTATTATTTGTACCTGGAGAAAGAGTAATGTAGTCACTTTCCTTTATCACTGTCATTTTTGGAATGCTTGTGCCGTCTAGTTCCCGAAGGACGTCGTTGTAAATGTCAAATATTTTGCGTGTCATAATTACCAGAGGGTTGCTATAGTGTTTTTATCCGTGATTTTTACGCTTTTTATGCGCCATGGATCGGCAGTAGTTTTATAAGTCATTTTAAATGGATCGTCAAGGGTTTGGTCTCCGATGCCATCAAATATGTCACATTCTTTGAACCGGATTGTGCCGGGCAGGAATTCGACATCATAAGTTAGGCGTGGAAGTGCATGTTCTGCAAGCATTACTGAAGCCATGGCATTTAATTCGTTTTCACTAAAGGAGCCTTCAATTTCCCTCATTATACATGGTCCCGTAACATAGTCTCCTGCATAGCCGTGCTTGGTATCATCTTCATTTTTTATGTATACACCAATTATTGGTATTTTTATTGCTTCTTCACTAGAGTTATTGTTTACAATGAATTCCGTGGCAAGATTGAGATGTATTGTATCTCGTTTCGTGCCGTAATGAACTTCGAAACTTGTGGCGGATATGTATTCGTACCAAAGTGAGAGACCAAGAGTGTCCACTATAAATTTTCGAAGGGTTGTTCCTATACTTTGGTGCGATATAGTTACCTCGGGAAGTGGAAGTCCCATGCCCGGTATTTCAGTCATTGCATTGATTCCGTCTTCGTCAACCGGGGTTAGGGTAATGGTGCTGTGGTTAAACCCACCAGACCCAGATGAATCACAAATTGCGTGAATATATTCTCCTATTGTGAGTTTGGTATCTGTATTAGAGTCGTAATTGTGGATGATGATGTTTGGCATGAATAGCCCTTTTACAGCAGGACTAAAACAGTATTCATTATAGAGTTTTTTAGCATATTCAGTGATTTCAATGTCGTATCGTGCGTCTGACATCTGGGTCATTGAAGATGCCATTCCTTCGAATACTTCGGTGCCATTACAGGTAAGGATCACACTGGTGTCGGTTGGGATTGGTATAACAGTTGTGAACGTAGCAGTGTTTAGTTTCTCGGAGTCTAGTGTTACGGCTACGTTGGTTGCAATTGCAGCATTTGCTTTCCAAGTCATTACCATTATATCTCCTCGAAGAGCATGGATTCAATGTCGTCTGACCAGATGTATGAGAGTGATATTGAAAAGGTGAATTTTCCCATTTTTTGCGCATCACGATTCATGTTATAGGAAATTATTTTCCAGTATCCCTGGTTGTCGTAGAGTTCAGGAGCATCTGCAACAGAAGTGGATTTGACTTTTACGACGTTGCCTTCTACGATATAGGAGTCGTTGGTGATTTCGGTGACGAGGTTGGTTGGTGGCATTGCCCACGACCCTCCACCATAGGAGCCTTTGATGTTGCAGGTTCTTGATTTAATGCCCTGTGGGAATAAGTAGGGGGTTTCCCCGACGATATTGAGCACCATTATGTCAGCAGTAGTTTCAGTTGTGATGCCTGTCATGTACATGGGCGCAAGATCTGCAATATAAACGTAGGAGGTCGGATCAGTGTCAATGTTTTCTGAATAATATTCTAATACTATTGGGTCCATTTTTAAGCCTCCAAGTTTCCAAAGTACTGGTATAGAGTTAGGGAAAGACTGTATGCGTTAAATCCCTTGTCAGGGGTTCGTTCTATTGTGTAATTCTGGACCATCCACTTGGTTCCTACTGCAAATTCAGGGAATACAGAGGTCATCGAAAATGAGGTTACTTCCAAGATCATGGAGGGAAGGAAGATGTTGTTTATGCAGGGGTTTGGACGAGAGGATAGAGTTAGTGCCGCAGTGTGTAGTTTTGTTATTGTTGTAGCGTCTTGTCCATTCACTGTTTTGAAGTATCCTTGGAGTTTCTTTTCACGCTGTTGTTTTGCAGTTGCCGAGACGATTATACGGGAACCCACTGTAGTTTCTTCTTCTTTAACGGATTTGGTGTCATCACCGGTCTTTAGGTATATTTCATAGGAGCCTGTTGAAACGGGGATGAGTCCCTTGTTTCCATATGAACCTTCGAACATCATGGTGGTTTGCATTATATAGGATGAAAAAGTTATGCTAGTCAATATTGATCACCACTTTGTTGTAGTTAAACCGAGTTGTCTGGCAATTGTTGATACCATTCTGTCTGAAACTTCGTCTGTCATAGAACCTTCCACCGTAACGTTTATATATATGTTTTGTGTTGGTTCTATATAAGAGTTTGTATTGATGGTGTCCTGAATGGTTGATACACCAGAGGAGATGTTGTTCAATGCGGAGGTCATTTCACTGTCACTTACTAGGGAAGAGGTCTGCAAGGTGGTGAGGATGGTGTTTGTGTCATTGAGTAGGGATGTAGTGTCTGTAGTAGTTGGAGAAATGGCATTAATAATCGATGTTAAATCGGTTATACTACTAGTTATAGCGCTGGTTGAATCTGTTACTGCAGTAGTTGTGTCTTCAGAGGCGGTTGCAGTTGCTGCTAATGCTGTTGGATACTGTGACAGTAATGAGTTGAGAACGGACTGGTTGCCTCCAAGATCGGCGGTTTGTGTCCACTGTTCATAGGTCTTGCCACCAGTGCCGGTGAGGTATTTGGCAAAGTCCGCCATGGTGTCCTGACTGCTGATTGATTCTACGGTTGAAAATGCTGCAGTGAGTGCTTCTTGGAAACTGCGGGTGCCGCCAAGTGAGTAGGATTCGAGGTAAGTGAGAATGGGAGAGAGAGCACCCTGCCAGTAACTCATAGACTGGGTGGTGCGTTCGGTGCCTACGAATTGTTTGTTGAGTTCATCTTGTTCTGCGGCTTTCTTTGCTTCTATGGCATCGTAGGTGGATGAGACGTCGTTGTTAACGTATTGGATGTTGCCATTTTCATCTACGGTATAGGCACCATTTGGGCCGGCTATGATGTTTCCGTATGTGGAAGATAGTTTTGTAGTTATGTTATCTATTGCTGCGGTCATTCCATCGGCGTGTGAAAGCCATGTGTAGGTGAACCCATCTACTGCTTTTGATGTTGCAAGGAGTGATGCTGCGAATAGATTTCCATTTGAGGTTATGGATGTGCTTGAATTTATGAGGGCTTTATTAATTTCTTCGCCGCCGGTTACTACAAATCCACTGGCTTCGTCGAATGAAATTCCTATTGCCTGACCCTTTTCATCAACAATTCCTTTGGTCGAATCAAAGGATAACCCAAGGTAGTTTCCTTTTGTATCCACAAGTTGACCGATCCCATCGAGATGCACCCCCAATTCAGTTCCCTTGGATGAGATTAGAGTTCCAGACTCGTCGAATTTTGCTCCGATTATCTGGGTTCCGTCTCCGAGTGCGGTGTTTAGACCTGTTAGAGATGAGTTGATGGGAGTTATAGCACCACCAAGGGTGTCTCCTGCCTTTGCTACTCCTTCTAATGAATTTGCTGCTTCTACTCCACCATTTAGGAGATCGTTCCATCCAGAAATAAGATTTCCACCAGTAGTTACTATGGTGTCAATACTGGAAGTAATGCCTGAAGTATAGGAGGAAGCACTGTCTGCTAACGGTTTTACAAATAGGCTGTTTATTGCTCCTGCATAATCTCCCTTTGAAAATTGTTCCGCTGATGTATTAAGTTCATTAAATGTAGGTATGAGATTGGTAATTACATCTGAAAAATTAGTAATTCCGGGTGTATCCATAGCAGATATCATAGATTTACCAAGATCCGTTATGGCAGTGTAAAGTTTTTCAGGATTAGTTGCTGTTTCTACTCCAATTGAACCTAATCCAACGCCTTGTGTGCCAACAGATGTGAGGAGATCATACCAATTAGATGCATTATATTGTGATGGCACTATACTGGGCACATTTGGTCGATAGTATTGCATTGCTTCTGAATATGCTTTATCTGATACATCAGCATATTGTTGAGAAAATGCCTTTTCCATTTGTTGGACACCAGCACCGTATGTTGCATAACCAAGGTCTCCTGTTAACCAACTTGTATAGGGATTAGTGGCATTCATCTTGATGTTTTCAGAAGTTGTTTTTCCTGCGTAGAGTTCCTGTTGTGATAGTAATCCTTCTGCTATTGTGGCAGCGAGTTGAGCATATCCAGCAACTTGCATGCCAGATGTTAATGTTGCACTTGTTCCACCTGCTATTTTTCCACCCAGTGTTGTTGGATTTTTAATAGCGTAGGATTCAATCCCTCGCATTCCTAGTCCAGTTACTGCGTTTCCAATGTAGAGATTAATGGCTTCTGCTACGAGAGCAGACATGTCGTTACCTGAACGAATAGCAGTTGTTCCAAGACCGGCTAAATCCTGTATGTCTGGAATGCCTATTTCTCCCCATGTCCATCGACGCTTTTCGGTGACTGATTTGAGTGTGTCCTGATAACTTTTATAAATGTCAGTTGGAAGTTCTACTTTTGGGAAAGGTGTAACCCATCCACCGATCTTTTGAAGGATGCTTGGTTGCTGCACTGAACTTTCCTGAATTTGTTTTACAATGGCGTTGATGTCGATTCCACCAATATTTGTTCCTGTTTCTTGGAGCGCCTTGATTTGTTCGTTTAGGGCTACTATTTGTTCGTTTGTTGGAGTTATATTGATGTTTTGAAATGCTTGTTGTAATGCTTCTAATTGCGAAATAACTTCTGTAACTGCTGAACTATCGATGTTGATAGTAGCGGTGGTTGCAGTGAGGTTATTTAGATTGTCTATAATTGCATTTATGGAGTTTACGGCTTCAGTTGGATTTACATTAACGTTGATGTTTATATTCTTGTATTTTTCAATGTTTGAAATAAGTGCATCCAATGCAACTTGAACATTTGCTATCTGTTCCATCCCTTTTATAGATACATTAACATTGATATTTTTATCATTTAGAATGTCTGATAGAGCCTGTAAGTTTTGCATTACTTCGTTGTAATTGTCCACTGTTATGTGGAGATTTCCATTGGTTGATAGGTTGGTTAAACTATCAATGAGATCCTTTATGTTGGATGTGATGTTAACTGGGAATGATAAGTTCGATAGGGCTTCTAGTAGGGGGTTTATATTGAAATTTGGAGTAATGTTAATATTGCCAAGGTTGAGTTTGTCCAAATTAAACATACCGGAAATGTCTATGCCGGTGGGTATGTTCATCCAATCGAACGGGTTGAAACCTCCGGCAAAATTAATGCCTATTCCAGTTGAACCTCCGCCTTTTCCCATTTGATCGGCGTTGTCTACGATGACGTGGTGGGCGCGGCTTCCGTAGGCGCCTTTGATCATGTCGTTGGTTTCAGTGGTGGAGTTGTCTATGTCGGTGTTTATGCCGAGGATGCGTCTGTTGTACTCACGAGTGTCCTGTGCCTTGTTTTCTGCAGCGAGATTGGGTACTATTCCCATTGATGGGATGGCTGCTGGGTTTGTTGCGCCGCCTGTTGCTAACTTGTTGAGTTTGTCAAGGGTTCGGCGTCCTAGTTTACGGGCTGACTTGGCGTTTATGACGTATTCGCCGTCTGATAAGCGGGCGTTAATTTTGTCGTCGTCGCTATCACCGGGGCCGTTTACTTCTCCACCAGTTGCGTAAGCCATTTCAGTTCGTTCTGGTGAACCAGCAAGATTTGCAATGGTTCCTGATAACGGACCTTGAATTGGGGAGTATCCAAGACGATTCATGGCTGTTAATGCTACGTCTACAGCAAGGAATATTGGAAGTGCTATACGGGTTGCCATTCCAAGTAGGTACATTGCCCGACTCATACCAGTCAAACCAACTGTTGCTGCATTTGCTCCTACAGCCATGGACATGAAACTTCTCCCGGTTAATGTGGCTTCGACAGAGGTTGTCATTAACCACCCACTTAATCCCATTAACACAGAAATCATGGCACTGATTGCTGATATGAGGGAGGTCACTGGTTGGAGAAGCATGGAAAATATGAAAGCGTACGTCATTAACTTTACAAGAGCCTCGTTTTTAGATATCAATGATAGCACATCAACGAATGTTTTCAAGGCGGGCACTACGGTGGGAATTACTTTAACCAGACTGGTGACGAGACTGGTGAAGGCTTCCAATGTTTCTTTTTTTGATAACTCGTTAAAAAGTGTGGTGAATGACTCTGTGACGGCTGTGAGAAACGTTTTGTTACTAAACAGGGCAATTGCCAGTTTAGCAAACATCGTCTGGATGTATGACTGGATTGCAGTAACTTTCTTCCACGTGTCAATAAGTTCCTTGGATGATCCAGTGACGGCTTTTATCTGCTCATTTGAGAATCCAACTGACTTTCCAAACGCCTTTAAGTAGGAGGATGCCTGGAATGCCTTGTTAAGATCCATTACAGCAGTGGTGAGCATCGTTACTGCTGACTGGATAGAGGTGACTAGTCCGAGAATGGAGAAGTAAACACCCATGGAAGACATGGAAATAGATGCTGCTGTCCATCCAATCGTTCCCCATTGACTTTTTGCTTTATCCCCTTTATGTCTTGGTATAAGGCGCTCATCTTCTGGGTGTGGGTGTTCAACGCCTGCTCCGCCCCCTCCTCCAGCAGCACGAGTTGCTCGTAATCCTTTATGTGTTGATAAATCCCATGGTAATGGAGACGAAGTTATCCAACTTTTTAACTTCAAAGGAAGGGCGCGAATGCTACTTGCGATATTGGATTCTTTATAAGCCTCCATTTCAGGAAGTCTGAATCCAAATCCTTGTGAAAACCGTGCCATAGTACCCAGAGCATTTTGTTTCTCTGGTTTCATATTGTCTGCCGCAATACGAATACCTATGAGATTAGATTTACCTAGTTGTAACTGTGCATTTTCAAGTTTTACAATGCTATCAAGTTCTTGTTGCTGCTTTGCTTGTTTACCAGCGTTTTTAAGATCTTCAGTTCCGAATCCTGTATCCAGACCAAGCATTTTTCCCAGTTGAGTTACTGCTGCAGATCTGTGTGCCATTTGTTTTTCGGCGCGGACTTGAATGAGGGCTTCCTCTTCTTTTCTGTCAAGAACTTTCGCCTTGGTTTTACCACTTGCCTTTTGGACAGAATCTCCAATTATTTTACCGGTTTTGTCTCCAAGTTTAGTAGCAGTGTTGCCGTCAAGTTTGAAAGTGCAGTCTACTACGCTAATTGTATCGGCAACTAATTTTCCTTCTTTATAGGGGGGTACTCCACCTCTGGATGCATCCGTTGCTTTATAAGTATCTGTTACAGTCACGTAACGAGTGAGGGTTTTGGATGTGACGTCGAGATATTTGCGGATGTCTTCTACGGGGCGACCAAATTTCTTGGAGAGGAGGTCGGCTAACTTTGCTGCCATTACTTCGTCGTTTACGCGGCCTTGGACAGTAAGTTTGGTGCCATATTCCATCATTGGAGTGGTGTCTCCACCTTTTGCGTACGTGGAGCCTCCTGATGCAAATCGTCTTTTGAAGAGGCGACTTGATTCACTTGGGGAGAGCACCGAGTCACGAGTGTAGGAGAGCATGCGATCAAAGAAGCCAGTGCCTCCTGCTGCCTTTACAGAGGACTGTGGTAAGAAGTACTCACCGTTGCTGACTTGTGCAGGAATGCCAGTGCCGTTGGATTGATAGGTGTCTCCACCACCAAAGAATCCTGCTCCCATGGCATTGACTGTTGATTTGGGGATCACGTAACCAGGCGGGAGAGTTGTTAGTATGGAGTCTGATGTGCCAGTGCCTGGGCCACGGATAAGACCACCACCTGCGAATCGGCGTCCTGCGAAACGACCGAAGAGACCGGTTTGAGTTGAGAGTTGGAGATAGCGAGGGATACGTAGGTTGCCATTGACAAAGGGAGATTTGAAGTGTTTGGGTAGGGTGAAACGAAGGTTACCATTGTCACGAAGACTTGCACTGAAGTGACCGTAACGGACGCCGAAGAGGTTGCGCGAGTCTTTTGGAGTGGTGATAGAACGGGAGGGGAGGAAGTTGAGGTTGGGGTAAATGGATTGACTGGTGGGTTTTAGGGAGCGGGCTGTAGTGGTGAATGCAGCAAGTGGGTCTCGTTGGAAGTTGAGTCTTGGTGAGACTTGGGATATTGTGTGCGCTGCTGCCGCTGCCATGGCAAGTGATTCGCGGTTTTTGAGGTTATAAGTAGTGGCGGCATAGAGATCGCCTAGGATATCGGAGTATACGTCACCACCACGGGCAAAGCCTAATCCCCCGCCGATCATGGAGCCTGCGATGTTTCCCAAGTAGGGTGCGACGTATGCTCCAGCGCCAATTATACCAGATGCCATTGCTGCGTCGATGAGATTGTTCTTGTTTTGTGCGATTAGTTGTTTGAATGTGGGTTTGCTTAATCTGCGGGATAGGTTTTGGCGTGTAAGGGAGGCTGCTGCGTTTGCGGTGAGGGAGATATTGGAGTCTTTGAGATTGTAGTGACCTCTGGGGTAGAGGGACTTGTCTAGGATGTCGTTGTAGACGTTTGGCTTCCGGGTGAAGAGGTTTTTGATATAGGATATTGAGCCTCCCATGGCGTAGGTGGGAGTGGGGTTGTTGAGTCGATTGAGGCGGAGTTGTTGTGCGGTGTGGTAGCGCAGGCCGGAGGGTGGGACTGGTGAGCCTTTGTAGCCTACGCGGTTTGATGCGTCTACCCATGCTCCCCATTTTGGGTAAACTGATTCAAGGGAGGATTTGTTTTTTATTTTTAGCATCTCTTGGACGTCGCGGACATTAGCGCGCACAACTTTTGCACGTTGGGCATAGCCATAGAGTGATGCTGCTTCACGCTGATCGCGCGGTATTTTTGAGAGGAACTGGTTGGTGTGTTCTGATAAGGCGCCTAACTGGACGTTTTTTATTGTTTGTGGTGATAGGTTTGGACGCTGCACTCCTGATACAATCTTGGTTACGGTGAGCATAGCGTCTTCCATTTTAGCAAAGACAGGGTTATTGTCGGACAGCATCTCTGCTATCTCTGGGACATCCATCCCACCCTGGTAAAGTTTCTTGATGTATTCTTCACCGGACATGAAAGGGTAGTGATCGTTTACACTATATAAATTAACTCATGTTTTTTGGGGTTTGGTGGATAGGTTTAATGTCTATGAATGTGTATAGTAATGTTATAATGAGTAGGATATTATTTGATGCTATAGATAAAAGTGCGGACTTATATGGAAGAGAACGTTATTTTATGGATAGTAATATTCAAGTAATCGGAAATGGATTAATACGAAGAGAATTAGAACAGTATAATATTCACTCCGATGAGACTGAAATCAAGTTTATTAAACCAGATCCAACTTCACATATCTGTAAATATTTAAAAAAGAATCACTTGGATAATACCGATATAGATTCTATTGTGCTGCATTGTTCAATTGGTGCGTTTGGTTCGGAACAGGAGACAATGATTTTTGACGAAGTCGTAGGAAATTTTGTCCCAAGATTTACTTGGTATTATAATAGAGCAATGACACATGGTAGTGATCCAATTAAAATGTGCGCACTAATACATGGGAGTTGTGAACTTCATGGATATATATTGAGAGAAGATTTCGAATGGTTTTGCAAAGTTGTAAATGATGGATTGGACAATAAAATATTCAGAAGAGAACAAGGTTGGGACGAAGTGCTGAATCTTTTTAAAGAAACTACAGGGGATGTCATTGTATTAAGTTACACTGTAACGGAAGAATTTCCACATGCCAGCATGATAAGCGATGAAGAAGATCCTGATTGGTTTTATGATTTGTCTTACGAAGAGCAATTTAATAGGTGTTTTGATGTTTTGTCAAAAAATGAAGGGTTAAGAATCTCGCCAGATAAGTTCGATACTATTTATGCAAGTTAAGCAAAAGGTTTATATAATGTTAGGAACTAATATGTATGTGCCACCACACAGAAGAGAACGGGAAGGAGATCTCTCTTCCTTTTTTCTTTTGTTGACACCGTTTCTTGACTGTTGTGTCGTTTTTAGTAAATTTAGCGTCATATTGGGCGTGTTCATGTTGTTTATATATGATCACTTTTATTGAACTTAATTGAGGTGCTTGCCCATTGTGCTGTAGTGCTCTAATTCGACTGCGGTGAGGCGTTTGTCGATGCCCTTGACGGCGCCATCTATTTCGCAAACTTTTTCTACGGTGTGTTCGACGATGTTTTCCACGACTGTTAGGCGCTTTTCACGATCTTCGCCGCCCTTTTTGTCTTCTGTGACTATTTCGAGCATGTTTCCGATGCGCTCGGTTAGGGTTGCTGTGGCCACTTCCATTTCACTCATTTTACGATACAGGACGACGAAGCCACCTAATATGATGGAGAGAGTTGCGCACACCAAAACGAGGATATCTACACTTATTTCCATAATTTTTCCGCCACAGCGTCCAGTTTTTCAAAAAAGGAACTTATCTTGGTGTCCTGCTCTAATTGGGTCAATTCTATACGCTTTATATGTTTATTTATCTCCGAGAAACAGTTACTAATGGTCTCAAAATTGGCAGTTATCTTACTTACGTAATTATAGACGGCATACACAAAATAGCACAGCATGCAGCATATGATAAGATAAGGGATGAGTATTACCACATCTAGTTCCATGGAATAGTGGGAGGTTCACCACCATATAAAGGTAGTGGGTTACCTCCTGCCATTGAGGTGATCCCATACGGCGAGGGCGATTCGCTTGTTGTATGCGTAGTGTTTCATCCAATCGGGGCGCGAGAAGATTTGGTCGGGTGTCATTCCGTAGACGTAGGCCATGATGCCGTGTTCGAGGTCTTTCTTGGCGTGCCGTTCCAAAAATTTATCTGGGTCGTGTGACCACGCGCCTTTAGCGAAGGAGTTGAAAGGTTGATATACCACTCTCCATTTCGCCGAATACTACATTAAACATGTAGAATTGCTCGGCGAAGTTTAATCGGTCTATGTCCGGGTAAATGAGCATGGTGGGGAGCAGGTTTTTGAACCACGCTCTCATGGCTTTCTTTCGGGCCGTTACTGCAACCGGAGAGATTTGTCGTATCTTGTTGCCCTGGCTGTCAGTCTCTTCAACTGGCTCGGCTCCCTGCATGTCCAATAGGATATCGAGGTGCGCGTCTGCAAGTTCCTGACCGATTGGTTTCTTCATTATAAAGTAGTGTTCTTCCTCGGCATCAAAGGCGCCGATAAAAACGTCTGACAAGTTGAGATCCTTGATTTCCTTGATCTTGTCAACCTTGTTGTCTTTCTTTAAAAGTTCGATTATTTTATCAATAAATTCTGCGCGAGCATCGCCAGTAGGACTTCCGCCCTTCAACTCTGACTTTTCTTTAGTAGGCATATATTTATATGTATTGATGTAATGCTATATAAAAATTGTGGAGATATTTATCAGGAGACTGCACTGAAGGTTACGTTGCTGGAGGCATTGACTTCTGCTAGGAAATCGACACTCTTGGTCATAACCTGACGGCCTTCTCCTGATTGGGAACCTGTGTTGACTTTGATGCTGGTGACGGTGATGGTCTGGTATGCAGTTCCATCTGGGCGCCGTAGTTCTATGACGAGTTCTCCGCCACCAAGTGTGTTAGCGTTTGCTTCACTTGGTTGCGAACGTGCTTCGTCGCTTGTTGTCAGGGCGTTTAAGAGTAGTGAATATTCAGAGGCAGCGAGTCCGAGGGTTCCACCAACGGTCAGGTTCCCGCTCTGGTTGAGGTTGAGAGCGTACTCAGAGCCGATGATGTAGTCTGGCGTGAGTGGTCGCTCAATTCGAAGAGTGAGTGACTTGACGTAAACGGTTGCTGCGGCGACGGTCAACTTGGCGTTGTAGAATATTGCAAGTGATTCGGTGTAGGATGCTGGGGTGATGGTTCCTGCTGCAGTTGCCTTTTTGATGCCCGTGAAGTTGTATGTTATGCGCGCATAGTCTTCAGTGGCTAGGGCCAACTCAAGGGAATTGATAACACAGGATGCAAATGACGTTACGTGACTATAATCATCTTCTAGATCTACGGTTGTGTATGAGTAGGTACCTGCTGTGTTGATTGTGTTTGTTCCGCCCATTACCATGTTGTTAATAGCGGCTAGTGCGGCGGGTCTATATGCGGCGACTACTGTGCCGCTCGTTGTATAAGAACCGGCATTGATGGTTCCTTGGGTGGCAATTCCAAAACTGTCCTCTGCGATGGTATTACGTGAAACCTGAAAGTTAGCAGAGAGCGCCGGTATGGAATATGCCCCTATTTTCGCTCCTCGTCCTGTCATACCGTGGGGGTCGCCTTTGTCCCTATTTAAAGTTAGTGGTTGTTCTTAAAAAGGATGGGGTTCGTGAAGGGGAAACCATTGGTTTACCCTTACGCTGCCGGTTCAAAGACATCGATGTAGAACTTGTCGGTTGTGACTGATCCTACCTGTGCGATGTATGAGATGCTCTTGGTGAACTGTTCCTGGCCACGCTTTGAACGGGTCATATCGGTGAGTTTGGCAGTTCCGATGTTGAAGTATGCAACGGGGCGGGTTCCGTCAGGCTTATGAAGGATGATCTCAAGACGCCCTGCAGGGAGTTCGTTGGTGAGAACGGTGCCGTCACAGGTTGTTCCATTGAAGTTCAAATTGCCTTCATCCAAGGTCTTTTTGGTGGTATCAGAGGTGCCCGCAATGACCGTGAAGAGACGTTCCCACTCGTTCGGGTCCATATCAATGGTTCCACGAAGTTCAACGACTCCAGAGTAGACCAAATCGATTTTGAATTCAGAGCCGATGAGAATGGTGTTGTCTTCGTCGATTGTACGGGACATTGAGATTGTGAAGTTCTTACATAGTAAGTTGGATACACTGCCTCCGTCAGGGGTGAATCGCAGTTCGGCATTGGTAAAGACTGCTGGCTCATCAGTGACTTCAGTTGAGGATGAGTAGGCTGACTGGTAGGCTTCTGCACTGCGTCCAGAGAATCCTGCAGTGAACTTTACGAAGTCCTGTGCTGCGAGTGTGATCTCGGTGTTGTTGATACCTACTCCACGATAGACGACGGTGCTGCCTCTAGTTCCGTCGTTGTGCCGGGCAGAAACATCAGTGACCTTGATGGCTACTGTTGCTGGTAGTGTTGAGAGTTCGTATCGCAATCCGGCTATGGCAGCGCCTCCGGTTGGACATCCTACACTATCGACGTCGGCACTGGAGATGACGGCGGGAGTCTGGTATCCCATGATGCCCATGAGGAATGGCGAGTAGTAGTACTGACTGTAAGAGTCTTGGAATTGTCCGCCGAAGTCCCAGAATCGCATGAGTCCTTCAATGGAGCCACTGGGTTTGTAGGCACCTCCGTAAACGGCTGTGTACGAGGGTAGGTCGAAGGCTTCCTCGGTAAGCACTGAACGGCTGACCGTGTCGGTGTTCGCTGATACACGCAGGGTTCTGAATGGAGATCCTGATGCGTGCGCAAGTGTTACATCACCACCTGCTGCTTTTGTGGTGTGATATACAATCCTATCGGTTGTAGAATTGTATTCAGGGGTAATTACACAGAGCGTGATGAGGTCGTGGTTATACGCCTCTGGATCTGTAGCAATTGCCACTTCTGAATATTGTACTGTCATAATTTTGCTCCTGTTATGTATGTCTTTTTACTTCCCCTATTTAAATGGGGTGTGTGGGGGTTCAGCATGCTTCGCACCATGCTGTTTTTGCTGCGGCTAGGGCGTCGTTGATGTCTTCCTGTGTTATGTCTCCTTCGGGGCACCAGTCCATGTTGTTTAGCATCCAGTTGAGTTCGACACGCCAAGTGCCGGTCATAACGACGTGGTGCGCGTCATGGAGTTTCTGGGCACTGATAGAGGTGAAGTAGAAGGACCGGCATGCGGCACAGTGATCGGCTTTTACATACCATGTGACGAAGGCTTGGACCCGCATGATTTCGAATGGCACTTCGTTGTCGTTCTGGATGTTGAATTCTATCTCGATGGGGATTTCATTGAGATAGGTTTGGGTGGTTTGTGGATCGGAGTGAAAGTCGCCGTAGGTTACTGCACAGGCTTTACCATCAGACTTGGCTTCGAGTGAAGAGGGCATTACGTCGGTTACGTTGTAGCCGAGTTGTTGCATGGCGTCTTCAACGGCCTTTTTTACATCGTCGCGTCTTGTTGTTTTTTGTCTTACCATTTAACGCCTCATTTTCGAGCGCTTTTGTTGTTGTTCTTTAATCAGGGTTTCCCACGTTGGCTTTTCTCGGGTATCGATTGGCTCACTAAATGACTTGGAGTATTCGGTGTCGTCCTTGAAGATGTCTGAAAACTCGTCATCTGCATTGAGTCGGCGCTTTCTGACGCTGTTGTAGGTTTTGAATTCGCGCAGTTTCGCAGGGGAGCGCATGACCTCGGCATTGAATAGGATTCTGTTGTTTTTCGTCTTCATTATGCCGTTTATGTAGAGTTTTATTTCGAGGTTCATCTTGTCCTCTACCTTTTGGACTTCCCTGTTGAACTGGTTGTACCAGATTCGCCAATAGATGGCGCTGATTCCACCCCATGATCCACCGCGCATACGCTTATTGAGGTCAGGCACGTAGTGGTTGCCGAACTTCGGTGATGCGCCAAGGATTAAGATTGAGACGTAGTCTGTGGAGCCATAGCCCTTGGACTTGGAGAAGCAAGGGAATACGAACATGCGCGACCCAAAGGCTGTGATCGAGGTGGGTCGGAGGGCGTGTCGCAACTGGTATGACTTGGTGGACATCTTGTGGGGTTGTCGCTCGCGGTTTAATTCATTGAGCGGGACATGCTTCGTGCGTTTATAACCGCGCACTTTTGAGGGGTAGTAGCGCGCATGTGATGAACGGTTGAAATACTGATCAACGTGGGAGAACCAGTATCGCATGAGATACACAGTGTATTTCTTGACAACTTTCTGGATATAATCGTCCATTTCGGCAATGACCATTTTGAGTGCTTCGTGTTGAGCATTGCGTGCCATTTCTATCTTTTCTGGGGTTTTTTGGCCGTATTTTCCTGTTCCAAAGCGGCGTCCGAGTGAGACGTAGTATTGGCCAACCGGGACGGATTTGAGGTTCCCCGTGGTGATACGGTTCATGGTGAAGGGCAATAGTAACGGGTCGACCATGAGAAAAAATGTGCGTTTGGTTGACGGGGTTGTCATGGAAGGGCTTGTAGGCATTTTAACCCCCGTCTATTAAGAATTGGCGTCTCTTAACGTAGATGGTCCAAGTGTCATTGCAATTGGATTGTGTTGTTCATCCAAGTCTGCTGCGGAGAGATCGTCATTTAACTTGGTACCAAAAAGGTATTCAAGACAAGTGCGCGCGGTGGTTTGATCGTAGGCTACCTGGAGGGAGGACGATTCTGGCATTGTTCCAAGATTTCGTTCGGCGAGGCGAGTGTAAGTTCGGTAGCCGTAGTAAACAGCGAGGTTTACAAGGCACTGCTTTACACTCTCTTCGCGCAGACTTGCGAGGTCAATAACGAAGTAGTCGGATAGTTGGACTATGAAGTTGTATGCCTCGGTGAGATCTTCGAACGTGAGTTTCGGATCGTAGTGCTCTATACCAATGTCATTAAGTTTGCGCGTAACGCGAAAAATTAAGTGGGATAGATTTATTGCCATGTTTAGTTGATGGTTGCGACTGCTGGATATGCTATGGTGTCACAAACGTCGTTGATGAGCATGATCTTGTAGGATTTGCCACTAGAGTCCTCACTGGACGGATAGACGAATGTTCCAAAGTAGCGATGGTTTACCCACTTCTCTACCTGGTGTTCGTAGTCAACGATGTGTGCAACTTCTGGGAGTTTTGGTGACCGCAGTGTAATGTGGTCGGCTGTGGTGTTAGAGGGTATGACGGCGATGGCTTTCCCAACGTAGTTGAGATCCTTCATTGGGCGAAGTTTGAAACCGTAGGCGGACTGTGCCCACATTCCATCTGTCTCCATCTGTTGCTTGGTAACACCCATACTGGTTGCGGTGCTCGTGATGGTCTTAACTGGGTCGTTAAAGACGGGCATGAGTCCTGCGGGGTAGTAGAGGAGCATTCCATTGAGATCACGGGTTGTAATGTCGCAGTCTTCCTGTTGGAGAACAGCGGTCATAATGGCGCCGAGGTCAGTGGGGATGTCGGCTGAAGAACTGTCCCATGCGGCGGATGCAGTGGTCGTGATTCCAGCGCCCCCAATGAGGGTACTGAGAATTTCGACGTCGTGGAACCGGGCAAATCCGTCACCACAAGCATCTACTGCCTGCATGATCTGCCTGTCTCGGTCCATGTCAAGTCCTGCTTCGAACGTTGCTTCTACTCCATTGCTCCATTTCTGCAATTCGTATGAACTTCCATAATACTCGATGGTCTGGGTTTCTACGCCACCACCTTCTTTATTGAGCATTGGAAGGATATATCTGCTTGAGTGTTTCGGGAACAACATCGTCTCTGTACGCCGTTCGGTGGTTATCGAGTTGATTGCCTCGGTCATCTCCATCCGATAGGCTACACGGTTATCGACCATACGTGAAATAAGGAGGTCGTCCTTGGTAATGTATGATCCCATGTCAGAGGTGTTGTATGAACCCATATTATAATGATCTGTCATTTTTGGTCACCTCAGGCTGATGCGTACGGATGGCATACCCGCACCTTACAGTTAACAGCCGCTGCTGCTCCTGTTGAGTTGTTCGCTTTCTCTTCTGCATGTCCAATTACGATGTCTGCCGACTGGGCCTTGCAAACGTTTCCATAGTTGTCACCACAAGCGATCTCGTCTCCTACCTCGATGACTGCTGTTGCGGCCACTGGCATACCGACGATGTCCTGATCCTGGAGCGCGGCTACAGTCGTGGTTGTCCACTTGTTGTAGTAGGTTGCGTACTCGGGATCGGTGTTGCTGTCAAGGTTCGCCGTGAGTGGCAAGTAGATAGTGGGTACTCCAGAGAGTGGCGAGAGGTTCGACAGTTTTCGTGTTCCTGTGTAGACCCAACCCATCGGGCGTGCCCCATCGGTACAGGGTTTGACAACGAGTGTGTTCGGGTTAATCGTAACTGCAGCACCTGCAGCATCTAATACGGTAAGTGCACCAACTGTAGCGAACTGTACAAGCATACCACGGTATTCCATCTGGTATGGTGTCTTGTAAGCCCGGTTATTCAGACTGGGCACATAAATTGGCCCTCCCCTTACGGTTCGGGTTCCGGTAACAATATAATTTGTTGAGTTATATTCTTGTTCCGGTAAATCCATGTATGGCATTTATATCACTTCTTTAATTTTTAGGCGTAGCCGGATGTAGAATCCCCAACCCATTTTCCAGATTTGTCATAGAGACCTGTTTCGATGGCTCTCTCCATGAACTTTGAACTTGGCTTTTTAATTCCAAGGCGTTGCATGGCGGCTTCGACGGTGTCGTCTGCGGTGGTCGTGTCTGGCCCCTGATTGGTAATGGGTTCGGACTGCGACGTGTTGAGAGGAGTCTTTTTGACAAATTCAGCGGCGAATGCAGAGAGCATCGCGGTTTTCTGTTCAGTGTTGAGATTGTTGCTTGCGACGAACTTTTCCGGGTTCTCAATTCCAAGACCACGGCATTTTTCGAGTATCTCGGAGTAAGCCTGCTTTGCCTGCCTCTCCTTTTCGTCTTTGAATGCCTTGTTTTCCTGTTTGAGTGCTTCAAGTTCAGCAAGACTGGTCGTATACGTTTCAAGGAATTCCTTTGGAATGGATTCGATGATCTTTTCGTCCAGTTCAGGGGTATTAACTTCCTCGACAACGGGTTCTGGTGTGGTTGCTTCGGCTTTCTCGGCCTTTAACTGGGCAATCTCTTCTCTGATCTTTGCTGTTACAAGTTCTGTAATCTGGTTCATGTCTGGTGTTGGGTCTTCTGTCATTTTTTGTTCCACCTTGGTATCTTTTGCAGCGGTCATTTCCTTAATAGCGGACGTGATGCTGTCAACTTTTGATTCAAGGTTCGTTAATGGGACTTTCCAATCAAATGTGTCTTCCGGCGTTTTGTTCACCTCAATCTTTTCGGGTGTGTCAAGTGAAAAATTCACTCGTCTGGTGATAACCGTTTCAGGGTTCATCCCTGGGGATTTAGACATTGCGGCACCGTCAATTTCAATCATAATGAGTTTGTTTGTGGCATCGTCAGTATGAAAAGTAAGTTCTGGTGATAAATGCTTAAATCCACGACTATACCTATCATAATACTTCTTTGGGTCGTGAACTACTCCTTTCGTGAGTATTTGTACGTGACCTTGTGAATCATCAACAAGTTTATACTTTAGAAACTTGGCAACTTCCTGACCGTCGTGAATTTCACGTAATGGGTTAGAGAGATTGTCACGTTTCATCAGGGAAGCATATGCTTGTTTAACGTCATCCGGGGTTATGGTGTATTTGGCACCCTTGCTATCCGTACATTCGCCGGATTGCAATAATGTTCCCTCAAATGAACAAGTGTCGTCACCCTCGAAGTCGAAGGATTCACTCGTCGCGTTAAACATAATCTTGTTCTATGACATTACCCCTATTTAAATGCGGTAGATAAAATTGAAATATGAGGAGTAAAAAAGTGAAAATTGAAGTTACTTTTTAGGGGTCGTGGATGTTTTGTAGATGGCGTCAGCGGAGTCGGTTGGTTGGGTTGCTGCCGAGTGGGTGGTTGTTGGGTAATTTACGGAGCCGTCGGAGGAGAGTTGCTGACCACCGTTGTTGACTGCTGGTGGGTTGTTTGGATTGGTGGGGGCTTCTCCGAGTTGGCCAAGTTGGGTCATTTCGTCTGTTGCGGGGGTCAGTTTGTTGGCAGTGTCTACAAGGACATTGAGATCTTCGGGGAAAGGTTCGTGATCGGTTTCTTCACGGATTTCATTGGCGTAGTAGGTGCCCATAGAGGCCATGACTTGGGCGATTTTGTAGTTTTCGAGGCGGCTGTTGGCTAGGGTGAACGAGATCTTGATGTCAAGTTGATCGACAGGGAATTTGCTGTTTATGACAAGGAGACGTTCTTTTATGACAGTTAGGAGGACGTTGGAGATCTTCTTGGCCATTTGCTTAACTTTCGTGGAGGCGTATGACGAGATGATGAGTTCGGATGCGTAGTTTGAGCCGGAAACGCCTTTTACTACTGACTGGGGTAGGTTCATGGCGGAGTAGATTTCCTGGTTCATCTGTTCGATCAGTTCGTTTGCTCGCATGTAACTGGTTGATTTGGGTTCCACTGTGTCGATGGTTACGTTGTCGAGGGTGATGTACATTTGATCGGGGGCTTGGTATGTCATTGCGTTCTTGTAACTTGAGAGGGCGTTGAGAGCGGCTGTTTGTGCTGCTTCTATTTGTGCAACGGAATTTCTTCCTTGACCTTGGTAGAATTTGGTAGAGAAGGCGTCTGCGGCTAACTGGTGGTGCTCTCGGGGAACGGCTCGTGCTCGCCACAGGGCATCGTTGGCTATGGCACTGTTTTTGTACCAGACTGGGATGATGGCACGACGCAAGGGGGATATAGAGTAGATGCCGAAGGTGTAACGGCCTTTTGAGTCTTCGACGAGGAGTGGAGTTTCCCGGTACTTGATAATGAAGAACTGGTCTTTGTTTAGAATGCGCTCGGTTTCGAGTCCTTCGTCGATTACAAGGTAGTTTGCCTCGGTTATGAGGTCGTTTATGTCCTTGGATGCCTGTCCGATGCGGTCTAGTCGGTCTATGATCGTGGCGCGCGCGTTTGGGATGACTGATAGGGAGAGGTTTTTCTTCTTTTCAAGTAAGGTGTTACCGTTCATCATGGCGATGGCAGCATAGGCTTCGTAAACTTCCTCGATGTTCATGTCAGAGGCGATTTCGTTGGCCTCGAAAGTCATCTGCTCGGTGAGGTTCTTGTCACCGAGGAGTAGTTTTTCCTTGATTTTCTTGAGGAAGGACTGGGATTTGTTGGTGTACTTGGCGTCGATGTAGTTATAGGCTTCCGAGACCATTACGGCAAAGGCATCGACGGCGGAGGCTACCGTGGATTCGTTGATGTAGAGGTTTTCGTAGGTCTGATCGCGTGTCCACGTCTGGAACTGGTTTATGCTGTTGATGTATGAGACGAGGGCCGCTGTGTTGGTCTGGTTTGCCTGGATCGTTCCAATGGCGCCGGGATATTGTGGGCTTGGATGGGGGTAATTGTATGAAAAATTGTGTTTTGACTTCCTTCTGGTCATTATTGCACCTCTATGGTTATTGTCTTGACGTTGGGGTTGGATAGAATGCGCTTGATCTCACGGGCAGCATTACACGCATCACATCCCTCGTGGTTAGACTCGGTGGTAGTTTGATCGGTATAAATAGTGGTAATTTTCATCTATATTAATATATCGTGTAACAGTATTTTAATGCTTCGGTTGATTTTATATGGTGAATATAGAACTGTAGGGGATGTAGGGATCTGTTTCGGGGTTTTCTGCCAAGTACCATATGCAGTTACAGACGGCGTCGGCTGTGTCTTTTGATCCACGATATGGGTGATCGACGTTGGGAGTTTCTTTAGCGCCACGGAATACCTTGATGAGATTGTTACACTCTTCTTCGAGATCAGCGTCGTATGTTACTTCTAACTTGTATCTAGGGGGAGTGAGTGGATTGGGGTTTTGCAGTTCGCGCCATGTGTTGTAGGATTTACCATCGGCGAAACTTTGGATAGGCTCTAATCCCCATTTGTCCTGCACGTCTTCGAGGATCGTGGGATACTGTTTTGTGTCGGCGATAAAGGCGTAGACATTGAGACGGGGGATTTGTTCGTTGATGAAGTTCTGGATGTCGGATGGCTTGATGTAAGAGTCTTTTGAGAGTGGTTTGTAGAATTTTCGGGCGCCGTCTACGAATATGATGTTATCGGTCATGAAGGAGCAGGCAACTCCGAATGAGTCGTTAGTTGCTGCAGGATCTATGGCCATGACGTGCGGGTAATCATAGCCTTCCGGGAGTGGGTCTAGGGATAGGAGGTTGTTTACTATGTCTCGGTTTAAGCGAACGCCTTCTGGGAAGAATGAATTGCCTCCAACTTCTGGCATATTCATAAAGTGTTTATAAAACTCTGACAAGTTATTTTTGTGCTGTTCAAATAAAACATCTTGCGCTAGTTCTGGTGATGGATTTACTTCCCAAGTATAGGTACTTAATGCATATGTTTCTGGTTCTGTTCTAGCATTTCGAAGAACAATTTTCATCATTCCATCTGCTCTTTCTGAAGAACTTATCACCATTATCTTACCATCTAATCCAAATGTTCGAGTACTGTTGTTTATTTTTGCGTAAACATTATGTGCTGCTATTTTGGAACCTTTTGTATCGGTTTTTGATGATGTTGCTCCAAATTGTAGTAGATCGAACTCGTCATATACAACGAATTTATTTTCGTAACCTGCTCCTGTATCTATTTTAGGAGCGGCTACACGACAATAAATTTTCTTATCAAAACAATCCATTCGAAGATCAGTTCTATTAAACTTTATACTATCACTAAACCACTGTTGAAAATATTCACTTTCAAAATATTGAGTGGTTGCCATTCCCCAAATGTTATCATTTGCTTGCGTTGTGCTGGTAGAAACACAAGTTACTCCTATGTTTTTTGCAGGTCTTCCTCTATTGTTAAGACCCACTTTGTAATGTGCATGCGGATTGCTGTATGATAGAAGTTCATGAAATTCATATAATAATGCTCCTGCACCAACAAATGATTTTCCACTATTGTGAACTAAAATACCATTTGCTAAATATGCATTGCCATCTGGGACGTGGAGATCATACATATCTTCAGATTTGTGAAGATTTTCTATGGATTTTACTTTTATGAAAAGAATATCTGGATTTGCTAACTGATCTATAATATCAGAACCACCCTTATAGTAGTCCCATTGGTTGTCTATACAATATGTGTTTCCTCTGCCACGCCATGGACCTTCTATTCCTGGGTTATAAATGTAGTATGTTTTTGCTAAATGTTTTGATAATGGAACTCGTCTTCCACGTGAATTTGTGAGTTTTTGGTGTTCATATGCTTCTTGTAGTTTCTTTTGTTTTCGCTCTGATATGAGATGGATTGTATTGTAGAAGTTTATTATCTCTTCACCAAATATGTTTATAGTATAGGCATTATTATCTCTTTTAATTCTTGAGTTATATTCTACTGATTTTCCAATGGAGATAGAAGATAGTATTCCCAATTCTAATAGGAGATTTTGAATTTGATATGCTAATTTCTTCGAAACCGTAGTTACTGTTACTCTTCCCTTTCTTTCATTATTTGATTTGGAAACTTGAGCATTACCATCACAAGAAAAGTATCCTGACAGGAAGGCTTTCTTTATCTCTGGAGTTCCACGAAGAATACAGTGTGGTATTTCCTTTGTATGAGATGTCCAATATTTGAAACCCAATACATAAAGAAAATTTCTAACATATGCGGAATATGCAGTAAGAACTTTAGTTATATCACTTCTATTATGTATATTTATAAGTGAAACTAATCTAAAATTTCTAAACAAGGTATTTTCTACATATTCTATTAAATCGTCTTCTGATTTAGTAAAATGTATTTTCCCTTTATTACTCATAGACCCATCTGCTATTAACATTCCAAATGTAGCGGATAAATCCGGGGTTAATTCTAGTGGAAGAACATAATCCTTTTTGCTCTCACTAGTATACTCTTTTATTTTTAATTTTTCTTCACTTGTAAATTTGGTTGTGCCCGTGATTGTAGTTCCTCGATGAACTACTATAAATTCTCCTTTATGTATCTCTTTGAGTGGTTTCCAATGATATTCTTCTCCATCAAATATTCTAAATTTATGATCTTCGCTGCATTCAGATATAAAACCATATTCAGTAGTTAGTTTAAAAACTGGTTTTTTGCCTGCGTATATTACTTCTGATATTGGAGTAAATTTTTCTCCGTTGAAGACCTCTATGCTATGTTTGGATAACTGGTCTTTTTTTGTTGAACTAAAGTATTCTTCAAATAATTCTTTTATGGTTTTAAGTCCATTTTGAGTCGCAATTAACGATTCCTGACATTGGCAGCGTTGCCCGGCCTCCCACACCAATTTCTTGTAATTAGGTAAAGAAGGGTCATATTTGTGCTGATAAAAAGTTCTTATGATCTCTTCTTGCTTCGGAAACAGATCAATATAAATGATCTTCGAGAAAAAATAAACTGGATCACTTCGTATCTTAATGACTTCCTTTAGAAACTCTAACTTATCCTTTCCCTGTAGGGTCTCACCTTGTTTTAACTGAAATTCACCTGACATTACAACAATCCTTTAATATCCAATTCATCGAGTATTTTAATTTTGCACTCGGCACATATATCAATATCTCTTATTATATTTAATATACTATCTACTTTCTCACTGACACTGGACTCGATGACAGCAATATTCGTAGTATTCGTTGGAGTCTTGATGAAGCCCTGTAGTTCGGCGCTTTTCATGATCACCGATTCGAGGCGCTGGAAGATCTTGAGGATGGTTTCGACAGTGGAGCGCTCGTAACGGAGGTCTTGATCGTGGGAGTAATGCTCTGTGAGTTCTTCCATGTAGGCGATCATGCTGTAGAGTTTGTCAATGAGTTTCTCGGGCGTGTCAATTAGCGCAATTCTTCTTTCGTTAAAACAAGCCAAGGCGACTTCGGCACTGTGGGTTGCGTAGTGTTCGGCCACGTCCTCAAGGCTCATGTTATAATAGATAGCGAGATCCTGGATAGTGGCCTGATTGTTTCGAACCTTTTCCATTAGTTCAATGCCCATTGCTCCAGATGTGCAGATGGGACAAAATTGCGAGTCCATTTATGCCTCTTGAGGAGATTCATATCTCTCCTCATCAAGGGGGTCTACTTTTTCGGTTTGGGTCTCTTCGGCTTGCAGGCCATTGTCATCACCATAGTCAAGGTTTTCGCTTACTCTATTTATATCTATTGCGCAATATCCATTGGCCATAGTGGCATCGAACTCATCCACAAGATCCTCATAGCCGAGATCGATTAGGGTCTGACACATATCAGTAAGAATTTCCTCGCCAGTTCTCTCGTCTTCCTTCGGATAAAGGTCTTCAACTTCGATAACTTTATGCGGCTCCATTGTTACGTGTTTGAGCATGATGTTTTCAATGATTTCCTTGCAGATCTCTTTTGATGGAGCAGTTATTAGGGGCCGCTCCTCGCCACCGTCGTTAGCATAAAGAGTATAGGAGTCGGCACCCTCCTTTTTCATTATCAGGAAGCCGTTTGAAGTGCCGATGTTTAAACAGTAGTGACCACAGGAGTCGTGAAGATGTTGATATTCATTACTAATAAGATATACCATATATTTAAATATATGGTTCTCTTGCTATAAAAAGATTTGGTAGACCATCATCGGAATCAACGCATTCATCAAAATCGACGCGATCTCGATGATACACAAGTCGTAGGAATTCCATCATCGTTGATTTGTCACCTGTATCAAGATTTGACCCGGCAATACATCCATAGAGATCACTGTAAATACGTAATGGGGCAGCATCTTTAAATGATATTTTCAAAGTGCGCCGAACGATAACATCAGCACTTTCATTTTCAGCAACTACTGTTTCAATGTGAGCATCTCTAAAGTTGGCACAGACAACCCGGCCATTAAACTTAAACATTTTTTCCATACTACTATATTAGATTTAATGATATAAATTAATTGTGTCAATATCTTTATATATTAGAAGATAAAAGTTCTTAACTATATGATTATCTTTACGTTTTTGAGTGTGTTGGGAACCACGGGATCGATGTTTGCAAATGTAAAATTGAGGATTATTGGATTCGTGATCCTTATTGGATCAAATACGGGGTGGTTGCTTACAATAAATTGGTCAGATATGTCACTAGTGTGGTTCTTTTTTGCGCAGTTGTGCATTGCAATCTGTGGTATAGCAATTCATGCGCGTTTATATAAAAAGTTGAAGCAAGAAAGAGTGGAGTTTAGTTAGGTGGAGTCGTTCTTTTCGACGCGCGCACTAATGCACCTTATCTAATTTTTCGGCTCTATCCAAATATGGAATCATAACCATTTCTTCTAGTTTTTCTGGATGAATGCCAAATTGCTGCCCAAGTTTGAAGGCCATATAGAGTTTCTGTTGACAAGTAAGGTCGTTAATGTAAGTAATATAACTGAAAAACTCAAGAATATTATATGGTTTATCATGTGCAATATCCATAACTATAAGTTCAGCAAGATCTGCCAGTATTTCATTAAGATATTTAGGATCTATGTAAAAGAGAGAATCCTCGGTTTCACTCTTTATTTTGAGAATTTGATGGAGACGTTGTGTTTTTTGCATTTCATTCATAGTATCATGTATTAGTTTCACTTGTAAATATACCATTCGGTTAGTTGATCATATTACTTAAAGTTTGTGGATCAGGTTCGTCGTACTTCAAAATGGCCTCGTCGATGTCGATCATGTCGCGCAGATTGTTCATTACGACGTAGTGTAGTCCATTTTCCACGGGCAGATTCCATTCGGTGCAGATGAAGTTATAATAACCAATGTAATTGTAATCGCGCTTCAGTTGCGAGTAATAAGGCAGTTTACCCTCGACGGGCACGATTAACTTTTTAGTGAACATGTCTTCGATGTGATAGCCGTAGACTTGTTTTTGCCGATAGGGGCAGAATTCGCCACATTCCAACGGGTTAAGGGTTCGGCAGATAGAGTAATAGCAATACATGATAACAATGTGGGTTGGGAACAGTTAAAAAGATTACCCTCTGAACAAAAGAAAAGAAAAGGAGAAAAACTTTTCTTCTGTTACATTGGTGCACATACCTATTAGTGCTAGAAGTATTTAATCTTTTGGTTTTACTGATACACTAGTAACTTTACCAAGTTTTATTACGAAGGTTTGATCGTCATCGAATGTTCGTAAAGTGTGATCTTCATTGTGTCCTACTTCATAATTTGATTCTAAACCACGAGATTTTCGTATCACTGTCTGGGATGGGTTTGCTGGATCGTTGTATGATCGGGTTTGCAACACTTTGTCAACATCGGCAACTGTTACATATGTTCCATGGCTGTCCTCTTCTATGATCGTGAGTCGGTAGAAGTCTTCGCTGTTATTATCCATACATAGAAGATGCTGTCAAAAAATAAAAAGGTATCGCTAACTATTGTTCAAATAATCAGCGAGATCGTTGACACTATTAAACACACGCTTGTGTTGTAGGAGGAGGTTAGCCATTATTCCGGGACTGAATGTGAGGAAGATAGTTTTGTTCGATGGCGCGCACTCCACTGGCCTCTCAACGAACTCAATGATGTAATCACAAATGCGACGCTGTGCGTCAAGGGTTTCCTCATCGGTGTTGTATCTGGGAAGATAGTAGTCGATAAGGAGTTGCTTCGCTATGGCGTGGGCAATGTGATGATTGGGGAGAAGTGCTCGCGTCATCAGGAGGAGTATTGGATGTATAAATATTTAAATGCTAGTATGGAACATTAGTAAAATCTAATACTGATCCTAAATTTAGATTTTCTATACAATATTTGTATTGTGATGGGTGCGATATTTTCATTCGTTGAAATCTATTTGGTTCAGTTTCCATATGCGCGCCGAACATGCAAAACATACAACCAGTTCGCTGTTCTCCAGTAAACTTCAGTAAATTATCTTGAGTTTGAAGTTCTCCGTATATAGACGAATATGGAATGTTATATTCTTTAATATAAGTCAATATATCTTGTTCTAACCAGAATGATATTGGCATTGATTGTGGAATACGGCCATTATAAAAATTACAACCATGCGATAAATATTCCTTTTCTCTCATTTTTGATTCACATGCTAGCATCCCAATAAATGGCACTGAATTTGATTGCTTTGCGTAAGTATCAAGTGGAGACTTTTTCATATAATGACAGCATTTATCACTAATTTTAAATGGCGCGTTAACTAAATATAGCCATTTCTTGGAAAGTTTGTACGACGGGCAATATATTCCCTTTCTATTATATCCAGTTCGTCGTAAATTACAAACATTTTTATTTTTCTCGGTTTCGTTTTGTAAATCCTGCACATAACGTGAAACTTTTTTACTTACTACTGGATATCCATATTCTGTAAGTATTTGTTTAAAATTTTTCTTTGGTTTCACCCAAATAACATTATCTATTGTTTTTACAAAATTACGTATTTCTGGATATTCTAACCCGGTATCTGCAAAAACTGCTGGAACATTGGGATATTGTTTTCTTACAAGGTCTAATAATACTGTAGAATCCTTACCACCACTAAAAGCAACATACACATTACCATTCCAAAAATCATACCAATCTCTGATACGAGTGTTTGATAGTTCTATTTTAACATCTAATGGTAAAGATTGTCGTTGTTTTAATTGCCAATATTCCATGTTATATTATGTGATTCATATGAATAAAAACGTTACTACTAAAATATACTAATTTTGTTACTTTTAGTATTTGTTAATATCACACATTATGATGCACAATAATATACAGTTTTGTTAATTATAGTGTACAAAAATAGGAAGTTTCTTTGTAAAATGTATTTACCGTTAGGTTAAATGCATTTTACTTACTTTATGTATAAAGTATAATACGCGTCGTCGATGAGTTCCTGATCTTCGTCGGGCTTGGCGTCGTCGCGTTCGAAGAGTTCAATGGCGATTTCGTATTCGCCTGGGGTTCGGAACTTCTCTGGGATGTCGAACCGAACGTTCTGTTTTCCATCAGCGTCGAGATTAGTGCCGCCTTCGAATACCATGTCACCATCCATGTAAACACGGTAGTGCACTACGTTCATGTCATCGGTGTTGCCCTGCACCATGAAGAAGAAATGATCATCATCTGGTGTGGTTTCAATAAATTCCTGCGGATCTTCCATGAGATCCGTTTTCATGCCCATAATTTTCATCATAGTTTTGTTACTTCCTTTCATCTCTTTAAGAGTTTCGCATTTACAATTGGGATGAGTTTGTTGTAAATGAGTTTTTCAACAGCCTGTGCTAGTGGGACCACGGATTCACCAAATCTTCCATACTCACATGGGGGATCACAATGACACCCCTGCCAACCATCGGATTTTGCATCCATGTAGATCTTGGTGGCAGTCAAACCATCGCGCAGGGTTGTAATTACGTAATAGAGCATCCCAGTCGCGCCGATGGCTATAATGTAAGAGATTAAATTGATGATATCGACTAGGTCCATGTTAGATAGGAGAGTCATGAAGTCAATCATCGTATGGAGGTGTCTTTGTTGCCGGTATATGAAGGTTGTGGAAAATAATAAGCAGTTCTCTTCTCCGAAAAATCCATATTTACCGTTAGGATAAATGTGGATTTTTGATGGGTATGGGGATGGAATTCCGGCCCCGAAATTTGTATAGAAGTATTGAGGGAGTCTCACTATTAACCCCATACCTTGGGAGACCCAATGGCCCCTGCACTCAATACTGATATATGTTTGGGTGTTGGTAGTATTTATAGGTTGCTATTTAATGGTTGATCAAAAGATTTATATGTTGGTAAGTTGAACTTTTATGTGCCCACCAACAACAAGTTGAAGAAAAGGGAAGGGCATGTCGGCTCTTCCTTTTTCAATTTGTTGACACCGTTTCTTTGCCTGCGCTGTTTGGCGGCCAATTTGCCCCGGTTTCGGTTTTGATGGCAACGTTTTTATAGGCGCGCGTGCAATGTATGTGTATGAGTATTCCATTAAAGTTAGCCGCCAACCCACTCTTCTGGTTAGTCGTGACCTACTTCCTCATTCTCGTGCTGTGCGACCGCGCGTATGTGGGGCTGAACGAAGTGTTTGACCGGGCGATGATCGGCATGCTCGGGCGGGTAAAATAGTCAGAGGGTGTATTTTAAGATCTTTTTTATTTTGCCCTTGAGTGTGGTTGTTGATTGGGTTGTTGGTTTTGTTTCAGTTTTATTTGAAATGGAGGCTAGGAGTTCGGTTTCTTTGTCGTCGGTGATGACATAGGCGGACTGGGCGTATTTGGTGAAGTAGTCGCGGGTCATGAAGTTCATTTTGTTGGCCCCGGCGTAGGTTTGCTCGATGATGAGTTCGCCGGTTTCCTTGTAGCCGATGATTGTGGAGGCGTGGTAGCCGATAACGGAGCCGCTAGCGGAAAGTGTTTGGGTTTGGCCGCTCATTACGGAGTTGTACGAGGAGAAGATGGGGTAGACGACGTAAACTGGGCGGTTTTCGGAGAGGGCTTGAAGTGCTGACTGGTAGGATGCGAGGCGCGCGTAGCCGGAGATGCTGTGGTCGGAGGGTTTATAGGGCAGGTTGGTGGGAATGGGGAACGTGCGGTTGCCGGAGTAGGCCGTGGGCTGGTCGTGCTCGTAAACCATGCCTTGGCGTGCAGCGTTCAGGACTGCGTTGGCATTCGCTCCATTGGAAGTACCACCACCCCGCTGGAAAATGTACTCGGCGGAGGGGTATTGGTAGGGCAGTTCGAGGATTTGGATGCCGCTTTCGGTGATGATGTTGAATGGCGTGGTGACGTTGGAGTGGTGCGTTCGGTAGTTGGGGAACTTTTGCATGTCTAGGATGAACTTGGCTTTGACGGCGGCGAGTGCAGTGCAGATGTTGCGTGCCTGAATGGTCCATGGTGAGAATTCGGTACAGGTAATGGTGTGGGATTGTGGGAGGGGTGCGGCGCCGGCGATCAGTTGCTCGTATTTGTAGTCGCGGGCGTCTGGGGGCGTGGGTTTGTCCATTAGGAAGATTTTAAGGGTGTAATACGTGGTGTTGTTTTCGATGAACTGGGTTGTCCAACCATCGGCTAGAGATTTTTCAAGTTGAGCGTGCAGGGTAGTTGGAATTTCCTGGAGTGAGAGGGGCTTTTCGCGTAGAAGGGTGTATATGGAAGTCATGGAGGAATGTTGGGAAGTACAGGTATATGAAGGTGTCGGTTGGATGCATAGCATTATATTGTTGGAGGAATAATATATGGGTATGCTAAAGGAATTAGATAGATTGAAATGGCTGTATAAAGAGCGGTATCTGGAGGAAGTTTATTATGTTAAGTATAATGAAGGGGCGGAATGCAAGGATACGATGAAGAAAATGCGATTGGGGGTTGATAGTGAAGTGTTTATTGAGGAGTTTTTAAGTGAGTTTCCTTGGAAAGTAGTTTCTAAAAGGAATGGTTGTTATACTGCTGATGATTGGTCAGATATGTATATTGTTAAATTTAGACTACCTATATGGAAACGAGCAAAGGATATTATATCCATGCTGAAGAGTGTAGCATCTAAATTCACTATGATTTCTATTGGAGACTATGAAGGTAGTGATAAAAACGAAGTCTATATACATGTACGATTCTCAAAATGTTTTAATGAACAAGATACAAAAATATACGAGGAGTTGAATAAAAAGCATAATGATGTGCAGTGGGAACTGGAGTGTTTGGATAAGAGTTATGCTAATCAGATTCGGGACTGGGAGATTGAGTGCATCAGCGGCGGCTCGATTTTTCCATTTTGTTTTTATACTAAAGACATTGAACTTTGAGTTACATTAGAGGGGCATTTCTATTTTTAATGTAAATATAAGTTCAATCTTTTAATAGATACGTGCTCCATTGGAGGGCCATTTGGGTTGCGATGCCTGGGTAGGTGCGGGATCTGTTTTTCCAGCGGTCGGGTGATGGACTTTCGAGGTGGACCTGTTGCTTTCGGGTGGTGAGGTTTGAAGTGGGTTGGAGCGGTGGGAGGTTTTTGAGCCATAGACAGGTTGCTTTCTGGTAGGGTTCGTCGAACTGGTAGGGTTGGATGATCTGGGTGTAGGGTGTGGGGATGTAATTTCTGGCGTGTTTGTGCATTATGGGGTTTTCTATGGCGATGTGGGGGATTTGGGCGTTGAGGAGGGTGTTGAAGAAGTGGCAGGACTGGGTCATGAGGGAGTAGCGGTCTTGGTTTATGGTTTTGTCAGGGTTGTAGAGCCATCGGACGCCGCTGTTTGCAAGGTATTGGCAGGACGGGTGGGCTATCATGAGATCCCAGTTTTGATCGAGGATGGTGGTGACGTCGGCTTGGATGTGGTAATCTGGGTTGCCCTCGGTTGGTAGGATGTCACAGGAATAGGCGTTGTGGCCAAGGGCGCGAAATGCTTGGGTTACTACTTGGCTGAATTCGCAGGCTACTAGGACTTTGATGGGTGACATGTGAAATAGTGTTGAATGTAAAAGTAAATAAAGTTATTTACTCTTTTTGCTGCCTTTGTGGTTCCACTTGGCAGCGTTTTTGGCGAACTGGGCGCGCTTTTTCTGCAGTGGCGTTGCTGATACTTCTTTGCCGTTGACATCGACCTTGGTGCCGGGTTTAGCCGAAGCGAGTTTGTTTACGGCTGATTTGGGTATCTTTTCGCCGGGTTTTACTCCCATGGTTTCATGGAGGGCACCCTTCTTTAGTTTGAGGTTCATTGGTTTGCGTTTGGCCATAGAGAGTGGTGTGTGTTGCTGTTATTTAAAATAGATGGGTTGTTGAGTGGGACTCTATGCTTGGGAGATGTTGTGCTGGATGTCCATTTGTTTTTTGGTTATCCAGTAGTAGTGTTCGCAGTTGCCGCAGTCTTTGCACCAGTTAGAGTCGAATGTGCCGCACATGTTGACGAGGCGTGGATTGATGGGTGAGAGGAAGTTCATTACCTGTTTTTGGAAGTAGGTGGTTGGACACCAATATGAGTTTAAGTGACGGACTTTCCATTGATATAGTGGGTGTTCTGAATTTATTAGGGAAGATTGTTCGGTTGCATAGGCATAGTCTCCTCTGGTGTCTGTTCCTGGTGGAACACAATCATAATATGACATGAAGGTCAGGACGACAGGTATGCCTAGGTAGGTCCAGTATTGTACTCCTTTCTTTACATTGGATAGATTGGTTAAGGAGGTTCGGATTCTTACAAACATTATGTTGGTTAACTTGTTGGCAAAGTTGTGTGGTATGCTACAGGGGATGTAACCTTCTTCTTTTGGGTTTATGGTCAGGACTACCGGGCCGGGGAAATTAAGGTTTGGTATACTGGTATTGAAGAAGACGTGTTTGTAGTTTTTGGCAGCGTATAATACCAGTTCTCTTTGGATGTTGGAGTCGTGGCCACAATTCATTCGGACGATGTCGTTGCCTACTTCGTCAGGATCGGGAAGGGATGGGTAACGGATGTCAGTGTAAAATGCGCCGGGACGATTATAGAAGCACTGGTTGCATTGATTTGGACATGGTCCAACTTGGGGTCTACAGTCCCATATTTTGGTGCCTTCAAGTTTCGGGTTCTTTATGTATTCCATGTAATATGGTTTGATTTAGAAGTAGTTAATGGTTTCTGTGGAGAGCCAGTAGAGGGATTTGAACCCCCAGTCTTCCGATTACAGGCCGGATGCATTAGGCCGTTTTGCTATACTGGCTTTACTAGGGTTTGGAAAGGTAGTGTAACATCCCTTCCGAAGTGATCCCTTCCCTACTTTGTCAGTCCTATATACATAGGCATCACCCGTTTCGGGAAGGACTTACTCACTTCAGATATAGGTTGGGTAACATGATATATAAATCTAGGGGTTAGAAGGGGAGTGATAACCTCCCCTCTGCTGATGGATGGGCAACTTTGTAAAGAGGTGATCCTTTTCCGGAGAGCAACATAGTAGAGGTGATTCCACCAGCATAATACTATGGGTGGGGATGGTATTTAATGGTTATGGAAGAAATAGGGGTTTAAGGTTAAAATTTTGGAATGAATTGTGGATTTAATGCCTTTGATATACATTCTTTTCGGTTACATACATTGTATTGATTCCCTTCTTTTGGGATGGTTACAAAGTTTGTAGTGTCTGTTCCACATACGGAGCAAATTATATGCTGTCCATTAAGAACCAAGAAATCATGGTGTTCATCAAATGAGTCTAGGCATGCGGAATCTCTACAAAAGTATAGTTTATTTGGTGCCTTATGGCCATCTACTTCTACGTAATCTAATAATAGTGAGGCCGGTTTTCCACAAACACAGCACACAGCATCACTCGGTATACTATAGTTTTTATTAAGTTCATTAACCCATTCTTCATATTTTTTCTTACAATCTTCGGAACATAAAAATATATCCCGAAGATAACCGTCTCGATAAGTGCATAATGATAAATGTATAGGATTGTCCGTAATAATTTTACCACATTTATTGCACTGTATTGATCCAAAATCATAAAGAAAAAAATGCTGATCCTCTTTACAAGCATAACAATTGTCTTTTTGCATATGTATAATATGTGTGGTTAGAGAATAAAAAAGTTGTGGTTAGGAGGAGCCTAACTTCGCGGTATTATAGTTAGCGATGTTGTAGCCTGCGAGTTCGAGATCTTCCTGGATTGCTGTGGTGTTAGCGGTGAGGTTGGCTGTTTGGTTACTTGTTTCGTTTGTTATCTCCTCTGTAGCCAGAGGGGTTTCAAGGGGGGAGGCACTTCCCCCTGATGGAGATGTTTCGGCGTCGGATACGGAGGGGATGGTGATGTCGGGGGCCGGTTCGCGATCTTCAAAGACGATGCCTTCGACACGGGAGGCGACGTCGCCCTTGAAGGAGTAGGTTGTGGCGTGTTTGCCACCGGTCATGCCGATCTCGTGGGAGTTCATGGACTCATTGCCGCTGATGTTGGGTGCAGAGATGGTGTTGGATAGCCGGTGCTTGTACGAGGCTGACCAGTCCCAGAAGGTAGCGCCGTCTGCGTATGGTTCGCCGTTGAGTCCACTGGTTTCGCCGGTCATTGAGAGGGACTGGGGTTGGTTGTCGGAGGCGAGGGAGGATGTGATGGCTGTTTCAGCGGCGTATGTTCCTCCGTTGGTGGTCATGGTGGTGTAGCCGGAGGTGAGTTTAGCGGAGGTGGGGGTCACGGCATTGCTCGCGTTTTCAGAGATGGCGAGGTAGTTTATGCCTGCTTCTTCCTTTGATATGGAACTGCCACTTGTTTCGAGGTAGTGGGAAGCGATGATGGAGGGGGTCGTGTCGGTGTAGTATTGATCGAGGTTGTATTCTAGGACGTATCGGCCATTGGTAACGTCAGTGGAAGTGTAGCCGATGTCGGTGGCTTGGAGATCCTGGGTGCTGTACTTGGCGTTTGTGTGCCGGGCCAGGAAGTCTCCCGTGGCGGCTATGTGGGTTTTGACTGAAATTGATGGAATTCCCAGTCCGGCTGTCTGATCGCAGTTCAATTCGCCGAATTCGTAGCCGGTTGGGATGGCTGAAGCGGGTGGGGTTATGAGGTAGAGGAGGGCGATGAGGATGCCCACCAGGATCGTGAGAGTGACTGCTAATTTAATGGTCATGCAGTATAATGTGTTTTACATATATAAAAAGTTATCGTAGTGTCTTACCCGCTTTCTTCTACTTCCCACTAGGGGGTTCAGGGGGAGTGTTTGAACCTCCCCTGACTAGGATGGCGCAGGTGTCAACTTTGTGGATGGGGCTTTCGTACCAGTCGTCGGGGGTGCATTGGGCTTGGTGGGTTGTCATGAAGGTTGTGAGGGCTTCGAGGACGCCGGACTGGTAGTAGGTGCCGTTGATGTCGAAGGTGTCGTGAAGGACGATTATGCCGCCGGGCAGGAGTTTGTCCCAGAAGTTGGTGAGATCGGCTAGGGCGCCGGGGTACGTGTGATCGCCGTCGATGAAAATGAGGGAGATGTCTGGTGGGATTTGATCGAGGGCGGTGTGGTCGGTTGAGGAGCCTTGGATGAGGGTTATTTGGTTGTGGGTGTCGTACTGGAGGACGTTGGTTTGGAGATCGTCGGGGTGAAGGTGGAGGTCGATTGCGTAGATTTTGACGGTGGGGTGGGGGTGGCCATCTAGGAGGTAGCGCAGTGAGCGGCCTTTCCAGCATCCTATGTTGACTATGGAGCCGGTTGTGATTATGGAGGAGAGGTAGGTTAGGAATGAGCCTTCAATGAGACTGATGCAACCGGGGATGTTATTGTCGAGGGACATTTTATTTGTTTTAATACAATTTTAGTTGTGCGGTGAGGGGGTCTATGGCTTCGTTGAGGGCGGGGCCGATGGCGATTACTGCTAACTCTTCGCTGGGGTTTGGAAAGGGGACGCCGTTCCCTTCCGGGAGGCCGAGGGCTTTGGCTTGGGTGTAGAAGTGGGTGAGGGCTGTGGCGTCGGCGACTTGGAGGACGATCTTGCGGTGGCCTTCGTCGAGCCAGGACTTGCGGGTTAGGGGTGATGTGGCGTTGAAGGCGTTGACCGAGGCGTGGGCTACTTGGGTGGCTAGTGCGTTGGGGGTGAGATTGAGGTCGGTTCGGACCAGGATCACTTGTTTGTAACGGAACTGTGGGGGATTTTCGGGTTGAGGTTCTTCAGTGGTAGTTTTAGGGGGCAACTTTTGCGATTTTTTGGTAGTTTTTGGGGGTTGATCTTCTTCTTCTTTTTCTTTGTCTTGGGGTTTAGAAAGGGGAACGATAGTTTCCCCTTCTGGGGGATCGAGGGTGAAAGAGTTGGAGTCTCCAGCGGTGGTAGTGGTATCAAAACTAAAGGGTGATGCTGTGGTGCTTGGCGGGGGATAGTAATTGGTGCCATCTTCGTAGGATGTTGAATCTGGTGTCATGGATATATGTTTGGTAGTAACTATATTTAAGGGTTGTGGATATTTATAAAGGGGTTTGAAAAGGGGAAAGAATTTCCCCTTTCGTAGGGTTGGAAGGGGAAGTGTAATCTTCCCCTCCATGGAGGAGTAAAGTTATTTATACTCGATGATGTAATATATAGTTATGAAAAGCGAATTGGAGATTTCTTTGATGAAGAAGTTTGTAATGGATAAAATGTTGAATTTGTTTACGTTTGGCGACATTTGTGTGATGGAGTTGGATGAGAATGTGGATAGTGGGGAGACGTATGTTTCGCAAGCGATGATTGAAGTTGGCAATGGGCGCGATGATGAGATGCGAATACAGGCAATTGATGGTGGGAGTCGTGGAATTGCTAGGTTTATGGACTTGGAAGTGTTGCAGAATTTGATGAGTGAGGGGAAGAGGATTGAGTGTTTTTGGGAAACGAGCGAGGATGTAGAGGAGTCGATTGGAAATTTGGGGGTGAGTGGTGGAGTTGTTTATTATCCAACTGGGTTGTTTGATGTGGTTAATGAAGCGATGTTGGGATTGAGTAGGGTTCCTTTGAGTGATTTGAATTATGTTGGGTGTGCGTTTGTGGTGGGGGGCAGGCCGATTAGGGTTAGGTATTGGGTTGAGATGGAGGAGGTTAGTGATGTTAAGGGGTTTGAGAAGTATAACTTCACGATGAAGTGTGTGGTGGAGAGAATTGGCGGTGAAGTGTTTAGGATTGATGGTGTTATGGAGCCTGTTGAGTATCCGGTTACTAATTAATTTTTTACACAACTTTTATATAGTGTTAGGGACTAACTGGTATGTGCACCACAGTGAAGTGAAGAAGGAAGGTGGAAGACGTCCTCTTTCTTTTTCATTTTGTTGACACCGGCGTTTTTAGAGTATTTTTAGGCCGATTTTGAGACTGTTTTGGCGGCGATTTGGATGTGTGAGGTCGGTTTTGAAGAGTTTTTAACCTGAGTGTCTGGCCCCTTGTTCCGAAAAAGAATGCTTGGGGGTTTCAAGGGGGAACGGCAGTTCCACCTGACTTTAGGGTGTCGGCCATGGTGTCGATTGCGGCTAGGATGGCTGTTTGTGATACCATGGTTATATGTTGGTTTGGATAGTATTTAAAATGAGAGTTTTATGGTGGGGAATTTTATATTGGCGGGGAGATATTGGTGGTGGTTGGTTAAACGTAATGGTTTATAAATTCAATTATTTCGGATTCGGTGAAGTGATAGTCGCACGGGGAGTCGGGATCTTTGTGGATGATACACCTGAATGCTGTGCCGAGTGGGTCAGTGTATTGCATGAAGACGCATTCAGTGCATGGTCGGTTGTTTCGGATGGAGGGTGGTGGGATCATGGTTGAGGCTCCACGGGTTTCGAATAATAAGTCACTGAAGGTTCTGCTCTCACAGTGAATTTTTTCCCGCAGGTGAAACATTCAGTTATCTCATCCTGATCAGTCACCCATTCCCAACAGTCTCCGTATTTTTCTCCACAATACGGGCATATGGCATACTCGTCATCATATTGTTCTTCAGGGGTATTGGTGGGTATTGATGTATAAATCATGATGTTTCCTCTGCTTCTGGGTCTGTGGGGGTGTAGGGGGTGTAATTGGCGTGGCGCATGCTACGCAACAATATACCCTTCCTTCTCTTGTGTAAAATGGCTGGCCGCAGGTGAGGCAGGTGACCTGGGTGGGTTTAGAATGCGCATATCTTCTGCCACAGGAGGTGCTGCAGAATTGGCCTCGTCCTCGCTTTAATTCAGACTTGTATACGAGATGTGGTTTATGACAGTGTTCGCATAGGTGGGTGACTTGCATGATTAGATTCCTCCAATGTTAAATAAAGGGGGGTTCTGGGGGGATTTATCCCCCTGATGGGCGTAGCGACGGGCGCAGGATAAGGAACAAAATAGTCCTCGGCCACGTTTTAATTCGGAGGGGTATACTTTATGTTCCTTGCCACAATGTTCACATATATGAGTTACTTGCTTTGGCATGCAATAGTATTGGATGGAATAGTATTTATATTTTCTTATCTCTGGTTTAGAATGCTGGGGTTTGGAAAGGGGATGCAATTCCCTTCCGTAATGTATTTATGGTTGCGGTGTAAATGTATGGATATGAGATTGAAATTGAGTAGAAATCTTGATGAGAAGAGTGCTGTTGAGATGGGCGTTGATGAGTTTAAGGCGCTGATGGTTGATATAGATCGATATGATAATGTTATTGTGAAGGAGAGAACGAGATCCGCTGTTATGGAGAGAAATTTGTGGGAGATGATAAAGGTTTTGAGGGAAAGGTTAGAGTGGGTTAATTTGAATGATATGAGCGAAGAGGAGTTTCGTGAGAGGCATAAGGAGGTGTTGGAGTGTGGAGTAAGTGAGGAGTTTATTGGAGCGTTTTTATGCACGATGTATTATAATAATGTGATGAATAGTAGGAGTGAGAGTGCGAGGTTGGTCGAGTTTTTGGGAGGAATGGGATTTGGTAAGGGAAGATATGATCCATTTTATTGTATGTACGGGTTGTTTGAGAAGTTGGTTGAGGAAGATTTAGGTAGGTTTGAGAAGTTGTGGATGGCGGATAAGGCTGACAGAATTAGAATGGAATTGAGTGAGTGTAGGTAGAGGAGTGTATGGGGTTTAGTTGTTTTTATTTTTTTTTTTGGCATGCAATGTTGGTAAGTTAGGGTAAAAATTTTTTTGGAGGGTTATTTTGCGCATGCAAATGGTGAGATTTTGGTGGAAATTTCCGGGAAGAACCAACTAGCACTATATACTATCTAGTATATAAACTTTTTTATTCTATATAAACCTTCCTATTAACCCGCGCCCCATATATAAACCTTCCGCTTCCATCATTGCTCATCAACCAGGCTATATAAAGGTATCGTAGTGTTACTCGCGCGTCGATTCGTAACACACATTCACACACTTCACCCCGTTACTAGTCACCATCCTTATAAACCCATCGTCGCGCAATAATTCAACCCTATTTTGTAGTTATTTTGCCAATCCAACCTCATAAAACACCCTTCCCAACACCCCTCAACTCCAGTGTTACGACCCACCCTGTATAATCCATCATCTTTGAAAAATCCCTCTCACCTCCCACAAGACTTAAATACTACCTACATCTTTATACACCCACGTACACAATTGTACATATGCTCATATCTGCACACCAATGTACAACTATATACATATGCACACTTCTATACATATGTACATTAGTATACACTACTGTACATAAAGTAACATATGTATAACAATATACATCAGTGAATAAAACCGTACATATGTCCAATCATGTACATCACATACCAGATCCATACATATGCACAAACATGTACATCAATGCACAAGTTATCCATCTATATAAACATACCCCTAACCAACCACACTAAACATCAACACTAACCAACTATATAAATAAAACCCATATATAAACCCTTCGCCTAGTATTTTATCTATACTAACTATAGGATCTATATTAGATATCTATAGTATACTTACTATGCAATATATACTCACTATCTAAACTATACCAACTATACATAACATACTAACTATACTAATCATACTTACTACCTATTATATACTCTATATACTATCTATATCTCCTATACTAACCATATCCAGTATAAAAACCATACTAACTCAAGACCAGGACTTCTCCTATATAAACTTAACCCACCCCCTGTATAGAAGCACACTATTAAAAAACACAAACAAATGATGAATCATACCACTTCTAACCCAACATGCAAAAGAACCACCATTAAACCCGTCTGCTCAAAGAATATAAGTATCTATCCAAGCCTCTTTTGTGGCCCCACTAGTGCGGCACCTGTCAAAAATAAGCAACTTTTAACAAGAAAGTTTATATAGATCCTATATGCCTAACCTGGAGAAAGGACTACTAGCATATAAAGATTGTCAGGAAGTAATATATGTTGTAGATACAATGTATATGTATGCAACAAACAACAGAACTAACCAAGCCAGTATGTAAGGAGTGTGGAGCAGAACTCATAGATACCAATGATACAAACGGTCGGCACCTGTGGGTATGCATGAACATCCACTGTGATCACGTCCGTCATGCCGTCGGCTGCATTAGCACCGAATTAGCCTATGATGAGGTTAATTAACCTCAATTTTTGCGTAGAATGTCTATACTATGACAAGGGAGAAAAACATGTTAATAGAAATTTACGTCGAACAGAGTAATGATATAGAGTATTTGATGAACGCGCACACTGGTCACACCTATATCAATCTCTATAAACAAAGTAATGGTGTGTATATGATTGCACATCATGTATGGATACCTAAATCACTATCCCCCATTACCGCGTGGATAGAATCAGATGATATAGAGTGGTTAATTAAGAGGTATAGACAATTACTCGAAAATGTGATGCAATCATGAACAAAATAGAATTTTTCCCACACGGATCAACTCCATCCCAGATCAGCGCTAGAATCAGCGCGCTGTATCCCGGACTGTTAGAGCGCGTGATGTATTGCTCCCCGATTGCGAACGGGGATTGCTATAAAGCGCGCCTAATTACAGGCGAAAAACTGATTTGTATAATAAAAGGTGAATGATGAAACAAAAAACAGTCCCTATCTGGGATAACAGATATCCAGATGTGGTAATAAAAGAGTATCAACCCAATGAGGTTGATATATGGAAGGACAACGATAACTATTATCATCTAGTCTTTGAAGGTGATAAAAGGGTTTATCATGAATCATCAGTTCAGAATCCAAATAGTTTGGGTAATGAAATAAGATCAATCCGACTAATTACAGGCGGAAAAGAACCAACATGTAGGATATACCTACAAACCTTTGATTACATTGAGGTATGTTAATGACTTCGAATATAGAAAAGATAAAGAAGTTCGTGCGCGGTGAGGAATTCAAGATCCAACCGGATAACTCCGGTTATGGAGCAAAGAACTATTACGGCATAGATACCCGTTCTTTTCGTTATGCCGTATTTCAGATTAAAGCAGAGGAAGTTAACGATTTTCACGCTTGCACTGAATACACAACTGGTTATTGGATGAAGTTCAAGGAGTGAGTTAAATGGAAGAAAACCTAGAACCACTCTATCAGCAGGAAGAACGCGCTTATACCAATTGCGATTATGAGCGCGCCAGAAAGATAAGATATGAGATAAATAAGAGAACAAAAAGAAATGAGTTGGAATGGTGAAAATTATGAACTTTGATCAAAAGGTCGATTTGGCCTATGAAGTGGCACGCGGGGAAACAACCGACAAGGCAGAAGACATTATGACTATTATTGATAATGCGCACCGATATTATCATAATGGACAGTCCAAAACTGCTCATAAAATGCTGGATAAAGTAATTAATGGGTAAGATCATGATAGAAATGGAAAAACTAAAAAGAGTTGGATTGATCCGGTTTCTCAATAATGAGAAGTGGGATTATGACTATACCACTATTAACGGTATAGATTATTTTCAATGGGAAGATGAGGAACCACTTAATGATATATCTGATCTTATCTATGATTTATTACCATCACAATATGATCATATTAACATTGAATCTCTTTATCTCTCTGAATCATTTCAAGACAAGACAAACATAAATATTGATGTGATAAAGGAGGATACAAGGGATTTACTATCAAGTATCAATACTGTAAACTGGTTATTGTCATTGCCGGATAAATACGAGAAAGTATAAGTTATACTCTTACTAACTCTTATGTGCACACAGAACATAAGGAAGGGATTGAAAAGGGAAACCTTTTGTTTCTCTTTCCTTTTGTTGAGGCGGCTTTCATTTTTGATAACCCTTACCAGGTTTGATGTGCTCTAATTACTCGCAAAGTTTAGGATCACCGTGCCCGATCAAAAGTGGGATTCATCCTGGTTTTGACAGGTCTCCAGATTACCGCGCTTTTGCGAATTAGAGCAAAAAAGTGATATTGTACTAGTACAATACTTTACTGTTACAATATTGGACGAATATAATAGGCAAAGGTTTATATACTAGAAGTGTTCGATTTTACGTGGTTGTTTTGGTGATTAGGCTATAATTTGAGGTATTAGACAATCCGGGTTCATTCTGGTCAGCGATTAATCGGGCTTTAGTAGGTGGCGCGTTTGCTGATTAGGCTGTGTGGTGTGGTTGGATTCGATTTTTTGTCAAAAACGTTAATTTGGATTTATTTTCAAATCGAGATAAAACGATTTAGAGGCTGATTTGAGTTTTAAGAGATTCTTTATATATTAATATCACTATTTAATTCAAAATTTGTGACTCGCGCCGGGCTTTATTTGTCTTTAATCGGGCTGTATGGCCTCGAATTTTGGGCTGTTTTGGGCTGTTAGAAGGCTGTTGTGGGTGTTGTATTGTAGGCAAAAATTTTTTGAACTCTAGTGCAAAAGTTTTTGAAATGGAAAAATAGGGGGTGATGTGACGGTCTGAAACAAAAATGAAAAATCGGAGCGAGATTTGGATTTTATAAGGTGAGGCATATACTTCCTGATCCGGCGTAGGGTTAAAAATGGGTAAGAACGGTTTAAAATGGTTGAAATTTTGGAATTAAAAAGATTTTTGAGCGATCATAGGGTTTTCCGAAAAACGCTCAGCCTTCACCCCGTTAATCAGAGGCCAAATAGAGGTTATTTTGACGATTCAGCCTCAATAAATACCCGAATCGGCAATCGGAGGCCATATAGCCCTACGTTTACCTCTATTATATTAGTTTTTTGAAATCTACCCACTCTCCTTTAACAATAGTATTCCCTACTATATAAACCTTTCGCTAAAACCACCCCAAAACCCACCCACAACTATTCACCAAAAACCCATTCTCCCCTTTCTAAACCCCTATCACTAAAACACCCTCAAAAATCGCAGCGCGCGGGGATATATCATCAAATATTCAAGTAAACCAGGTTAACTTAACCCACTACTATAAATACTAATCAATCCAATACTAATATACATACAAAGTATCTACACAGGAGAACAACATTATGACAAACAGCATACCCATCCTAAAAAACTGGTTATCACGCTTGGACTCCCAAAACCCAAGCACCAAGCCAGATCCCGCTATTCTCACAGAATGGATAGAATACAAATTAGAAGGTGGTCAACTCCCATACTTCAATTATTGCGAATGCAGCGCAGAAATAACCGAAGATCACATCCTATCATTAGGAGGGGATTAGTGAAGGTATTAGTAGCCTAATCCCCTTCACCCCTTACGCTATGAACCAAATCAAAGGAGTAAACCAAAATGAACCAAAAAACCATAATCAACCACATCCTGTCAGGCATGACCCAGAAGACCTTCAACGAATCCAACCCGTCAGCCGAAACACGCACCATCTGGATTAACACCAACGACCAATACCAAGACTTCTTTCATCATGCCCAAGGAGACGACACCTTCTTTCCTGACGATCATCGCTACGAAATGACCCATGACATCCTTCTCGCACTCTCTGATCATCTCTCCTACAATCCAGACGACGATCTGAACGACATCGATCAATTCGATCTATTAGATCCCCTCGTCCCAGTCTACAATCACGATCTCCTCACATGGTTATCCTCATCCAACAGTCGATACACCTACGTAGACGAGGCCATACAGGAACTAGGAAAAGGAGACAACCTCATGTTAGATCTCATGTCTGGATACTTCAAAGAACTTGAAGAAACCTATTACCTCATCATCCAATGGATCAACGACAATTCAGAGGAAGACAATGAGGAAGATGATTAACCATGACACCAACAACCATGAACCCAGACACACACGCTTATCTCCGCTACCTAATCGGAGATCAGACAGATTACAACGTCAATACCTACTTTACTCACCTCACCAACCGGGTATGTACCACAAAAGAAGATCTAACCATCTACTTAGAAGTTGAAGCCAACACCACCATAGACACGGTATCCATCACAAATTACAGCATCACCAACATCAACTTCGATCAAATCGCCACCTACATATGGCACCACTACCACGCAAAGATTAGTGTCTAATCTCTGCACGCTTACGCAATTAACGGAGAAACAAAAATGCAAACACACAACCCAACACAAACCTATACCGATCATATCCTCGATCTCATCACCTCATATGATCCATTAAGTTGTATCGACTACCCACCCGTGATCATTGACGAACTCGATCAGTATCATATAATTAACCACAAGTAAGGGATTAGTGCCTAATCCCTTAACCCTTACGCTACTTATCCCTATACCACCCTGATAGTATGGTTCAATCCAAGGATAAGCATCTCACCCACAATTAAAGGAGAACACAAACCATGAACTACATTAAAACCGAAACACTCCACACCATCGCCTTAACAGACGACGATCTATTTGTCATCATGAACAGCATAGACTACTACCTCAAAACCAAACCAGACATCTACCCACTCCACAAAGACTGGTACGTAAAAACACTCACTGAACTAAAACAAGTAGATGATAGCATCAATGAACAAGAACATACACATTAAAGGAGATCACCCAACATGACAAACACAGACCTCAACACAGGCATAAGATACTCTACTATCTACGCCAATCACATTAACCCGGAAACACTAGACGACATCACCATTTACAACGGCACAGATATCAGTTATGAAGAAGCCTTAACAGACTTCAAAACAGATCTCCAACTCTCAATCATAGAAGCACTAAAAGAAAGCCCATACACAACCCTAGACACAGACACAGAACCCATCTCTACCGCAATAACTGATCTAATCGCCACCCTGGAAGAACAATTTAACGACCAATACGACCAATACGAACCAACCTATCTCTACGATCACGACGGTTACCTCATAAACTACCACTCATCAGACAACAGTATCATCATCCTCAAATCACCTTACTACACCTTCAGCCGCCTCGCTTCACCCTGTTTCCCTAATGGCTGCTACCTCCCCGACTACG
>Ga0265297_10001409_pt1 | contig 56672 bp, 51 predicted proteins | sample Munlanlwell13791_FD_192502 | JGI IMG/M metagenome (GOLD analysis project Ga0265297, IMG submission 192502) | Leachate microbial communities from a municipal landfill in Southern Ontario, Canada - Leachate well 137-91 | ecosystem: Engineered > Solid waste > Landfill > Unclassified | place...
GCGGTTGAAACGTTTTCCGCGTTCCATAATAGGTTCCAGATCGACCACATTATTTCTATTTCCGCTGGCACCTTTGGATTTGGCTACCAATGCGAGAATTTTTTTATCCCGAAGAACAGTACCAATACCACCACGCCCAGCCTGTTTCAGACGAACAATCTTACGACGCATATCGTAAAAACTGAAATTCAGCATCCCAATAAGGGAATGTTCGGCTGCACTTCCGGCAGAAACCACCGATACATTATATTTTCCCTTTTCGCTATCTGCATACATTGTGGTAAGTTCTTCTGCCAAAATATGGCTGTCGGCAGGTAGCCCGTTTGCTTCAAGAATTTCTATCACCTCGCGGGTTTCATCTATCAGTACCACTACGTCTTTATCAGCTTTGCCCTGTACTTCTAATGAATCAAAGCCGGCAAATTTCATAAACGGGCCGAAGAATCCACCTACATTGCTGTCAATCACAATATCGGTTTGCGGAGAAATGGTAACAACGATGGATTTTCCGGTACCGGAATATTGGGTGATTCCACAAATGGGTCCTGTATTGATAACAATTTCATTATCCGGATCGTTCCATTTTGTATCCGGACGGGTGGCATCCCACAACAGCTTCAATCCAAAACCTTTTCCCCCGGTAAATTTTTCTATCATCTGTTCACTTACCGGCTTTTCTTTGATCTCGTTGGTGCCAACATTTACATACAAAGTTCTTTTATTATATCCTTTTTCAATAGGATTCCAGGTATATTTCCAGGAAGCAATGAGTTTTAAGGCATTTTTATCTTCACTCATAGTTTATATGGGTTAAATTTAGTCAGTTTATTTTGGTGTACAAAGGTAAAAAACTGCATTTAATCTTTAACAAAGTATTGAAAATTTTCTCGTTATGTAATTTTATGCATAACAAAAAACCCTTTCCCGCAAGGAAAGGGTTTTTGTAAGTTACATTAGACAAACACTATTACAAAATATTTACTTTCAATGTTTGAATGGTGCTTCCTTTAATAATTTTCAGAAAATAAGCCCCCTGATGTAGTCCTGCAGTGTTAAGCCTATAGTTTTCAGAAATAGCATCTGCTTTTCTGACAATGTTTCCCAACATGTCATATAACAATATATTGCTATTACCCGCATTGGCAACTACCACATACGAGGAAGCGGGGTTGGGATAGATGTAAACTTTATTGGAGATAGATTTTTCAATTCCGGTTATCAGGACATCGGCAAATGCAGATTGCAAAATTCTCCGGTTTGAATTATCCTGAACGAAAGCAACAACCTGCAAATCATTCATGTCTTCAACAAAAGTTGTTGACATATCTACTGTAAATGTGCTGTCGAAAGGCACACCGTCGGTAAAATTCAGAAGCAGCCCTTCTGCGTCGGGAACCATCTTCATCATCACATGATGGAACTCTGTTTCCCCGTTATTTCCTACGTTTTCTGTAGTAATTTTTTCTATAACTGCAATTTGTATAGTCATGTCATTTACAGTAAGGTACGGAAGAATGTGCAGGGGAATCTGTACTTCGTTTCCTGAGTAAGTAGGTTGTATTCCGAGAGATACAAAAGCCGGTTCGTCAGATGCCTGCGTAAGAGCTGAAGTAAGACCACCGGTAGTCATTGGTGCAGTATTTCCCTGAAGAAACAGAGTTGGAACAGCATTTACGCCATAGAAATATCGGCGGACTCCACCTTCTTCGGTGTAGTAAGGGTCGCCGGGAGCAGGCCAACTCATTTGGTATTTAATAAGTGAAAACTCGTTTGGATGAGCATTGCAGAATGGGATGAAAACTGTAGAATTAAAATTGGCACACGGTCCGCAGGTTGAGCTTGTAAACTCTTCAAAAAGTGGAAGCATGCTAACATTTTGCGAAGCTACTGCTATTGATGCGTTTATAGTGTCGTTTCCAGGATTGTTATCGGGTCCGGCTCCGTTTATATTGCTAACCCAAACTTTAAAGGCATGATTTCCGACAGGGGCATTCCACAAATCGTTACAAGTAAAATCATAACCACTTCCAAAACTGAGATCCAAACCGCTGAAGGATGTTGTAAAAACCTCGCCTCCATCGGCATTCCAGTTAACATCGAACGAAGTCAAGTTGTCGAGACCTACGTTTTTAACAACACCGGTAATTTCCTTACTTCCCTGCGAAATATAGGCAGGGACGGTAAGCTGCGACATCCTGGCATCGAGAGCCATAGGCTGGTATAGCACAATATCATCTATACACCAATAATTTAGATTATAAGATGCTCCTGAAAAGAAAATACAAAGCTGAAAATCATTAGCTCCGACATCGCCATTATTAATAAGAACTGAAATACTGGTTGCAGGAGTTGTAGAAGGAGTGTTATCCTGCCATACAACATTCCAATTTCCAGACCGTGATTTGGTAGCTACACCTATGGTATAAGTACCGTCATAATGGTCAAGCATATAGCGAAAATCAAGAGCAACATTCTCAATCCCAGTAAGATCTATTGCAGGGCTGATCAAACGGGTAGTTCCGTTGAATTGTGGACTCCAGTTGAGCATACCTTCTGGTGCACTACCTCCAGCCTGCGCCGTATTGGAAATTTCCCAGTTTCCAGCATGGGTATCTATTGTCCAACCAGTAGGCGGCATTTGAGAATCTGAAAAACTTTCGGCAATGTAAGTTTGCTGTGCATTAAGCAATATACACACAAACAACATGCTAATTAAAAGTAAAATTTTATTCATATTAAATGGATTTAGATATTTATATATTTTATTCCACAAAATTATTAAACATTTTTACAAAAAATATTAGATAAATGCTTTTTTTTGTAAAAAATAAGAACAATGGCTCAGCAAATAACTATTCCGCTTTCAAAAAGTACATTACGCCCCTTTACCCTACAAGATGCACGCTCTTTAGCGCTGCATGCAAATAATCTTAAAATTGCCAGGAATTTACGTGATGCCTTCCCCCATCCTTACAATCTGGAGGATGCTGAAAAATGGATAGAAACCACCAAATATGAATCGGACAATCTTATGCTTGCCATAGAGATAGGTGGCGAAGTTGTAGGAGCTGTAGGAATGCACAGGTTTAAGGATGTGTACAGGCTAAAAGCGGAAATTGGATATTGGCTAAGTGAAAAATATTGGGGAAAAGGCATCGTAACAGAAGCATTATCAGCATTTGTACGACATATCTTTTCTACTACCGATCTTATCCGGATACAAGCCGAAATTTTTGAGCACAATAAGGCTTCAATGCGAGTATTGGAAAAAGCCGGGTTTGCATGTGAAGCCATTCATCGTAAGGCAGTGATTAAAAACGGAAAAATTCTTGATGAATATATTTACGTGATATTCAGACAATAAAATTCAATATTACAATTAATCATTCTGAGGAATAATTACTTCCACCGCACCCTGCCCATAGTTTGCAAGCGAAGCATCACGATACTGAATGTTTTCGTATTCATTAAGGATGGAGCAAATTGTGGCTTTTAATACGCCATTTCCCTTCCCGTGTATAAAAATTACTTCCCGGTATTTTTCTTTAATGGCACTTTCCAGACAACGGCTGAAATAGTTTATCTGTGTGGTAAGCATATCTTTACTGTTCATCCCGGAAATGTTTTCAACCAATTCGGCTATGTGTAAATCCACTTCCGCTTTTTTAAAGGCAGTCCGGTGCTTGCTTATCAGCGCAGGTTCCTTTACCAGTTGCACTTCAGTTTGCTCCATAGAAGTTTCTTTTGAATTTTTTTCAGGAAATACAAGCAGGCTTTCTAAAGCAACTAATTGAATGATAAAAGATTTTTCTTCAATAAAAGATGAAAATTTATAATTGTCCTCCTTTAAAAATTTAACCGGTTTAATAGAATAGGGTGTAGAAGAAGGAACTTTAATACTATTTCCATTTTCAATATGAAACATAAGTTGTACAACTCCCTGACACCATTTTTCCACCTCCTCATGTTTTATTACTGATAAAAGCAGTTTATTTTGTGCTTCCACCGAACCGTAATCTATTCCCTCAAAACTCCCTCCTATATTTTTTAGAAAAATGTTATAAAGCACTGTATAATGGGTATAATTGATAAGTAGCACATCCAGTAAGCCAGTAATCAGCCAACGCTGTTCGTGTGGTACAAAAGCGAGGTAAACTCCAGGTGCTAACACCATTTGAGAGCTATAACGACCTAATTTGTTAGAATTTTTTTCAACTGGTTGCTCTATTTCTTTCACGGGGAAGTTGTCAGTTGTTTTTTTCACCGGTTCTATAATAATTAGTTCCGATGCCAGTGTAGGTATTTCAAAACCATCTTCTATGGCTACGCTTACCATATTGCCATTCAGTATTTTTGAAATTACGCCACCACCTTTGGCATTTAAAAACCGAACTTTGTCGCCTATGTTGAATCGCATTTTACTTTTTTTACAAAGGTAATTATTTTAATGCCTGCCAGACTTTTTTGATAATTAAGTAAAACCAAGAAAGTTTTTTGTAATTTTACAATCATAAAAATTTAAAATTTATGTTTAAAATTAATTTTTACATTTTACTGTTTCTAACGGCTTTTGTAGTTTTAAGCTGTGAAAAAAATGAAGAAAAGAAATCTCAGGTATTTTTTTCTTTTTCGCAAGAAGTGAATAACAATCCTCTTATTTTTGATAGCATTATGTATGTAAATGCTGCCGGAAACAACTTTATGATAACCGAAATTCAATATTTTGTTTCGGATTTTACGTTTTGGAAAGATGGCAAGAGTTACCCTTTCACTTCGCAGAAATTTATTAAATATGTTGATACAAATATTCCGGCTACATTGAACTGGGACTTTCCCGAAAAGTTGCCTGTGGGCAGTTACGATTCACTGTCATTTACTTTTGGAATAGATTCTGTTAAAAACCAGTCGAATATTTTTGCCAATCCGCCTGAGCGTGATATGTTTTGGCCCGAAATGATGGGCGGAGGTTATCATTACATAAAGATGAACGGCAAATGGATACCTGAAGGACAAAGTCAGGCCCAAGCGTTCAACCTTCATATTGGCATTGGCCAGATTTATGCTAACGACAGCTCGTCAACGGTAGTAAAATTTGTACAAAATTATTTCAAGGTAGTTATGACTAAGCATTTTCAAATTTTTGAAAATTCGAATTACCTTGCAATTGTGATGGATGTTAACAGTTGGTTTGACACGCCCGAAGTTTACAACCTCGATTTCTGGGGTGCTCATATCATGCAGAATCAGAATGCAATGCATGCAATTTGTCTGAATGGAAAAGACGCATTCAGCCTGAGACAATTTTACAAAGATAAATAATTTTTGCAAAATAATATAATGTCAAAGCATATTTTATTTGGTATAATAATAATTTTAATAGGTATTTTATCATGTAATAAAGATAATAAAATCTTTAAACCAACTCCTTACACAATTGAAGTACCAGCATTTTTTCCAACAGAATTGAACATTACCCCCGATAATCCTTTGACTTTAGAGGGGATTACCCTGGGAAGATTTTTGTTTTACGATGGTCGCCTTTCCGGAAGAACGGAACCCGATTCATTGATGAGCTGCAGCAGTTGTCACCTGCAGTCGAATGCTTTTGAATGCGGAATCAGCCATTCTAAATATACTGATGGTCACCCTTATGGCATTACCGGAATTTTTACTCCGCACGTAATGCTTCCGCTTTTCAATCTGGTTTGGAATCCAAACGGCTATTTCTGGAACGGTTTTATTGGTACCGAAAATCCAAATCCAGCAAAACGTACCCTCGAGGATGTTGTCTGGATGGGAATTACTGCACCTCACGAAATGAATGGTGATACCGGTAAAACTGTAGCATTGATACAATCTATTCCTGGTTACCCCGAATTATTTAAAAAAGCTTTTGGCTCAGAAAAAGTTACAATGAAAAATATCAGTCGGGCGATAACGCAGTTTATACGAACCATTATTTCTTCCAATACAAAATTTGACAGGTATTTAAGAGGAAAAGAGCAATTAGCCGAAAATGAATTGAACGGATTTGTGTTGTTTACTTCCGAAAACGGTGGTGATTGTTTTCATTGCCATGGCGGAGAGGGAAATCCGTTGTTTACCACCAACCTATTTTATAATAACGGAAAAGATACTGCTTTTACGGGTGCTCACGAAGATTTGAGAGACCGGTATCACGTAACCGGAAATCTGATGGATATTGGAGCATACAGGGCACCAACACTCCGAAATATTGAACTGACAGCTCCTTACATGCACGATGGAAGGTTTAAAACGTTAGACGATGTGATAAACTTTTATTCCGAAAACGTTGTATGGTCGCCATATATCAGTACTTTGATGCATCATGTGGGAACTTCCGGCATTCGCTTAACCCTTAAAGAAAAATCGGATTTAAAGGCATTTATTCATACATTGCAGGATGATGACTTATTGTCGAACCCTGCCTATTCCCAACCTGCCGTTTTTCCGGATGGGAGCTACAAATAAATGTTCTATTCATTTTTAAAACTGGCTGTTGATGTGATTTCCGGTTTAGTCGTTTGAATTAAAAAATCAGTAAACGAGTCGTTAAAACCGACTTCTACCGGTGTTTTTAATTGGGTGGTATTTCAGGTAGTAAATCCATTACACCCATAAGCTTGCTGCTCATTGAAATATAAGTTACACAAGGTAATGCCAAAGAAGAAATCTCCGGAGACAAGTATGAATGTACCGAAGAAATAGCATGCGTTGTAGCTACCCGGTTTTCAGCTTTCAATAAAGGAACGGTTAGAAAAGGATTGTTAAAGTTAAAAAAAATTGTGTTCGCATTCGCATGGGGCATTTCCCGAAAACAAATTTTCAAATAACAAAATAAAGTACATACGGGTATTTTTTAGTAACATCACCCCCCTTCCACAGCAATTCCATTAAACTTAAAGAAGATGCCCTGTTTTGTATTTTTTTGAGCCATTCGATTTTCAATCATGTGCATTATCTGGTAATGTCGCACTTTATTCCACCGAGGAGCAATAATATAATGTAACGGGGCTTCTGAGGTAAAGCGTTCAATGACAAAATCCGGGTGTAAATTTTCCAGAAATTCTACGATGAAATCAATGTAGGAATCAAGAGAAAAAAGAGAAAATCTTTCGGGGTATTGTTGGTATTCTTCAGCCATTGCAGTGTTTTTAATAATCTGTAACTGATGAAGTTTAACAAAAGTTAAAGGCAACTTCGAAATAATTTTTGCCTGTGCAAGCATTTTTTCTCTACTTTCCCCAGGAAGCCCAAAGATAAGGTGGGCACCGGTATTTATCCCTTTTTGGGCAGTAAGCAAAATGGCATTTTCGGATATTGCATAAGTATGGGCTCTGTTTATCCGGGTCAAAGTATCGTCATAGCAGGATTCTACCCCATATTCTATCTGTACATAATTTTTTCGGGAGATAGAGGCAAGCAATTCAATTTTTTCTTCATCAATACAATCAGGGCGGGTTCCGATAACAATTCCTGTAATCAAAGGATGGTTAAGAGCTTCCGTATATTTTTGTTCAAGCTCCGCAACAGAAGCGTAAGTATTTGAATAAGACTGGAAATAAGCAAGGTATTTTCTTGCAACCTTTCTTCTTCCGCTGTGAAAAGCTATTCCGTCATTAATTTGAGATGTAATGCTTTTTTCAGGTTTGCAATAAAAAGGGTTAAAAGAATTGTTATTGCAAAATGTACACCCTCCTACCGACAAACTTCCATCCCTGTTTGGGCACGAAAACCCTGCATCTATAGAGATTTTATAAACGTTTTCACCAAAAATTTTTTGGATGTACGAGGAATAAAAATTAAAAGCAGGATATGGTCTCTTTTCTGTCAACTAAAAACATTGAATACTGAATTCGGCTAACCTCTTATTGGCTATGGAGCAAAACGTTTTCCATTCCTAAATTTTACAATAAAGGCATCATGCACGTTATTGTCTGTCCTTGTCTCGTACATATACGTTTTTGCTTTTCCGTAATTGTTAAACGAACCGATGGTGTAAATGTAATATCCTTTATAGTAATCTTCTTTAATGGGAACGGTTATGTTGTATTGAGCAGCCAAATCGTCAATATTTGTCTTTTTTTCTCTTACAGCCATAATCTGCACCCGATATTCTATTTCATCACTTACAACTTGTGAAATAAACGTTTCCTTTGTAGTAGGTTTTTTATTTTCAGATAGCAGATCATTTTCCCCAGTTGGTTTAACATTGCCAATAACATTTATTGTATTTGAGAATGCCGTTACTTTATCAGTATTTCCCGATTTCCAGAATAATTTTCCGTTAAAATTATTGATTCCGGGTTGAGGTTGTTCGCACTTGAGAGTGTACAAAACAGAAATCACCGAATCTTCCGGAAGTTGTTCCCATTTTACGGTGAGTAATTGGTTGCCAAAATCCACTAAGCCATTTGTTAATGAGAACCCTGTCCAGGAAAAACCCATTGGCAATGTATGATGTATCTCTGCCGGTCCAAAGATGTCTCCTTTATTAATTGTAAGTTTTACGTCAAATGTACTGCCCGGAACAATTTGCGAGGGCAATTGGCAGTTTACATCTATTTGCGTTGTTTTAGCGGGTTTGTGGGTATTTTTTGAAAAATCCAGCACTTCCATGGATAATGCTTCGGGTGAAGGTTTTACTTCTTTATTTTTAAAATGGTACGAAATGCCCAGGAACGAATAATTATAAGTATCATATTTATAACCACCCTTTGCAGCATCAAGAATATCAGAATTTACAGTACGGATACTGGTTTCCACGTTAACCGACCAGCTATCTTTAAAATGGTAATTCGCACCAAGACCAACAGGGATAACTGTTTCTGTTGTTCTTTTCCCTAAGCCGTTTCCTTCTGTACCGTTGGAACTAACTATTTTCCCAGTCTTATAATTTTTTAGTTCTGCTTTCCAGTTCGACATTCCCAATCCGGCAAAGCCATACAAAGAAATTTTTCTATCGGGTTTACCTGGCGCAATCCAGTTGCTGAAATTAGCAACAGCGCTGATATTATATTCATAAATATCTGTTTCTGAACGTAAATAAGCAGGATTATCGTTACCATAGTGATCTTTTGTACCTTTTATTTTCCCATTTAAAAATTGCCCTCTCAACCCAAAAACAGGATTGAATTGCTTTTGAAGATAAAAACCGTAAGCGGATGCCCAGTCTTTTTTGTACGGAGCCATCTCATAATTATTGATGTCGCCATGGTAAATATTTGTGCCCATGTTTACATTTACTGACCAGTTTTTCCAAAATGAAAAACTTTCGCTTTGCGGTTCCTGAGCAAACAAGGTACTGCATAGAATACAAGATAATAAAATTGCAAATGTCCTTTTCATATAAAATAAGTAATATAGATATTTAACAAAAGTAATAAAAATATTCAATAAAAAAACTTCAATTATATAAATTTTGAAGAAAATTTTATTCCATAGTGCAAAAAAAATGAAAAAAGACTTTTTTAAATCAAATATATACCTATCTTTGCACCCTCAAAAAAATCAGTACTCATTAAGTAGAACCATTAATTATGATTATTGTTCCCGTAAAAGAAGGCGAAAGCATTGACAGAGCGTTAAAAAAATTAAAACGTAAATTTGAAAAAACAGGTGTTGTAAAAGAGTTACGTGAAAGACAAAAATTTACAAAACCTTCCATCAAACGCCGTGAGCAAGTGCTTAAAGCCATCTATATCCAAAAATTAGTTCAGGATCAGGAAAATAAATAAACCCTTAGGGCATTTTAAATAATTACTGAACCGTTCGCAGACATTACGGTGTTTGCGGACGGTTTTTTATTATTTTCTTTTGTTTATTAAAAATAAATGCTTAATTTTAACGTTTGAAATATAAGAGCAATGCCATTTACAAATCAAATGCATGCTAAGAGCTAAGTTTTTGAATTATATTGAAAATGAAAGAAGGTATTCTACACATACCCTAATTGCTTATGCAAATGATCTGCAACAATTTCATGACTACTTACTTCAAGCATACAATCTTGAAAACAGTGTAAATGCAGAGCCGGAAATGATACGTTCCTGGATTGTTTCCCTGATAAACACGCCTTTACAAACCCGAACTGTCAATAGAAAAATTTCTACGCTAAAATCATATTACAGGTTTTTACAAAAAGAAAAATTAATTTCAATAAATCCTGTAAAAACAATATCCGGCCCCAAAACAGCACAGAAGCTCCCTGAATTTATTGAAAAAGATAAATTGGCTAAATTGCTGGACGAATTGTTAATAGGAACAGACTACCATTCGGTAAGGAATAAACTGATTATTGAACTATTCTACTCAACGGGAATGCGATTGTCTGAACTTGTCCAACTTAAATTTTCCGATTTTGACTTTAGCCGTTCAACTGTGAAAATCAATGGAAAAAGAAATAAACAGCGACTGGTTCCAGTAACAACTACCGTTTTACAATTATTAACAACCTACAGCGATATTCAAAAAAAAGAAACGGAGAACGAATATCATGTATTTGTATTTTCTACGAAAAAAGGAAAACAAATGCATCCGCGGGTTGTTTACGGAATTGTAAAAAACACCCTCGAAATGATTACATCACTCGAAAAGCGTAGCCCTCACATTTTAAGACATTCTTTTGCCACCCATTTGCTTAACAACGGAGCCGACCTGAACTCAATTAAAGAATTATTGGGGCACGCAAACCTTGCAACAACTCAAATTTACACACATAACTCTTTCGAAAAGTTAAAAAATCAATATAAACAAGCCCATCCAAGGGCATAAAACAAAGGAGGACTTATGAAAATCAACATCAATTCAGTTCATTTTAAATCCGATAAAAAATTAGATCAGTTTATTATCGAAAAAATTGAAAAATTGACCGGAAATTACGACGGTATCATTGGCGGCGATGTGAAGTTAAAACTTGAAAAGTCGGAAGCTCTGGAAAATAAAGTTGCTGAAATCCGTCTCCAAATCAGAGGAAGTGATTTGTTTGCCAAAAAACAAAGCAAAACTTTTGAAGAAGCCACCCTTGAAGCAGTAGAAGCCCTCAAAAAGCAACTTATTAAGCACAAAGATAAGAGCAGAGAATAACTTTTTTTTAAAGTTCTCAAAAAAAATAAAAAATATTTGTTCGTATCTTAAAAGTTTCTATTTTTGCAGTCCTTTTTAAAGGGCTGCTTTTTTATCATACATGCCGATGTAGCTCAGTTGGTAGAGCAGCTGATTTGTAATCAGCTGGTCGGGGGTTCGAGTCCCTCTATCGGCTCAAGTTCTTTAACATAGCTGAAATTAATATTGGGGAGATACCAGAGCGGTCAAATGGGGCAGACTGTAAATCTGTTGGCGAAGCCTTCGGAGGTTCGAATCCTCCTCTCCCCACAAACTGCGGAAGTAGCTCATTTGGTAGAGCGATAGCCTTCCAAGCTATAGGTGGCGGGTTCGAGCCCCGTCTTCCGCTCTAAAAAGCCGATGTAGCTCAGAGGTAGAGCATCCCGATTTAATCGGGAGGGTCAACTGAGCATCAAAGGAAAAAAGCCGATGTAGCTCAGAGGTAGAGCACTTCCTTGGTAAGGAAGGGGTCATGAGTTCAAATCTCATCATTGGCTCAAAAGAATTTAGATAACCAAAATTGTAAACTTTTTAAACATTAAATTAATATGGCAAAAGAAAAATTCGATCGTTCAAAACCTCACGTTAACGTAGGTACTATTGGTCATATTGACCATGGGAAAACTACGCTGACTGCTGCTATTACTCTCGTTTTGGCAGATAAGGGCTTTTCGGAATTCAGGTCATTCGATTCGATTGATAACGCTCCGGAAGAAAAAGAAAGAGGTATTACCATTAATACCGCCCATGTGGAGTATCAGACTGCCAATCGTCATTATGCACACGTTGACTGTCCAGGACATGCCGACTACATTAAAAATATGGTTACAGGTGCAGCCCAGATGGACGGTGCTATTATCGTTGTAGCAGCTACTGATGGTCCTATGCCCCAAACCCGCGAACATATCCTGCTTGCTCGCCAGGTAGGTGTACCTCGTTTAGTTGTATTCATGAACAAAGTTGACCTCGTTGATGATGAAGAAATATTAGAAATCGTTGAAATGGAAATTCGCGATCTGCTTACTTTCTATGGATTTGATGGAGAAAACACTCCTGTAATTCGTGGTTCAGCTCTTGGTGGATTAAACAAAGAACCTGTTTGGGTTGAAAAAATTATGGAATTAATGGAAGCTGTTGATACATGGATTCCTCTTCCCGAACGTGCAGTGGATAAACCCTTCCTGATGCCGATTGAAGATGTATTTTCCATTACCGGTCGTGGTACAGTAGCTACCGGGAGAATCGAAACCGGCGTTATTCACGTTGGAGACCCTGTAGATATTATTGGTATGGGTGCCGAAAAACTGAAATCAGTATGTACAGGTGTTGAAATGTTCCGTAAATTATTGGACGAAGGCGAAGCTGGAGATAATGCAGGTTTGCTTCTCCGTGGAATTGACAAAGACGAAATCCGTCGCGGAATGGTTATTGCAAAACCCGGTTCCATAAAACCCCACAAACATTTCAAAGCCGAAGTATATATTCTCAAAAAAGAAGAAGGTGGACGTCATACTCCTTTTCATAATAAATACCGTCCTCAATTCTATTTCCGTACAACAGACGTTACCGGCGAAATTATCCTTCCCGAAGGTATTGAAATGGTAATGCCCGGCGACAACCTGAGCGTAACCGTAAACCTGATTGCTGAAATAGCAATGAACAAAGGTTTAAGATTTGCTATCCGCGAAGGTGGCCGTACCGTAGGTGCCGGACAGGTAACTGAAATCATTGACTAACTAAATCACTATATGCAAATAAAGGTATCCTCCATAAAAAGGGTATCTTTATTTGCCATATTAAAATTAATGTTTACAATAAAGGCAATACGGGTGTAGCTCAACTGGTAGAGTGGCGGTCTCCAAAACCGTAGGCTGTGGGTTCGATTCCTACCACCCGTGCTAAAAATAAGTAATTCAATGGCAAACAAAGTAGTTGAATACATGAAGGAAAGTTATGATGAATTAATTCATAAAGTTTCCTGGCCCACTTGGAGTGAGTTGCAAAATAGTGCAATTGTGGTATCCGTTGCTTCCCTAATAATCGCAGTAATCGTTTATCTGATGGATATCTCATTTCAAACGTTATTAGAACAGTTTTATAAATTGTTTTAAGTAGCGTTCACTATTTTTATCTATATATAATTGTTTATTTGAAATAACCCTGTCAACTTCAACCAGCAAGTATGAGCGAACAAGTGAAAAAATGGTATGTTGTAAGGGCGGTTAGCGGTGGAGAGAAAAAGGTAAAACAATACATCGAAAGCGAAATTAACCGTCTGAACCTTAAGGAATTTGTTTCACAAGTACTCATTCCGACAGAAAAAGTTTACCAAGTACGTAAAGGGAAAAAAATTAGTAAAGAACGCAATTACTTTCCCGGCTACATTCTCATCGAAGCTGTTTTGATGGGAGAAATACCTCACATTATTCGTAACGTTCCGGGTGTCCTAGGATTTCTGGGTTCAAAAAACGAACCCGTATCCCTTCGCCCCGCAGAAGTTAACCGCATCCTCGGAAAAGTTGACGAACTGAGCGAACTGGGTGAAGAAATTAACGTACCATTTATTGTAGGCGAAACCGTTAAAGTAATTGACGGACCTTTTAACAGCTTCAGTGGTATCATTGAGGAAATTAACGAAGAAAAGAAAAAGCTGAAAGTAATGGTAAAAATTTTCGGGCGTAAAACTCCCCTTGAACTGAGTTTTATGCAAGTTGAAAAAGAATAGGCACAATCAAAAAGACAAAAAATTTTCTATTAACGCATTAGCAAAAGTCGAAAAATGGCAAAAGAAGTTAGTGGATTTATTAAATTACAAATCAAGGGCGGAGCCGCCAATCCTTCACCCCCTATCGGACCTGCATTAGGATCGAAAGGTGTGAATATTATGGAATTTTGTAAACAGTTTAATGCCAGAACACAAGATCAGGGAGGGAAAATTATTCCCGTAATTATTACTGTTTTCAAAGACAAATCATTTGAATTTGTTATTAAAACTCCACCCGTGGCTGTACAGTTGCTTGAAGCAACTAAGCAGAAAAAAGGATCGGCTGAACCTAACCGCAATAAAATTAGTTCGGTAACCTGGGATCAGATTCGTGCAATCGCTGAGGTAAAAATGCAGGATTTAAATGCATTTACTTTAGAATCAGCTATGAATATGGTAGTAGGTACTGCACGTAGCATGGGAATTACTGTTACCGGCGACAAACCTTTTGCTGAATAACAACCGATTTTTATACAAGAGTCGTTATTAAACCTATAACAAATTGCGAAATGGTTAAACTGACAAAAAAAAGAAAAGAAGTTTTAACAAAATTTGACAAGAATACCCAGTATTCTTTATCGGATGCCGTTAAAATTGTAAAGGATATCACCAGTACAAAATTCGACGCTTCAGTTGATTTTGACGTTCGCCTTGGAGTTGACCCCCGCAAAGCCAATCAAATGGTTCGCGGTACGGTAGCCTTACCCCATGGAACCGGAAAAACCATCCGTGTTTTGGTTTTATGTACTCCCGATAAGGAAGACGAAGCCAAAGCTGCCGGTGCCGATTTTTATGGTCTGGACGATTATATCCAGAAGATCAAAGAAGGCTGGACAGATATTGACGTGGTAATCACCATGCCCAGCGTAATGCCTAAAGTAGGCGCCCTGGGTAAAATTTTAGGTCCCCGCGGTTTAATGCCCAATCCCAAAACCGGTACGGTTACAATGGAAGTAGGCAAAGCCGTAAAAGACGTAAAAGCAGGAAAAATTGACTTTAAGGTTGATAAATATGGTATAGTGCATGCAGGAGTTGGAAGAGTATCCTTCGATACTGAAAAACTCGTTGATAATGCAAAAGAATTTTTACAAACCATTATCAAACTCAAACCAACAGCTGCCAAAGGTACTTACGTAAAAAGCGTTTATATCTCCAGTACTATGAGCCCGGGAGTCCGTATTGACCCTAAATCAATCACTTTATAGTAATTATTAAGCTAAATTTAAGGTAAATACGTCATGAAAAAAGAAGAAAAGAATACTCTCATAGATTCCCTGACTAAAACTATCACAGAGAATAACTACTTGTATATAACCGATATCGCTGATTTGAACGTTGAAAAAACCAACAAATTACGTAGGTTATGCTTCAAGAGAAATGTACAACTGATAGTCGTTAAAAATTCTCTGCTCCGCAAAGCAATGGAACGTTCCGGAAAAAACTTCGGCAATCTGTACGAAGTGCTGAAAGGAGCTACCTCCATTATGCTTGCCGATGCTGGCAATATACCGGCAAAATTGATAAAAGAATTTCGGAAAGAAAGTCCTAAACCTATACTCAAAGGGGCTTATGTTGAAGAAATGACTTATGTTGGCGACGACCAGGTTGATTCCCTTATCAATATTAAATCAAAAACCGAACTCATTGCCGATATTGTTGCATTGCTACAATCTCCTGCCAAAAATGTTATTTCCGCCCTTCAATCGGGAGGTCAGAATATTTCTGGCATACTAAAAACCTTATCGGAAAAAGCCGAATAGGTACTCTATAATTTCACAAAAGTAAAAAATTAATTAAATTATTGTAAAACAACTAAATCTATAATAAAATGGCAGATTTAAAAGCTTTTGCAGAACAACTGGTTAACTTAACCGTTAAAGAAGTAAACGAATTAGCAAAAATTTTAAAAGAAGAATACGGAATTGAACCCGCAGCAGCAGCACCAGTTATGGTAGCAGCAGCAGCAGGAAGTGGCGAAGCCGCAGCAGCCGAAGAAAAAACCCAATTTGATGTGGTTATTAAAAGCGCCGGACAATCAAAATTAGCCGTAGTTAAACTGGTGAAAGAACTCACCAGCCTTGGTTTAAAAGAAGCTAAAGAATTGGTTGATGCTGCTCCCAAAGCAATAAAAGAAGGTGTTAGCAAAGACGAAGCCGATGCACTGAAAACACAACTTGAAGAAGCTGGTGCTGAAGTAGAAATCAAATAAGAACCAGATTCGAAAGTATGAAAAGCGATAGACTGCATGCCTGCAAATGGCATTGCAGTCTGTTGTTTACCTGTTTGTACCGGACATGTTTTTATAGTTTTCAATTCTTCTAACTTACAAACCTAAAACCATTTGGCTTTGAATACCAACGAAAGAATAAATTTCAGCTCCTCAAAGATTCAATCTGAATACCCTGATTTCCTTGAGATTCAAGTAAAATCATTTCAGGATTTTTTCCAACTGGAAACCAATCCCGAAAATCGTGTTAATGAAGGACTTTACAAAGTTTTCTCCGAAAATTTCCCCATTACCGATGCAAGAAACAACTTCGTTCTCGAATTTCTTGACTATTTTATTGACCCCCCGCGCTATTCCATTGAAGAATGCATTGAACGTGGTCTCACGTATAGCGTGCCTTTAAAAGCAAAACTCAAACTGTATTGCACCGACCCCGAACACGAGGACTTTGAAACCATCATTCAGGATGTGTATCTGGGCATGATACCCTACATGACACCTAAGGGAACTTTCGTAATCAACGGAGCCGAAAGAGTTGTGGTATCACAGCTCCATCGCTCGCCCGGTGTATTTTTCGGAACAAGTTTCCATGCCAATGGTCAGCAGTTGTTTTCGGCAAGAATCATCCCCTTCAAAGGCTCGTGGATGGAATTTACCACCGACATAAACAATGTAATGTATGCTTACATTGACCGAAAGAAAAAATTACCCGTAACTACTCTGTTACGCGCCATCGGATATGAAAGTGATAAAGATATTCTCGAGATTTTCGACCTTGCAGAAGAAATAAAGGTAAGCAAAGCAGGATTGAAAAAAGTAGTAGGACGACATCTCGCCGCCCGTGTACTCAAATCATGGATAGAAGACTTTGTAGATGAAGATACCGGTGAAGTGGTTTCCATCGAAAGAACCGAGGTTATTATTGACCGCGAAACCATTCTTGAAACCAAACACATTGATTTAATAGTTGATGCAGGGATAAAAACCATACTGCTACACCGCGACGAAAACATTGCGCTCGACTATTCCATCATTTTTAATACATTACAAAAAGATACTGCCAACTCTGAAAAAGAAGCCGTCGAATTCATCTATCGTCAGCTTCGCAACGCAGAACCCCCCGACGAAGAAACAGCAAGAGGTATCATTGAAAAACTCTTCTTTTCCGACAAACGCTATGACCTTGGCGACGTGGGCAGGTACAGAATTAACAAAAAACTTAACCTCGACGTTTCGCTCGAAACCAAGGTTCTTACTAAAGAAGATATCATTTCCATCATCAAATACCTCATCGGACTTATCAACTTACGTACCGAAGTAGATGATATTGACCACCTGAGTAATCGTAGAGTACGTACCGTAGGCGAGCAACTATACAACCAGTTTGGTGTAGGTTTAGCCCGTATGGCACGTACCATACGTGAAAGAATGAATGTTCGCGATAATGAAGTTTTCACTCCCACCGATCTTATCAATGCAAAAACGCTGTCATCGGTAATCAATTCATTTTTCGGAACAAACCAGTTGTCGCAATTTATGGATCAAACCAATCCTCTTGCCGAACTTACCCACAAAAGAAGGGTTTCAGCATTAGGACCCGGAGGATTGTCGCGCGACAGAGCCGGATTTGAAGTACGCGACGTACACTATACCCACTACGGAAGACTTTGCACCATTGAAACCCCCGAAGGACCAAACATCGGGCTGATTTCATCACTTTGTGTGTATGCAAAAATCAACAAACTGGGATTCATCGAAACTCCCTACCTCAGAGTAGAAGAAGGCAGAGTACACTTCGACGAAAATCCTACATATCTTAGCGCTGAAGAAGAAGAAAATAAAATTATTGCCCAGGCAACCACACCAACTATTGAGGACGGAACTTTCAAAGATGAAAAAATTAAAGTTCGTTCTCTTGCCGATTATCCTATTGTCGAAAGAGAAAAAATAGACCTTATTGATGTGGCACCTAATCAAATAGCATCCATTGCAGCTTCTCTCATCCCCTTCCTTGAACATGACGATGCCAACCGTGCCCTTATGGGTTCAAACATGATGCGGCAGGCAGTCCCCCTGCTTAACCCGGAAGTACCTATTGTTGGTACCGGTATCGAAGGCCCGGTAGCCCGCGATTCACGCGTGCTGATAAATGCCGAAGGCGACGGAATAGTGGAATATGTTGATGCCGCCGAAATAACCATTCGGTATACGAGGGTTGAAAAAGAAAAACTCGTAAGCTTCGATGACGATGTACGCACTTACAACCTGACAAAATTTACCCGTACCAACCAAAACACTTCCGTTAACTTACGTCCCATCGTTAAAAAAGGACAAAAAGTTAAAAAAGGACAGGTGCTATGCGAAGGCTATGCAACTAAAGGAGGCGAACTGGCACTGGGCAGAAACCTGATGGTAGCCTTTATGCCTTGGAAAGGATACAATTTTGAAGATGCTATCGTTATTTCCGAACGCGTAGTGCGTGAAGATATTTTTACATCATTGCATATCGAAGAATTTACTCTCGAGGTACGCGATACCAAGCGTGGCGCCGAAGAACTCACTAACGATATTCCCAACGTAAGTGCAGAAGCAACCAAGGAACTCGACGAAAATGGGTTAATCAGAATTGGTGCCGACGTTAATGAAGGAGACATCCTTATCGGGAAAATCACCCCTAAAGGAGAAAGCGATCCTACACCCGAAGAAAAATTACTCAGGGCAATATTTGGCGATAAAGCGGGCGATGTAAAAGATGCCTCCCTGAAAGCCCCTCCTTCCATGAAAGGTGTAGTTATTGAGAAAAAACTTTTTTCAAGGATTTTCAAAGACAGAAAATCGAAAGCCAAAGAAAAAGATGTCATCAAAAAATTAGACGATGAATTTAACCGCGACAGTGAAAAACTGAAAACAAAACTGGTAGATAAACTGCTGGTTCTCGTAAGCGGAAAAACCTCGCAGGGCGTGTACAATAATTTTAAGGAAGAAGTTGTACAAAAGAAAGCCAAATTCCATCAAAAAATGCTGATGGGAATTGACTATATGAATGTTAACCCCAACAAATGGACAACAGACAAAGAAAAGAACGACCTGATAAAGGAACTCATCAATAATTATTCAATAAAATACAAGGAAATTCTTGGTATTTATAACCGTAAGAAATTTGTAGCTTCTGTTGGCGACGAATTACCCAACGGAATCGTTCAAATGGCAAAAGTGTATGTTGCAAAAAAACGCAAACTGAAAGTTGGGGACAAAATGGCGGGCAGACATGGGAACAAAGGTATCGTAGCCCGAATAGTACGCGACGAAGACATGCCTTTCCTTGCAGATGGAACCCCCGTCGACATAGTGCTGAACCCTCTGGGCGTACCCTCGCGTATGAACCTTGGACAAATTTACGAAACCGTTTTAGGCTGGGCAGGTAAAAAACTGGGAATGAAATTTGCAACCCCTATTTTTGACGGAGCCAGCATACAGCAAATCAATAATTACATGAATGAAGCCGAACTTCCCGACAACGGACAAATATATCTGTACGACGGAGGAACCGGTGAAAGATTTGACCAGCCTGCTACCGTAGGATACATCTATATGATGAAACTGCACCATATGGTTGACGACAAAATGCATGCAAGGTCAATAGGTCCCTATTCGCTGATTACACAACAACCTTTGGGCGGTAAAGCACAATTCGGAGGTCAACGATTCGGCGAAATGGAAGTTTGGGCTCTTGAAGCATTCGGAGCATCAAACATACTTCAGGAAATTCTTACTGTAAAATCAGACGATGTTGTGGGAAGAGCCAAAGCATATGAAGCCATAGTAAAAGGCGAAAATATGCCTATACCTGGTATTCCCGAATCCTTCAACGTTTTGGTTCACGAACTCAGGGGCTTATGCCTTAACATAACTTTTGATTAATGTTGAAGTTGAATGGAAAACATTCCGGTAAAATCAACTTATTTTTATAACAATCAGCATTATACACAATATGGCATTTAAAAAGGAATCATCACCTCTCAACAATTTTTCAAGCATGACTATCAGTCTTGCTTCACCCGAAACCATTCTTAATCGTTCGAGTGGAGAGGTATTAAAACCCGAAACTATAAACTATCGTACATACAAACCCGAACGCGACGGTTTGTTCTGCGAACGCATTTTTGGTCCGGTAAAAGACTGGGAATGCCATTGCGGAAAATACAAACGTATTCGCTATAAGGGTATTGTATGCGACCGTTGCGGCGTAGAAGTTACTGAAAAAAAGGTACGACGCGAACGAATGGGGCACATTCAATTGGTAGTCCCTGTGGCACACATCTGGTTTTTCAGATCTATGCCCAATAAAATCGGTGCTCTGCTCGGTTTGCCCTCCAAAAAAATTGACACTATCATTTACTACGAAAAATACGTGGTAATTAATGCCGGCGTTGCAAAAGATTTTCAGTTAAAATCAGGCGAAAAAGTAGATTACCTATCTTTCCTTTCGGAAGAGGAATATTACGAAGTATTAGACACCCTTCCCAAAGAAAACCAGTACCTCGACGATAATGATCCAACCAAGTTTATCGCCAAAATGGGTGCAGACGCATTGTACGAACTTCTTTCGCGATTAAATTTGGATCAGGTTTCTTTCGAACTCCGCGACAAAGCGAACAAAGAAACATCGCAACAACGCAAACAAGAAGCACTGAAACGCCTCCAGGTGTACGAAGCTTTCCGCGATGCCCAAAAAAGAATAGAAAACCGTCCCGAATGGATGATAGTAAAAGTAGTTCCTGTAATTCCGCCCGAACTCCGTCCTTTGGTTCCCCTTGATGGGGGAAGGTTTGCCACATCCGACCTTAACGACCTTTACCGCAGAGTTATCATCAGAAATAATCGCTTAAAACGTCTCATCGAAATAAAAGCTCCCGATGTAATTATGCGAAACGAAAAACGCATGCTACAGGAAGCCGTTGACTCACTTTTCGATAACTCACGTAAAGCCAGTTCGGTAAAAACCGAATCGAATCGTCCCCTTAAATCGCTTAGCGATAGTCTGAAAGGAAAACAGGGACGTTTTCGCCAAAACCTGTTAGGAAAACGTGTTGACTACTCGGGTCGTTCGGTTATTGTTGTGGGACCTGAACTCAAACTCAACGAATGTGGTCTGCCTAAAGAAATGGCTTCCGAATTGTTTAAGCCTTTTATCATCCGCAAAATGCTGGAACGCGGTATCGTTAAAACCGTAAAGTCGGCAAAGAAAATTGTGGACAGAAAAGACCCCGTCGTTTGGGATATCCTTGAAAATATCCTGAAAGGGCATCCTGTTATGCTTAACCGTGCCCCTACTCTTCACCGGCTGGGGATTCAGTCATTTCAGCCCAAGCTTATCGAAGGAAAAGCCATTCAGTTGCACCCGCTCGTTTGTACGGCTTTTAATGCCGATTTCGACGGCGACCAGATGGCAGTACACGTTCCCTTGGGCAACGCAGCCATCATCGAAGCCCAGATTCTGATGCTTGCCTCGCACAACATTCTTAACCCTGCCAACGGAGCCCCCATTACCGTACCTTCACAAGATATGGTTCTGGGTTTGTATTACATGACAAAAGCCCGCAAATCGGAAGGAAATTTTAAAGTAAAGGGTGAAGGAAATACTTTTTACTCTCCGCAGGAAGTAATTATTGCTTTTAACGAAAAGAAAGTTGACCTGCATGCAGTTATCAATGTCCGCCTGAAAACCATGGAAAATGGTCAGCCCGTTGTGAAAAAAATGGAAACAACTGTTGGCCGTGTACTATTCAACCAGGTTGTACCCGAAAACTACGGATACATCAACCAGATACTTACAAAAAAAGCCCTCCGCGATATCATCGGTGATATTCTGAAAAAAACCGGAACTGATAAAACTGCCAAATTTCTCGACGATATTAAAAACCTTGGATATACCATGGCATTCAAAGGGGGTTTGTCGTTTAATCTTGGAGATGTAATTATTCCCAAAATCAAAGAAGATCTGATTAAGCAGGCAGACAATGAAGTGGATGAAGTTTTGAACAACTATAACATGGGCTTCATCACCAACAACGAAAGATACAACCAGATTATTGACATCTGGACACACACCAATTCGCAGCTCACAACTACCGTGATGCAGCAATTATCCAAAGACCAGCAGGGATTCAATTCAGTGTATATGATGCTTGACTCTGGTGCCCGTGGTTCAAAAGAACAAATCCGGCAGTTGTCGGGTATGCGTGGTTTGATGGCTAAACCTCAGAAGTCTGGCGCTTCTGGAGGTGAAATCATTGAAAATCCTATTCTTTCCAATTTTAAAGAAGGTCTTTCTGTACTTGAGTATTTCATCTCTACGCATGGCGCTCGTAAAGGTCTTGCTGACACCGCTTTAAAAACAGCCGATGCCGGTTATCTCACCCGCCGCCTTGTGGATGTTGCTCAGGATGTCGTCATCACCGAAGAAGACTGCGGAACTCTGCGCGGATTGCTTACTACCGCTTTGAAGAAAAACGAAGAAGAGGTAGAGTCGTTGTACGATAGAATATTGGGACGTACTACCCTGCACGACATTTATCATCCACAAACAGGAAAACTTATTGTGCCCGCAGGAAAAGAACTTACCGAAGACATCTGCGAACAAATACAAAATTCGCCAATTGAAGCCGTTGAAATCCGTTCGGTACTTACCTGTGAATCGAAAAAAGGTGTTTGTGCAAAATGCTATGGTCGCAGCTTAGCTACAGGTCATATGGTTCAAAGAGGTGAAGCAGTAGGTGTTATTGCTGCACAATCCATCGGCGAACCTGGCACTCAGCTCACCCTTCGTACATTCCATGTCGGCGGTGTGGCAGGTGCCAATATAGCCTCATCTTCCCGTATAATAGCCAAATACAATGGCGTTCTTGAAATTGACGAATTGCGTAGCGTAGAATATACCAATGCTGAAGGAAAGACTTACGAAATTGTTCTCGGACGTTCGGCAGAAATGCGGATTGTTGACCAAAATACGGGTATCGTGCTTTCTTCAGGAAACATCCCTTACGGAGCCAACTTGTATTTTACCCATGGAACTCAAATTCACAAAGACGAACTCATCAGCGACTGGGATCCATACAATGCCGTTATCCTCTCCGAAGTAACCGGTAAAATACTCTACGAAAATATTATCGAAGGAGTAACTTACCGCATCGAATCCGACGAACAAACCGGATACCACGAAAAAGTAACCATCGAATCGAGACAAAAAACCAAAAACCCGGGAATTAAAATTTTATCATCCAGCGGTGAAGAAATCAGAGCCTACGATATTCCTGTGGGTGCCCATATTATGGTTGAAGACGGAGATAAAATCCATGCTGGCGAATTACTTGTAAAAATACCACGCGCCGTAGGCAAAGCCGGTGACATCACCGGAGGGCTGCCTCGTGTTACCGAATTATTCGAAGCACGTAACCCCTCCGACCCCGCCGTAGTATCCGAAATAGATGGTGTGGTTTCTTTCTCCAAAAAACTTAAAAGAGGAAACCGCGAAGTAATCATCACTTCCAAAACCGGCGAAGAAAAGAGCTATCTGATAACCACTTCCAAACAGATTCTTGCACAGGAAAATGATTATATAAAAGCCGGAACGCCGCTATCAGAAGGTGCCATGACTCCGGCAGACATCTTAGCCATTAAAGGACCTATGAAAGTACAGGAATACATCGTTAACGAAATCCAAGAAGTGTATCGCTTACAAGGTGTAAAAATCAACGACAAGCATTACGAAGTCATTGTACGGCAAATGATGCGGAAAGTGGAAATAGAAGACCCTGGTGATACTAAATTTCTGGAAGGCGAACTGGTTAATAAAACCGATTTCCAGGAAGAAAATGATGAAATTTTTGGGAAAAAAGTAATAATTAACAGTGGAGATTCAGTAAATTACAAAGCCGGTCAAATCATCAGTGCCCGTAAATTGCGTGATGAAAATTCTCTGCTGAAACGCAGGGATAAAAAACTGGTAGAAGCCCGCGATGCACAGTCAGCCACTGCCCGTCAGGTATTGCAGGGGATAACCCGTGCTTCGTTGCAAACCTACAGCTTTATTTCTGCCGCTTCGTTCCAGGAAACTACCAAAGTTCTTACCCAGGCAGCTATTAATGCCAAACGCGACGATCTGCTGGGTTTGAAAGAAAATGTAATTGTTGGACATAAAATACCGGCAGGAACCGGACTCCGCGAATACGATAACCTTATCGTAGGCTCACGGGAAGAATATGAAACCCTAATGGAATCGAAAAACGACTAAAATCATTATGTTATGAACAAACAGGAAAATCAGATCAATATCGAGTTGAATGAAGAAACGGCAGAAGGAATCTACTCAAACCTTGCCATTATCACCCATTCCAACACAGAGTTCATAGTTGATTTTATCAAGATGATGCCCGGAATTCCAAAAGCGAAGGTAAAATCGAGAATCATTCTTACACCTCAACACGCCAAAAGATTACTTAGGGCGCTAAAGGATAACATTTCTAAGTTTGAGCAAATGCACGGTACCATTAAAGATACCGAAACCGAAGGAATACCTTTTCCCATTACCGGACCCACAGCCCAGGCTTAATAACCTCAGAAAATTCTTAAAAATGGCTTCCCCCAAAAGGAAGCCATTTTTTTTATTTTTTGCAATAAAAAAATATTGCATATGTGTTAATTAAATTTTATTTATCTTTGAATCAATTTTACGTTCATATAAAAAATGTCTTCTTCCCGATGTAAAATTATAAATTTCGAATTTATATATAAATATAATTATAATTAACTAAAATGTTAACTTAAAAATGTCAATCTATGAAGAAACATCTACAATTGTTTGCTATTCTGTTTCTTATCATTTTGTGGGCATTTGCCACTGAGGCATTTGCACAGGAGATGAAGATTACAGGAAAAGTAAAGGATGCTACCGACGGTAGTTCGCTACCGGGAGTAAGCATTCTGATCAAAAACACCACGCGAGGTACGACAACCGACATTGATGGAAGCTATTCTATCACTGCGGGTGCCACATCCACACTGGTATTTTCATTTGTAGGCTACACTCCTCAGGAAGTAGTAGTCGGAGCACAAAAAGTGATTAATATCTTTTTAAAACCTTCCGTTACCGGTTTAGAAGAAATTGTTGTAATCGGCTATGGGCAGGTAAAGAAATCCGATGCTACTGGCTCACTGTCGGTACTCGGTTCGAAAGACTTTAACCGGGGTGCAATCTCCAATCCAATGGAACTCCTGGTAGGAAAAGCCGCAGGTGTTATTATTAATACCAACAATGGAGCTCCGGGCGCTAATTCAACCATTCGCATCAGAGGAGGCTCTTCGCTTAAAGCAAGTAACGACCCATTAATAGTCATTGACGGTGTTCCTTTCAACGATGCTAACATTAGTGGAGTAAGCAACTCATTGAACTTTATCAACCCAAATGATATTGAATCCTTTACAGTGTTAAAAGATGCTTCAGCCACCGCTATCTACGGTTCACGTGCATCTAATGGGGTAATTCTTATCACAACTAAAAAAGGCAAAGTCGGTGCAAAAATGCGTGTCAGCTACAACGGAATCCTGTCATTCGGAACCGTACAGAAAGATGTTGATGTTTTAACCGGGGATGAATACCGTGCCCTTGCACACGAAAAATTAGGCTCAAATAATATTAACGAAACTGCTTTGGCAAGCTTAGGCACAGCAAATACTGACTGGCAGAAAGAAATTTACAGGACAGCAGTTTCGCACGACCACAATATAAGTGTTGGCGGTGCAGTAAAATCTGTACCCTACAGGGTTTCGTTAGGCTACACTGACCAGGAGGGTATTCTGAAAAATACAAGCATGAAACGCAATACTCTTTCTTTCAACCTCGACCCAACATTTTTAAACGGAGATTTAAAAGTGAACGTAGGTGGAAAAGGTATGTACACCAAACAGGATTTCAGCAACGATGGTGCAGTAGGTGCCGCAATTCTTTTCGACCCGACTCAACCGGTTATGAACGGAAATAGCCGCTATGGTGGATATTTTACATGGACAACCACTGGTAGCGGCTATGCCGGACCCAATGCCGAATACAACCAGATGGCTACCTCGAACCCTGTTGCCATGCTCGATTTAACCGACAACAAATCCGACGTTTACAGAGGTAATGGCAACATACAGTTTGATTATAAAGTGCCTTTTATCCCCGATTTGCACGCTAATCTTAATATGGCTATTGACGCATATAAAAGCGACGGACACAACAACGTGGATACCATTGCCGTTTGGACGCGCCGTGAAGGTTTTGGACGACTAAATGATTATAATCAGGAAGGAAATTCAAAAACACTCGACTTTTTATTAAATTATAAAAAAGATTTAGATGCCTTGCAAAGTAAAGTTGAAGCTATGGCTGGTTATTCTTACCAACGTTTCTGGAGAAAAAAATATAATTACCAACACAGTATAGTTGACTTAAAACATCCTCATATTGTTGCCGATAGTATGACTTTTGAGACAGAAAATGTGCTTGTATCATTCTTTGGCAGGATAAATTATTCATTGATGGATAAATATTTGCTTACTGTAACTCTCCGCGATGATGGTTCATCAAGATTTGCCCCGGAAAACCGCTGGGGATTATTCCCATCACTTGCATTGGCATGGAAAATCAAGAACGAAGACTTTCTGAAAGATGTAAAAGCTGTTACCGACCTTAAACTAAGGTTAGGTTGGGGTGTAACTGGTCAGCAAAACATTATCACCGATGATAATAACAAACTTCTTGATTATCCTTATATGGGCACATACACATCATCAGTTGAATCTGCCTGTTATCAGATTGGTTACGAAACTGTTGACGGAGTAATTGACTATACAAAACCCATTTTTGTTACCACACTTCGTCCAAATGCCTACGACCCAAGTATTAAATGGGAATCAACTACCACACAGAATATAGGTCTCGACTTCAGTTTCTACAACGACAGAATTTCCGGTTCGTTGGATTATTACAAACGCGAAACCAAAGACCTTATCAACAGCATTCCCATTCCAAACGGAAGCAATTTCTCAAACTATCTTACAACCAATGTTGGATCACTCGAAAACAAAGGCTTTGAAATTTCACTTAACCTGAAACCCATTGCCAAAAGAGACATGACATGGGACGTTGGTTTCAACTTTACTTATAACGAAAATAAAATAACCAAGTTTCTACGTACAGATGATCCTACTTACAATGGTATCCCTGCAGGCAATATAAATGGAGCTACCGGAAACAATATTCTAATTCAAAGTGTTGATTATCCAACATATTCTTTCTTTGTGCTGCAACAAGTTTACGATGTCAACGGATTCCCAATCGAAGGATTGTACGTTGACCTAAGTGGCGAAGGCGGAAACATTTCAAGTAACCTTGCTAATTTTTACCATTACAAAAAACCAGTACCCGATTACCTGATAGGTTTATCTTCACGTTTCAGCTACAAAAAATTCGACATAGGTTTTTCAGCCCGTATCAACCTAAACAACTATGTTTACAACAATGTAGCTTCACAGACCTTCTACGGCAACATGTATAACAACAACTACTGGCAAAATTTATCATCACAAATTAAGGATACAAAATTTAACAATGCACAGTATTTTTCGGATATTTATATCGAAAATGCCTCTTACTTTAAAATGGATAATATTTCTGCCGGATATAACTTTACAAAAATCATTACCGAAAAACTTCGTGGACGTGTAAGCTTCACAGTTCAGAATGCTTTCACAATAACCAAATACAAAGGCATAGACCCCGAAGTAAATAATGGCAGCGACAAATTGGGTATTGATAACAACTTCTATCCCCGTGCAAGGGTATATATGTTAGGTGTTAATTTAGATTTATAATAATAAAAAGGAATTAAGATTATGAAACGTATAAAAATAATATCATTATTTATAGTTTTATTCGCATTGGTTTCCACATCTTGCATAAACGATTTGGACACCAAACCATTGGATAAAAACACTGTAGTTCCCGATAACCTGCTCGACCGCCCTGGTGCCATCGAACAGGCTTTAGCAAAACTCTATTCTTCTTTTGCCGTTCCCGGGCAAGATGGTGTTAATCTATCAGGAGATATTTCTGGCATTGATAATGGCTTTGGTGTTTACACCCGTGCCCTTTGGATGCTTCAGGAATTACCAACTGACGAAGCCATCTGCGCATGGAACGACCAAACCATTAAAGACTTCCACTGGCAGACATGGTCAGCCACCGACGTTTTCAACATGGCAATGTACAGCCGTATTATTTACACCGTTACCATCTGTAACGAATTTATAAGAAACACCGAAGGAAACGACGACCCTGATGTGATAAAATGCAACTCCGAAGCAAGATTCTTAAGGGCATTGGCTTATTTCCATGCCATTGATATGTACGGAAATCCAGCTTTTGTTACCGAAGCCGACAAGCCCGGAAAATTCTTCCCGAAACAAACCACCCGCGCCGAATTGTTTGCCTACGTTGAAAGCGAGCTTAGAGACATAGCCGACAATAACAAATTAGGAGAACCCAGATTCATGTACGGACGCGCCGATAAAGCCGCCGCCTGGATGCTCCTTGCACGTCTTTACCTTAATGCAGAAGTTTATACCGGAACCCCAAGATGGGCTGATTGTATAACCTATTGCAACCTGGTTAAAAACGCCGGCTACATTCTCGAGCCCGATTACCATGCAAACTTCTGTGCCGACAATAATTTAAGCCGCGAGTTGATTTTTGCAATTAATAACGATGGACAATACACACGTTCGTATGGTGGAACCACTTACATTATTCATGCCGCTACCGGAGGAGGTATCAGCGCTGCTGCTTTAGGTATCGGAAGCGGATGGGGCGGAAACCGTACAACCCCTGAATTTGCCAACATCCTTACTAATAATTATCATCCTCCTCGTTCCGACTCAATGTTCACGCAAGTACCCGATAAAAGAGTTTACCTTCAACTGCTTAACAACTGGGACATTATTAACGTAGGTACTTTCACCGATGGAATAGGAGTAAGGAAATTTTCAAATGTTAACCACGATGGCACAGAAGCTATTCATCCTCATAACGATTTTACCTGCACCGACTTCCCTATTTTCCGCCTTGCTGATGCTTATCTGATGGAAGCCGAAGCCTTACTCCGTTCGGGTGGCGACAGGGGTACTGCACTTAACGACATTAATGCCTTGCGCGAAAGAGCTTATGGCAATATAAACGGAAATATCAACGACAGCCAACTCACCCTCGATTTCATACTCGATGAACGCGGAAGAGAACTTTACTGGGAAGCCGTTCGCCGTACCGATTTAATCCGATATGGCAAATTTACCGGAGATGCTTACTTATGGCAATGGAAAGGAAATTCTTTTTATGGACTTGGTACACCCTCTTACCGTAACCTCTATCCTTTACCCGCATCGGAAGTTTCGGCTAACCCTAACATTCATCAAAATACTGGTTATTAATTTTTAATCTTGGAAAAATGAAAAAAATCTTTTTAATATTCTTCATTATTGCGGGTATTGTTATTTCTTCCTGCAAAAAGGATGAAACAAAGGTTGAATTAACACAATTCATACCCGGAGCGCTTCTTTCTCCCGCTACAAATTCAGAGTTCGTTCTGCTAAAAGCTAATGCGGAAGACACTCTCATGACTTTTAACTGGGACGCAGCTACCTACACTTTCAGCAACGGCGACCCTGCTACCATTGCAGTTAACTATACTATCGAAATGGATACCACTGGTAATAACTTTGCAAATTTTAAAACGGTGTATGCCACCAACGACCTGCAATATCCCATGACAGTAAAAGCAATGAACAATTTCTTGATAATTAAATGGGAAGACCTGCCAAACGTATTATCTACCTACGATTTCAGGGTAAGAGCGTCTTTATCCGAATCTACTTCTGAAGATGTATTTTCCGATGTAATCACGCTTAATTTCACACCATATTCAACGGAAGTAATACTATCACCCATTTACTTACTTGGAAATGCCACAGCAGCAGGCTGGGACAACAACCTTGCTTTGGAAATGACACATATAGGCGAAGCAGGAGAATATGTTATCGTAGCTACCCTATCTGGTGCTGCTGATACTTATATAAAATTTATTACAAGCCTTGGACATTGGGCACCTCAGTGGGGCACCGACGCCACTGGAACTAACGAAGCCGGACCACTTGTTTATCGTCCCGATGAATCAGTTGCCGACCCCTTAGCCATTCCAGCACCAGCTACTAACGGAGATTACAGAATATTAGCCGACACAGCTAATTTAACTTACACTATTACACCTGTTACAGGAGTTTTATACCTACTTGGCGATGCTACTACTGCCGGATGGAACAATGCAACACCACTCGAAATGACAAAAGTAGCTCCGGGTATTTTTGAAATAACTACCACTCTCACTGCAGGCGGAATGAAATTCCTCGAAGTTCCCGGACAATGGGCTCCACAATGGGGCACCGATGCCACTGGAACAAATAGCAGAGGCATACTAATTTACCGTCTCGATGAAACAGTTCCCGACCCAACTAATATACCTTCACCTGGTGCAGGAACCTATACAATCACAGTTAATCTGGCTACCCAAACCTATACTATTACTGCTGTTAAATAATCAGTTATTCGTTTTTTAACAACATAATTAAAAATGATAAAATCAAAAGGGTTGAAATGCTATTGTTTCAACCCTTTTATTTTTTTCTGAAAAAATTATCACTTGACGGAATAAATAGATGGCGACGGTATTATATAACCTGAATTGGAGATAAAACATGTTTTACATCTGACTGATATTAATCCGTCAGGGTTTTAACATCAATAGAAATAAATTTTATTTCTGTGGATTCTCCGTCAGGATATCAATAACTAATGCCCTATAGACAAACTTTTATAAGAAATCAACATGCTATTGACATTGATCGCCAACGGCAAAATGTAACATGCTAAAATATTACAATAATGGTTTGCAACCTTATGCTGAACCCGGGTAAATAAATCAGAGTTTTTTTATTTCTGTTGAAGTTTTAAAAAAAAAATTAAAAAATTGTAATTGTAATTTTAATATTTTTAACTTTGTAAGTTAAAATATACATTTAAATTTAGAATTTAATCATTAACCTTTTAATCAAATGCCTATGAAAAAACTATTACTAAGTATGCTAATTATTGTAGCTGTAGGGCTCTTTAATTATGCAAATGCTCAATTCAATGTTACTTTGAATGTTGATATGCATGGTTCTGGCTTGAACGGAGAAACTATTTATTTTGCCGGTGATTTTGGTGGAATTTATGGCTCATGGGATGAACCAGGAAACAATGCAAATGATGTGTTAACAGATGCTGATGAAGATTCTGTTTATTCAATAACCTTAACTGGTATTGCTGCTGGCAACTATATGTTTAAGTTTTTCATGGGACCTACCTGGAGTACTGGTGAATGGACTGGCGATCCTAACCGTAGATGCTCCATCGCTGCTGATAAAACTTTGGACTTTGTTTGGGCTGATAAACCTTTTGCTATTACTTTAAATGTAGATATGCATGGATCCGGACTTAATGGTGAAACTATCTACATAGCAGGTGACTTTAAAGGCGACAATGGCTCATGGAACGAACCCGGAACAAATGCTTCCAACATCTTAACCGATGCTGATGCCGATTCTATCTATACTATTATTGCTTATATTGGTGCAGGTGATCATCAATTTAAGTTCTTTAAAGGTGAAGGTTGGGATGGCGGCGAATGGACTGGTGATCCTAACAGAACTTTCACTACTATTGAAGCTGACTCTTCTTTAGACTTCGTTTGGGGCGTGAACCCAGAAGGTATCAACGATAATCCTCTTGCTGGTAAAGTAAGTGCTTATCCTGTTCCTTGTAACAATACGTTGTATGTAAATGCAACGATTGATGTTAAGCAAGTTATTCTTTGCAATGCTTACGGACAGCAAATTTCCAGATTAAACAATGTTGCAGCCGGTAAAATTTCTATCAACACCTCTAACCTTGCCGATGGTATGTATTTTATTACTTTCGTAGGGAAGAATGGTGGACAGTTAGTTCAAAAACTTCTTAAGAACTAACGTAACTATCATTTCTGAATAAAAAAGGAGCTCCCTACCGGAAGCTCCTTTTTTATGCTTATGAGTACAATAAACCAAAATTTATTATAAAATACAAGTAATTGGGTCTTTTAGAGTCGGCGTTGGTTCTTTTAGAGTCGGCGTTCCTTCTTTTAGAAGCAATGTTGGGTCTTTTTTATAGAATGTTCCTTCAAAAAGAAGGAACATTGGGTCAGAAAGAGGGAACTTCCCTTCTTTTTGAGGGATCATTCCCTCTTTTAGAACCATTAATTTCTCTAAAAGAAGGAATGATGGCTCTTTTTCATTCAACGCCGACTCTTTTAGAAGCAAACGCATTTCTTTTTCAGGCAAGGCAGACTTTTTAACCATTGAAGCCTGCAAAGAAAGTGAGAAACACCATGCTGTTACTTTACCAGGAGTATTAATGGGAAGAATGTGGCTATAAAAAATAACCTGCCCGTTTTTTCATTTCAACCAGCAGGTTATAAAACCGGAAACATTACCGTTTTTAGTTCTGCAGTACTTCGCCTTCTGTTTTGGCTTTACGACCCGAGAAACGTTCCTTCAGGTCGTCGGAAGCCGGTTTTGCACCCGGAACATTCCGTTTGGCTGCATCCTTTACAGAAGCATAAATTGAAAGCGCAGCGATATAAGCTTCGCTCCCGGCAAGCAGGATGGAATCATCAAGCAATGTATTCATTTCTTCGATGGAATGTATGAAAGTAAGCAGGTATTTTACCGCCTTAACATCTTTCTCCATTTCATCCAGGTTGATGTATGCAGGCACAAGATGCGGATACAAGCGACCGTAATCCAATGCTTTTTCCACAAAGGCAATGGTTTTATCACCCATTTTGGCATAAGCATGCCGTTCTTCGGAGGTAAGGGTTACCAATCCGGCAGGTAACATACTTTTCAGTTTGGCTACTTCCGAAATAAACCCATCCACCTGTTGCTGGGTAATGTCTAACGAAATTCTGTTTTCGCCTTCCATAAGTTTGCATTTAGGTTAGCCTACTGTTTGCAAGCATTTCGGATGTGCTTACCTAAAAACCAGTAGTTTTATGGCTCACTGTTTTTATGCACATCAAATATATGAAATATTACCCGAATTTATTCATTTTGTTGAAAACTTTTTTTACAAAAAGGAAAAATTTATTTCATTCCGGGCGTGCGGCTTCAATTAACAGATAACCCATTTACTTCCGGGTTATTAATCCGGATAAGCCATCCACGGATGTTGTAAAGATAATCGGTTTTTTGCAGAATTATAAATTCCGCTCAGCCGAGGGAATCCCGATTTAACCGGGACCGCTCAGCCGAGGGCTTAGCAGGAAAATACTTATTCCTTAACGATCTTCCACACACTCCGTTTATCTCCTGCTTTAAGCTTCAGGTAGTAGATACCAGAAGGTTGGGCTGTGAGGTTGATAGCCCCGCTCCCGGTACCTGACAGTGGAGAAGCCGATAACAACATACCGGAAGAATTATACAGGGCGCTTTCCACTCTTGTACCTTCCGGCAGGTTGCTGATGGCTACATTTACCTCACCCATGGTAGGGTTAGGCGACACCGTAATGGTAAGCTCTCCTAAGGTTTCCGTTAGCAGCTCCCTCCCTTCGGGAGGGTTGGGGTGGGAGGTTGTTTGTTTTAGTGTTACCACGTTGCGGGTGGTACGGTTGCCACTGGCATCGTAGGCATAGCTGATGGCTTGGGAAAATGCTTGCTGCAAACCAAAAAGAATTATTAAGAGTAATAGAAGGTTGATCTTTTTCATTTTTTATGGGTAGGTTATTGTCCAGTTCATTATTTGCAAGTCTTGTAAGCTTAAATCATAACGCTTTAATACAAGGTAATTCGCTTTTACAGTGTCCCAGGGGGCGGTTTCTAATACATGGGCATCAAAAATAAAAACAGATATGGTATCAACTTTATCATTAAAAAGACCCTTTGAAGGAGCCCCATAATAGTTTTTTTGAATACTATATGCTTCAATTTTATGTATCTGTGGATTATATATAGGATTTGCTACATGATTAAAACTTGTGTCGGGATAATCTATTGTCCATGCAGTATAGATTGGTATATTGGACATATTATTTACACGTAGTTTTAAGTCTTCATTATTGACCTTGTTGCAGGTTGTATTAATTGTTAGCAAACCTAAGATAATTAAATAAATTGGTTTAATAGTTAAATAATTTGATTTCATATAATTATTTTTATTGATTTATTATAGATATGATGCCTCCTCCTAAAAAATCCCCGCTGAGCGGAATTTGCAATTCCGTTCGGAACGTTAGAAAATTTGCAATTTTCTGTTTTCATAATTTATTTTATTGTCGGCAGTAAAGTTGCTAATGGTGGTTATCTGCGGCGACGGGTCCCTGTTTGCTGGTCCGCTTACCGTTTGCACCGCTTGGGGCTTCCCCTGCTGATATGCAAATTCACCTGCTAAAATAGTGTTTTTTATAAAACCAATAGCTGAAATACAATTCCAACGGTATTCCGAGCGGTCCCGATGACTATCGGGACAAATGCAGCTCAGCCCAGGAATTTGCTGTATAGCCTCATTTAATAACCTAAAACAAATTTTAGTTATTCACCTCGTAAACTTATTGCAGAGGGTGTACTGTATATTTGGAGCCAAAATAAAAAACTAATGCAAAGGAACCCAAGATATACAATATCAGCAATATGTTTCCTATAAGCTTCTGTCTTTTACTCTCATCTTTATACTTTTCATAAATCCTGTCTCGATTTCTATATAAAAATAGATAATTTAAACCAAAAGCCAATAATCCCAAAGGGATAGTATAACTGTAAATTTCGCTTTTAGAACTAAATTTCATATTTGCTAATGAATTATGGTTTAAAATAATTTGGATAACAAAAATATTCGCTAAATGACACATACTAATAAAAAGCATAGCATTAGTAGCAGGCATATCGTTTGTGGGTATTCTTTTAAAAGTTTGCCACAATTTATAATATAAATATTTCATTATTAACATGTTTAAAACTAGTGATTAAAACCCCTTATCGGATAAGGTGCCCGGTCCGGGTGTCCGGTAATCATATTCATATAGGCTTTACTTGCCTGATAATTTGCTTGTATAACAAATCCAGGACATCTGCCCACTCCAATAGCTATAACGGTAACTGTTGTATTAAGCCCTGTTTCACCCCAAGATTGTTTTTTAACCCAGACCTGCTTTTAAACAGGCTCAGTTTTTTTGCTCTTTATAGTGGGTATCTCGAACCAAAATAATATACAAGTGCTGCCGATGCAATTATGTATAGTACCAAAGAGGTGTTGCCAATTATACTTTTGCTCTTGCTCTCATCCTTGTATTTCTCATAAAGCTTCTCTCGGTTCTTGTATAGATAAAAATAATTTATTAAATAAAGAACTAAGCCAAGTGAGCATGCAAATAGAATTATTTCATTCTTTGAATTCGGTTCAATATTAAAACTAAAGAAATGATTTACTAAGACTTGGATAGTTGCAATATTTATAAAATGGAGTATGCTAAAAACAATCATAGCATTTGTGGCAGGCATATCGTTTGTGGGTATTTTTTTAAAAGTTTGCCACAATTTATAATATAGATACCTCATTTTCAGTGTTTTTTATTTAGTGATTAAAGCCCCTTACAGGATATGGTGTCCAATCCGGGATTCTGTAATAAAAGTATCGCATAACCTGTTATTCACAATAATCTATCATCAATTACTTTAAAGGCTTTCCTAAGATAAAAAACAGTACCACGCTGAGTACAATGTACAAAAGCAAATAAATTGTCCCTTTACGCCTTTCTTCTTTGGTCTCATTTTCATATCGTTTACATATTTCATTCTGTTTGCCAAAAAGGGTTTTAAATCCTATAAAAAGCAAAATAAAATACAATACTAAACCAAAGGAATAGACAAAATTTTTGCTGATTTCAAAATTAAAAAAATATCTAATTACTGACATGGCCGTTAAAATATTAAACCCCAGTAAAACAAGTAATAATAGTAATGCATTAAATGCCGGTGTATCATTAGATTTCACTCTCTTTAACTGCTGGTAAATTCTGTAATAAAAGTATCGCATGGCTCAATTAATTTTTAATGTAAAGCATTTGTTTGCCAAATAGTTACTTGTTATGCACCAATATATTGCTATTAGTCACAAAATAATTGTGATTGCCTTCTACTTCAATGTTATAAACCGTTTCAGGATGCTTTTCGAGAACAGAACTTGTAACATGTTCTATTGAACCATCTTTTGTTTTTAAGACCATGCCAGGTTGCAAATCCTTTACTTTTACCCAGCCTTTGCCCTCTACATAGAAAGGGTGTTCTGCTGTTACAAATATCCTTTGGTTATCCGTTGTAAGCTCATAAATCTCCTGCGTTTTTCTCTCAAACGACTTTACAACCTTGCTCAGTTCAACTGTATTCTTTTCCATGTTATATGAGTAAACGCTATCCCCGCTGAGCGGAATTTGCAATTCCGTTCGGAACGTTAGAAAATTTGCAATTTTCTGTTTTCATAATTTATTTTATTGTCGGCAGTAAAGCTGCTAATGGTGGTTATCTGCGGCAACGGGTCCATATTTGCCGGTCCACTTACCGTTTGCACCGCATGGGGCTTCCCCTGCTGATATGCAAATTCACCTGCTAAAATAGTGTTTTTTATAAAACCAATAGCTGAAATACAATTCCAACGGTATTCCGAGTGGTCCCGATGACTATCGGGACAAATGCAGCTCAGCCGGGATAGTAATAATTTAATACAGCAAATAAAAAATAATTCTACTGCTGCCATTTTAAAACAATTTGCTCTGTTTTTAAATATATCCGCTTTTTAATATATGTTGTAATTTATACTATAACAGCATAGTATGGCTTAAAAAACAACTGAAATAAGTTATTTTTATAACCGTTTCCTGTATGCTCCGGCTGTATTTCGTTACATAAAATACATTTGCACTTCCCTTTTTACCCCTGTTTTTTGTAATAAAGTATTAATAGGATTTATTAAAAAACTGAATTAAAAAACTATTTTAAGAAAAAAACCAAGAAATGTACATAAAAAAATTTTAAACAAATACTACTCTATTTCCCCATTAACTGTACCACATTCATAGTATCGGAAAAGTTTGCTGCAAATAGTTTTCTCTAACCATCCATATATTAATGTTTCCAAAATGGATTTCAACTGTCGGTTTCCGCCATTCAGCATTTTATTTTATACCCTATGTTTCACTTCTCCTACTTTTGCACAGTAAAATTGTTCACAACCGAACGGTTCGTGCAAGGAAACAGAACAACGTTTCCTGAAAAAAGTTAAACTTATTCCTATGATGTAGATGTTTGCAATTTTGGCACATATTTTGACAAACCCATAAACCATTTTACGCTTCCAAATAACCATAAACCATAATAAACAATGAAAATGATTAAACAAATTATCCTGGTTTTCTGTCTTACAATAGCGGGAACACAAATTGCAAAAGCAGACGGAGACGCGGGTACCGTAAAACGCTATACAATAAGCGGCAATATAAAAGACAAATCCACCGGTGAAGAACTCCTGGGTGCCACTGTGTTTGTGAAAGGATTACAATCAGGTGCAGTTACCAATTTGTACGGATTTTATTCTCTTAGCCTGCAACCCGGAATTTACACCCTGATGTATTCTTATGTCGGGTACAACACGATTGAAAAAGAAGTCAAACTTTCGGCAGATGTTACCTTTAACATTGAACTTGAAACCAAACAGGAAGTATTGCAGGAAGCCGTAATCACCGGGGTAAAAAAGAACGAAAATATTACCAAAACCGAAATGAGCGTCATGAAGATGGATGTGAAAACCATCAGTAAAATTCCTGCACTGATGGGTGAGGTTGACATTATCAAAGCCATACAATTGCTCCCCGGCGTACAATCCACCAGCGAAGGCTCTTCGGGTTTCAGTGTGCGAGGCGGCAGCCCCGACCAGAACCTTATCATTCTGGACGAAGCCACAGTGTACAATGCTTCACACCTGATGGGTTTCTTTTCGGTATTTAACAACGATGCTATCAAAGATGTGCAGATATACAAAGGTGACATTCCGGCTTCGAGCGGAGGAAGACTTTCGTCGCTGCTTGATATTCGTATGAAAGAAGGTAACTCAAAGAATTATTCAGCTACCGGAGGCATCGGGACTATTTCGAGCCGCTTAACGCTGGAAGGTCCGGTAATAACCGACCGTTCGTCATTTATCGTTTCGGGAAGAAGAACCTATGCCGACATGTTTCTGCCACTTTCATCCGACAAAGGATTACGCGACAATAAACTGTATTTCTATGATTTTAATGCCAAAATAAACCACCGCATCAACGATAACAACCGTTTATTTGCTTCAGGGTATTTCGGAAGAGATGTTTTTAAAAACAATGGTTTTGAAATGTCGAATGGAAATAAAACCGCTACCCTGCGCTGGAACCATCTTTTCTCTAAAAAATTATTCTCAAACTTTACCATGCTGTACAGCAAATACGACTATAAACTGGGAACTGCTTCGGGTACAGCCGACGCATTCGAATGGATTTCAAATCTTGAAGATCTGAGTGCAAAAGGCGACTTCAGCTATTACATCAACCCCAAAAACACCTTGAAATTCGGTGCTTCGGCTACTTATCACACCTTCGATCTCGGAAAAGCCGTTGGAAAGGGCGAAGAAAGCTCGATTACCGATTACCTAATCCCGAAAAGTTATGCTTCGGAATATGCGGTGTATGTCGGCGACGAGCAAACCCTGTTCGGCTGCCTGACCATGAAATACGGTTTACGATATTCCGTTTTTGAAGATGTGGGACATGCAACCTATTACGTTTACGACAAAACCAATTTCAAAGAATACACCGTTACAGACACCATTCACCAATCAGGAAACGGAGCCTACAAAACCTATGGAGGATTGGAACCCCGTTTAGGACTTACACTTACTCTGAATGAAGTGTCTTCGGTAAAAGCCAGCTATTCGCGTACACGCCAATACATTCATCTGGCTCAAAATTCCACTTCCGGTACCCCTCTCGACCTTTGGTATCCGTCTTCACCCAATGTAAAACCCCAGCTTGCCGACCAGTATGCCATAGGATACTTCAGAAACTTTAAAGACAATATGTTTGAAACCTCTGCGGAAGTATATTATAAAAACATGGAACATTCCATTGACTTTCGCGACCATGCCGACCTGCTACTTAACCGCGCAATGGAAGGCGAACTCAGAGTTGGTAACAGTTGGTCATATGGTGTGGAATTCTTAGTTAAAAAAAACGAAGGCAAACTCAATGGTTGGGTTAGCTATACTCTTTCAAAATCGGAAAGAAAAATTAAAGAAATCAATGAGGGCAAAATTTATCCTTCGTCGTACGACAAGCCCCATAACATTAATATAGTTTTAAATTACGAACTTAGCAAAAGGGTTTACGTTTCAGCTAACTGGATATATGCAACAGGAGCTCCGTTTACTCCCCCGATAGCAAGGGCAAACATTGGCGGAAAAATAGTTCCTATTTACGCCGAACGCAATAGTAAACGTATGCCCGATTATCATCGCCTCGACCTTTCGCTTACACTGAAAGGAAAAGAAAAACCCAACAAAAAATGGCATAGCGACCTGAATTTCTCTCTATATAATGCTTACGGAAGAAAAAATGCCTGGGCAATAAATTTCGTACAGAATGAAGATAACCCTAACGAAACGTATGCCGAAAAAATTTACCTCTTCTCAGTAATACCTTCCGTAACTTATAACTTCCATTTTTAACAGCAAAAACCGACAACAAACATGAAAAAATTAACATTTATCATAGCAGGACTTGCACTGATGACAGCCTGCACCGAAAAAGTTCATATTGATCTAGGAAAAGACACCGAACGCTTAGTCGTTGAAGGTATAATCACTAACGACACCATGGCACATACCATAAAACTTACCACAACTACCGAATACTATTACGACCAGCCCGCACCAACAGTAAGCGGAGCCATAGTAATCCTCAGCGATGGCATTACTACCGATACCCTGAAAGAAAATACAACCGGAAGCGGCATTTACCAAACCCGCACCGACTATTACGGAGTAGCCGGAAGAACTTATACTCTTAACATAGTTCTGCAGCAACCTATTGATGGACACAAAGAATACACATCAACCTGCGAAATGAAACAGGTTCCCGCTGCTGATTCCATCCAGATGGAATACAAAAAGAATTATTACGGCGACTTGGATTTCTGGGTGTTAAAAACTTATTTCCAGGAACCTCCTGAAGAAAATTTTTATATGTTTCAGTTCAAGAAAAACGGGGTCATGCAAACTGATACTATCAGTGAATATGCAATTTCCGACGACAGATTTTTCAACAGCACTTACCTCGACGGGGTTGGCATTTTCTGGCTGGGGCAGGATAAAGATTTTGATTATTACTATCCCGTTCAGCCCGGTGATACCATTACCCTAATAACGGCAGGAATTACAGATGAATATTATCATTTTATAATGGATGTAATGCTCGAAACCGGAATGCAGACGCCTATGTTCAGTGGTCCCCCAGCTAATGTTAAGGGAAATATCAATAACGGAGCCATAGGATTTTTCGCCGCATATACCCGTAACGAAGTTACCACCATAGCCCGGTAATCCTTTCCGGAAAGTAAAAAATCGTGCAGTTATTATGTTGCACGGTTTTTTTATGCCATCTACTACCAAATTCTGTCGAGTCTTTTTAGGACGATACACTTTAAGGTAGTTATTGAATGGGTAGGGTCAAGGGAAAAGAAGTTATCTGAGGAAGAAATTCTGTTGTTTGATATAAAAGTTCAGCTATTTTAATTTGATATTAAAATGATTATCTGAGTGGTTTTTTGGACCCCACCCCATCCCTCCCCTCGTGAGGGGAGGGCGCTATAAATCTAAATTGCAGGTAGTTATTTGATGGGTAGGGTCAGAGGAAATGAAGTTATCTGAGGGAGAAATTCTGTTGTTTGATATAAAAGTTCAGCTATTTTAATTTGATATATAAATAGTTATCTGAGTAGTTTTTTTGGACCCCACCCCATCCCTCCCCTCGTGAGGGGATGGCACTATAAACCTAAATTGCAGGTAGTTATTTGATGGGTAGGGTCAGAGGAAAAGAAGTTATCTGAGGGAGAAATTCTGTTGTTTGATATAAAAGTTCAGCTATTTTAATTTGATATATAAACAGTTATCTGAGTAGTTTTTTTGGACCCCACCCCATCCCTCCCCTCGTGAGGGGAGGGCGCTATAAATCTAAATTGCAGGTAGTTATTGGATGGGTAGGGTCAAGGGAAAAGAAGTTATCTGAGGAAGCGATTCAGACATCTGAGAAAGAAGTTCAGTTGTCTGAGTAGTTTTCTCGGAACATAGCGGTCCCGATAGTCATCGGGATGTATTTCCACAATTATATTTAAATAAAAATATACCAACAGCTCATCAAATAAAAGATTAATATGCTGCTCAGAACATAAAAGAATTTCTAATTCCGCAAAACAAATATAATCTGATATATAGTAGTTAAAACAAAAAGGGGCAAATGGCAAGGATAAAACAGGTGAATTGAATTTTGTCCGGCAGCAAAAAGGAATAAAACAAAATATGTTACTACCTTTGCGCACCAAAGCGGATGTGTCGTAATTGGTAGCCGAGCCAGACTTAGGATCTGGTGCCGAGAGGCGTGGGGGTTCGAGTCCCCCTATCCGCACAAAGTAAATAAAAAGCTGCATAGGCTGGAAACGTGGCATGGAAATTACCTACCTTTTTGAGGGACGAAGTCCACGAAATCATCCGCAAGCCAGTAGAAGACTACCGCAGAAAGTTTGAAAATTTGGAATCTATTTTGTCGGAGGTATAATTTTCACAACTGCGAAGCGTTAAATTTTATATTTTCGTTCCCAAAATTCCTTGCATGAATAAAATCATCCTGCTGGTACTGTTTTTATGGAATACCCTTTGCGTTTTTTCGCAAACCCCACAACTTCCCGATAGGATAAACGCCTGTAATAATGAAGCGGTTATGCTTGATGCAGGGGAAGATTTTGCATCCTACCTCTGGAATACCGGCGATACCACACAAACCATCACCGTAAAAGAACAGGGTAAATATACGGTTACAGTAACCGATACCTTAGGCATTGTAAGTAAAGATTCGTGCATAGTACATTATCTTATATTTGAAATTATACCCAAAAATCCTGTTATTTACTGCCCCGGCAATATCACCCTGAGAGTAATACCCGACACTCTGGACTGTATATGGATGCCACTGGGCATTACCAACGATACCGTTAACGTTAGTCCAAACCGTACCACACAATACCGGGTTACGGTTTCAGACGGTAACAACTTTACTTGTACCGACACAGTTACAGTAAAAGTAATTCCCCCTTTTTCTGTTATCCTCGAACAAATTAGTAAAGGCTGTTTTACCCCCCCCGACAGTACCTGCGACGGAGGCTTTAAAGCAGTTATAAAAGGCGGTATGCCGCCTTACACAATACTATGGGATGGTGCAGAAGTAGCCTGGGATACTATTGCCGTTAATTTGTGTGCAGGCAATCATAATTTCTCTGTTACCGATGCCTCCCTCTGCGGCTTCGACACCACTTTTTACGTTGATTCGTACAAAGCTTTGAATGCTACTATTAAGGCTGACCCGGAAAAGGTTTATTTACAAAATCCGACTATACAATTTTCCTTTGAAATTGAAGAAAATGCATCAGAATTATACGACTGGGAATGGTATTTTGGTGATGGCAGTCCGGTATCAAAAGAAAGTTCTCCTATACATGTTTATTCAGGAATCAAAAAATATTACGACCCAAATAATCAATCTTATACCGATACCTTGCACTTAGTAAGGCAGATTGAAGGTTGCCAATGTGACACAAATATCATTTATACAATTCCCATTGAAGAAATCAAATTCGAGCTTCCAAATGTCATGACTCCCAATAGTGATGGCGCCAACGATGTTTTCAGGATAGATAGTATGATTTATTATTATAAACAAGTAGAACTCGTCATTTTCAACCGTTGGGGCAAAAAAGTGTATGAATCATCAAAATACAACAACGATTTCAACGGTGGTGGTTTAGATAACGGTGTTTATTTTCTTATTTTACGCTGCCATGGTTATTTCCGCGATGATGTTTTTAAAGGTTCGCTTACCATCATCAGAAACTAATAACCTGATTTTGAAATATATTTTACCTCGAACTCAGGTTAACAATTAAAGTGCATTTTCTGCACTTCCAGGTTTTCCACAGTTAGCAACTCTTTTTCTAAGCGCTGTCGTTCATCGGGATCCCCGATAAGTTCGAGAATGATAAGTCCGCAGGAGCTACAGTATTCTTCCGAAATATCGTGCATACCCAGCCGGGTTTTAATGGAGCATCCGTATCGTGTAAGGATGTCTTGTACTTTTGTGGCATCCTTTACCCTGTCGGAAATATGAATGCCGATTATTGTTATTTCTTTCATTGCATTAATGATTAAAAACCATTTTTTGTACTTCAATACCCCGGACTTCGGATAATGCCTTTTCAAAGCGTACACATTCTTCCGCATTGCCGCCCAAATGCAAAATTATTATTCCTGTCCGGCTACAGGTGTTTTCACTCAATTCGTGAAAACCCAGCCGCGATTGGATAACATGGGCATATTGGGTCAGTAACACCTGCGTTTGTCCGGCTTCTTTAATGCGGTCGGTAATTAAAAGGCCTATTATTCTTGTTTCCTTCATAAAAATTATTTTTTACCTGGTATCCTTTATTAAAAAAATTTAGAAATACAAATCTCGTTCCCCTTGTTTAATTTTTTCAATCCGGTTACGAATTTCCTGCACATCCTGATGATGTTTTTCAAGGTCAGCCAGGTTATCTTCAATAAGTTTCCAGCCTTTGCTGCGTAAGTTTTCTGAAGCATAATCCACCAGGTATTCCGTCAGGGTAAGGATAGCATTTGGTGAGCAATATTTTTTGATAAATCCAGGAACTGAAAATTCCATAAAATGTTCGCCGGTACGTCCCAAGCGGTAACAAGCCGTACAAAATGAAGGGATATAACCCTGATCGAGGAGTTCATCAATAATTTCATTAAGCGGACGGTCGTCGTTAATCTGAAATTGTTCACGGTGAAGGTTCTGATTTTTATGTTCATCTTCGGCGTAAGCTCCAATTTCAAGTTTTGTGCCACCGTCTATCTGCGAAACTCCAAATTGCATAATTTCCTTGCGAAGTTTTGCCGGTTCACGTGCGGTTAAAATCATACCGGTGTAAGGAACTGCCAGACGAAGTATTGCTACCAATTTGGCAAAATCTTTATCCGAAACATGGTATTCGTCCTTAAGTTGCAGATTTGACGCATCTTTTATACGGGGAAATGAAATAGTGTGCGGACCCACATTATAACAAGTTTCAAAATGATTGGTATGACGCACCAACCCCATTACTTCGAAACGCCAGTCGTAAAGGTTGAATAATGCTCCTATGCCAACATCATCAATTCCGGCTTCCTGGGCGCGGTCGAGAGAGGTTAACCTCCATTCAAAATCTTTTTTAATGCCTCCAAGATGGTAGCGTTTATAAATTTCGGGATGATATGTTTCCTGAAAAATCTGGTAAGTTCCGATTTTGGCAGATTTTACCTTCCGGAAACCTTCAATATCCAATGGTGCAGCATTGATGTTTACGCGGCGAATTTCCCCGTTTCCCTTTTTAACTCCATAAACCACATCCACTGTGTGGGCAATGTATTCAGGCGAATATTCGGGATGTTCCCCGTAAACCAAAATAAGCCGTTTTTGCCCGGTATCCTCTAAATTTTCAACAGTTTTTATCAACTCCTGGTCGGTTAGCGTCCGTCGTATCTGGTCTTTGTTCGAAGTTCGGAATCCACAATACTGGCAATTATTAATGCATTTATTTCCGATGTAAAGCGGAGCAAACAGCACTATACGGTTGCCATAAATACGTTTTTTAAGCTCACGGGCTCCTTCTTTTATTTGCTCAACCAGTTCGGGCTCTGTTGCATTTATAAGGACAGCAGTTTCTTCGAGAGTTAACCGTTTTTTATCAAGCGATTTGGCAATAACATCGGCTACTCTGAACTTATCTGATTTAGTATTATTTATATAATCCCAAATTTCGTCCGGGTCAATAAAGTTTTTCATTCGTTGGTCGGGAATCCGGCATTTTTCAGGCGTAAAAATCATCGTACTTTCTCCTGTTTCGTTTCAATTAATGACACAAAATTAACATTAATACCCGCGTATTGTTGCTAATTATAGGAAATAATTTTTAAAAAGATTACTTTTGCAACGTTTAAAAAGCGGAAGTAGTTCAGCGGTAGAATATCGGCTTCCCAAGCCGAGGGTCGCGGGTTCGAATCCCGTTTTCCGCTCATTTTTGTTTGTAATATTGTTGGATATGAAGAACCTATTTATCAAGATTCAACTCATAATAGTTGCTTTTCTGGGCTTTGCTTTCCTCAACTCATGCAATCCCTCGCAACAAAAGAAAGAAAAACTTACACAAATAGGTATAAAGGATACCGTGTGGGGGCAAACTACAGATGGGAAGCAGGTACATTTATTTACGCTGCAAAATGCAAAAGGTATGGTTGTAAAAATTACCGATTTCGGTGGGATTGTAACCTCCATACTTGCTCCGGACAAAGATGGAAAATTTGACGATGTAGTATTGGGCTTCGACAGCCTTGCTCCCTATTTTATTAATAATCCGCATTTTGGTGGAATAATAGGCAGATACGCCAACCGCATCGGCAATGCAACTTTTATTCTTGATGGGAAAAAATACCGGCTTGTAGCCAACGATGGGAAAAACACTCTTCACGGCGGGGTAGTGGGATTTGATAAAAAACTTTGGTCTGCCGAAAAATTTAGTGATTCAACTAAAGTAGGCATTCATTTATCGTTGCTTAGCCCTGACGGTGACCAAGGTTTCCCTGGTAACCTGAAGGTAACTGTTACTTACACACTCACAAATGCAAACGAATTAAAAATTGACTACGAAGCCACAACCGACAAAGCTACCCCTATCAACCTTACTCACCACAGTTATTTTAACCTTGCCGGAGCAGGAAACGGTAATATCCTCGCTCAGTCTGTAATGATTAATGCCGAAGAATATGTTCCTGTTAATTCAAGCCTTATCCCTACGGGAGAAATGAAAACCATCCGTGGTACCGATATGAATTTTTTAAATGCCCATCCTATTGGCGAACGCATTAACAATATACCGGGTGTACCAGGCGGATACGACCATACATATGTAATCAGGCATAAAAAAGGCGACCTGAATTTGGCTGCCACTGCTTATGATTTTGTTAATAAACGGTTTTTAGAAATTCTCACTACCGAACCTGGAGTACAATTTTATACAGGAAACTTTCTCGATGGAACATTAACGGGAAAAGGAAGTAAAGTGTATAATAAATATTATGGTTTTTGTTTCGAAACACAGCACTTTCCTGATTCGCCTAACCAACCTGATTTTCCGAGTACCATTTTGAAACCGGGCGAAATCTTCACCTCACATACGGTTTACCAGTTTTCGGTAAGATAAAAAATATCCTTATAGGACACTTTTTTAGTCTAAAGAAATTCAAATAATATTCTTCCAGAAGTTATAAAAGCAGTAGCGGGAAACATCTCTTTCCGAGGTGTTTCCCGCTTACCGTTTACTAACCGTAGTTACTAAATGGTTTCAAGCTACTGTTATTCCGACTGACTGCAACGTTTTCTCTCTTTCGGGAGGTAATTGTTTGTCCCAGGGTGCCTGTGGAATAGCCACTTCCGTGAAAGCAGATATTTTCCCCTTTTTCCCCTATCCTTCTACTTATTTCAGGTCAGAATTGTTTTTCAACTTTCCTTTCCTTCTTCGGGTGCATTATTGCAAGAACTTTTACAAGCTGTTGTTTTCTACCCCCTACTTCAGTTTCGGATTCGCCTTTTATCTCTTGCTTGATGATATAAAATTACAAAATATAATTAGTATAAATCAAGTTTTTAACCTTATAAATATCCACAATTTGCCAACAGGGTTTATCAACAGTTGTTTATATCTTTCTTGAAAAATATTTTTTTAATTTAATGTATTACAATTTGTTATATAATTACAAATCGTCTTGACAAAATGATATCCCCATAGATATTTGTTATCAATCGGGTAAGTATTGCAACAGTAGCTTTCCTTTTTTGATCCGAAGAAGTTTACACCTGATCTTTTTCCCCTGAAAACTCTGGAAAGTTGCAGGATTTTCGACGGAAAATTCCCCTTCAAAACCCAATGTATCTTTTACAATGGCATAGTTTTCCGGTTTCCCTGTTTTTTTGTGTATGCGCTGTGCTGTTTCAATAAAAAGGAAATAATATATTTTGCCTTCGCGATAAAAAGGGTGTTGTGGCTCGAGGAAAATTTTTCCGGTACAATTTATTTTATCTACCCGGCAACGCAGAGTTTGTCCCATTGTAAAATCATATTTTTTATAATAGCAGGAGGGTACGAGATGCCGCATATCCGTGGGGTCCTCCAATACAAAATATTCTGAATTATCAGCAAGCAAAATGGTATCTTTCAAGAGAAAGAAGTACCATTTTCCTACCTTTAGTTTTTTCCTCCGGAAAATTAACGACATCCAACGCATCTGTGCATAATAAAGAAGCGCTCAAAAGTAAAAAAAACATTTAAAACGCAACAACCCGCTTACCTGAATTAAGTAAGTGCACGGGTAACCATTTCTGCAGCTTCCTGTAAAAGTGTAGCAGAAAAAACTTTTAGATCTGACTGTTCAATAAGCTGCCGGGCTTCCACAGCATTGGTACCTTGCAATCTTACAATGATTGGAATTTTAATATCGCCAATATTTTTATAGGCATCAATAATTCCTTGTGCAACACGGTCACAACGTACAATGCCCCCAAAAATATTTACTAAGATTACTTTTACATTCGGGTCTTTTAAAATAATACGGAAAGCCTGTTCAACCCGGGCGGCATTTGCAGTACCTCCTACATCCAGAAAATTGGCGGGTTCGCCTCCATAAAGTTTAATGATATCCATGGTTGCCATCGCCAAACCGGCACCATTTACCATACAACCCACATTTCCGTTCAGTTTTACATAATTGAGATGATTCTGGGTAGCTTCCACTTCTATAATATCTTCTTCACGAATATCGCGCATACTGGCATACTCAGGATGACGAAATAAAGCATTGTTGTCGAGGCGTATTTTGGCATCGGCAGCTATAATGTTATTGTCAGATGTTTTTACCATTGGGTTGATTTCAAGTAAAGTAGCATCAGAATTGCGATAAGCATTGTATAAAGCCCTGATAAACCGCAACATTTTCGTATACGCTTTTCCTGTAAGCTGAAGATTGCAGGCAATCTTACGGCACTGGTACTCCTGTAAACCTACGCAGCGTTCTATTTCTTCAATAAAAATTCTATCTGGTCTTTTTTCAGCCACTTCTTCAATATCCATCCCTCCTTCGGGCGAATACATAATCATGGTTTTATTAGTATTGCGGTTGAGCAGGATGCTTAGGTAAAACTCTTGTGTTTCAAATTCACCGGGGTAATAAATATTCTGTTCTACGAGCACCTGGTTTACCAACTTGCCTTCGGTACTGGTTTGTGGTGTAACCAGATGCATTCCGATGATTTGATTGGCTTTTTCACGTACGTCCTCAAGTGATTTGGCAATTTTTACGCCACCTCCCTTGCCACGTCCTCCGGCATGTATCTGAGCTTTTATCGCCCAACGGTCAGAATCGGTAAGCAACTGGATAACTTCGGCTGCTTTCACTGCTTTTTCAGGGGTTTCTGCAACCATTCCTTCGGGTACGGTAACCCCAAAACTTTTTAAAATTTGCTTTGCCTGGTACTCATGGAGGTTCATGGCATTATTTTTTTGAGTGAGATGATTAATTTGTACCAAAAATAAATAAAAATCATATTGGATATAAACAAAAATATAATTGTCAATACGAAGAATTTGTTCATTTTGTATCTTTGTAAAAAAGGAAATTCATGCGGATAGAATTAATAAAGACAGATATTACCCTGTTGCAGGCTGATGTCATAATAAATGCGGCTATTTGAGTTTGCTGGAAGATTGAGGTGTGGATGGTACTATCCACCGCAGCATTGGTTGAGGAATGCAAAATGCTGCACGGTTGCCCCGTAGGGGAAAGATTATCGTTTACCGGCTCGTTATCGGCAAGCATAAACCGTTCCGAAGATAACTACTACTTAAAAATAGACTTTAAAAAGTTTCAAGTTTTATTGCTTTTTATATCTTTGCAAGCACTAAAACAATTGGATGTTTACCTTTAATTCGGATATTGTTCTGTAAACAATCTGTACTTTTTGTGTAGATTGTATCTTTGTTTGTTCTCGGATAATCCTTTTCGAGAACAGTTTTCTATTAAATTAATTTAAGTTTTAATCTGCGTACAATGATGAAAGCATTGTGATGCTTTTCATGTATGCAACAAAATAAAAGAAAATGAACAACAAAAAACAAACAATTCACGACTTTGACTTGAATATTATTTATGATTTTTTTTCAAAAACAGAACGTCAAGGTCCCGGAAGTCCCGGAGAAACGCTTAAAGCATTGGGTTTTATAGGCGGTCTTACCGAAAAGTCCAAAATTGCCGATATTGGTTGTGGAACAGGTGGTCAAACAATAGTATTAGGAGAAAACACACCGTGTGAAATTATCGGTGTTGATGCTTGGCCCGATTTTATAAATCAATTCAACCAAAATGCCCAAATCAAAAATCTTCAAGATAGAGTGAAAGGCATTGTCGGCAATATGGAAAATCTTCCGTTTCAAGAGGGTGAATTTGACTTGATTTGGTCGGAAGGAGCGATTTATAACATTGGATTTGAGCGTGGACTGAACGAGTGGCGAAAATTTCTGAAACAGGGCGGATATATCGCAGTTACGGAAAACACTTGGTTTACCGAAGAGCGACCTGTCGAAATTCAGGATTTTTGGCAAAAAGCCTATCCTGAAATAGATACTATCCCGAATAAGGTTGCTCAAATGCAAAAAGCAGGTTATCTTCCAGTTGCCACATATATCTTGCCCGAAACTATTTGGACAGACTATTATACTTGGCAAACCTTGAGACGAAAATCCTTTCTGAAAAAATATAACGGCAACAAAGCCATAGAAGAATTTGTCGCTTCCATGCGATATGAGGCAGAGTTATATTACAAATATAAAGCATATTATGGCTATATGTTTTATATCGGGAAGAAGATTTAAAGTATGATGAAATCAGCCGTAAATATGCGGTTTGATTAAAATGTGAAATTGAAAATTCCTTTCGTGTGTGAGCTTTTACGCACGAAAGGTTTTTTAGCTAATTTTGAGAAATGACAATTGGAAAAATGCCAGCCAAGCGGTATATTATTCATACAGCAGGTCGGGTATGAAGGGGAGAAAACCATAACGAAAAAATGCTGTTAGCTTCGTACCATAAGACCATTACAAAAACCTTTTCAGGCTTCGACGATATTTAGTCCGACAACTGATTAATAGTAGGTTGTCATTTTGAGTGTAGTCAAAAAATAAATAAAACACAATTTTTATAACAGTCTCATTACCAACAATCTCTCCTGTCCGGCAACATTTGTATTTTTTATAAATAAAAATTTTTATCGAAAATTTTATTATATTTGTCTGCAAATAGAACGATTAGCGGGATATAGAGTCTCTTCCAGAATTCTATGCAGAAGCAGGTATGTCTGAGTAGCCAGAAAAAAAATTCATAGCTAACGTAAGTACGTCATGATTGTTACAAAGGAAATCCATGTAAGCGGGATGCAATGTACCGGTTGCGTAACAATTATTGAGGAGGCGTTATATCAAATTGACGGCATCCTTTTCGCTAAAGCAGATTATGATAAAGCTACCGTAGAGGTTAGCTTTGATGCTGACAAAACCGGTTGGGACGCTATTCAGCAAGCCTGTGCCGCCAAGGGATACACTTTGGAAATATTCCCGGTATCCAACTTTCAAAAAAAGATAAAAATAATCCTTTCGTTATTGGCTCTGGCGGGCTTGTTTGCCGTGATTATGCTTGCCCGTAAATTCGGGACGCGGTTAAGTTTGCCTGAAATTAATTCGCAAACCGGCAACGGAATGATATTCCTGGTGGGTTTGCTTACCGGATTGCATTGTGTGGGCATGTGTGGAAGCTTTATTATAGGCTATACTGCGAGGGATGCCGGACAGAGCCGGTCAGTCATTGGTTCGCATATATGGTACGGTGCCGGAAAAACTTTATCGTATGCCATGTTGGGTGCAATATTTGGCTTTGCAGGCTCGTTTTTCCATATTACCCCTTTGATTAGCGGAATAAGTATCGGCCTTGCCGGCGCTTTTTTGATACTGTACGGGCTGAATATGCTCCATGTTTTTTCAATAGTAAAAGCCATTCGTATCAGACAGCCTTTAGCAATGGCAAGTTACGCTACAAAAACAAGGCGGAAATCCAAAAGCCCATTCTTTATCGGCTTTTTCTCCGGTTTTATTCTGGGTTGCGGACCGTTACAGGTGATGTATGTGATGGCAGCCGGCAACGGAGATGCACTGGAAGGCGCAAAATTTTTAACTTTATTTGGTTTGGGTACATTACCCGCTTTGTTTTGCTTTGGCTTGCTTACGCGGATGCTCACCCTTACCATGACGCGCCGTTTTGTTCAGGCATCGGGTATAATTCTGATTGTTTTAGGTTCGATGATGCTTAACAAAGGCGTACTGAAAACCAGGTCTGGTGACGAGGCGAAGAAAAGTTGTTGTCATGAACAGGTTGATGAAAAACAGTAAACAAAAGGAACATGTGGGATGTTTGTTATTCAGTAGATAAACAAAGATTGATAGCAGAAAAGATGAGGAGATAAGATGAACAACATAAAAACCATTACCGTGCCGGTTACAGGGATGTCGTGCAGCAATTGTGCCTTGACCGTGGAAACGAATGTGCGCAAACAGCCCGGTGTTGCAGAAGCCAACGTGGACTTTGCCGGCGAAAAGCTGACTGTGGCTTTCGACACGGCGCAGCTCAGCGAAAAAGACATCATTGCCAGCGTAAAACAGGTGGGCTATGGCGTTGCAACCGGCAAAACGGAACTGCCCATCACCGGAATGCAGGATCATACCGATGCCTTAAAATTAGAGAAAATACTCGTTAAACAGAATGGCGTACTTTCCGCAAGGGTTGCCTATGGAACCGAACGGGCTACGCTGGAATACATTCCCGGAATGACAAGCATAGCCGAGCTTGCTGCTGTCATCCGCAAAGCAGGTTTTGATATTGTGCAGGCAGGCGAAACCGAAGAAATGGAAGACGTGGAAGCCAAAGTACGTGCTTCAGAACTTCGCAAACAAAAGCAGCTTTTGTGGATTGGACTTATATTTACCGTTCCATTGATCATCTTCAGCATGTCGCGCGATTTTGGTATCATTGGTTTCCAGCACGATTTGTATGCCATGCTTTTTGCGGCGACGGTAGTACAGTTTGTTGTCGGCTGGCAGTTTTACGTGGGCGCTTACAAAAGTCTTCGTTTTGGAAGTGCCAACATGGATGTGCTGATTATGTTGGGTTCATCGGTTGCTTATTTTTCCAGCCTTTGCGTTACGCTTGGGATTATTAACAGTCCCAATGTGTATTTTGAAACCGGGGCAGCCATCATCACCCTGATCAGGCTTGGTAAATACTTGGAAACACGTGCCAAGGGCAAAACATCGCAGGCATTAAAAGCTTTGATGGGATTACGTGCCCGGACGGCAACGGTAATTCGCGATGGCGTGGAAAAAGAAATCAGCATCGAACAGGTGGAGGTTGGCGATACCGTTGTCGTACGACCCGGCGAAAAAGTTCCGGTGGACGGGATTATCAGCGAAGGACGGTCGGCATTTGAAGAATCCATGATCACCGGCGAGTCCATGCCCGTGATCAAAGGTCCCGGCGATGAGGTGATAGGGGCAACCATCAACCGCGAAGGGTTAATAAAATTTGAAGCGGCAAAGGTTGGAAAAAACACTACGCTTTCGCAGATCATACGGCTTGTGCAGGAAGCACAGGGGAGTAAAGCTCCTATCCAGAAACTCACCGATGAGATCGGGAAGTATTTCGTCCCCATCATCATCGGCATTGCCTTGTTTACCTTTCTTGGCTGGGTGTTTGTTGCCCAGATCGACTGGACCGGGGCGATGATGAATGCCATTGCCGTGCTCGTTATTGCCTGCCCCTGTGCCATCGGACTGGCGACGCCTACAGCCATCATGGTAGGAACTTCCAAAGGAGCCGAAAATGGTATTCTTTTCAAAAACAGCGAGACGCTGGAACGTGCCGGCAAGGTAAACATCGTTGTGCTCGATAAAACCGGAACCATCACCCGCGGCGAACCTTCGGTAACAGATATTATTCCTTTTCAAAATTATACGGCCGATGAAATTCTTCACTTAGTAGCCAGCGCCGAGCGGGGCTCGGAACATCCGCTGGGGCGAGCCATCGTGAAATCGGCTCAGGATAAAGGATTGGCTCTTGCCGAACCCAAACAATTCCGTGCGTTTGGCGGTTTTGGCATCCGGGCTATGGTGGATGATCAAGCCATCGTCAGTGGTAATCCACGGATGATGCAGAATGAAGGTATCGCTATAGAAACATTTCAGACGGACATAACAGGACTGCAAAACGAAGGAAAAACCGTGATGATAGTAGCCGTCGGTCCTGCCGATGGTAGCGAGAAAGCTGTGCCTATCGGACTATTAGCCGTTGCCGATACGGTGAAGCCCGGGGCAAAAGAAGCTATTGCCGAATTGCGTCAACTAGGCTTGGATGTGGTAATGATTACCGGCGACAACCAAAGCACCGCCGATGCCATTGCCCGTCAGGTTGGCATTGAAAAGGTCGTGGCAGAAGTTTTGCCCGGCGGAAAGGCCGATGCAATAAAAGAAATACAATCTTCCCGCACGTTGGGCAACTATGCCCATCCTGTGGTAGCTATGGTGGGCGACGGCATCAATGATGCCCCGGCATTGGCGCAAGCCGATGTGGGTATTGCCATCGGAACCGGAACTGATATAGCGATGGCCGCCGCCGGCATCACGCTGATAAGCGGCGAACTGGCCGGAATAGGTCGCGCCATTGCCTTGTCGCGCGGCACCTCCCAAACCATAGTTCAGAACCTGATCTGGGCGTTTTTCTATAATGTCGCGCTGATTCCCGTTGCCGCCTATGGTTTGCTAAGTCCGATGTTTGCGGCGGGAGCTATGGCGTTCAGCTCCATTTTTGTGGTAACCAATAGCCTTCGTTTACGGGCATTTAAAATGCAAACGTTCGCTCCTAAAAAAACGTTGTTGCGTCAAGCCCTGGAACTCTTACCCCGTATTATTGCGCCTGCCGTTGCCCTCGCAGTTCTTATTATTGCTCCTATGGTATTTATGCCCGGGAATATGGAAATAAAAGGAGCAAATGCCGGAACGATGACTCCTCTTTTGATGATGGTGATGGCTATAGCCAATGCCCTGATCGCCGTTGCCTATGCATCCATTCCTTTTTTCCTGATTGTTTTTGTGCGAAAACGTAAGGATATGCCCTTTACCTGGGTTATCTTTTTGTTTGGGATGTTTATCCTTGCCTGTGGCACAACTCATGTTATGCATGTGATTGGCCTGTGGTGGCCCGTCGACTGGTGGCAGGCAACCGTGGATTCCATTTGTGCCATTATTTCCGTGGCAACGGCTGTAGCCGTATGGCCGATCTTACCCAAACTCTTAGCCATCCCCAGCCCCAATCAGCTACGGATGGTAAACAAAGAACTGCAAAAAGAAAAGGATAAGCTTTTGTATACCCAACATGAATTGCAAAAGGCTTACGATGAAGTGGAACACAGGGTAAAAGAACGGACAGCGGAACTGGAGCTTGCCAACAAAACACTTCAGGCCGAATTTAACGAACGCAGGCAGGCCGAAGAAGCCTTGCGCCTAAGCGAAGAGAAATTCAGAAGTATTTTCGAGAATTCGGTGGTTGGAAAATCTATCACTGCTTTAGACGGAAAGATGAAAACGAATAAAGCTTTCTGCCAGATATTGGGTTATTCCGAAACGGAATTGTCAATGTTTAAATGGCAGGAAATAACCCATCGTGATGATATAGAAAAAAATCAACAAGTTCTCGACTCCATTCTTTCGGGTGAAATGACATCTGGGCGTTGGGAGAAAAGATACATCCATAAAAACGGGAGTATCGTATGGGTTGATATCAGCACTACTTTGCAAAAAGATAAAGAAGGAAATCCGCTTTATCTTATCACTTCCATTAACGATATTACGGAACGGAAAAAAGCAGAAGAGGAAATTAAAAAACTCAACGAAACGCTGGAACAGCGTGTGAAAGAACGTACAACTCAATTGGAAGCCGCCAATAAAGAATTGGAAGCATTCAGCAATTCCATTTCCCACGATTTGCGAGCGTCCCTGCGGCATATCAACGGATTTATCGGTCTTTTCCTCGACAGCAAATCCTTCGAACTCACCGAGAAAGAAATGGGCTATATCCACACCGTAATAAATTCTGCAAAGGGAATGAGCACGTTGATAGACGCTTTGCTTTCGTTTTCAAGGCTCAGCCGCTCTGAACTCAGGAAAGCATCTGTGGATACTCCTAAGATGATCCAAAAAGCGTTACAAATGTTTGAGGAAGAAATTAAAACACGGGCTGTTGAAATCAAAATAAACCCACTTCCCGAAACCTATGGCGATACCCAACTCATCGGTCAGGTTTGGATCAATCTGCTGTCCAATGCCATCAAATATACCGGTAAAAAAGACAAAGCCGTCATCGAAATAGGAAGTTATGCCGACGAAAACAACACTGTTTTCTTTGTCAGGGATAATGGAACCGGATTCGACATGCAATATGCCGGCAAATTGTTTGGTGTATTTCAACGCCTTCACAAGGCAAGCGATTTTGAAGGAGTGGGCATCGGATTAGCCAACGTCAACCGCATCGTAACCCGCCACGGAGGCCGTTGCTGGGCAGAAGGCGAAACCGATAAAGGAGCAACATTTTATTTCAGTATCCCCAATGAATAATTTTATGTCTAGTCCTGAAATAGCTTGACAGGATTTCGAGCAAAATTAAAAACTAATGAGTCATTGGGGTCTTAACCCAAGTTGCAGCTCTAACAGTAAAAAAGGGGCAAAAATGGGGTGAATTTGGGGGTTGAGTAAATGCAAGCGGCTGATCATCAATGATGGGTTATAGAAAAGGGCTTTGTAGTGCCATGCAAT
>Ga0265297_10001410_pt1 | contig 56662 bp, 55 predicted proteins | sample Munlanlwell13791_FD_192502 | JGI IMG/M metagenome (GOLD analysis project Ga0265297, IMG submission 192502) | Leachate microbial communities from a municipal landfill in Southern Ontario, Canada - Leachate well 137-91 | ecosystem: Engineered > Solid waste > Landfill > Unclassified | place...
TGAGTCGAGAGGTTGGAACCGGTGCCGCTGCCGTACTTGAAGAGCATCCCCTCCGTGACGGCCAGAGACAAGATGGAACGCATGTCATCGCGGACCGAGTTGATGAAGCAGGCCGAACACTGCGGCCGCGGAGTGACGCCGACGTTGAACCAGACCGGGCTGTTGAACGCCGCGCGCTGGTTGACGAGTATGGATGTCAGTTCCGATTCGAACGCGGCCGCGTCGTCCTCGGACGCGAAGTAGCCGTCCTTGCGTCCCCAGCCGGCGATGGTCTGGCTGACGCGGTCGATCATCTCGCGCACCGACGTCTCGCGTTCCGGCTTGCCGATTTCGCCGCGAAAATATTTCGACGCGACGATGTTCGTGGCGGCCTGGCTCCAGTCCGAGGGCACCTCGACCCCTTTCTGTTCGAACACGATCTCGCCCTTCGCATTCCTGATCACCGCGTCGCGGCGCTCCCAACCGAGCTCCTGATACGGATGGATTCCCGGCCTGGTATAGAAGCGGCGGAACGACAACCCGCGGCTTAGCCGCTGCGGCCGCGCCGACCGGTCGGGCAGCAGCGTCTCCAGATATTTCTTGGCCGCGAACGAGAGGTTGTTATCGATGAGCACGGTCGCCACGATACGCGACAGGTCGTCAACGGTCGGCATGGTGTGTCCGTCGAACTCGCGATCCAGGCGCATCAGCGACTGATGGGTACAGCGCGCCAGCAGGATCTCGTCCTTCACGCCCACCGCATGCAGAGCTTCGGACAAGGTCACGCCGATCTTCTCCGGCTTGAAATCAACGATTGCGCCGTCCCGACGCCGCACCTGCCTGACTTTGACGAGCTCCGGTATCTGCTCCAGGATCGCCGTGACGACCCGCCGCGTCTCCGCGGTCTTGCTGTCCGAAGTCGTGATGCGCGATGCAGCGTTGTCCATAGGCTCGGAGGTTAGTGCCAAGGGTGTTGATAACTAAATGTTGTGGTTCCCGACCGAATCATACCACAATATATTGTGTAGCGACATGGCCGGGCAGAATTTAAAAGCGAGCGGAGGCTCACTTCCCTGAATGCGCGGAGTGCGCGCAAAAATGATGCCGAAACCCCGGGCTCCGGACATTGTGGCCTCCTCTCCACTTCGGCTCCTAATGAACGCCCGTCTAGATGAGACGCGTCCTCAAACGTTCCGATGACGCCGGCTGAAACGCGGCACGAGGCGGGAGGCAGGAGGCGGGAATCATCCCTCCCGCTTCCTGCTTCCCGCATCCCGCCGCCTCAAATCGGCAACGTCATACTTACAGGCCGTGCTTGCTCGGCCTTCAACGCGAAATCTATCTTCGCCTCGACCATCTGTCCCATCCGATCCTGGAACTTGACGATGCCGTTCTTCAGTCCGAACTCGTAGACTTCCTTCGTCACCTTGACGTCCTGCAGACAGTAAGCGCGGAGCTTGTCGATCTCGCCGCGCCGGAAGAACTCGATTGCCTGCAATCCGTTCCCGGACTTACCCTCCCCCAGCGAACCATGCGCCACGTCGTCGAGCTTGATACGAAAACCGATGGTCTTCTCGATCTCCTTCATCAAGTCGAGCGTCGGCAATTTCGACAGGTCGCCGGGATAATAGGTATTCAGTACCGGGTAATCGAATCCGTACAGGTTGTAGCCGATGACGCGGTCGGCCGACTCCAGCAGACGCCACAACTTCGACAGCTCGTCTTCCATGAACGACGTGTATTCGCCGGTCGCATAGGAATACGCGCCCACCAGCGATACTTTCAACAGTGTCGGATCGTACTTGCCGACATCGGCGAAGCTATTGCTGGTCTCGATATCGAACACCACCTCATTACCCATAACCTTCGATGCATTATTGCGGAAAGCGGCCCCGCCGGATATCCACCGGCCAGCCGCTGCGGGTGTACTTTACTGCCTCACGGAAACGGTTTCAACGGAGAGGTCAAGAGTTGCTTCCCGCCGGTGGCGGGGCGCTGCGCTCGCTAGCGGGGACCACTCGCTCCGCTCGTTAGCGGGGCTCGCTCGGCATCTGCCTCGCTAGCGGGGAAGGAACTTCTTCCCCCGCTTCCCCGCTAGTGGCCGAAGGCCGCGTCCCCGCTTTTCCCACTATCCCCGCTTCTTGACGCCTGCCGCCTTCTTCACTGCCTCGACACGGTCGCACACCACCCGTATCGCCTCCTCCCTCGTCTTCACCTTTTCCATCTCGTCGGCCAGCAGGCCGTCGCCGATGACCTCGCGCACCCACCGCGCCATATCGTGTTTGTGGCCCTTCTCATGGTATTCGTAGATGTTGTCGCTGATGTCGCACAGGCCGTCGCAGAACTCCTCCAGGTTCTTGGCGTACAAATGCATGTGGAACCAGAAAGAACGCCACATCGGTTCGATGTCGCGCAGGTAGTGATCGGCAAGTTCCCTAGTGATGACGTCTTTCATGCCTTCCCTACCATTCTATTGCGGCCGGCGGAACACGGCAAATCCCAGTTGCCCGATGCCACCGCATCTGAAATGATGAATGAGTGGCACCTTCAGAAGGAGGGCATCATGAAGCGCCGGATCGGGCAGCGCGACCGACGCCGCCTATACCACATCGTCAGCAGGATCTACTGGATGTTCAACTACGACGGGTGGCGCGTCCGTTACGAACGGATCTATCACAATCGCGGACTGTGCAAAAGGGAAAAAGTACCCCTCGACCGTGTCGGCATCTTCGACCTGGATGCGAAGCTGATCCGGGTGGATTACCGGTATGACATCCTGGACACCATCGTCCATGAATGTCTCCATGTCATCTACCCGGACCTGCCGGAGTGCGAGATCGTCGTCTTGACGACATGGGTGATGGACAACCTATCACGCACCCAGGCGCAACGCATCATCGAGCACACCAGCCACTTCCTCGTCTAAAGACCCCGCTCGAAAGCGGGGCCTTTTTCTGACGACATGCTGTCGCGCTGTCGAGCTTACCCCTCACCCCTTGACCACCTTCGCCCCTTCAACACCGAATCGGCAGGCGTACGCCTCGGCTTCGATGCCCAGATGTTTCCAGGTGGTAGCCATGGCCTCTCCTATCTTCTCGGCCCGCACCCTGGAGCCGGTGACAGCGAACATGGTCGGTCCCGCACCGGCGATGGATACTCCCGCCGCGCCCGCCACCAGCGCCGCGTCTTTCACGTCGTGGTAACCGGGAATGAGTCCGGCGCGCGCCGGTTCGACCACCTCGTCGGACATGATCGCCCGCCCGAACAATCCGATATCGTTATCCTTGAGCGCGACGACAGCGGCCGCGGCATTGCTGGCGTTGATGGTCAGATGGCGGATGGACGCGCTCTCCGGCGTCACCTTGCGCGCTTTCTTGGCCGAAAGCTCGGCGTGCGGATGACAGACCGCGACGAACCAACCCTTCGGTGGCTCGATCCGGATGATCTCCTGCTGCGGTCCGTGCCTGACGATGACGAAACCGCCGAGAATCGCCGGAGCGACGTTATCGGCGTGTGGCGCACCGGCGGCCACATCCTCGCCGTAGCGCGCGAACTCGACCAGCTCTTCCGGCTTGAACCGACCGCCGAGGATCGCATTCGTAGCCACTGCCGCGGCGGCCGACGAGGCGCCGGACGATCCCAGACCGCTTTCGAGCGGTAGGCCTTTCTCAAGCACCAATTCCAGGCCGAAGTCAGCGCCCGCGTCCTCAAGCATCTTCAACGCGACCACCGATGCACTGTTCCCGATAGTTTCCATGGGCAGTCTGCCGCCATCGCCGGTGATCGAGGAGATAGTGATACCGATCATGGGTGTCTTGGCGACCGTGACCCTATCTCCGATCCCATCGATGGCGAATCCGAAGAAGTCGAATCCCGGACCGACGTTAGCGATTGTCGCCGGCGCGAAAGCGGTAGCTTTGTTCTTGGCGGATTTTCCGATAGGCATAGCGATTCGGGTTATCGATCCTGAATCGATTATACGTCAATCGGGTGGGCAAGGGGAGGAGGTGAGGAGGGGAGGAGTCATGTAAAAATCTTCTCCCCTCCTCTCCTTCTCCCCTTCTCCCCTTTCCCCACTATCCATATTTTGTTATACTTTCCTCGATTCATCTAACCGCAAATCAATATGGGTAAAGGTTTCCTCAAAGGCCTGGCCGCGGGAGCGGTGCTGGGCGCCGTCGCCTCCGTGCTCATGAGCATCGAGCACAAGGACGCGAAGAAAGCCGCTCTGATCAAAGTCGCGCAGCGCGTCAAGACTCGCGTGCTGCATCATTCGAAGAGCATCGGCAAGCTGTCCAAGGCGGCCTATAATAAGATAGTAGACACGACCGTCGCCGAGTTCCGCGGAGTCAAAGACCTGTCCGAGGATGAGCTCAAAGAGCTGCGGACGGAACTGCGCGACAGCTGGGACGACGTGAAGGGCGTGATCGAACCGAAGAAACAGGTGAAGCGGGGAAAGAAGTAATCGTCCGTAGATAAAAGACGACCTGGAAGGGTCGTCTTTTGATCGGTCCTTCATCCACAGCCTGCTACAACTTCTGGAAATTCAGATACTGATTCCAGCGCAGGAAAAGCTCCCGTTCAGCCACTAGGTCGTCGACGTTATATCGCGCGATATCGAGGAAACGTCCCTCGGCAAAGGCCTTGCCGACCTCGCCGCCGCTCATCCCGGAGACCTTGGGACTCTTGATGCCGAACACGCGGCACCACATATGCAGGCTTCCGCCGCGCGCCGCGCCGTAGCCAGTGAGCTGGTCCAGCAGATCGACATGCTTCGCTCCCCTTTGCTGATGCAGATACCGACCCTCCAACAGGTCCACCGACGGCCGGATGCCGTGGACCGCCGAACGGACGCTGAGCCACCAGGCGTCGAACGAGCGGCTGTTGAAACCGACGATGACGCGCGCGTGTTCGATCAATCTCCAGAACTGCCGAAGCATCTCCTCTTCGGTCATGACGACGAGCTTTACGCCGCCCACCGCGGCCTCCTCCTGTCGCTGCCCGGGGGACTGATAATAGACCGCGCCTTCGCCGGTATCGGAGTCCATGATGCCGAGAGCGACGATCTCGCCCGTGAGCGGCGACAGCGCCATCTTGCCCTTGGCTTCAGCCAGCAGGGTTGCGTATTCCTCGTCGGATGACGCGCTGTCGCGAAGCCTCTTCGTGAACTCCTGCCGCGTCACCTCGTCCATCCCGTCGAAATCCTCGCCGACGGTCTCGATGTCGAAAATGATGGTATTGCGCATATCGTTCATGTTGACGTATCGAGTCACTCGCGCTCGACCAGACGCTTCAGGAACGTGCGCGCGTCCTCTTCCGAACTGACCTCGCCAGAGAGCTGCGCCTCGCGCAGTTCCTCAAGGAGCCGCCCGATCTCCGGTCCCGGCGCCAATCCGGTCTCCTCCATGACCTCCCGTCCCGACAGATCGCACGCCCGCTCTTTCGCCTTTTCGCTTTCCCGCTCCAGGGTCTCGATCTCCTCCATCAGCTTCCGGAGGCGCGACGGGTCCGCTTCGCCCGCTTCAGGCTCCGACGCCGACAGGTCGGCGAAAGCCACGTGCAGTAGCGCACGGCCGGCCTCCTTATCCTCCAGGAAATACCGGCACAGCGTCGTCTTCCGCACGTGCTCCAGGTCGACGAAAATCGGGAACAGATGATTCCGCACCAGCCACTCGATGCGCTCCGGCCTGATGCGTATCCCCGGCACGCTCGACAACCGCAGCCGATCGGCGATCGACCGGGCCATCTTCGCCCCCTGCGAATCATGTCCGTAGAACGAGACCTTCCCGTCCTTCTCGGTCATCATCTCCGGCTTACCGACGTCGTGCAGCAAAATGGCGAACATCGTCTCGACCGCCAGCCGGTCGCCGGGAAAGAAACTCCCGAACTCCGTTCCGGTCGCCTTGACGAGCGCCAGCCTGGAATGCGCCCATACATCTCCTTCGCTGTGCCACTCTGGCGACTGGGGTGTCCGCGACATGCGTTCGAATTCGGGCACGAGACGGAACAGCAGGCCGCTGCGTTCCAGCAGGTCGACCGCCTTGACGGCATCGGCACGGAGCGCCTTGGCGAACTCCCTGGCGACGGTCTCGTACGGCACCAGCCGCTCCTCGGTCCCGTCGTCGAGCCGCCTGGTCCCGGCGATTTGCTTGGCATGACGTTCGAGCGCGTCCCAGGTGTTGGGTTCGATCACGAATCCGAGTTCGCAGGCGAACCGGATAGCGCGCAGCATGCGCGACAGGTCCTCGCCGAAGCGTTCGTTCGGCTCCCGGACCGCCCTGATCAACCGCGCTTCGAGATCGCCCATGCCGTCGAACGGATCCAGCAACTCCTGTCTGGCGAAATCCCAAGCCATGGCGTTCACCGTGAAATCGCGCCTCGATAGGTCATCGATCATCGGCAGATCCGGATCAGACTGGATGCGGAAATCGCAGTACTTGCCTGAACCGCCGGCGCTCTCCGTTCTCGGCCAGGCGATATCGACCGCCGGCGCGCCCTTCGATGCGGTCTCCGGCAGGAACTTTAGTACGCCGAAATCGCGACCGACGTAATCGACCTTGCCCATCGTACCCAGGACGAGCGCTACGGCATCGAGATCGACGCCGCGCACGACCAAGTCGAAGTCCTGACGCTCGGTCATGCGCCCCAAAATGATGTCACGCACCGCTCCGCCAACCAAAAACCATTCCGCTTCAGGCAGCCGTTCCCTTAAGGCCTTCAAAAACGCCAGATGCGGATGACCCTCGACCCTCTTAAATGTCTCTTCTATCGGCGTAGCTTTTTGACTTATGCAAACTTATTTGCAACAATATTCATATATGACTGCTGACGACCTCGCCAAGATGCTATCGGACAACGGACTACGCAACACCGCTGACAGACGGCGCGTGCTTGCGTTATTCATGAAAGACAAGGCTTGGACGGTGGCGCAAGTGCATGAATGCCTCGAGGGCGCCGATCTTTCGACTGCTTACCGGAACGTCAACGCGCTCGTCGAGCACGGACTACTGAAGATGGCTTCGGTCCAGGGTAAAGAAACCTATTATGAACTTGCGCGCAAGGGACATCACGCGCATCGGATCTGCCGTAGATGCGGCAAAGCGCTGTGCATCCCCTGCCCCATGAACAACGCGACCGACGAACACGCGCTCGAGATCTACTCACTCTGCGCGGATTGTTCCGGCGGCGCACGGTAAGAATAATACCATAACGGCAATCATATGGCCTCAATAAACAAGCGTGTAATCATATTCTTCGGCGCGATGGCGACGACTCTGGCGATCGTGCTGATCATCGCCGGCAGGCCCGCCGGACCGATCGAACGCGAGACTATCGCAGTGACCATTTTCCCGCTGTACGACCTGGTGAAGAACATCGCCCCGGAGCAGGTCGAGGTCGTGTTGCTGCTGCCGCCGGGAGCCAGCCCGCACACGTTCGAACCGACCCCCTCCACGATCAAGGCGCTCGAACGCGCTAAGGTCTTATTCGCCGTCGGTCACGGACTCGACGATTGGGCCGTCACGCTCGCCGAGGCGACTGACACCCCGGTCGTCGACAATTATTCCGGCCTGCAGCTGCGGGAGTCTGAAGAAGGAGCGGAAGCGGGAGAAGACGGCCAAGGCGGCGTCGATCCGCATTATTGGCTGTCCGTCGACAACGCGATTGCCATGACCGCGACAATCTCCGTCGAAATCACTGCGCAGTACCCGGAATACCGGGACGACATCACGACGAATCACAACAGTATGCTCGGACGGCTGCGCGACGCCGACTATCGCATCCGAAAACAGCTGGAGAACGTCACGAACCGCAAAATGGTAACGATGCATGACGCATGGTACTATTTCACTGATGCCTACGGATTGGAGATTGCGGCGGCATTCGAACCGGCGCCCGGGCGCGAGCCCACGCCGCAGTATCTGACCGAGGTCGGCGATGCCGCGAGAGAGGCCGGCGTCAGGACGATCTATTCCGAGCCGCAACTCGGGACGACCGCGCTCGAATCGTTCGCACGGGACAACGGCCTGACCATCGCGGTCCTGGACCCCATCGGCGGGACCGAGGGACGCGCAAACTACGTCGAAATGATGCTCTACAATGCCCGGACCATCTCTGAAAACCAGTAAGCCGGCCATCTCGGTCATCGGTTGCACGGTCGCCTACGGCGACAACATCGTAATCGATGACGTCACGGCGGAAGTGCGCGCAGGTTCCGTGACAGCGCTCATCGGACCGAACGGATCCGGCAAGACTACGCTCCTGAAAGCCATTTTAGGGCTGATTCCAATCGATTCCGGCACCATCGCGGTGTTCGGCAAACCCATCGATGACGTCAGGAAGCTCATCGGTTACGTCCCGCAGCGGCTCGATTTCGACCTGCGTTTCCCGATCACCGTCGCCGAGTTCCTCGAGCTCGCCCGGCACAAGCACAATCCCAGGTCGCATATCGCGAAGAAGATCAAGGAGGTCGGACTCCCGCCGGAAGTCGCGAAAGCGCATCTGGGCAGCCTCTCCGGCGGCCAGCTGCAGCGAGTCCTCATCGCGCAGGCGATCCTCAACGATCCGATGCTGTTGGTGTTGGACGAACCGTCGAGCGGCATCGACATCGTCGGCGAACGGACCTTCTACGACATCATCAAACATCTGAACAAGGAGCATGACGCGACAATCCTGCTGGTTTCGCACGAACTCGCGGTCGTCTCCGAGGTCGTGGACAACGTCATCTGTCTCAACCGAAAATTGATGTGCTCCGGGCCGCCCAAGCTGGCGCTCGCCGACAGCGCCATCGACGAATTGTTCGGCTTCCGGACCAAACGGTACGGACACGACATCCACGACAGCGCCGAACCGAGACGCAGACTGCATCCGCATCAGGGGCATAAACACGGCTGACGGCTATGGTACTGCTGGAGATGATCTCATACACGTTCATGCAGCGCGCGTTCATGGCCGGCGCGGTCTTGGCGCTGCTCTTGGCATCCTTGGGCGTCTTCGTCACCATCCGCAAGATGGCGTTCTTCGGCGATGGCATCGCTCATTCGTCGCTCGCCGGCATCGCCATCGCGATCCTGGCGGGGGTCGCCCCGCTGCCGGTAGCGCTTGTCTGGGCGGTTGCCGTCGCGCTCGTCATCTGGTGGCTTGAGAGGAATACTCGCCTGCCTTCCGACACGGTGATCGGCATTCTCTTCACGGCAAGCATGGCGCTGGGCGTCATCCTGATGAGCCGGACGAGCGGCTACCAGCCAGAGCTCGTATCCTTCCTGTTCGGCAGCATCCTGGCGATCCGCGCCTCCGACCTCGTGCTCATCGCCGGCATCGGCGCGGCGATCCTGGCCTGGCTGGCGCTTTCATTCAGACAACTCACTTTTCTGTCGCTCTCGGAGGACCAGGCCGCCATCTCCGGAGTGCACGTGAAGCTGCAGACCGTCATCCTGTACGTCGCGCTCGCACTCTCGACCGTGCTCGGCGTGAAGATCCTCGGCATCATCCTCGTCTCGGCACTGCTCATACTGCCGTCCGCGGTGAGCCGGCTCCTGACCTCGACCCTGCGCGGCCACGTCATCATGTCGCTGGTGCTCGCGGAGCTGATGGTCGCCATCGGACTCGCGGTCTCGTACCTCTTCGACCTGCCCTCCGGAGCCACGATCATACTCGTCGGCGCGGCGATGTTCGCGCTGGCGGCAGTGTTGGGACGGAAGAACTGATGAAATCAAGACGTTATGAAAATAATCAAATCCACGGGTGAGCGGGTCGATTTCGATCCGGAGAAGATCCGCCAGACCATCCTGCGCATGGGCGTGGAACCGGCGCGCGCCGGACGTATCGTCGAGCGGGTGACGAAACGCGTCACTCGCGATATGGCGACGCGGCGGCTCTTCTCCATCGTCCGCCGCGAGCTACGGCGCGAGGGCCGCTACCTGGCGCAGCGGTATAACCTCCGCAACGCGCTGCTGAAGCTCGGTCCGGCCGGATTCAAGTTCGAGAAGTATGTTGCGTCGATCCTGAACGCGTATCAATATTCCGCCCATGTGCCGGACAGGGATCTCGTCGGCATGTGCGTCCATCACGAAATCGACGTCATCGCGGAAAAGGATGGCCGGCGGATAATGATCGAAGCCAAATTCCGCAACCAGTTCGGCGACCGGGTCAAACTGAAAGACGTGATGGCGACCTGGTCGAGATACGTCGACCTGTGCGACGGCAGTAAGGCCAACAAGTCCTGCCCGCATTTCGACGAGGTCTGGATCGTGACTAACGGCGCCTTCTCCGACCGGGCGCTGCAATTCGGCCTGTGCAAAGGGATTGATATGGTCGGCTGGAGCACCAGGGAAAATTCCCTGGCGCGGCTCGTGGACCACGCGTCGCTCTATCCCATCACCGTGCTGGATGGCTTGCGCCAATGGGAACTCGACAGGTTCTCCGAAATCGGGTTGATGCTCTGCCGTGAGGTCGCGACCAAGAATATCGGCAAACTGTCCGGACGCACGGGAATACCGAGGCCGCGGATCGAAAGGATCGTCGAGCAGAGCAGGCAAGTGGCGGGGGTGGACTGAAACGAAAAGCATCCCGCCTTTGGCGGGACCCCGCCTTCCTTGACGCCAAGCTTCGCTTGGCTTGGATATCTGCGGCGGGGCGACAGCGTGAGAACACAAAAGCACGACAGATGTCTGTCGTGCTTTCGAGATGTCATGCTGTCGTGCTTCGTTTATCGCCCCTGCTATCCCCTCACCTTTCCATTCTTCCTGGAGACCGCGAGCCAAGCGATCAGGAGCGCGAGAGCCACCAGGACGATGGCGCCGATGATGTAGCCGCGCAAGTAACTCTGCACCGGCTCCCCGATCGGCAAAGCTTCTTCCCGCACGGCGAACGGACTCAGATAATCGCTTTCTGTCACGGCGGTCGCTTCACGGACGAACAGCGACAACGGCGAACTCTTCCTCTCGATCTTGCCGGTATCGTCGGTCAGCGCGACATAGACCGTGTGCTCGCCGTCCATGATGTCGTTGCCCAGTTCCAGCGTGAAGTTACCGGCATCGTCGGTCGTCGCGACATAGACCATCGGCACGTAAGTGTAGACGTAGACCAGGCAGATCGAACCAGGGTCGCACTTGCCCGTCAGCGTGATTCCCGCGCCCGGTATCGCATCGGTCTCGGCCGACGCTACGCCCAGGCCTTCATCCACCACGCCGGAACCGCGAGGCTGACCTATGGGCTGGCCTCCGGCCAACGCCTGTTCAGTGGGAGACAGCTCGCGCTCGAGCGACCCCTCGCCGGCCGGGTCTTCGCCGGCGACGACCTCTTCCGCGTCGACGACGCCGTCGGAGTCCGAGTCTGCTTCGTTCGGATCAGAACCATAGATCTCCTCGAGCTGGTCGGGCAATCCGTCGCCGTCCGCATCGGAAGTGAGCACCGCCGATGATGTCTGCGTGCCCTCGACGGTGAACGATTCGCGCCAGCGGATGCCCTCGATCTCATCCGGTCTTATCGGAGTGATTTCGGGGATAGACACCGCCGCGCCGGCAGCCACCGCCAGCACGATGATCTCTTCGGCTTGCTCGCGCTCATCGGATGACAGATAACCGGCCGTCTTTCTCTGTTTGATCAGGTCGCATTCCGCATCCGTCAATCCTTCGCAGCCGGGGAATACGCCGCCGCCCTGTTCGGCCAGGTAGGCTTCGCAGCTTTCGACGGTGGTGAAACCCAGCTCCAGACAGGATCTGTCGCTGATCTTGACCGACATCCAGTCATAACACATCTCTTCGGGCACGCCGGCATCGCCGCACTCCTGCCTCATCTCATCCGGCAGATCCTCGCCTCCCTCTTTCTGAAGTATAGTGGCGGTCAGTTCGGCGACTACGTCCTGCGCGGCCTCCAATCCTTCAGACATCTCATCGGCCGTCGGCTCAAGTACCTCCAGCGGCTCGACCGGAGACTCGGCGCCCTCCGGTTCCTCCGGAGCCGGAGGCGGTGCGTCCGGCGGTTCTGTCTCCGGCGTCGGCTCCGGTACGCCTTCAGGTCCAGGTTCAGGCTCAAGTATCGGTTCCATCTCCTGCGGCTCGACAGGCTCTTCCGGAGCCGTGAATTCGCATGCCTGCGCCTCGTCCGGCTTCGCCGTATCGATCGTCGGGCAGTCCGACATCAGCGTGCAGGTCCTCGTCTGGGTACCCTCCGGCGAGCACTCATCCCATTCGCCGCACGACCAGGCGTCCTCCTCGCATTCCGGCACGGCCGAAGCGGTCATGAACGACTGCGTGACGGACGCCCCTGCCGTCACGCCGTCCGCAGCCACCGACAAGACCTGATAATAATAGAGGGTGTCAGAATCGAGATCCCATAAAGTCATGGAGTGGTTGACCTCCAAGACTTCCGTCTCCTCGATGGGCACGATCTTCCTGAACGTCTGGCTCAGCGCCTCGGTCGTGCCGAACCGGACGACGGTCGTGCTCTCGGCGGACGTGGTCCAGGTGACCACCGCCGTCGAATCCGTGATGGAGCTTACCGTCGGACCGGAAGTCAGGGCGATGGCCGATTGCGCGCGCAAAGCCACGGCGCCGCCGAAGATGAACATCGCGCCCCACATCAGCATCATCATCAGCACGACCATACCAATGGTCTTCGGCAGTTCTCTCTTGAATATCGATGGTTTCTCCATACTGTTACGATGAATGTAGATATGATAATGATACGCCATCGGCCGACCGGCTACAACACGGCGGCCTTATCGGATGATCATGAGGCTTCTTATCGTAGCCAATCCGGAAACCGCGGAATGCGGCCGCTTGCTCGATGAAGCGAAGCGGCTGGGGCATGACGCGCGAGCGGCTTCGGTGCGCGCCATCGTCTTCGAGACGGACCGGCGCACGCGGGCCTTCGTGGACGGCGCTGATGTCGCCGAGTCTTTCGATTGCGTCTACTTACGCAACATCTTCCCGTGCATATCGGAGGGACTGCATCTCGCGGAGATGGCGGACGGCGCCGGACTCGCCGTCATCGACAGTTGCCTGGCGACAAAAAACTATGTCCAGAGCAAGACGTACAACTCCTGGAAGCTGGAGCGCGCCGGCATCGCGTCGCCGCCAGGTTTCCAGGCGATCGACGAAGATGAAGTGCGCGGCCGGCTGACTGGCACGCGATTCCCGGTCGTGGTCAAGGGCGTGCACGGTTCGCAGGGACAGCGCGTCCATCTGTGCGCCGATGCCGACGCGGTCATCGAGGTCATGCGCGGCGATCCGGAGATGCCGTTCATCGTGCAAGAGCGCCTCGACATCATCCATGAATATCGCGTGCTGACGATCGGCTTCCGCGCGATCGGCGCGGTCGAGAAGCATGCGGCGCCCGGAGACTTCCGGCACAACCTGTCGCTGGGCGGGACTGCCGAACCGGTCCGGCTCCCCGATAGGATGTCGAAGATGTGTGAAGACGCTTCGATGCTCCTCGGCTATGAATTCGCCGGCGCGGACCTGGCCGTGCTCAAGGACGGCCGTGAAGTGATGCTCGAAGTCAACCGCGCACCGGGCTTCAGCGGATACGAACGGGCGACCGGGGAGAATGTGGCGGCCAGGTTCATCGAATACGCGGTCGAGAGCACGAAAGCACGAGAGCGCGACAGTAAATAAAGCTGGCTGTCGCACTGTCTTGCTTTCGCGCTTCATCACACCGAGTCTTGACTCCTTCGCTTCTTTCCGCTAGATTGACCTGTCCGCCAAGTACGGACGGTCTTTTTGAAAGGAGACGGGACATGGGAGGATTCGCGGATTCGGTCTGGGAGCGCACGGCGGCGAGCCACGCGCTCGGCAAGCGGGCGTACGTCGCGCTCATCTGCTTCTGGACGCTCCTGGGCATCGCCGCTACCGGCGTCACCGCCTACTTCTGCCAAGGCCTTGAGCTCGGCTGGTGGCTCCTCGGCGTCTTGGCCGCAGGCGTCATCGGTTCGTTCATCGCGCTCCGGTCGGACAATCCGTTCGTGTCGTTCGTCGGCTACATGCTGGTGGCCGTCCCCTTCGGCGCGATGCTCGGACCGGTCATCGCGATCTACTCGCCCGATACCGTCGTCAAGGCGGCGGCGATCACCACCGGCATGGTCGCGCTGCTCGGCGCTGTCGGCATCGTCTGGCCGCGGAGCCTGGAGTCCTGGCACCCGTACCTCATGGGCGGACTGCTCATCCTCATCCTCGGGCTGTTCGCGCTCCCGGTCCTCGGCTGGATGGGAGTCGATGTCAGTACGGCGATGAGAGTCTGGGACTGGGTCGGCGTAGTGCTGTTCGGCGCGATGGTCATCTTCGACCTCAACCGCGCCATGCGCATCGAGCGCACGCTCGACAACAGCATCGACGTGGCGGTCGCCGTCTATCTGGACTGGGTGAACATCTTCATCCGCCTGCTGTCCATCATGGGCGGCAACAGCAGCAAAGACTGACGCCGATCCACACCAATGCGGCTCGCGCCCCTCCGGGGGCTTTTTTATTGGAGATCAAAGCCCAAAGCTGAGAGCATAATTAAAGGATGCTTTTCGCTTTCAGCTTTTTGCTTTCAGCTTCCACACATTGACGATTTGACCGCGCAACCGTGCTCGCCTAAACTTCGCGCAGGCCATTCAACGATGAAAGGAGCGAGAGCATGAGCGACGCGCATAGCTGCAAAAATCAGGCGGAGCGCGCTGCAGCGGAAATCAGGGGCGCGCTCGACGTGAGGCATTCCCATCCAGTGTGTGTCATCTTGGGCACTGGCTGGGGCGACGCCCTCGAACTGGAGGACGCCAGGGGTCTGCCGTTCTCCAGCATCCCAGGGTTCTCCTCCCTGCAAGAGATTGCCGGACACGCGCGCCGAGTCGAGTGCGGCAAGCTTGCGGGCAGGGAGATCCTGGCGCTCCGCGGCCGCGTACACCTCAACGAGCACCCGAACGATCCGGAGATATCGCTCATGGTGCGCCTGCAGACCGAAATGCTCATCGCGGCCGGCGTGCAGACGCTCATCGTCACCTGCGCCGCCGGAAGCCTCAACACCAACCTGGCGCCGCCGCGGCACGTCTGCGTCACCGACGGTTTCGTCACTATGTTCGCGCCGCCGATGCCGCTCTTCGCCGGCGAGTTCTGCAGTCCGGAGGACGCACTCGACCGCAGGCTGATCGAGAAGGTGATTAAGGACACAAGACAACCGGGCCACTTCGACAAGTGGGTCGCCATCGGCGGACATGTCATGGTCCGAGGGCCGTTCTTCGAGGGGCGCCGCTACGACAAGCAGTTCCTTGCCTCGACCGGCGCGCGGACCGTCGGCATGAGCACGCTCCCGGAAGCCTGCGTCGCCGCGCTCTTCGGCGCGAAAGTGCTGGCGCTCGCCTACGTCTCCAACGACGACAAGGAAACGCACTCGCATGAAGAGAACGTCCGCCGCGCAAGAGAGGACGCCGAATACCTCTCCGCGTTCATCGAATCGGCGGTCCGACTCATTCCGCAGGACTGACGCGACACGACCGCCCCCGGGGCGGTTTTTCTTTTCACTTCCATTCTCGACAAGCTGACATATTTTCTCCGTGAACTTTACCTCAACGGCAAGGTCAGCAGGCCATGGACGGGATGCAGTGTGCCCGGCTGGAACCGATCGCGACGCGAGGCGTACTCGTCGGTACGACGAGCTAGCGATCGGCGAAGCCGGACGCAATGCGCCCGGTCCAGGGCCTGCAAAACTGAAAAGGCCCCGCACGAGTGTGCGGAGCCTATTCGTTAAGAGGCTTGGGCGGTCGATTGAAAGACCGCTTGAGCCATGTCGAGGAACGCTGAGAGAGCGCTCTCGAGCCTCCCCCCGACATCGGGAAGGAACATCTGCAACACCAGGAGGGAGAGGATGAGGTAGAAGACCTGCCTCATATCCTTAGGGTTTAACCCCAGAGGATTGGCGGAGGTCGACGACCTCTCCGTACGCCGGAAGTCCGGCGTGTCCCCCCGGGCGGGACAGGCGGAGGTGAACCTGTCCCGTCCAGGGGGCTCATGAATATAACGTAACGAGGCGGGGGCGTCAAGCGGGAGAAGGGATAGAAGTGAGTGAAAGAAGCGAGAGAAGTAAAAGAAGGGGGCAGAAGTGAAAAAAGTGAAAGAAGAGACAATTCTTCTTTCACTTCTGTCCCGCTTCCCCGCTTCTCCATCATCTACGCACCGAGATTATCGCCGTCCGCCCTTCAATGATCGGCTCGCCGTAGCCGGACGGATAATCCAAGAGAGCGGCGGCGAATGTCTCGACCGGATAACGATATCCCTCGCCGAACCTCGTCCCCGGGTCATGCACGATGAACGAATCCGTGTCTGGGTCGTAACCGATGACCACCACCATGTGCTGCAACGGGCCGAGACCGCTGTAATTCGGGTTGAAGAGCTTGCGGCCGTTCACTCCGGCGAGCACGAGGTTTCCGGCGAGCAAAGATTCGATGATGTCCGTGTGATCGACGTCTTTCTTGATCTCGAACTTGCTGTGTCCGAAATAGGACCGAAGCAGCACTTCGGCGGTATCGTCGGCGTTCGTATCCTCGTAGAAACCGAGCCGCTCGCTTTCATACACCGACGCGCCGATGATGGCGAGTCTCGCCTCCCCGCGGGTCAATCCCTCTCCCCTCGCCCAGCGCACCGCCATGAGCACGGCGGCTTCCTCGCAGCCCTCCTGCTGCCGCCGGTCATACCATTCGCCGAACGGCGCCTGCGTCGTGAACGGCACGTCGTACTCGATATACTCGCTGAGGAATGAAGCGGTGGGTATCAGCAAAAGGTTCTTATGCGTGATGCCGAGGCCGAGGCTGACCATGACCTTCATGGCATCCTCGGGCGAACCGAGCCGATGGCGCCGCATCGAGACCGGATCGACATACCAGGCCTCGCCGCCGTTCTCCACGCGCAAAAGTATCCGCCCGGCGACATGCTTCAGATCGTAAGCGATATCCCATCGTGCACCGGGCTCCGGTATGCGCATCAGGTTGGCGTCCGAAATCCCGAGGCTAAGGGCGCGCATCACCGCGAGAGCGTTTTCCGGAGTGTGCAAGTAATACCGTTGAAACGATATCGGGTGCACGTACCAAGCTTCGCCGCGCTGGTCCACGTCTATCAAAATACGCCCACGGACGTGCTCAAAGGGGCTCGCGGCCGCCTGCACGGCGATGGGCGAAAACGCCAAAAAGGCGATGGTTAGGGCGGATATTGTCCAAAAACGACGCATTTTGGCTTTATTTGGATTTCAATCGACCGGCCTTATACGTTAATTATACCACGCCTGGCTTGAAGCGGTCTCCCTGCCTGGAAAAGCGCCGACGAGACAGGTAGACTGCAATCATATGTTGAGCAAAGCGCAAGAAAAGCTGATCCGCTCGCTGCGGACCGGCAAAGGACGCGAAACGAGCGGCAAATGCCTGGTCGAAGGAGCGAAGGCGATAGCGACCGCCGGACGCGCGGTGGAATTCGCATTCTCGCGCGCCGACACGCCGGAGTTCGACAAGCTCGCGACCACAGAAACGCCGCAAGACGCGGCCGCGGTCGCGCGTATCCCGAAATGGTCGGAAGATGATATCACCGGCTCCCCCACCCTGGTGGTCCTGGACGGCGTGCAGGATCCCGGCAACGTCGGCGCGATATTACGCCTGTGCCTGGGTTTCGACGCGGCGCTGCTACTGATCGAATCCGCGGACGTGACCGCCCCGAAGGTCGTACGCGCGTCCGCAGGAGCGATGTTCCAGGTGCCGTGGCTCAAGATGACGCCGCCGCAAGCGGAGGGATATCTGACGAGCTGCGGCCGCGAGGTTTTCCGCCTGGAAAAACGCCCGGGCTCGGTGACTCCCAACGTACTCGACGCGGAGAATGACATCGCGCTCATCGCCGGTTCCGAAGGGCAAGGCATTCGTCTGAAAACTGCTGGCACGTCAATCGAGATACCACACGACCCGCGGCTGGAATCCTTGAACGTGACGCACGCGATAGCGATCGCGCTGTACGAGCGGAGATAGCGACAATGAAACTACCCGAACTCACGTCCGGAGTATCTTCGCTCTGCGGCCATATCGTCCGCTCCCGGCCACTAGGTACTCCCGGGCTGACGCCCAAGGTTTGGTGAGTCCTGGGTGGGATGCAGTGTGCCCGGCTGGAGCGATTCGCGAAGCGAGGCGTACTGAGTAAGTACGATGAGCGAGTGAATGGCGCCCCGCCACCGTTATCTCATCAAAGAGGGCGGGGTCCCGCCATCGGCGGGAAAGCCGGGCGCCCCGCCACCGTTATCTCATCAAAGGGAGCGGGGTCCCGCCAACGGCGGGACAATGCGCCCAGACCAGGACTCACATAAGAAAAACGCGGAAAGACCCCGCGTTTTGTCATATCGCCATGGACCGTGGCCTACTTGTCGTCCTCGGCCCCTCCCTGCGTGTCCGCCGCTTCGGCTTCGGCTGGCGCCTCCTCCTCGTCCTTCTCGTCCTCCACTCCCTCCTCATCGGCGACCTTCAGGCCCTTCTTCAGGGTGGTGTTGATTTTCGCCAGCTGTGCGGCGACCGAGCCGATGGCAATGCAGATCAACAATCCATAGGTCGCCACCGCGCATCCTACGTCTTCCATTCTTCACACGCCTTTCTGCTCCAAGAACCGTGTCCGGAGCTTCGCACTTTATCGGGAATATTTCAATTCGTCAGAAACCCAACACCGGAACATCATACCAGGCTTGATACCAGGCTTGAAAAGATTACCCTCACCCCGGCACGTCGTTCGCGAACGACGTGCCCTGACCCTCTCCCGCCATGCGGGAGAGGGAGCATCAATAATTGTATCCACCCTCGCCCCGCTTGCGGGGAGAGGGCGGGGGTGAGGGGTATGGTGTGCTCGGACGGGCAACCTTAAACAAAAACCGCGCCGAAGCGCGGTCTTTCCTTATTCAATCTTCTTTAACTTCTCCCCCGCACTACTCCCGCGAACCAGTCGCTGTCGCTCCGGTTCACGGTCGGGCTGCAGGGCAAGCCCTTCTCCCCTCCCCATCACAACTTCAACTCCTTCACCCTCTCCCAATCCTTCATGTCCAGCACCACGATCTGATCGTCGCCGACGATGTACAGGAAGTCATTGATGTACAGCGCGCGCCGAGCCGCTACGTCGCTCACCGCCTTCACGAGCTCCAGCCCGTCACCGGCGTAGGAGAACACGTACCCGCCCTGGCCGCCCGGCAGGAAGAAGATCTCGTGATCGGCATCGAGCAGGAAGGCGTGATGCGTGCTCAGGACATCGGACCAGTACTCGTTCAGCGTGTATTTGGCCGTCTCCTTCGGCAACGCCGCGTCGCTCACGTCGAAGAGCGAGACTTTGACGCGGTTGTCCTCCTCGCCGACGCCCAGGACGCTCCCATCCGGCATGGGGTGCAGATAAGAGGAATAACCCGGAATCTTCAGCTCGCCCTTGATGAGCGGCTTGGCCGGATCGGACAGGTCAAGCACATAGAACGGGTCCATCTGCCGGAAGGTGACGAGGTAACCGCGGTCGCCGAGGAACCGGGCCGAGTAGATGCGCTCCTCAAGTCCCATATCCAGCGCCGAGCCGACGGTGGCCATCCCCATATCCAGCACGTAGACGTCGTTGGCGGTTTCGCCTACGCCCCCGAACCCGAACTGCCAGAACATGCCGTCAGATCCGCCGACCGTGGTCGCGACGCGCAGATGATTCCGGTACTCGTCGAGCGAGAACTGATTCAGGAGGATACCCGGCACCGTGCCTGACGCCGCGATTTCCAGACCATCGACCGTGACGCGCACGATTCCCGTGCTCTGCAGTTCGCGGCTGTGCGCCTTGAACCAGATACCCGCCCGGTTCTCGAGCTCGTTCGCGACGCGGAGCATCTCATCCTCATCCAGGTTCGAAGACCATTGCTCCAGGACCTGGCGCAGCTCCACCAGCTTGGCCTCATCCGAGATGTCGTACCCGGCGACGCGCCTGATCTTGGCGATGGCCCAGCCCGGCACCAGATCGCTGTTCGCCCCGAGGAATCCGCTCATGAAAGTGAACATGTCGGGCGGATAGACGTAGGTCACGTACAGGTTGTCCGCGGACATGTACACCACTGACGATGATTGCGAACCGACGAACGAGACGGTGCTTTCGGTAGCGCCGGTCGCCATGTCCACCTTCAGTACGGTGTAGGTCACGTCGGCCGGCACCGGGATGACCGGGTGCCAGACGCTATCGCAGCGGATCGAGACATCCTCGCCCTCGCGGAGCGCCGGGACATAGGGACATGGCCGCCCGCGATTGATGCCGCCGCTCAAGACGACGTACAGCTTCCCGTCGCGCAGACGCGAGGCGATCGGATAGTTGTTGTTCTCGTAAGAATAGTTCCAGGATTCGACCGGAGCCGACGGATCAGTGACGTCATACGCGTAGATGCCGTCATAGGCGAGCACGGTCAGGACGTTCCCGTGAAGAAGCAGATCGCCCGTCTTCTCGATCTCCGCGTCGATCGCCATCTCCTCCGGAGGGAACGCCGCGACCGCTTTGACGGTCGGTGTGCGATAGTCGGGCGGAATGAGACCCGTCTCCATGTCCATGACCCCCATCCTGACGAGCGGATAATAATAACCGGACTGCGACGAGTAGTAGATTTCCTCGCCGTCGGTTTTCAGGATGTCTGGCTCGTCTATCCCGGCGACCTGTACGTTCGTCTCGGAAACGCGCTGCACGCCGTCGCCTCCGCCGAAACCGGCTTCTTCTGCCGTTCCAAGTCCGATCGCGCTCGGTGCCGCTACGTCCACGGCAATCGCCTCCCCCATGCCGCGCACGTTCGCATAGCCGAGCTGCTGCGCCTTGGCGTCGGCTTCAGCCATCCAAGCGCTGAACTCGCCGCTGTCGGCGAACGGCTTCAGATCGGATACCGCGGCCGCTCCCGGCTTGGTCGGCGAAACGCCCGTACCTAATCCGCCCGGAACTACCGGCCTGACGATGTACCACAGCGCCACCGCTCCCGCCAACATCACCAGAGTCAGCGTGATCGTTATCGCGACGCCGACCGCGGATGCCGGCTTATCTTTGAAGACTTTGAGACGGATCATATAGAGCCTGTTATCTTTGCGCGTTGAGTATATCAAAAAAGGGCGCGCGACGCACCTTGTGAAGTTTAGAAGCTGAGGAGCTCAAGAGTCTATGCGGCTCCTTAGCTCCTAAGCTCGCCCTCATTCATTATCGTCTGCTCATGAACAGCGGCGCGGTCAAGCTGTCCATCGGAGCGTAATTGTCCGTCAGCAGTATCCCCCGCCTCTCGTCCTCGATTTCCGCCAGATCCTCCGCGGACAGCAGGAACTTCGCATCCGCGACCGCGAGCGATTGCGGCGCGGCGATGTGCCGGGCGTAGGCCTCGTCGGCGGCCGTATCCCACGCGTATCGGTCGAGCGGCTCCTCCGAGGCCAGGATCATGAACGTATTGCGGCCGCCCTTGCGCCAGTCTTGGCTCATGGGCGACACCTCGACATACGGGAAGACCTGCTTGATGGTGCGCAGGAACGACGCCAGCACGCGCCCGCGTTCGAAGTCGTCGATCGAATTCAGGGCGTAGATGCCGCCCGGCGCGAGCGCGCTGCGGATCGACTCCAGGAACTCGACGGTCGTCAGATGGTACGGGATGGAATAGTCGTTGAAGGCGTCGCCGAAGACGACGTCGTAGCGATTGCCGTCCGCGCCATGCGCCAGGAACATTCGCGCGTCTTCATTGTAAGTGCGGATCCCGCCGTAAGGATCCAACCCCAGATACTTGACGTTAGTCTCGGTGACCATCGGATCGATCTCGACGACGTCCACCTGCGCATCCGGGAAGTTGTCGGTGACGTACTTCGGCATGGTGTAGCCGCCGCCGCCGACCGAAAGCGTCCGCATCGGACGCTTGCCGCCGAGCCGGTCATTCATGTATTCGGTCACGACGCCATAGACCGTCTCATAATCGTATTCGAGGATGTCCGGATCAGTGAAGACGAAACTGTGCGTCAGCCGGTCGAGTACGAAACGGTAGCCGGAGCCGCGTTCCGATTGCGACGGGTCCACGCTGATGCAGTAGTAGGCCGACTCGATGAAACAGAACTTCGGAGTCAGCAGACTGGCCCAGAGCAGCACGACCGCCATCATGACCGAGACCTCTTTGGCGCTGCCGCCGCGCGACGCCAGGATGCCGGCAAGCAGGAGGACCGCCGAGACCGACATCACGATCGTCTTCACGCCGAGAAGCGGGATGAGCAGATAGCCCGCGGCGAACGTACCGGCGATGCTGGCGAGCGCCGACACTGCGTAGATCCTGCCGACCGTGGTTCCGGTCTTGTTGAGCGAGGTAAGCGACAGTGTGATGACGATCGGCGTGACCATGCTCAAGAGCAGGCTGACCGGGAAAAAACCGACGAGCGCGAAGACGAACGTCGCCAGCGCCATCGGCAAGCCCAGACCGTATATCAGATTGGCCGTCGGCGCGAAGGTATAAAAGGATATCGCGGCCGCGAATCCGGCGAACGCAAAGATGGTGGCCACGCTTTTCCAGCGCGCCCCGCGTTCCGCAAGCACTCCGCCGGAGTAATTGCCGAGCGTCACGCCGGCCAGGACGACGCCGATGACGCTCGTCCAGGTATAGAGCGAGCTGCCGAGATACGGCGCCATGATGCGGCCGGCCACCAGTTCGATGACCATCAGGCAGAAACTGGCGATGAAAACGTAGGCATGAGCCTCGGTCGAGCCGCGCTTGGCTACGGCGGTCGCATCCGGTTTTTGTCTTGACTGTTCCATAGGGCTACGGGGCTGGTCTTTACCAGCTAAATGTACTCGCGAAGGTCAACGGAGTCTAGCCGACCAGGAGCGGGAACCGCTCATTTCATTCGCTAAGCGGGGTCGCCCGGCATCTGCCGGGCTAGCGGGAATCGCTCCCTGCGTCACATCGTTCGCGAACGACGTGACTGCGGTCGCTAAGCGGGAAAGGCGGGAACCGGCCGGCATTCCCGGCATCCGCCGGGCACGGCGCCGGCCTAGCGGGAACCCCCCACCCCATCCCTCCCCCGCCCGCAGGCGGGGGAGGGAGTGAGGGAGAGGGCGCTCTTTCCCCGCCCTCCCCGCCACGTCGTTCGCGAACGACGTGGCCTGCCGCTACGGTCTTCCCCCTGCTTCGCGCTTCCCGCCTCGATGCAACACCTTGACACTTCCCCAACCCTCATGATAAGACCATATTCCCGCTAGATAGAGGAAAACGCGGGGAAGGAGGTTCTGGAAGATGCGTACCTTGAGAGTGGTGTTGGCGTGCTGCGCGACGATGCTGGCGTTCGCCATGTTCGCGGGCTGCGACGACGGCGACGACCCCGCCCCCGGGACCACGGAGGTCTGCGGCGACGGGGTGTGCGACTGGGACGGCACCGAGCCGGGCGCGTGCCTGCAGGACTGCGTCTTCTGCGGGGACAACGTGTGCGGCGACGGCGAGGCCGACTCCTGCGCGTACGACTGCGCCGAGTGCGGCGACGGCGTCTGCGGCGACGGCGAGGTCGGCGTCTGCGTCCCCGACTGCCATCAGTGCAGCAGCGAAGCGACCTGGTACTACCTCGTCTCCTGCGACGACCCGGAGTTCTGTCCGGAGGAGTGGCCCTGCGCCGTCTGCGGCGACGGGGACTGCAACTGGATGGAGGATGGATGGTGTCCTGACTGCGGATACGAACCCGTCTGCGGGGACGACTGGTGCGACCTCTGGGAGATCGGCACCTGTTCCGACGACTGCGACACCTGCGGCGACGGTACCTGCGGCGAGGAGGAAGCGAACTGCCCGCGCGACTGCGCGGTCTGCGGCGACGGCGTGTGCGAGTACTCGGACGACCTCACGTTCGACGAGGCCGCGTACTGCAACCTCGACTGCCGCGGCTGACCCCGTCACGTCGTTCGTGAACCCTGTCGTTCACGAACGACAGGGCGAACGACGTGACCCGCTCCACCCGACGACATCAACGACATCCGAAACGCCTGCCCGAGAGCAGGCTTTTTTCATCTGATGCCGGAGGGCCGATGCCGACTTGCCCGACACCGAGGGCGTGGTGACGTCGAACCGCTCAAGGCTTGACCGTGCCCCCATTTCGTGCTATAAATATCGGTTCATATCTTCATGCGAAGGAGGGACTGATGCGTACCTTTGATACGGCGACGATTGATCCGACGAACCGGTTCGTGCTCGTGGCGGTGATCGGCATCCTCGCTTCCTGCGCCACGGTGGAGCCGCTCCCTGTCTGCGGCGACGGGGTGTGCGAGTGGTCCGGCGACGAGCCGGGCATCTGCCCCGAGGACTGCACGGTCTGCGGGGACAACGCGTGCGGCGAGAACGAGACCGGCTCCTGCGAAATCGACTGCACGGAGTGCGGCGACGGCGTCTGCGAAGACATTGAGGTCGACGTCTGCGTCCTCGACTGTCACATGTGCTCGTCGGAGGCGACTGGGGCATACCTAGTATCCTGCGACGATCTGGGCTACTGCCCGGAGGAGTGGCCGTGCGAAGCCTGCGGCGACGGAGTGTGCCACTGGATGGAGGTCGACTGGTGCCCCGACTGCGGATACGAGACGGACTGCGGGGACGGCTGGTGCGACGTCCTGGAGTTCGGCGCCTGCCCCGAGGACTGCGCGGTCTGCGGCGACCACATCTGCAGCGACGGAGAGACGGGCTGCCCGCACGAATGCGCTGTCTGCGGCGACGGGGTCTGCGAAGTGACCGACTCCTACAATGAAGCGGTGCACTGCAACGTCGACTGCAGATCGTGACACCTGCCGTCTGACGCGATGACGATCGGAACGCCTGCCCGAGTGCAGGCGTTTTTCTTTATGAAGCTGAGAAGCTTAGGAGCTGAGGAGCAAATATGAATTAACTTGACTTCTAAGCTCCTTAGCTTTTTAGCTCCTCAGCTTTTCATCCCTTGACACCATCTCCCCTTCATGTTAAGCCGAACTGTCACGCGGGGGACTGCGCGACGAGCCACGTCGGTCGAGATCGACAGTGGCAAGGAGGTTTCAATGCGTACCTTGAGAACGGCATCGGGTCCCGTCTTCGCGGCGCTCATGGCCATCACGATCGCCGGATGTGCGGACAACCCCGACACGGTCTGCTGCGACGAGGAGCTGACCCCCGTCTGCGGGGACGGCTACTGCAGCTGGCTCGAGTTCGGCGTCTGCTTCGAGGACTGCGTCCTCTGCGGCGACGCCTTCTGCGACGAGCGGGAGGACGAGAGCTGCACGCGGGACTGCTTCGTCTGCGGCGACGGCGAGTGCGGCGACGGCGAGCGCGGCTGGTGCATCATGGACTGCCATCAGTGCACGAACCAGATCACCTACAGGTCGCTCGTCTCCTGCGACGATGTCCAGTACTGCGGGATGGACCTGAACGACGACGGGGTCGGCGACGAGTGCGACGTCTGCGGCGACGGCGTCTGCACCTGGCTCGAGGACGTCGGCAAGTGGTGTCCGGACTGCCCGGAGTACGGCGGTGTCTGCGGCGACGGTGACTGCTGGTGGTGGGAGCTCGGCGTCTGCGAGGACTGCTGGATGGTCTGCGGCGACCACGTCTGCAACGACGGGGAAGACGTCGACGCCTGTCCAGACGATTGCGCCCTCTGCGGTGACGGCGTCTGCGACTTCAACGACGAGACCGACTACGACGAGGCCGAGTTCTGCAACGTCGACTGCTTCTCGCACGGAAGCTGACGGAACGACGCGACTGGCGTGATGACCTGCACTGCGGTGCGGGTCTTTTTTATGAAACGGGAGGCGCAAAAGGTGCAAAAGCAGGAGAGGCGGGGACCAGCCGGCATTCCCGGCATGCGCCGGGCACGACGCTGGCCTAGCGGGAGCCGTTCGCTGACGCTCACTAAGCGGGAACCGCTCGGCCTCGACCCGTCTGACGGGTCTTCGCCTCGCTTAGCGGGAAGAGGGCTCCTCCCGCTCCTCCCGCTCTTCCCGCTCCTCATTGACACCCCTCTCCAGATGTGTTAAAAACACCTTCCGCGCGTACGAAAAGACGCGGAAAGGAGGGTTTGGAATGCGTTCGTTGAAAGAGGTAGGTCTGGTAGGTCTGGTGTCCGTCCTGGCGATCGCCGCCCTGTGCGCGATCGGCTGTCAACCGGTGTGCGGCGACGGGTACTGCGAGCCCGAGGAAGAGGGCCGCTGTGCCAGCGACTGCGCCGCATGCGGCGACGGGATCTGCGATCGCGGCGAGGACTGCGAGCGGGATTGCGGCGACGATCCGGTGCAGCCGGTCTGCGGCAACGGCCTCTGCGAAGCTGGCGAGACCGCGACGACCTGTCCGTACGACTGCGACACCGTCACGCCGCCCGCCTGCGACAACGACGGCCTCTGCGAGTCCGGCGAGACGGCCGCAAACTGTCCGTACGACTGCGAGGTCGATCCGCCGGATCCATACTGCGGAGACTACAACTGCGACTGGGGCGAAGACACCTTCAACTGTTACGACGACTGCGGCTGGTGCGGCGACGGCTGGTGCGTCTGGCCGCAGGAAGACGTCTGGGGCTGCGACTGGGACTGCATCGGCTACTGCGGCGACGGATACTGCGAGTACGACCAGGGCGAGGAAGGCTGGTGCTATGACGACTGCGGCTGTCCGCCAGACTACCCCGTAGACTGCGGCGACGGAACGGGATGCTGGACGGCCGGCACCAACTGTTCCAGCGACGCGTTCGTCTGCGGAGGGGTGTACAAGCGGTGCAGCAATCCGGCGGACTACGCCAACTGCTGTAACGGCGGTTTCTACGTCTGCCCGACGACGCATCCGTTCTACTGCGCCGGGGACGGGATGTGCTACATCGGCTCGGCGTTCCCGGATCCAGACTACTGCGGCAATTGCGAGACCTTCGGCTGGCCCTGCAGCTGACCGCCGCGACCGCGACGACTTCGGCCCCATTCGTGGGGCTTTTTCTTTTGAGCTGTTTTGAACAGCCTTGACCCTGGTCCCAATTCCTGGTATAAATAAATGTCCTTTGACCCCAAACCCGAACAAGGGAGGAGACGATGCGTCAAAATCTCGGAAGGGCGCTCGCGATCGCGTGCGCCATGATGTCCTTGGCTCTCATGGTCGGCTGCGGCTACTGCGGCGACAACTACTGCGAAGATGGCGAGCTCTATAGCTGCCGGACCGACTGCCACGTGAGCAGCTACGGCAGCGGCAGCTACTGCGGTGACGGCTGGTGTTCCGGCGACGAAACGCTCGCCAACTGCGAGTTCGACTGCTCTGTCTGCGGCGACGGCTGGTGCGACCGCTTCGACGTCGATTGCCCGCAAGACTGCCCGGACCAGATTGTCTGCGGCGACGGGCGCTGCGATGACCGCTACGGCGAGACCGACTGCCCGGAAGACTGCGCGCCCGAAGACTGCGGCGATGGTTACTGCGACTGGGCGGGCGGCGAGACGTACTCGAACTGCAATGCAGACTGCCATTGCGGCAACGCGACGTGCGAGCCGACTCTCAGCGAGGGCGAGCTGACCTGCTGGCAGGACTGCACGGTCTGCGGCAACGGCATCTGCGGTCCGGTCGAGGACACCATAAGGTGTCCGGAGGACTGCGAACCTCCGACGGAATGCGGCGACTCGTTCTGCGATCTTCCCGAGACCGAACGAGACTGCTGGCAGGACTGCACGGTCTGCGGCAACGGCATCTGCGGTCCGTTGGAGGAGATCGACCTCTGCCCGGAGGACTGCGACCGACCGTCGGAGTGCGGCGACTCGTTCTGCGAGGTCTTCGAGACCGAGGAGAACTGTCCGGCCGACTGCTGGTGCGGCAATGGCCGCTGCGATCCGGCGGAATCGCCCGAGACATGCCCGGACGATTGCGGCGAAGGCGACCTGTGCGGCAACGGCATCTGCAACGATGGCGAGAACGAGATCCTCTGCGCCTACGACTGCGCCGAGTGCAGGGATCCGGACTTCCCGGTCGACTGCGGACGCGAGCTCGGCTGCTGGCCGGCCGGCGTGGACTGCGACGACATCATCATCTTCGAATGAGGCTAAGACGTCCGGCGCTTCGGCGACCGGCCTCGACGCCCCACGATCTCAAGCCCCCCGCGGGGCTTTTCTTTTTTATAAGCCTTCGAGCAAGAGGGCCGGATGACTTTCTTGAATCTTTCAGCCCGTTAAGATATGCAGACATCGGGTCATCGCGAGACTTGACCGCCCATCCGATCAATGCTACGGATGAATGTTCCTTTGACCCATACAAACGGGAAAGCGAGGCGAAGATGTTCCAGCGTGGAAATATCCCGGATATCAGGTTTGGCGTCGTTTGCGTCCTGGCTCTCTGTCTGACCGTCTGCGGCATCGGCTGCTACGACGACCCAGGCGTCGATGACCCCGGACGCATCCCCGGCGGCTACTGCGGGGACGGCGAATGCGCGGGAAGCGATACGCTCGAGAACTGCGAGCTCGACTGCGGTTACTGCGGGGACGATCATTGCGGCCGGTTCGACGTCGACTGCCCGGAGGATTGTCCGGATCAGATCGTCTGCGGCGACGGACGGTGCGACGAGCTGTACGGCGAGATCTGCCCGAGGGACTGCGATCTGGAGGATTGCGGCGACGGCTTCTGCAACTGGGAGGGCGGCGAGATGTACTCGAACTGCCGCGAGGACTGCCACTGCGGTAACGCGCGATGCGATCCGGACCTCGACGAGGACGAACTGACCTGCTCGGAGGATTGCACCGAGTGCGGCAACGGCATCTGCGGTCCGATCGAGGACACCAGGAGGTGTCCGGAGGACTGCGGACGGCAACCGGAGTGCGGCGACTCGGTCTGCGAGTACCTCGAGACCGAAGATATCTGCCCGACCGACTGCTGGTGCGGCAACGGCCTGTGCGACCCGGCGGAATCGCCCGAGACGTGCCCAGACGAATGCGGCGAAGACGACCTGTGCGGCGACGGCGTCTGCGACGACGACGAGACTGAGCGCTCCTGCATCTACGATTGTTTCGAGTGCACGGATCCTGCCTTCCCCGTCAACTGCGGCGTGAAGCTCGGCTGTTGGCCGGAAGGCACGGACTGCGACGACGCCATCTTCCAGTGAGGCGACACGACCTGCGGACGATTCCGCGGGTCGTTTTTTAAGCTTAAAGCTGAAAGCGTAAAGCATGTGGCATTTTTCATAAAAAGCTTTCAGCTTTCAGCTCTTAGCTTTCGGCTCCGCCTACTCTTGACCCCCGCCCTAATTCCTGCTATGAATGAATGTTCCTTAAAACCCGAGCAAGGAAAGTGAGGCAACGATGTTCTTGCATAGAAACGGTTCGAGCATGACGAGCTTTTCCCCCTTCTGGATCGTGGCGATCTGTCTGGCACTCTGCGGCGCGGGGTGCTACGACGACCCGGGCGGCGGCGGCGACATCATCGACGACGCATGCGACGGCATCTGCGAAACGGACGATCCGTGCCCTGAGGACTGCGACGGTCTGCCGTTCTGCGGGAACGATCTGTGCGATGGCATGTGGAACGAGGATATCGACAACTGCCCCGAAGACTGCGAGAACTATTGCGGGGACGGCATCTGTCGGAACCTCGAAAACGAGTTCAACTGCGAAGCCGATTGCGGCCCCCCTCCCCTCTGTGGTGACGCGATCTGCGACCACGACCGCGGCGAGACCGACGAGAACTGCTTCCGCGACTGCGGCTGTTGGAACGGACACTGCGATTCGGAGCAGGGCGAGACCGAGCTCACGTGCTATCAGGACTGCGGCGAGTGCGGCAACGGGCTGTGCTCCGGACCTGAGGACCAGTACGTCTGTCCTGAAGACTGTCCGCGTCCGATCGAGTGCGGCGATCTCTTCTGCGAGTACGATGAGACGCACGAGAGCTGTCCGGAGGATTGTCACTGCGGGTGGGACACCTGCGACCTCGACGAAACGCCGGAAACCTGCCCGGAGGACTGCGCGGAGACCTGCGGCGACGGCGAGTGCGACGAGTCCATCGGCGAGGACTGGCTGCGCTGCCCGGTCGACTGCCGCGCCTGCAACGATCGGGACTACCCCATCGACTGCGGAGACGGACTCGGCTGCTGGCCGGCTGGGACGAACTGCCGATCGGACGTCTTCGTCTGCGGCGACGGCGTCTTCCGCTGCGGCCAGGCCGATTATCGCGCCAACTGCTGTGAGGACGTCTTCAACAGTTGTCCGGCGAACACGCCGTACTTCTGCTCGGATGACGGCGAATGCTACGAGCACCTGGATGAGTTCCATGCGGACTGCAACTCCGCCGACGCCTGCACGACGCTGAACGTCCCCTGCTCGTGAACCTCAACGGCCCCTGACACCCGCGTGTCAGGGGCCGATTTTTATTGAAGCCGAGGAGCCAAGGAGCTAAGGAGCCGAGGAGGCCGGAAGTCATGTCTTATCCACAGTTCTAGCGAAATAGTGCCACGCAGTTTTGATACAAAACTGCGTGGCACTTTTCGCGTCGAACTGTGGATAAGACACTTCTGCCCCTTCTGCCCCTCTAATCATCCAACCTCTCCCTCAACTCCGCGATCTTCGACATATAATCCGCCCGATACTCCTCCGGCACCGGTTCGGTGCTCGGAAACTCCTCGCGCAACGGATTGATCTTCGATCCGTTCTTGACCATCTCATAATGGAGATGCGGTCCGGTCGAGAAGCCGGTCGAGCCGACATAGCCGATCGTCTGTCCTTGCGTCACTTTCTGTCCGGCGCTGACCGCGATCCGCGACATGTGCCCGTAATTCGTCGTGTAGATCGAATTGTGCCGCAAACTCACGAACCTGCCGTACGCGCCGTTCCAACCGGCCTGGACCACCGTCCCGTCACCGACCGCGCGGATCGGCGTCCCTGTCGGCGCCGCGTAATCGATGGCCCGATGTCCCGTAGAAACGTCGAACGCGCTGATGTAGCGCAAGCCGGTCGTGAATCCGGACGAGATGTACTTGAACGCCACCGGCGCTTTCAGGAAAACCTTCTCGACCGACTCCCCCTCCTCGTCGAAATACCCTTCGCTGCCATCCGGTGCGACATACCCAAACGCGTAATACGTCTGCCCGTCGTTCACGAACTTCGCGCCGAGCACCGCACCCGGCATGACGTACTGTCCGTTCAGATACCGCTCCTCATATATGAACCGATAGGTGTCGCCGACGCGCACGTCCATGACGAAATCTACCTCCCATTGGAAGACCTCGGCGAGCGCGATGATGGCGCGTTCGTCCAAGTCCTGCTTGAGCGCCGAGACGTACAACGAACCCTCGATGACGCCCTCGGCAGTCTTCACTGCGACCTCATACGGGATGAGCACTCGCTCCGCGGTCCACGCGCCGCTATCGTCTCGACTGACCTGCAAAACCTCTTCGGAGTCGATCTGATATTCGAGACGCTGCAGCTCGCCTGACTCCCTGCCGTAGACCAGGTCGATCGTCCGTCCCAACCGGACGTTCGTCAGGTCGTAGACCTCCTCCGCGGCCGCGAATATCGCCGCCGCGTCCGCCGCACCCACGCCGGCATCAGCCATCAGCGTCCCGTAGGTCGAGCCTTCGGCGACCTCGACGCTCTCGGTGACGAACGGGTACTTCTCGACGCAGATATCCGCGGCCTGCTGCAGCGCGTCCTGCGCCCGCGCGTTCATGACGCCGGCGGCGCACCACAAGAACACGACGACTAAGATACCGCCGATCTTGACCGCGACCAAGGGAGATTTCCGGACGGCGCCGCGCACTGGTATCACCGGCATCTCCCGCCGCCGCTCGTCGCGCGGCGCTTCCGTGGGCTCATTCTTGATGGTCAAAAGTTGCATAAGGCGCATTTTCGACTCGGTTTCCATTATATCCTTCGGGTGCGTCGAGTCCAATTACACGGTGGGGAAGGTGAGAAGGAGAAAAGAGTATTACGCTTCTCCCCTCCTCACCTTCTCCCCTGCACCGTTCGCTCCGCTCGGGTGCAGGGCAAGCCCTCCTCCTCTATAATCATTGGGCACAACCCGCCGGATATAGTATCATCAAACCCAGTAATCACTATCTACGCGATATGGCTTTCGAATTGCCCATCCTCCCTTTTGGTCCGGAAGATTTCGAACCTTGGCTGTCGGCTGAAGCTTTCGCCTATCATCACGGCAAACACCACGCCGCGTACGTCAAGAAGCTCAACGCCGCCATCGAGGGCTCTGAACGCGCCGAGCAGGCTCTTGAGGATATCATCCGCGAGACAAGCAATAATCCGGCGATATTCAATAACGCGGCGCAGCATTGGAACCACAACTTCTTCTGGGATTGCCTGTCCGCCAATAGACAAGAACCCCCGCCCGGCCTGAAGTCGGCGCTAGAACGCGATTTCGGATCCCTCGAATCGTTCAGAAAAGATTTCAGCGATAAGGCGCTCGCGCTGTTCGGCTCCGGTTGGGCCTGGCTGACGATCGATACGGATACCGGCGAGATGGGGGTCGAACAGTTCAGCAACGCCACCACTCCGCTGGCTTCCGGACAGATACCGCTCCTGACGCTCGACGTCTGGGAACACGCCTACTATATAGACCATCGCAACGACCGCGAAGGTTACATCGAGGGTTTCTGGGAACACGTCAACTGGGCCGCCGTCGCCGCACGCGTGCCGTAATCAGTATGTCGGGAAGGAAGGTCACGCAGAAAGTGGTACTCGCCGGAATCGTCATCCACGACGGCCGGGCGCTGCTGCTGAAGCGAAGCGGACGCGATCAGATACTGCCAGGACTGTGGGAGCTGCCGAGCGGCAAGAAGGAGGATCTGGAGGATTGGCGGGAAGCATTGATCCGGGAGGTCGCGGAGGAGTCCGGAATCGATGCCGAACCAGTGGCGCCGATCGACGTCTACGGTTATGTGGTAGAGAAGGACGGTGAGACGCGCGACATGACTCAGATAAACTTCCTGATGCGCGTTATCGGTGAACCGGAAGTCCGACTAAGCGACGAACACGACGATTTCGCCTGGGTGACCGAACCTGAACTGGACCGCCGCAACACCAGCGAGCAGACCAAACACGCCATCCGAATGGCGTTCGGACACGAAATTGAGGTCTGACACACAGCACAGACAAATTAAAAGACCGTGCCGGAGCACGGTCTTTCTCTATTGCCTTTTTCCGCTTCTTGCCACTGACCGCAACTTAATGTTCCGCCGCGTCTGCCTCCGCTTTCGTGGCGTGGATCGTCCCGTCCTTGTGCTCCGGCGGAGTGTAGATGGTGTAGAGCTTCATCGCGTCCTCCTGGGACAGATTGGTAACGTTGTGCTCCGAACCAGCCGGAATGACGATCGCGCTGCCATCCTCCAGGCTGTATTCGACGTTGTCGATGATCGCCTTGCCCACCCCAGACTCGACGCGGATGAACTGGTCATGCTCCGGATGCGTCTCTAGGCCGATCTCCTCTCCGGGGCGGAGCGACATGACGACAAGCTGGCTGTTCTTAGAAGTGAACAGCACCTCCCGGAAGTTCTGATTCTCGAGAGACTTCAATTCGATGTTGATGTGGAAACCGCCCATAGCGTTTATCAGTTAGGTATCTTTTAGACGCGCACATCATACCAAAACGACAATACTCGCGCGAGTGGGCGCGTGAGGAAAGCGCGAGAGCGTCCCGCCTCTGGCGGGACCCCGCCCTCTTTGTCCCGCCGGTAGAGGCGGGACCCCGTCACGTCGCTCGCGAGCGACGTGACCCCGCCCTCTTTGTCCCGCCGGTAGAGGCGGGACCCCGCCCTCTTTGTCCCGCCGGTAGAGGCGGGACCCCGCCCTCTTTGATGAAATACAGTGGCGGGGATGGAATACAGTGGCGGGGATGGAATACAGTGGCGGGGCGCCCTGTCCCGTCCCGAAGTTCAAGCTGCTAATGCACCACCCGATGTATTGGAACGAAAAACTGAAACCGCCCTCACCCCGCTCGTCCCTCGACAGGCTCGGGACTCGCCTCCCTCTCCCACACGGTGGGAGAGGGGGAATATTTTCCTTAATTCACCCTCTCCCCACTTTGTGGGGAGAGGGTTGGGGTGAGGGGCGCCTCATCAAAAGACGCGATCTCGGACATTGGAAGTGGTGCATTGAGTCTAGAACTTCACGTCTCCAATACGTCGTTCGAGAACGACATATCGGAGGCAGGACGCAAGGTGCCATGGGCCTCGCCCGTGGGGCTCCATGTTTTAGCTTTGGAGATGTCAAATGTTACTGACAGAATAATTAAGGCTAAATCTACGAATATCGCCTATTTCCCATCTTGACAAATCTGACAATATATGCTATGGTGTATTTGTTGATACGGTCGTTCGTTGATCGACAAAAACCGAGTTCGGCGGTTCAACCGGACAGGGAGGAACGCCATGTTGAGAGAGGACTATTCCCGATACCTCGGGGCAATCGCGCTGATCGTCCTCCTAGCCCTCACGGGCTGGATGTTCTACGAGATGATGACGACGGCACCGAGCGCGTCAATGAACTTCGCCAAGTTCATCGCTGCGCGCCTGATGCAGCAGTGACCATCGTTCCCGCCCCTTCAAACCATCAAACGGCCCTGACCCACAAGCGACGGGCAAGTTCCTGGAATCATTCCAGGTACGTCTTGATAGGGAGCACGCTCACTACTGCTCCCTCTTCGTCCGAGTCCATGATCCCGAGCTTGTCGAGGGGTCGCGGCTTCAGACGAGGCCTATCACATATCCTCTTGCGGGAACCGGACGGAGGCACCGACTGGTCGATCGACCTCTCAATGATCGATTCGACCCCTTCAGGTGAACCAACCTTCTTCTTCCGTCCGGCTCCCGTTCCTACCGTAGCTGCCGACACGATCGGCGTCTGCGGCAGGACCTTCATGACATGGCATCCTCCTTGGGGGCGCTCCGTAATGGTGCGGAGCGCCCCCCACTCCCTCTTCCAGACGGAGGCCGCCGAACGTAATCCGCGATCAGCGTCCTGGACGTCGCAATATATGCTTTCTGCATGCGCGCCCGAAATATCGCCCGCGAGCTGAACAAAACATGTTTCCAGGGCCATCCCGGCCATCGCTCCGCTCAAGTCGGAGCCCACACCCGGTTCGTGCGAACGACCGGATTTTGTTATCTCCAAATGCCGTTGGTCTTACCACAAACGGCCGCAGAGATTGAAAAAGCTCTCAAATTAAGGTAAAATTACAGTAATGAATCTACACTCATTCCGATATGACTCTCATCACGGACCGCAATAAAACAGCTCTGGCGCTGATCCTGGCGGCGGCGCTCCTGCTAGCCGCGTCCTTCCAGATAGCGCATGCCGCCGATGGCGAAGCGCTGACTTGGCCGTCGGACACCTCGCTCATACTCGAAGGATCTGGCATCGAACTGGTGATCCTGGCCGGTTCGCAGGCGACCAGCCTGTCATCGACCGCTGCGACTTTCACGGTGACCGTTCCGTCGGAAGGCAGTTTCACCATCAAGTATCCGAAACCGCAGCCCGGCAGCCTGTCGAACGACGGCGGTCTGCCGTGGTGCGTCTATACCGGAGGCAGTAATGTCATCACGGTAACCGGTCCCAAGACCGTCACCTTCACTCCGACCGCGACGCCGAAATGCAGCGCGTCGGTGAAGACGGATACGGACGACGACGGTACGACTGGCGACACATACATCGCTCCGAGCGTGACTATCGGACAACCGGACGGCGGCGAACAGCTCACCGGGAACTCGAACTACACTATGACCTGGTCGGTGAGCGGCGGCGATGTCGCGAGGATACGCATCCTGCTTTCACGCGACGGCGGTCTGACTTTCGCTGACGTCATCACCGAGCTCGACGAAATCACGGCCACGTATGATTGGAGCGTACCGAACTTCGATGAGGCCGACGCTAAAATCATGATCGAGGCGCTCAATAGCTCCGGCCGCGTCTTGGCGGCCGACTTGAGCAAACGGACTTTCAGCATCAGCGCGATCGAGGAGCCGCAACCTGAACCGGTCGAGATACCGGCTGAAGAGCCCGCCGCCGATACGACGCCTACCGGCAGCGGTACGACGGCCGTCGAACCGGAAGAGGACCCTACGGTCGACGGGTCATACGACCCCGAGGAGGCGCTCGCGTCTACCGTCAGCATCGATACTGATATGGGATTGGAGCCTTTTGAGAGCGGTGGAACGCTCTGCGCGACCAGTCCGCTCATCAAGGCACCGAATGACAAGGCGGTCTATTACTGCGGCCGCGACGGCAAACGCTACGTCTTCCCGAATGAAAGAGTCTACCGCAGCTGGTTCCAGGATTTCGAAGGGGTCACGGAAATCGACACGGACGAGCTGGCGCAAGTCCCGCCCGGAGGCATAATCACCTACAGACCCGGTACGCGGCTAGTCAAGACGCAGGCCGAGCCGCAGACCTACGCCGTTTCGCGCGGCGGCACGCTGCGCTGGGTGGAAAACGAGACGGTCGCCAGACAGCTCTATGGCGAGCATTGGAACGAATTCGTCGACGACATCGATCCGGCGTTCTTCGCGAGTTATAAAATAGGGAAGTCGATCGGCGAAGGTGATGTGAAGAAGAAAGAGTGAGAAACGGTCCGACAGCCTGATCCGCCACGGAACAGGCTGTTTTTTGTTGGGGTAAACAAACAACACGTACTCCCTCTCCCGCCGCGCGGGAAAGGGTGAACTAAGCCATAGATTCTCCCTCTCCCGCCGCGCGGGAGAGGGTTGGGGCACGTCGCTCGCAAACGACGTGCTGGGGTGAGGGTGAATTGATGACTCCCCTCACCCCTGCCATCTTCCATCAAACCCTCACCCCGGTCGCACTGCCTTCGGCAGAGCTCCCTCCCCTCTCCCGCCTGCGGGCAGGAGAGGGAGAATAAGGTATGTCCCTGTACATAACGGGGCCAGGGTGAACTAAACCAAAGGTCCTCCCTCTCCCACAACGTGGGAGAGGGTTGGGGTGAGGGTGAATTTAGCGATGGACCCCCCTCTCTCCTTCTCCTCCTCCGCGATTGTCTCCTTTCCCCCGCGTGCTATATTTCTAAGGTAATTCTGCCGTTCGAGACCGGCTTTATTTTAGGTCTATGCGCTCCGCGCTCATCGGCTACACCGGATTCGTCGGCTCAAACCTGGACCGGCAGCATAAGTTTTCCCACAGGTTCAATTCCAAGAACATCGACGAGATCGACGGTAAAGAGTTCGACCTGATCGTCTGCGCGGGGGTGCCTGCCATCAAATGGATGGCTAACAAGGAGCCGAAAGCCGACTGGGACAGTATCGAAAGATTGCTGACCCATCTCAACGAGACGACTGCGGAGCGTTTCATCCTCATATCGACGATCGACGTCTATCCGCAGATCGCTGGCGTGGATGAGGGTTCCCCCATCGATCCGTCCCTCAATCATGCCTACGGACGCCATCGCTTCCTGGTCGAGGAGTTCGTGCGCCGGACCTTCCCGATACGCCACATCGTCCGGCTGCCCGGCCTGTTCGGCGCCGGTCTGAAAAAGAACGTCATCTTCGACTTGTTGAACGATAACTGTCTGGAGCTGGTCAATAGCGCCAGCTCGTATCAATACTATCCGCTCAACCGTCTCTGGAACGACCTGCGCACGGTGACTGCGTCAGACCTGGAACTGGTGAACTTCGCCACCGAACCTATCGCCACGTCGGATATCATCGGCGCGTTCTTCGCCGACAAGCTCAGCCGCATCGGCGCGACCGCGGTTGGCGAAGCGCACTACGACATCCTGACGAGACACGCCGACACGTTCGGCAGGGACGGCGGCTATATGCTCGGACGCGACGCCGTGCTCGGTCCGCTCGGAAAATTCGTCAAAGATTATCCGGCCGCGCCATGAAAGTCGCTTTCTCCAATCTCGCCTGGGAACCGGAAGCGGACGGCGCGGTACTGGATCTGCTCGCGGCGGCCGGCGTCCGCGGCCTGGAGCTGGCCCCGGCCAAGGTCTTCGGCGACCTCGCGGCGGCAACCGAGGCGCAGGCCGCGAAATACCGCAGGCGCGTCGAAGACAAGGGTCTCGCCGTCATCGCCTTCCAGGCCTACTTGTTCGGCAGGCCGGAGCTGAGGCTTTTCGACGATTCGACGCGGTTTGATTTCATCGATTTCACCAAGAGAACCATCGATCTCGCCAGCCGGTGCGGCGCGGCAAGGATAGTCTACGGCGCGCCGAAGTCCCGCGACCGTCTAGGACGCGACCCGCGGGAATGCGAAGAGATCGCGCTCACTACTTTCGCCGATATCGGCGCGTATGCCGCCGCGAGCGGCGCCGTCTTCTGTCTCGAACCGAATCCGCCGGCGTACGGCTGCAACTTCGCGTCGAACGCGGCCGAGGCCGCCGCGCTGGTGCGTCAGGTCGGCTCATCCGGATTCCGCCTGCACCTGGACACCGCCTGCATGGCGCTCGCCGGAGACGACTTCAATCGCGCCATCCGCGACAACGCCGACATCCTGGCGCATTTCCATGTGAGCGAACCAAATCTCAAAGACTTCGCCCATCCGCACCTGGACCACAAGGCCGCGGCGGAGGCGCTCCGCGGAGCCGGTTACGCCGGCTGGGTGTCGGTGGAGATGAGACCATCCGAACATCCGACGGAAGAGATCAGGCGAGCCGCCGACTTCGCACTCACGACCTATGGCGACTGAAGGCTGGAAGACCGATTTCACGCCGACATACGACGCGGCCGTCATCGGCGGCGGATTCTTCGGCGCGGTCATCGCGCTATCGTTGCGCCAGCGCGGCGCCGATCGCGTCGTCATCCTGGAAAAAGGACCGGACCTCCTGCTCCGCGCCAGCTACAACAACCAGGCGCGCATCCACAACGGCTATCACTATCCCAGGAACATCGTCACCGCGCTCCGGTCGCACGTGAACTTCCCTCGTTTCGTTGCCGACTTCCGCGAATGCGTGGATGACGGTTTCGAGAAGGTCTACGCGGTCGCCAAGGTGAACAGCAAAGTGACCGGCAATCAGTTCCGGCTGTTCTGCGACCGCATCGGCGCGCCGATAGAACCGGCGCCGGCGAAGATCAAGGACCGGTTCAATCCGGACCTCATCGAGGATGTGTTCGTCTGCCGGGAATACGCGTTCGATCCGGACAAACTGCGCGCCATCGTGCGACGGCAGCTGCGCGAAGCGGGCGTGGAAGTCCGCCTGGATACCGCGGCGCTGCGCGTTTCGGAATCCGGCGGCGGACTCGCAGTCGAGTGTAGCGGACCGCAGGGCGGACGGCGCATCGAAGCGAAACGCGTCTTCAATTGCACCTATTCGCAGATAAACCGCCTGCTCGTCGACTCCGGACTTCCGATCGTGCCGCTGAAGCACGAACTCACCGAACTCGCGGTCGTGGACGTGCCGCCGGAACTCAAGAACCTGGGCATCACGGTGATGTGCGGTCCGTTCTTCTCCTGCATGCCCTTCCCGGCTCTCGGCCGGCACACCTTGAGCCACGTCCGCTACACGCCGCACTGTGAGTGGCATGATCGCGAGGGCTCGGGATTCCGCGATGCGCACGCGTTCCTGGACTCGGCGGACAGGCGCTCCGCCTTCATGCGCATGGTCAAGGACGCCGAACGGTACGTGCCGGCGATGTCCGGCATCAGGCAGCACGGCTCGCTCTGGGAGATCAAGACCGTCCTGCCGATGAACGAAAATGACGACGGCCGACCGATCCTGTTCCGCAAGGACCACGGACTCCGCGGACTTACCTGCGTCATGGGCGGCAAGATGGACAACATCTACGACGCGCTTGAAGAGATGGATAAAACACTCGGGCTGGAAGCTGGAGGCAGGAGGTCGGGGGCTGAAAGTCGTGAGACAGCTTCCCGCTTCCTGCATCCCGCCTCCCGCCAATATCACGACATATGAGAAAAGCCGAGATCTTCGTGTCAGTCGTCGCACCGGTGCATGATGAAGCCGCTGCGCTCGCCGGATTCGCCGCCGAAGCGACCGACCTCCTGGAGCGCAACTACGCCAACTATGAACTGTTGATCGTCGACGACGGCAGCAGCGACGGCACGCCGGAAACCGCTGGACGGATACTCCAAGGACGCAAGTGCGTACGCTATCTGCGCCTCGCCAGGCATTACGGACGCGAAAAGGCGATCATGGCCGGACTCGACACGGTCATCGGCGATTACGCGGTCATCATGTCCGCTTCGTCGGATCCGATTGCGCTCATTCCGAAGATGGTGGCACAGGCCGCCGCGGGCACGGGCATCGTCTTCGGCGTGAGCGGACGGGGCGCGAAAGAACCGCTGGCGACGCGCATCGGTGCCGGCCTGTTCCACTGGTATTGCCGGAGGTTCCTCGATTTCCGCATGCCGCACCGCATGACCGGCATGGCGGTATTAAGCAGGCAGGCGATCAACTCGCTCATCCGCATCCGCGGCAAAGGTAATTATCTGAGATTGTTCAGCAAGTACACCGGACTCGCCAGCCAGGAATTCGAGTGCGTGCAAGAAGCGCGGCCAGGCGTGAAACCGAAGACCGAAGAGGGCTTCTGGCGCAAGGTGGAGACCGCCGTGGATATCGCCGTCTCGAACTCGTCGCATCCGCTGCGGATCGTCACATATCTCGGCCTGGCGGCGGGCGCCATCAATCTGCTGTACATGCTGTACATCGTCGGCATCTACTTCTTCAAGACCGACGTCCAACCGGGCTGGACGACGAGCTCCCTGCAATCGGCGATCATGTTCTTCTTCGTGTTCCTGATCCTGACGGTGTTCTCGGAGTATCTCGGCAAACTGATGAACGAGGTCGTGCCGAAAGACACTTACACCGTCATCGAGGAGCGGACGAGTTCGACCGTGCTCGCCGGCGAGGACCGGCTGAACGTCGTCGAACGCACCGAGCGGGAGGAATATGAAAAAATGCATGCGTGAGCGGAAGCGAAGAAGCTAAGGAGCATAGGAGCTCAGGAGTTTTTCCTACCAACAACTCCTAAGCTCCTTAGCTCCTCGGCTCCTAAGCTTTGCCGACGATAATCATGGACTGATGTCAAACCCCGATAACCGCCAAATCCCCGAACACCGCACCGAAGAATTCGGCCCCAAGCAGAGCAAGTACTGCTTATGCGTTTTCGTCATCGATGAGGGCGAACGCATCCGGCGCCAGCTTGAGAAGATGCAGCGGTACGTCTACCCCGTCGACGTCGTCATCGCCGACGGCGGCAGTACGGACGGATCGCTCGAACCGAAGTTCCTGAAGGCGCACGGTGTGCGGACGCTTCTCACCAAGACCGGACCAGGCAGACTCTCGGCGCAGATGCGGATGGGACTCGCCTACGCGCTCGACCAGGGCTATGAAGGCGTCATCGTCATGGACGGCAACGACAAGGACGGACCGGAGGCGATCCCGCGCTTCGTCGAGATGCTGAACGACGGCTGGGACCACGTGCAGGGGTCGCGTTTCATTCGCGGCGGCCGCCACGAGAACACTCCCGCGGAACGCCTGCTCGCGGTGAAGCTGATGCACGCGCCGCTCATGAGCCTATTCTCCGGTTTCCGTTACACCGATACCACGAACGGATTCCGCGCCTACAGCCGCCGGCTCCTCGAAGACGGGCGCGTGCGTCCGTTCCGCGACGTCTTCATGGACTATGAACTTCATTATTACCTGGCGCACCGCGCGCCCGAACTCAAATTCAGGACGGTCGAGATACCGGTGAAACGCGTTTATCCTGCCGGTGAGACGGCGCCGACCAAGATACATTCCTGGCGCGGCAAGATCGGCCTGATGCGGCAGCTGTTCGCCGCGTGCCTGCATAAGTTCGATCCGAAAGGATGATACGCCCCGCGGACTCCTATCACTGATGCCGAAATGCGGTGATGCGCTCCTTGGCACCATCGCGCCATGCTAGTCCTGGTGAATGACGAAAAACGGGGCGCTGGCCCCGTTTTTGATGATAGTGCTATCGCTGTCGCGACAACATCCGGCGGATCGATCTCACGATGGGAAACCAGATCGCCAGCGACTTCTTGAAATCATACCCAACCCCTTCAAAAAATGCCGTTTAATCCATCCGACTGTTGACCGCCCGGCGTCCGCAGACAACGATGAAACATTGATATGCGAGGTCTTTTACTTGGATGACTCACCACGAACTAGAACCATGGCAAAATCAAGGAAAACGCGCGCAGCCAAGGAAGGTGATATTCGAAATAGACCGGCAGCGACCCAATTTCTTAATCGGCTAGGAAAAGATAGATTCTTCTGTGATCTAAAATATTCTGACGCGTTTGAATAACTAAAATCAATTATCTCGCCTCGTGTTTTCAGGATCTGCGCTTTCAATAACGAAGCATTGTATACATTAATATGTCCGTACGTCTCGATGAGCGATTTACGCAAGCGGCCATGCGCAAAAAAATCTTTCAAGCGGTAAAGTAAGTTGTTTTCAAGCGGAACCTTGTATATGCAATATGATGAGAACCGATTTATTTCCCTCATTGCTTTTGTCGGTTCTGGCACATGCTCGATTACATCAATCATTAGTGCCAAATCTATTTCTCTATCCTTCAAGGATGTATGCCGCACATCCTCGTTGAGTGTTCGAGCTAGTTTCGGATTGGTTTGCCGTTGAATTTCAAGCATCCCGGGGCTTAAATCCAACGCAAAGACACATACCTTCTTTCCATATGTTTTATCAATATGGTCCGCTACCGCATTTGCGATCATACCCGCTCCACCGCCGACATCCAGCAACACGACATCATCTCTGGTATGTTGGCGCATCATCAAATCCACTAACGGGATGATTTTTGTTATTTTCCACGGAGAATCTTCGGTGTGCGATGACGGATTATGAGAAATATACTCATCGTTTCGGTAAAAATTGGCTATTTCACATTGCGTCATCCCCGTCATAATAATTTAATTTATCTTCAATTAAACAGCTGGCGGGGCAAGAAAACTAATCATCATGCCGATCCCCTTCCCGCGTAGCTTCCGAAAAATCACGCGCCGATTCACGCTTTCCCGATAACCCGTACGGTGTCCGCCGTCACGGCCTCCCGAACCGTGAAGATGCGGACAGCCTGCCCTAGACTCAACGATGCAGTACAATCCCTTCTGTTTGGCATGCAGGGAAAAATACGTGACCGCCGACCCGAAGCGCCGCTTCAGCTCCTCCGGACGTTTATATGTAGATATGGCTGCGCTTAAATTCATATCGTTGCCCGCTTTCGTTTGTGAAAACGGATCCTTCTCCATGCCGCTCCGAGTTTTCTGGACAGACCCGGCAACCCGATGGCCATAAAACCCTTCAGATCAGCGACAAACCCGTTCAAGGTCTCGCCGTTGATTCTCCTCGCCGAAACGAACCCCAATCTCTGAAATAGTGCGCGGCGTTCTTTCTGGACAGACCGGAGGTATCGCCAGAACGCGACCAAATCCGCGGGGGTGGCCCACAATACCAGACCTTCATGATAACGGATGAGCCGTTCCAGCGCGCGATCGCTGATTGCCGGCATGACTTCGCGCACATGCTTTACGAATATCCTTTTAGCGCAAACCCTCTGGCTCTCTCCGGACTTTTCGGAAATGGCACTGGGGGTCGTTCTCCATTTCAGCAAGACTAGATTGAGGATTCTAACGCCGCATGACCGGGATACCCTGTACCACAAGTCGTAATCTTGGGACTGCGGAAATGATTCGTCATACCCCCCTAATTTCTCCACGACCGAGCGGCGGAACATGGCCGAAGAGTGGGCCATGACATTACTGAAGGCTAATCTGACGTAAATCATCCCCCGATTCGGAGCTGGACCCAACGGTTTACTGATCAGCTGACTGTCCTCACCAATGACGTCAGCGAGGCTCCCCACCAAGGCGTCGCCAGGATTTCCGTCCAGATACGCCGCCTGTCTCTCCAGCCGCTCCGGCAAGCTGACGTCATCCGCGTCCATCCGCGCCACATATTCCCCTGTCGCCGCCTTCAGACCGATGTTCAGGGACTTGGTGAGTCCGAGATTGGTCTCGTTCTTCAACAGCCGGATCCGCGGATCCGCGCGTGACAAGATGATCTCCCGAGTCGAATCGGTAGAGGCGTCGTCAATAATCAGGAATTCGAAATCACGGAAAGCCTGACCGAGGATGCTCTCTATCGCCTCCCGCAGATGCTCCTCTCCGTTGTACACGGCCATCAGGACCGTCACTTTCGGCATACAGCCTTGAGCCAAAATTCACCCCAATTAGTTTTCATCTTCTCAATCCCCAATCCGGTTTCATCAAGCTCTTTCTCCAACTCTTCAAGCCGATACTCGATGAAGTGCGTCGGGTCCAGGAAATAATCCAGCCCGAGCTCGTCCTGGAGTGGCACCCGCCAATCGCGCTCGTACATCGGCACCCGGACGAGGAAATAATCCGGCTGACACTTCTCTCGAATCCCCTTCAGGAATTCGACGCGTTTCTCGATGTGCTCCAGGACGTTCGAGAGGATAACGACATCGAACCGCTCTCCGAAGTCATACGTCAACGCGTCGGCATTGATGAAAGTCACGTTCGGATGGGAGCTGTTCTTTTCCGCCCATTCGACCTTGGCCTGGTCCAATTCGATCCCGACCAGACTTATCTTCCCGAAACTCTCGGCAATCTTCCTGTCCATGACGCCGTTCCCCGAACCGACATCGAGTACGCGCTGCCCCTCTTTCAGGTGCCCGACGAAGAACTCATGATACTTGATGTGGCGGTGTTTGGAGTGCACGCCGTCGCCGTAGCGGACGGAGGCGCGGCCTTCAAGGGCGTACAACTCCTTATCGACGGCGAAAAGATACCGCAAGGCATCGGCGGGCTTCATGGTGAAAACGACGCCCTTCAGTAACTTGCCGATGAGTTTTGGGCTGAAAATGCGTGAAAACATACGGTATCATCCTCCCTCTCCCGCTATGCGGGAGAGGGATAGGGTGAGGGCGGATTGATGGTGCCCCCTCACCCCCGCCCTCTCCCCGCACAAGCGGGGAGAGGGTGAATATCTTTCCTCCCTCTCCCGCTCTGCGGGAGAGGGCTGGGGTGAGGGCAATCCTCCCTCTCCCGCCGCGCGGGAGAGGGCTGGGGTGAGGGCACTATTGACTCCGCCTCCCCCAATGGACTAAGCCTCGCCTGAACGAACCTATGAAACGCACTACCCCCGACTTCCAACTGGCCAAGAAGCTCCGCCACGATTCCAGTCCGCCCGAGATCATCTTCTGGTACCAAGTCCGTGATCGACGGTTGGCTGGATACAAATTCCGACGGCAGTACCCGGTAGGTCGTTATGTCGTGGATTTCGTCTGTCTTGAAAAAAGACTGATCGTGGAATTAGACGGAGGCCAACACAACACCGATGAACATGAAAAGCGCGATTCCGAGAGGACAGCTTGGCTACACAGTAAAGGATACAAGGTCATCAGGTTTTGGAACAACGAGGTGCTCAACGACATGGAGGGAGTGCTCACGATGCTTGGAGATGAGTTGGAGATCAATTGCGCCCCTCACCCCCGCCCTCTCCCCGCAAGCGGGGCGAGGGTGAACTAAGCAACGTGCCGGGGTGAGGGCGGATTGTTGGTGCCCCCTCACCCCCGCCCCTCTCCCCGCACAGCGGGGAGAGGGTGAATATCTTTCCTCCCTCTCCCGCCGCGCGGGAGAGGGCTGGGGTGAGGGCAAATATCATTTCATGACCCTCTCAAACACCCCAACATACTTCTCCCCGCATTCCTGAAAATCATACCGCCGCCAATTCTCCATCGCCACCTTCTTGTGTCGCTCATATTCCCCGACCGCCAATCGGATCTTCTCGGCCAATTTCCGGTAGTCAAAATCCTCGTACTTCTGGAAAACGTCATCCGAAACGTACGCCAACAGCTCCTTATTAAAAGATAGAAGTTCCGACATCGAACCGCTGTCGAACCCGACCACCGGCAAGCCCGACGAAATCGCCTCAAGAACGGAATTCGGGCAAGGCGGATTGAGGTGGGAATAGATGAAAACGTCGCTTTTCCGCAGGAGTTCCGCCACCTCCTGCATGTTCTTGGAGCCCAAGTGCCTGACATACGGCCTATCGACGAAGCGTTCAAGCTGAGGATTGGTCACCGGACCGATGACCCACAGCTCGAAATTCAGCTCGCCCGTCAGACTATCTAAGGCCGCGACGACCGGCTCGATCATGTCCGCATTCCGAAAACTGCCCGTGGTGGCAAAGATAATCTTTTCCGGCGACAAAACTCGATTCGGGTCAGGAAAAAAGAGGTCGGTATTCACTCCGTTCACGATAATCTGATATTCATTCGGTGACTTTTCTCCCAGCATTGCAAAACACTGCTTCCGGCTGTACTCGCTCTGAAAAACCACGAAATCCGCCGAGTGAGCATAAATATCCTTGATGACCCGATTCTTCAGCGCGTATCCATCTCCGTGTTTCGACGGATAGTAGATGCCGTCCAGCCGCTGGATGACCTTGCCGCCGAAGAACTTGATCAATTTTATGACCGGCTGGTTGAAGGCCACCGGGAAAAAGATGCCCCTGGCGAAGAGCGGCGATCTCGTATACGGGAAGCCGCTCCGGTCGAGATACCGGCGAAGGTTGGACATGAACGTCATCGGCCCGCCGATCCTGTCGGTATCGCGGAATGGAATGAATAATTTCCTTGAATCCATAAATGCTGCACGGCCATCAGCTGATCGGCTCTCTCAATCCCAGATCAAAATCCAAAACTTTGGAGATCAAAGTTATTCCGAACAAGAACATGACCGTTCCGTGTATGTCCGGCTCATGAAAACCCTTGGATAATTTTGCGCCCAGATAGTGGGTGCCGGAACGATGCTTATTGAACGAAAAACCACCTGATTCAGGATAATAGTAATCCCTGTAGTCGGACAACTTTTGTGCTGCGTATCGTTCAATCTCTTCTCTTCTGTGCGCGCTCAACAAGCTGCATTTGTACAGAGCGTAAACGACATTGAAGTGGCTGCACGCCTCTTGGTCGTTCACTGTCGCCAAGCATGTGTCGATTATTTTTTCGACGTGACGCAACCCGTCCAGCTTATGGGCCGCGTCCAATCCGGTCATGACCTTCATCGCGCCGTTTACCTTCTGCTGTTCAGAAATTTTTCCCCGATACCAACAACCGTCTTCGCTGGATTGAAGCCTGCCCACCCACCCGATCGCATGCTCAATCAGGTCTTTATTCTCATCCTGACCGAACAGCACCTGATTATAATGGAGGAAAAACAGCAGATGGCTGAAATGACTTCCGGCCCCCCAGGGATTATTCCAATCCAGCGCCTCCAGATACTTCTCGACCAGTTCCTTGCTGCGCGGAATTTTCGATACCGGATGTCTCGGTTTCCCGCCGAGCATGACCAATGCCGCGATAGATTGGCGTGTCTCTGCCCTCTCCAGTTCCCCGCCGATATGACTCCTGATACCCGACGGATTCAACGTTCTGACGAAACGCTTGAGTTGCGATATAAATGCCCTCCTCTTGAGGAAGGCGTCAAATATGTATCCATCCTCTTTCTGAAAAGACGATATGAAGGATGTGAGATCGTCTCTTTCGGCCTTTCCGATATCGCCGATCATGTACCGGATCTTCGTCGCAAACACCGCGTTTGCCAAACCCCAATTACGGTTCGGGCCGTACAAATCACCGCTTCGGGTGTATCTATAAAAACCCGGGTGCCCTTCGACCTTCATCGAGTCCAGGAACCTCTCTAAACCGGACTTCAACCCTTCAAGCCATCCTGTCTGTAAATCAGCGATCGGCATAATTCTATCAATCCGTGTTCCTCATCAATTCGTAATACCTTTCCGCGACCCGCTCGATTGAATCGACCTGAATCTTCGACTGATAACGTCCGTAATCTTTCGCGACCTTATCTAAGGCGATCAACGATTCTTCGTTGCTGGCAAACGGCTCTCCGGCATCCTTCACCAACTCCGGATGCCCTCCTGAATTCAGGTACACGACCGGCAATCCGCAGGAAAGCGCCTCCAACAAGGCATTCGAGCATGGGTCTTCCTGGCTGGCGGTGATAAAAACGTCATGCTGACGAAGGATGTCAGCCAACTCCTCCGAGGGACGAGCATCTATCGTCTTGATTTTCGTAAAATTCTGCCGCGTCCTGCCGATAAAAGTGAACTCGTACCTGTCCCAATCCAGATGGTCCTCTATCCATTTGTAGACCGGCCCGCCCTTTCTTGGATTGTTCGACCAGCTCGAAGCGATAATCCTGATTTTCCTTTTACCGTCGGGGGTGCCGATCCGCCCTTTTGGATTAAAAATCTCCGGGTCTACTGCGTTATGAATGATGACCGGATTCTTGAACTCCAGCTTCATCTCCTTGTGTTTGCGCAGGCTATACTCCGACTGAAAAACAGTCACGTCCGCAATCTCATGATTGATCTGCCAGATCTTTCGATCCGTTCCGTCGTCTTCTCCCCTGTAAGCGCCGATGGGGCCGTCGACCCTATGAATAAATCGAGGATTAAATCTGTCAGCGGCATTACGAAGCGCGTTAAAATTAAAACAATGAGAGTTAAATAGGCATACCCGCGTATTAGGACCCACACGATTCGTTCCTGTGTCTAAGCCCCTCATCTCCAATTGTTTTTTTAAAGCTATTAAAAACTGGTTTCCCCCTCCAAACGGCGGTTTGTGAAATTCGTGGAAAAAAACTATTTCCGAGCCGTTAATCCACCTATCGAATTTTTGAAGCAGTCTGTTCATATCTCAACTTTCGACATACCCATCGAAGAATCGTTCCCATTGCGGCGTTTGGCTCTCATACGAATTCGTCTTGGCCGTCTCGTATCCTGCAGATATCATCTTGTTCCGCAATTCGGCATCGCCGTAAATCTTAAGCCCGTAAGAAGCAAGTCCCCGATGGTCTTCTACATCGACCACGAATGAATTCTCGCCATGTCGCGCCAAATCCATGACCTGTCCGACCCTGGTCGAAACGACCGGTACCCCTGATGCCATCGATTCAAGCAGCGCTTTCGGCCCGCCCTCCTCCCTGGATGAGATGATATATAAATCAAGAACCCCATATAAATCCCCCATTTCAGAATAGTCCTTGAAAAATCTATGGGCGTAAGAGATTCCCAATCTTTCTAGGCCACTTTTAACATATCCTCTCGCTGGACCGGTCAGCAGGACCCAGAGATTCGGCACCTCTTTCTTCATGATCTCTAAGGTCTTCAAAAAGATGTCCGGCCCCTTGATCATTTTCGGCTCCAGACCATCGCCCCATCCTTTTCCGTCTTTCTGGAACGAACCGACAACGAAGGCATCCTGCGGAATGTTCAGCCGCCTTCTGGTATTCATGCTGCGTTCCTCGTTCTTTCTCGAAAAATTACGCAGATTGACGCCGATCGGAATCCTGAAGACTTTCCGCGGGTCAATACCTGAATCCAAAATCAATCTCTCCATTTCCGATTGAGAAACCCTGATGCGGTGAATCTTTTCGTGAAACCTCTTCAATGTTTCATAGGTGTCCCTGAAATCGGCGCTCGTCTCCGGATTTCCATGATAATAATCGAACGAGATCCTGTTGTCCGTCCTGAAAATGGATTTATCCCTGAACCACGATCTCGAAATATAATGGACGCATTGATTCCGGCTTGGATTTCGCAGTGAACTGATCCTACCCCTGATGTTCAATCGCCGAGCGATCTCCAAAAGTTCCAATGCGTCCTGATCCAACGACCATCCAGCGCTATCCGAGACAATAAATAATTTTGAATATGGCCTTCCCAAAGAAGCCGGAATCTTCACCAGCCGTCCGACGCTTCGGTTAATCATCGCCCTTATGGCCGATTTCATGTTCGTTATCGTTTAATCAGCACCAGCCCCTTCTGTCCGCCAAACGTCACCCGTTCCCTCTCTTGTCGCCTTCTAGAAATCAGTTTCTTCATGACCCTGAAACCGAGCCGCCTGCACAGTCGAGATGCAAAGCGCGAAGACACAATCAGGTTGACTTGATTAACCCTACTTTTCTTCTCCTTAAAACCCTTAGGCAAAAACAATGGTTCCATTGTGCCGTCCAGGACGCAAAGCAGCCTGGACGACCTATTATACGATAATAGGCAGTGCCTTCCGAAATACAGGATCGCGACACCGTTCTTTTTCAAGACCCGATAAATATCTTCGAGATAACATTTGAACACGTCGATTTTTTCAACATGCTGCAGAACGATGAACGAATATACGAAATCGACAGACTCGTTGCCCAGGGGGATGCTTCTTCCGTCGGTGGATTTCAGCAGTTCAATATTTCTTGCGCCCCTGGCAACCAGTTCCTGCCCGACAAAATCATTTTCTTCGTGAATATCGACTCCGTAGGCTTTCTGAAAATATCTTGACGCTGCCAGCAATAATCTTCCGCCTCCGTGACCGATTTCCAGAACCGCCTTTTTCTCTGGCTCCGAAACGTAACCAACCGCCTCCGAGGCGATGTGCTTGCTAAAATCCCATGCCCCCTTCACAAAGGAAGCGTCAGCGTTTTTTGCGTCATTGAACCAGACAAAGAAATCATCTTTTGACTTCTCTTTTGCCTTTTGGATCTCCTCCCGAAAACCCACGACGTGCCCTCTCACCTCTATTTCATCTCCGATTGCCATATGCTCCACGATCACTTTTCACAGACGATTCCATATCCCGTCGTATGCCCTCGGCCGATGTCTGTACTGCAAAAACCTTTTCTGCCATCCCACTTGATGGCTCTTTTCTGGAACCAAGCAAGGAGGAACAAAGGAGCGGCCTGTTTTATCTTTACGTAAACAGGATGTTTACCGCCAACCCTCAACAATCGCATCTTCAGGATATTGGCCAGCACGCAGTAATATCCGCCCTGTCTCTCGATTTGGATGTTCCTAAATCCAATTTCCCCCAGAGTCTCTCGAAAGTAATGTTCGGTATATCGCCCGTAATCCGCCGGATCGGCATGTACGTGAAACATGAAGGGAGCGGTCGCCAGCAACTTTCCCCCAGGCTTTAATGTCCGATAACCTTCGACTAAAACCGCTTTGGGATCCTTCACGTGCTCCAACACCTCGGCCAGGATCACGCCGTCGAACGAAGCGTCCGCTACGGGTATCTTCGCCGCATCGCACAGATGATCCGGGTCAGTCGACGCGTCGATGTTCGCATACTCGACTTTCACGGGATACTTGCCGATGTCGAACATCCCGCGTTTCTTGGTCTTCTTGCCGCCGACATCCAACACCTTCGCGCCAGCCGGGAAACAATGAACGTTCTCGAGAAAAAACTTGTCGACGAAATAACGCCGCAACGAATAGCCGGCGTCCGAATACAGCTTCAACTCCAATCTCTCGGCCTCGTCCCGTTCCGGGAACAGGTTCTTCCTGATGAACGCCCCCCACGAACGGATGGTCTTTCTGGGATCGGTATACGCGCCGGTCGACTTATGGACGCCGCGGCCCAGGTGCATGAAGATGACATTTCCCTCGTCATCGACGCTCCGGTCGATATCGAAATTCTTGTAGGGCGAATTATCAGGCAGCCGCTCGACCACGCTCTTGTCCCAGATGCTGTTCGGGGTCGCGAAAATGCCGTAACCGGCTTTCTTCAAGCCCACCATAGCCCTATCTCCGACATCGTATGTCGGAAGCTCCGGGAAAAAATCTAGGTTCAATCTTTTGAAAAGCTGGAAATCGACGATGTATCCCAAAACGTGCAAGATGCCTTCCTTGACGCGCTTGTCGTCCAGCCGCACTCCGACCGCACCCGTCTTGCCATCGAATTTAGAGAGCAGATATCGTAGCCACCCCTCCTTACAGACGGCGATATCCTGATGAAGGGTCATCAGATATTTCGCGCTCTGATCAATCATGCGCCTCCCGATCTCCAGGCCAATCGCATTGGCATAGCTTCCGCCGCCCGCCAGTTGGGTGCGACTCAATACCAGATTGATGTTGTCGACCTCGTCCAGCCATGCAATATTCTTCGCCGGCGAGTTGTTGTCGACTATCCATAGCTCGTACGGCGTGTCCGTAAATTTCCGGATAGTCTCAATGCAGCAACGCAGCAGCCCGATGGCTTTCTTGTCCGGCAGATACGAGACGACCACCAGTCTCGGCGCGTCAGCGCCCTCCGAAACCTGTCTTTTAAAACGGATGTCGTAAATACGACCGTCTATATCTAGCTTGTCACTCTTATAATCCGCGTTATCGAAAAAAACCTTTCTCATGTCTTTTCTGCAATGAGCATAATGCTGTCGCAATAATCCATTCGGTAAAGCCTATTCATGTAGAAACCCAGAATCATCTCGATTGGACCCCTCGGCCGTCTTTTCGAATAACGTACTATCTTAACGGGTTGCAGGCCGACCATCCTAAACAGGGCATAGAAACTATTGAACCCCCACGGAGTCTTGTGGGTAATATTGGATATCTGTCGGGTCGGATGGGCGATGTTCGGCACGGTAGCGACGACCGCGCCGCCGACAGCCAGATGCGCAGCGACATTTCCGAGCAGATCGATGCTTTCATCTACCGTCAAGTGTTCGAAGAACTGATTAGCCGTTACCAGATCGAATTTCAGGTCCGCCGGGACCTCTTCTATCGACCCGAAATCGAACTCGCCCTTCGGATCGGTGTCCAAAGAATAGTATCGCCCGGCATTCATCTTGCCGTTCAGCATCTCGCGCAACGGCTGCTTCTTGCCCGCCCCCAAATCAAGGGCATTCCCCTTCCGATAGTATCCTATGATCTCTCTGTACGGAGATCTGATGATCGGGAGTTCCAAAATTCCGCCGAATTTCTCAAAACACTCCCTAAGATAATCGTCGTATGCTCCGTATTCGAATTTCACTTGTGGAGTCATGGATGACGGGTTAACGATCTAACTTTCGAATGTCGCTTTTGACTTTAATCAAGAAATTCCCAGGGCGTCCGCCCCCGAAAAAATTCTTGGAAAAATGGAATGTTTTATAGAAATTGACGGAGATATCTTCCTGCCTGTCGAAATAATCCCAGTTGTTGTCGCCCGGATTATATTTTGGATAGACGCCGCAATCCACCTGCACTTTATAAGATTGACTGTTGAACAATCCCCCAGGGAACTGAAAATCAACCTCATATCTGCCCCTCTCCCGGTTCATATAATAACTTTCATTGCTGTCGATATCGAAAACCTGAATGACGGGATTGCTGTTCAAGTCGTAAAGGGTCACGGCAACCCTATTCATTTTGGCAATGTCTTCCTTGTATTCACAATCGACCCTGATGCTGAACGGGTCGTTGACGTCGATTTCGGAGTTCACCTGGCCGCTCTTGTCGATGATTTCCACTTTCCGTATCTGGATTTTTTTCTGTGGGTTCTCCTTATACATGATCTGCGAAGAGGAGCCGAGATTATCTTCAAGATAACTTTTAATCACTTCCGAAGTTTCACCGACCATCTTCACCCGCCCTTCATTCAGCCAGACGCACCGCTGGCACAAACTCTTCACCGCGCCCATGTTGTGGCTGACGAACAGGACCGTGCGGCCGCTGCGGGCGACATCACCCATCTTGCCGAGGCATTTCTTCTGGAAGGCGACGTCGCCCACGGCGAGCACCTCGTCGACGATGAGGATCTCCGGCTCCAGGTGCGCCGCCACGGCGAACGCTAAACGGACGTACATGCCGCTGGAATATCTCTTCGCCGGCGTGTCCAGGAACTTGCGGATCTCGGAAAAGGCCACGATCTCGTCGAATTTGCGGTTGATTTCCGCCCGCGTCATGCCTAAAATCGCGCCGTTCAGATAAATGTTCTCCCGGCCGGTCAATTCCGGATTGAATCCGGTCCCCACTTCGAGCAAGGAAGCTGTCCGCCCGCGCATGGTGATGTTACCGGTCGTCGGCGGCGTAATCCGCGACAGGATTTTCAGGAGGGTTGACTTGCCCGCGCCGTTCCGTCCGATGATGCCGATGGTCTCGCCCGGCGCAATGTCGAAACTCACATCCGTCAAGGCCCAAAATTCCTTACCGGAAGTTTTTCTGCGCAAAAAACCCGCGATCACATCGCGCAGGGCGTAATATTTCTGCTTCTCGCCCAGCGTATACCGCTTCCCGATGTTCTTGAGTTCTATGATCGGCAACATGCTATTGACTCGTGGCGAATGATTGCCCCCACCCCATCCCTCCCCCTGCCGCAGCAGGGGGAGGGAGAGCGGAAGGGGGGTTAAATGATGTCTGCGAAAAACAGCTCGGTCTTCTTGAAATAGGCCAGACCACCGATGAACAGGACCAAGCTGATTCCGACCGAAACGGCCAAGGACAGCCAATCGACGCTCCCTCCACCCAAGAGCGAATTTCGCGCCACTGTAATGATCCCCGACATCGGATTGAGGAAGGCGAGCCAACGGAACTGCTCCGGTATGATGCTCACCGGATAAATGACCGGCGTGACGAACAGGAGCATCTGGATGAAGAACGGCAGGATATAACGGACGTCGCGGAACTTGACGTTGAGCGCCGCCAGAAAAAGACCCGGTCCGAGAACGGCTAGGATCGTGCACGCCATCAGGACGGGAATGAGCGCGAGCCCCACGAGCGATGGCGAGTAGCGGTAGAGGGCCATCAGCCCGAACAGGACCGCGAGCGAAATGGCGAAATCGACGGCTGGGGTAAGCGCGGCGGACAACGGCGTTATCAAGCGCGGGAAATATACCTTCTGTAGCATGTTGCCGCTTTCAATCATGCTGAAACTTGCGCCCGACAGCGCGGTCGAGAAAAAGGTCCAATACAGCAGGCCGGCGTAGACGAAAATCGGGTACGGGACGTTGTCCGAGGGGATGCCTGCCAGCCGCCCGAAGAAAATGGTAAAGATGATCATGGTAATCAACGGCTGGAAGATGGCCCAACCGATGCCGATGACCGTCTGCTTGTACCGGACCCTGATGTTCCGCCCGACGAACGCCGCCAGGAGCTCGCGATACTGCCACAGCTCCTGGAAGTCAACCCGAACCCAGCTCTTCGGTGGCTTGATTTCGACGAGGTATTTCGCGTCTGTTTCCGTTCCGTTCATAGTTTGAGCCGTCCTGCCGGATATATTCTCCAGGAAACTGGGCAAAAATTACCCAAAATTGAAGCACCGTCTTATATATAAGCCCGGACGCCGCTTCCCCAATACTTTATCACGCCTATTTTTTCCCTTCCACATTTAGATTTTCGGTGGCGGCTGAACCTGTCCCTGCTCCATATGCGTAGCGGCAGGGGGCAGGGTCAAGTTCACCGCGCACGCGAGCGAAGCGAGTCGTGCGTGGCCCTGCCGCTACGAGGCAAGGGGCAGGGACAAGTTCACCGCGCACGCGAGCGAAGCGAGTCGTGCGTGGCCCTGCCGCTACGATCCGTGGGCAGGGACAAGCCCTGCCGCTACGATTCTGTGTGGGCAGGGGCAAGCCCTGCCGCTACGATTCTGTGTGGGCAGGGGCAAGCCCTGCCGCTACGATCCGTGGGCAGGGACAAGCCCTGCCGCTACGATTCTGTGTGGGCAGGGGCAAGCCCTGCCGCTACAGACCGGAGGGTAACGTGATTCGGACGTGTAGCTGCAGGGTTTATCCCTGCCCGATTTTGACCGGCGGTGGGGCAGGGATAAACCCATGCCTGCCGGACGGGCAGGCTGCCGCTGCCGATTTATATATGAAAAGACGGCCTCGCAAGGGGCCGTCGTACGATTCGGCGGAGCGAACATTCAGTCGCCGATGTCGGGAAGAAGGAAAAGCTCACCGAGCTTCAGCCCCTCCTCATCCGTGAACTCGAGGAACTCGTCCTCGGTCATCACGGCGGGCATCTTCGCACGCCGCGCCTCGTCGAACACCTGCGGATTGAGTCGGACAACCTGGCCGTTCTGGTCGGTGCAGATGAGCCCGAGGATGTAGAACGCCTCGAGCGGCATCGGACCGATAGGCAGACGCTCGGTCGTCTCGCCAATCCCCGCATCATCGGTCCTGGCCGTGAACGGCACCACCTCGAATTCCTGTCCGGTCACGAACCGCCGCCTCGCCTCGAGCAATTCGCGCAATGCGGCGTAGCTCCCGAGCCGCGCAGCGATACCCTCTTTCGTGTTGAAGTCCTTCACATCCATCCGAATCCTCCCTGGTTGTCATCAAAAGAGCGGGGTGAGATTAGCGCAAACATGATGATTTGTCCACAGTTTTGGGCTAAAATCCCCCACCCCATCCCTCCCCCGCAAGCGGGGGAGGGAGAGAGGGAGGGGGCGTCAAACTGTGGACAAATCTAATCGAACTTCTTCACGCCGGAGCGCAATGAGACCTCCTGCCGGAGCATCTCGATATGCCGCTTCTCGTCATCGAGAATCGTCTTCAGCACCTCGAGGCTGTGACAGCCAGCCTCCTGCGCGTCAGTGATGTAGTACTTCTCCAGCCGCCAAGCATTGTCCATCTTGGACAGCAGCAGCTTAACGAGATTGTAGTTGACGTTTTTCATAAAGATGAAAAAATAATCGATCTTTTTCATTAGCCTGGACAAACGCCCTCACCCCGGTACGTCGTTCGCGAACGACGTACCCCCGCCCTCTCCCGCCTGTGGGCGGGAGAGGGAGCATCAATTATTTTATTCACCCTCTCCCGCCTGTGGGCGTGAGAGGGAGTGTGGGAGAGAATCGCCGCGTCCGAAAATTTATTGCACCATCCTCTCCCCCGTCTGCACGTTCGTCAGCGGATCATAACCGCCGTCGACTTCAGCGCCGTCATCGTAGCCATCGCCGTCGGTATCGGCCAGGGTCGGATCCGTACC
>Ga0265297_10001411_pt1 | contig 56660 bp, 55 predicted proteins | sample Munlanlwell13791_FD_192502 | JGI IMG/M metagenome (GOLD analysis project Ga0265297, IMG submission 192502) | Leachate microbial communities from a municipal landfill in Southern Ontario, Canada - Leachate well 137-91 | ecosystem: Engineered > Solid waste > Landfill > Unclassified | place...
TATTACCCACATCTTTCCGTCGTATTCCACGGCGCCAAATAAAGCGCGTGATGAGAACTTAGAGATTGATAAACGCTCACCCCAATCTATTATGAGCCGCGGAAGTTCGGTTTGTGAAGGCGTGGCCGTAAACGTGGGCGTACGCGTCACTGTGTACGTACGCGTCTGAAACGGAGTGTGCGTGTACGTTGTTGTTATTGTTGCAGTCGCCAACGCGTCTGTCCCTTTCCACACATCATTAAAAAAATTAGTAGAATTATTTCCCTGTATCACGAGAATTTCGTTGTTCCAAATAACCCCCGAATGAAAAGCCCTTGCGATTCCCTGAAAATCCTTATCTTGGACCCAAGAAACACCGTCAGTAGAGTAATACACCGTAGTACTCAATACTGAGCTTACTGCGCCAGCAATAACCCACATTTTACCGTTATAAACTAAAAGCACGGTGTTCGCTCTACTACCAAACTCGGCATTTTTTGTATCACAATCCCAGTCTACTCCATTAGCACTATGCCATACTTCACTTCCAGATACTAAATATATGCTATTGTCAAATACAACAGCCTGAATAGGTCCTTTATAAAAGCCGGCGTGTTCAACCGTCCTAGTCCAGGAAACGCCGTCATCGGAAGAGGTCCACACGTCATCAACATAGCCAAAGTACTGCAAGTTACCACCCAAAACAAAAAGATCCTCCCCCAAAGACACGAACCCCGATAAATACCGAGCGCCAAACTCTGCGTTCTGAGTTGCCGGTAACCAATCTACACCGTCAGAAGAACTCCACACGTCCTTAAATTGATACAAATCACTCATTCCGCCTACAACGTACATTGCGTCGCCGTGCACCACGGCAGAATGGTAGGTTCTTTTCCCAAACTCTGCGTTCTGAGTTGCCGGTAACCAATCTACACCGTCAGAAGAACTCCACACGTCATTAAGATAGAGGTCATCACCAACAATTACATCTCCTGCGATAACCCATATTTTACTTGCAAACGTAACGGAAACCGCCGCGCTTCTTTTTGAAAACTGAGCATTCTGAGTCAGTGGCAACCAATCTCCTATCAGTGTAGACCCCTGAAGACAAAACCCCAACGAAAAAATAAACCCTAGTAATAGTAGCAATTTTTTCATTGTGAACCCCCACCCATTTCATAATAGATGAAGATGTCCACAACGGCGCTCGTAGAACTGCAGTCCACGGCCGTCACACCGTCGCCGAAATCCACAATGGCGACGGTAACCGACCACGGCGCCTTTGACGAAATAACCGCCTTCGCGCCTACTGGTAGGCTTATAGCCTGGAGCTGAACCATATATGGATCCGCCCAGTGCCAAAAATCAGGCCAAAAGACCGTGGCCTGGCCGCTCGCCGCCGTAACAGTCACATGTTTTATGACTAAACTCCTCGAAGACCAAAGTATCGATCCCGGAGTAGTCGTGCATGTCGGAGTAACGGAGTGCGTCCTGGTGATTGTAGGCGTAATAGTAAGCGTCGGAGAAACGGTCCATGTTTCAGTAATTGTTGGAGACACCGTATGCGTCTGAGACACAGTGAACGTTTCTGTAGGAGAGCAAGAAAGAGCTAACATTGTTTCCACTGCGGCCGTTTCCTGTGCGGCTATTGTTTGTAAAGCCTGAACAGTTAAGTCGGGCGTTGGGGTACTTGTGGCAGCAAAAAGCGGCGAAGTCATCAATACTATAATTACTGCAAGAAATAATCGTTTCATGTGATGGGCTTATCCTTCTTAGAAAAGAATTTCTGGACCTTAGGCAGTACGTAAAAAACTACTGCCACTATAACAATTACCCAGATTACAGTCTCGAGAGTTATAAGGGTCTGGTGTGATATATGTGGAACTGCGCTGGCTGCGTGCATAGCCCGGCCGCCGCCTCCCATTCCCGCGCCGGCAGCAGCCTCCGCCAACATCTTAGGAGCACTGTCCGTAAATAAATTACGCAGCGTTCCGCCGACTATGACGGCAAGAAGAAGAACGTCCTTAACTGTGCCGACGAGCATGTCCACCTTATGCTTCGCCAACGTCCATCGTTCCTTTTCTATTGCAATTTTTTCGAGTTCTTTATTCGTATTGGGCATGGTCGTCTCCGGCCTTACCAGGGCTTGTCTGATTTGCTGCGGTAAATTAAAACTGATATGGTCACTGGATAAGACGAGCAATCCACGGCAAAGCCAGCCACGCCCACTGCCGTGAAAGTCACGCTGTGTGCGTCGTAAACGGCCGTGGCTTCTGATACCAACATACTAGCCAGCCCAGAGTGGTCGACTCCCGCGGCTATTATGAGGTCGTCTCCCCATATGTTTTCCAATACCAGCTCACCCGATGACGCGTCGATTGTAAATTCCGAACTTACAAACACGTCTATGTTGCTATACCCGTACACCGGGGTAGGCGTAGGAGTGGCGGCCGACACCGGCGAAGCTGATATCAAGGCTAGAACCAGCATTACTATGCTCAATTTGTGCACGACGCGCCTCCTAATGTGGAACGGCGTACTTCGTACGCTCGCTCCATTCTTCACGTTTTCCTGAGTTCCATTGCTTTATAGGACGCAGGTATCCCACGACCCGGCTGTATACTTCGCATTCATGAACCACAGCTGCGTCTATCTGCTGCTGGAGTTCCTGGATCTTCTTTTCTTTATCCATAAACCCTCCGTTAGAGCTCGCTCGAGTATAGATTACGCCAAATTGGTACCGTAGAATAACTTCCACCCGACGATAAAATCGTGGTCGGCGTAGTTAAGCCGGCTTTGGTGTAGTACAAAACCTTGGACGTACCAGCCCTGGTACTTACACGTATGAGACGGGCCTGGATGGAAAAAACCATGGGCCCCGACGCGTAATTGTAAACTAACGCGTCCAAACCATACGTCGCATACAAAGCGACACAATTCAGCGCAGCCGTGGCCCCGTCGGCCAAATACGCGCCCTGACGATTAACTTTTGGGCTCGCCGCCCCAGTTCCGTCCTTGTCAGTCCATGACATACCATCGTACGCTTTTTCGAACGTGATGTTAACTGCGCCCCAAACATATCCGTTAGGCGCAATAAGCACGGGAGTACGCACCCAATCCGAAGCTCCCTCGTACTGTCCGTATGGGACACGACAATTAAGCTCTATTTCGTCCGGACAGCCGATAGTCGACGTGAAATTCGCCAATTTAAGATGTGTAAAGTATGCCAAACTGCTCGAGCCCGCCACGTATCTATACTGGAATCCGGCCCCAAACCACCACGGATACGCGTATGTATTGGCCCCTACATATGGATGACCAGACGCAACAAGATCCGCTTCCGCTGTCGGGGGATGCAACATATCATACGACTGCAAAGCATATACATGCTGCTTCGCATATGCGGCAGAGCTAGCTAAAATCTCGTTATATATGGCCGTGTCGTTGCGAAATTTTCCGTAAAACCCGGTAAGGCCCTGCGTCTCTTCCTGCAACACTAACGCGGTGACACCTGTAATAGCCGGCCCACCTTGGGACGCGGTAAGCGGATATTGAACGCGCGAGTCAACGTCATACTCTTTTACTTGGTACGGAACACTGACGGCGAACTTAGCGCGCGTTATAGTAGCGTCCGCGATTTTAGTTTCCGTCACGGCTCCCGTACCTAATGCCGCCTCTACGACGGCGCCGTCCGCAATTTTAGCCGAGGTAACCGCGTCATCAAGAATATCGTCTGTCTCAACAGCGCCGGCCGCCAAGTGGTCAGTTGTTATTGAATCGTCGGCAATGGCGTCGCCGTTAAGCTGCGGCCCGGTATAGTGCCCCGAAGAAATTTCACCTGTATGCGTAAGCGTTTTGATGGCGTAGTTAAAACTGAACCCGGCAAGTGCCGTTTCAAATATCGACGTTCCCGTCTCTCCATCCGCGTCCACGGCAGCAATCGTGCCAAGTAAAAAACACTCGGTTGTCTGCGGCGCGTTTGCAGATGCTGCTAAAACGGCGTACGTCAGCGTGGGGCGAACGCAGACGTCCTTAGACTGCCCGAAGTAATTTGATTCCTGAGCGACAGTTGTCTCGTCCGACTGGTAGATCCAAATATTGTGAGCTACGCCGTCCTGGACCCAAAATTCATCGTTTGGAATGCTTATAGCCTCTTCAATTAAAAGAATCGACCGGTCGTCGCACTTCGCCGCCCCTGGCGCGATTGTGACCGACCCCGTACCGAAGTCAATGGCTCCATCAGTCGCAACGGGCGGAGCCGCATTAGTGAGGGTTAAACCTTCAATAACACCCGCGGAAAACATATCCGTGGCGGCGTTTGAAAGCTCCCTCGCCTCGGTCTGGAGCCTGGAAAACCAGTTTGTCTTTGGATGTGTAGCATCCGGAAATTTTGGATATCTGCTGTCCACGTTAAGCCTCCTGATTAGTGCGCGGGAAGATAAGAAGAAAACTCTTTAAAGTTTTTCTCGCAAGCCCTTATATAATTTTCGTTTATGTAAATCCAATCCCCATTATTATTTTGTGTGTAATAGTATGTACCGCCGTTGTACCGGGCCCACATATGCCGGCGAATTGTCTCCGAGTCGGACGACAGTTTCGCGGCCACGGACTTACAATAACTCAAATACTGCATTCCGTAGTACAATCCCAGTTCCCAGCTGCAAACCGCGTCAAGCGGTCCGGCATAATACAGGGTTTTTCTAAGCGTCTTTCCCCGAACTTGCATGGGCCCGTGGCTGACGTCCCGAACCTTCTTTTCAATACACTTCAGTTTGGGATTAAAATTACTCTCTTGTTCAACTGTTGCCGTGACTTCCTCAAGAGTTAAATTCGGAAATTGCTTAAGATAGAGGTCAACGTAGTACACGCATCCCTTGGTTACGACGTCTTCCTTAGACCCGCTTGCTATGCTAAATACGGCCAGCAAGGCCAAAAGCACAGGAACGAATAGACGTACTTTACAAACCTTTTTTCGCCTCATTTTTCCTCCATAGAACAACTTATATATATTATACGACAATTATACGGCCGTAAATGTGAGAAGATAGTGGACGACATCGCCGGCGTCCACATTACTCACGACAATCGTCGCGTGGTCCGCGGCCACAGCAAAGGCGTAAGGACCCTTACCCAATTCCGACGTGAGCTGGACAAAGATGTCCGCAGCCGTCGGGTCTGCTAAAATGTCCGTATCAACGGTTATCGTAACGTCGGCCACACCAGCGCCGGAGTTTGTAACCGATCCGCCTTGCATTCCCATAAACCCTACTCCGAAAGCGGTTTCGATAGCTTCCAAATCGCTTTCAATTCTGTTATGCGCGGCGGCTAAAACGTAGTCACCCCTGGTTTCATAGGAAATTGTAACAGTCTCGCCGGCATGCGCGCTGTTAAATAACAGAACACTGCTGTTAACGCCGATTGTGGTGTCTTCGTAATGATAGAACGTATTGGTAGCCGGGACTGGTGTATCAAAGACCTCAGTAAAAACCACGCCACCCTGAGACACGGTTATTGTAGAGGACAAAACGCGCCCGTTCGATAAAACTTCCTTCCCACGCGCGTAATGGTCGAGGACTACCGCGTTTGTTACGACGGCGCTAATGACCTTTGATTCGCCGGTTACGGCCACGCCTCCGTCTTCACGCTCTGCGGGTGTAAGAATGTCGTCTGGAAACGCCATGTTTTAATCTCCCAGTGTCGTTAAGAGTATTTTGGCTGTCTTAACGACTTTTAAGAAGTCGGAAGCCATCAAATACTTTATGACTTCCTGCTGCCCGGACTTGCCTGAGTAAATATCGATCAAGGACGCGAGCTTTTTCATGATATTACTTAACACTGTTCTTGCGGCTAGCCGCTCAGTAGACGTCTGATACGGCAGAGATTCCTGAACAAAATGCCGGATATCCGTTATAGACCCCTGCAGATTTTCTATAGCCGCATCAACGTGTGCCGTCTTAGGTATAGTCGAGCTGGCCTTTACATCTGTAAGCAGCCTCGCTATTTTGTCGAGGTACTGCATGACAGCGGCAATCTCAGTGTCCTTTGTTTCAGAAGTTTTCACAGCTGCCCGCGACGCTGCGGATACGCCTATATCGTCTGCCGACGGCGGCTTATTTCCGATGTTTGCACCGCCCATAATATCGGACTCGTCGATGGGTGTTCCGGCGCCGGGAGGCACATTTATATCACCTTTGGACTCGCCTATGTCTACCTTCTGCTCGTCCGGCTTGTTGGCGAGCTCTTCTTTATAATGCGAGTCCACCTTCGTTGTAAGTTTAGGCCCATTCTCACCATATCTCTCGGCCAGCTTTGTATTGGCAGAATGAACAAATCCGGCCAGTGCCTCGTAAGCCTGATTCACCTGTTCCGGAGTCATCTGCTCAGGGTCCTTAGTCTCTTTCTCTCTTTCAATGAAGTCCACGAATCCGTTTATAAGATTTGTCATGGTATCGAGCGTGTCATGAGGTGACTGAGTCTCCATGTATTTTCCGTAAAAAGGCTCGAGCGCCTTATTATCGCTGAGTTCCTGAACATAAAGCTCGTCAAGCTGCAATCCGGTTACCTCAGTTGGAGACAATTCCTTAGCTTCGGTCATTGCAGACTCTCCGCTGATATCTTCCGGATTAGAAATAGCCAGGTCACCGGCGGCGGTTTTGACCAGCAAATGGACACCGTTGGAAACAATAACGTTAAGCGGCGTGAGCGGGCTGACCCCGCCAAGATGCGTCCTGTCATACACGACAGATGCCTTGCTGACTTTCAAAAGCTCCTTGAGCTGGGCAATTTCATCTTCCAGCACGGCAGTTTGGTCGCGCTTAGCAAAATACGTCTGCGGACTGGTCTTTTGGAGTTTCTCGTTTTCCTTCAGCCAGGCCTGGCACTCCTTCACGCCGGCTTCTTTTGCCTTTATCAGTTCAGAAATGTCCTCATACCGGCTTCCGTGAATGGCGGCGCTTTTAAACATCGATAAATTCTTGAGTGCCGCGGCCCTGTATTCCACAGGAGTCGCAAAAAGCCAATCCGACGGGGTGCAATCGAATCCAAGCTGCTGGAGCTCAGACAGCAGGGCATAGCAATCCTCGGGCCCGGCATTCGGAAAGCGCTCCTTAACCTCGTCCATAAGATTGGCTATCCTTTCACCGTTGCGTATCATCCTTCTCACAAATTCCAAAACCAAACTGTTAACAAAACCGCCGGCCGGAACCACTTTGCTCGTGGCCGCCGTTTTTACTTCTTTGTTCTTTGACATTTTACCGCCTCCTTGGCTAATTTCTTTACACAAGTAGTGTACTCGTCTATTAAAAGTTTAAGTTCGTAAATATCCACATGTGCGGCCAGGTCTTTAAGCTTTTCCTGGATCCGCTGCTCAATAATTTCAATTTTGCCCATTACGCAACCTGCCAACAAAATGTGTTACTCCACATCGGGTCCCCAGCAAAGGCAGTTTCGGCGTTGTCGTTGCCGTTGCCCTGCTGCAAGTACGGCTTGGTGTCGCGGTTTGGCTCGTAATGTGTCTTATTAAACGAAACTTCGTCTTCCTCGTCCTTACTCATCTGTTCCGGCATTTTGCGTTCCTGGTGATTTACGTCAATTTCGCCGCCTAAAGGAAAACGCTCCTTCTTTGCCGTCTTGTACGGAACGCGCGCCGCGGCCTGACCGCCTAAAAGTCCCTGCATATCCTGGGTCGCTGCGGCTAATCCGGCCAACGGGCCGGACTCGGGCACAGGCGCGCCAGGAACAGCTGGCGCCCCACCGGGAACCGGTGGAGCCGCTGGAGTTTCTTCCGGCGCCGGCTTTTCGGCGTTCTGCTCCATGAGTATCTTGAGAGCTTCCTGAGCCTGCTGCTCAGATAATTCTGCCGGGGTAACTTTGGTACCGTCGGCCAGAGTTATATTTATACCCGTCAACGGGGACACGCCCTCGGGGATCAGGCCCTTTGCCTGCATGTCGTTTAGAACTGTGCGAACCTGGTCCAGATACTTTGCCGCCAGGACTTTTCTCAAGATCGCCCTGTGTGAAACAGCTGCCCGGGTATACATTGAAGTGTCCGTAAACCTGGGCCACTGAACTACCTGCGGATTTAGACTGTCAGGTCCGCCAAGAATAGCGTCCGCGACGTTCTTCGCACCAGGAAGCATATTCTTCCTGTTCTCACCAAACCCTACTTCCTCAGTATCCGTGCTGATTTCGCGCACGCCATACCCAGCGTCGGGATGGTCGGTGTTTTTAATATCTTTCATGCCCTCAGACTGGTGCTGACGTTTCTTCTTTCCAGGAGAAACGGGCAACAAGCCGAAATTTAAGTACGAACTATTTCCCACTGATAATCACCTCGAGCTCTGCCAGCTTCGTCGGGATCTCGTCCGGTGATACCTGCGCAAGCAAGTCCCTGACGTACGTCTTTAGCTTGGCCTTCGTTGTATCTGACATCATATTCTGAACAACCGCGTTACCCATTCCAGCGCCGAGCGCCTTGGCAAACTCCTCGCGGCCGGTCATCTTACAATAAAGGTCAAACATCTGCCGGAGTTCCGACATATAGCCTCGGATCGTGCGCTCAAGGCTCTGGTCCGTAAAGCCTTCAAACTGGTCAGCCTTTTCCATGAGCGCCAGCATTCGCTGCTGGCAGAGAGTAAACATATTTAAGAATGTCTCATTTACGGCCAGAACGTTTTTTTCCACATCCTTGGCTATAATCGGAGCATACACTTTCTTTTCGTTGGTTTCCGGCTTAGTGTTGCCTATGAGTGCCGGAACCGACGCGGCCGTCATTACCTGTGCCGTAGGCATCTTTACGGTAATATCCTGCGTCTGTTCTTTTAAGAGCGCCTTAAACGAGTTAATCGTCTTATCGGTTAAATAGTACTCTTCTTTTTTGTCGGCCGGAATATTTTCGTCCGCGTTTATCGTATTCTTTACCCAGCTCGCGATCTTGGTGCCGGGCTCGTCGTCAAAACACATCTGTTTGATCTTCTCATAATAAACGTGAAATAAGACCTGCTCATACTTTGTGCCCATTAGAGCACGCCCAAATAATCAAGCTTGTTCTCAAAATACTCCAAAGCGTCGCCTTCGAGGTTGAGGTCCCTTATTATTTCCTTTTTAGCCTCTTCGGGTGTGCGCCCGTGTGAAATCAATCCATTGTACAGCTGCTCGTCAAGCGGCTGCTGCGTGACAAAGAACGCCTTCTTATCCGCCGAGTTAAGTACTGTCACGTTTACTGCCATATCATACTGGTTCTGCGCCGATAAACTGCCTATGGGTGCATGTGAGTACCCACACTGGACACACTTGCTCAAAGACTTATTGCCGTCGTTGTAATGAGTCATTTGAGACCCACAAACGGGGCACGTCCTGCTGGCCTCCTCAGACGGAATGTACTTTAGGAGCTTTTGAATACCGGTCGGAATTCCCATTATTTTTCCTTTTTGTCTTCCTTTTTCTCGTTAGCTCCCGGAGTCACGTCCTGAAGAGCTTCATTTCTTTCGTATTTTTCCTGATAACCGCATACCGAGCAGACCGTCTTAGTGACCTGATTTTCCGCATCATACTCGTAAAGGTTCATGGCTTGGCATTTTGAGCAACTGTGACTCATGGTCGGATTCATTCCAAATGCCACCTGACCCTTTTTGATATTTGCCGCAGCTGCGTCAATTGCAGCGTCGATCGCGTTGCCTTTTGCCGCGGAATTGGGTGTCTTTTTCTTTTTCGTAAATCTTTCGTTGCCCGTGTCGACTGTCATAGTATCCGGAATCCCTATTGGACTGTCGTCCCGCCCGAAGAAGTCGGTCAAATCCTGAAGTGAGCCGTTAATTTCCGGCCTTACCCACTTCATTGAAATCATTTCCACGCCCTCGAGCTTGCTGCCGTCCGCTATGGGTAACTCGTCCGGGGTTTCTCCTAAGTTATCAAGGTCGTCTATCTGGTCCATAGGAGCAGCTCCATTATCTTTGCGGCCGTCTTCCTTTAATACGTTGTCCCTTGTCGGATCGGGGAGAGTTCCTTTATTATTCTTATTCGGCGGAGTAACAAACGCGCCGTCATCGACGCCCATGGCAAACTTGGCCAGGCCTTTACCCATTGGCTCCACAAACGCCTTGGCTTGCAGTCCGTCGTATAACATCACGCCGCCTGTCTTGGCGACGTAAGACGGGGCGCGTTTAAGACCACCCACGGCCGCCTGAATGAATTTCTCGTTGTATATGCCCGCTGGCATCAACCTGGCCCTTTCCACGATAGCCTCGGCCTGTGGCAGCACGAGAGTCTCTCCCGCAGACGTAATAAACGTCACGGAGTCCTTATCTTCCTTTAGCGGCGCCACAAGCGCTGTCTTATACATAAAAACATTCATTATTTGTCCTCCTTTTTCTTGGGCTGAGCCTTATTGGGCACATAGCCGGACGGATATTTTTTCTCAAATTCCTCGTCGTCGATGATATCGACGTCGCGAACATCCACCTTGGTAGAAACCACTAACCTGTCGGCCGCGCCGATCTTCGGGTTATTGCGCTTGCTGTGCTTGATTCGCGTGTAAGAGTCCAGGGCGCCCCTCGCAACTTCATGACCAAACTTGTGAAGGATTAAATCCAGAACCTTTGCAGCCTTTTCTTCAGTCTTGGAGGACATCATCTGCCCCATAAGATCCGTGTAATTATCGGACTCCCTGGGCATGGCGCCTTCCTGCTCCGCAAACACACCTAAAATGGTGTCCTTGTTGAACTCGCCTATTACCGCGTCGTTGGAATCGCGAATTTCTGCCGGGAGCACGAGCTTGTCGTTGTATACGACTGCTGTTGTAAATGCGCTGACCGACTTGTCAAGAGACGCCATTTCGAACGTCACCACGTAGCCGTTCTGGAGTTTCCAGGCTTCCTTTATTGTCACAACGGGAATAATCTTGTTATTGAAAACATCCTTCTGTAAATATCCATTCAAGGTTGCTACTGCCTGCTCCTCAATCTCGGGCGGCAAAGATTCTGTACCCGGAACATCTTCCGGAACTTCTGGCGGAACAACCGGGGGCTCGCCCGGAACGCCCGCGTCGGGGGCCGGCGCTGGGGCCGGAGGCGCCCCGAGCTCTGTCCCAAGGTCCTCAAGCCCCTTATCCAGTCCTGCGCCTATATCGGCTTCCGGATTCACGGGCTCGGCGCCGTACGCAAGCAGAATAGCTTTACGGATAAACGAGCGGCTCTGCGGGGAACTAAACGGAAAATTCTTAAGGTGCTCCAGAAATGCTTGTTTACGGGCCGGCGCGGACTTAAAGAAAATAGAAACTTCCGCGGTGGGATTTCCTATGAATGACTTAATGTTCCCTATAGATAAAATCGGGTTCACGTCATCCTCAAATGCCCCAGCGCGGCGCTGGATGGCGTGCTTAACGTCCGCCCGCGGCATCTCCGTCAAGACTTCCGGAAATTTACCCAAAAATGCAGCGAATTTCCTGTTGTCAAATTTAGTCGTGCCAGCGTGTGTGACATACGCCTTAACTACAATGTCTTCTTTATTCATGTTAGACTCCTCCGTTTATTCTTGGTCTAATTGGTCTAAAATAGCGTTATACTCTTTGTATAAAGCAGAAAGTTCGGACAACGACTTGTTTAGCGCCCCGAATTCCGCCTGTAAATTTGTGCTTAGGTCCGCCTGTTTAGTCATATTCCTATATACCACAGAATTAGCCGTAGGTCCAGCCGCCGGCTTAGGCGCGGCAGGCGGAGTCGTCGGAGAAGTAAATCCCGGAAATTTCTCTTTGAACTCCTTAGGAATCTCCTCGTATGTCCTTAATGACGTCTGGCGTATCTGTTCCAGCTTGTCGGCTAAGCCTGTGGACTGAAACACGTACTTGTTTACCATATTTTGTATGAAACCTGACGCCGGGGACGCTGGCAGGCCGTCCGCGAGAATCTTTTGGATTTCGGCTTTCGCTTCCGCCTCCGGCTTACCCTCGTCGATCATAAGTTCGGAGTACTTGTAATACATTTCAAGCAGAAGGCCTATCAGCGTACATTTCTGCTGACTAAACGCGTCCTGGAAGTCTGTGGGTGAAATATCCCTGCCGCCGCGGTCGCGTTCTTCGGCGGACGCGGGCATGGCCTTGGCATACGCGTCGGAATTCATCTGAGCCGCGAACGTCGGGAATATGTCTTCTGTAATATCGAGGGCCAGTCTCTCAAGCGAATTCGGAAAATACCCGCTGGATAAGAGCTCGCGGACATAGGCGCCAGTCGCTTTGCCAGTAGCTCCAGCCACTCCGAATGAGTCAAGAAGGTCGTTAGCTGCTATAATGGCCATGTCAAAGTCTTCGGGCATTATCTGGCCGGAAGCCCGCTTGTCCAGCGTCGGAAGATGCTCCTGAATGACGTTCAGAGGAACGGTAAACGGGACCGTAACGGACTTACGTTCCTTGGGGTTAGCCAAAACCCACGCAAACTTAGTCTTGGTTGACTCTTCCACATCACGCCAACTACGCCCCATCTCTTCCTCAATAACCGGAACACCCGCCTTACCTCGTAACGAGTTAATAGCCTTCCAAACTGGCTGAAACAATTTCGCATTGTCCGGGGTGCGCACAGCTTTCTGAATAACGCGCGTCCAAGAATCCCTCAAAAAGGAAGCTTCAGAATTCGTGGCATATATGTTCTTTAATTCTTCGGGCGACTCCAACTCAAACTTACGCATATTATACTCGTCAATCGCTGGCCCAAGCACCCGGTTTATGTTCATGGGCGCAAGGCCTAAGAGCTTAAAAACTGTCGAAATGTCCGCCGAAAAATACTGCTTAAGCTGCTTGGGGTCCGAAAACTTGGTATCAATTAACGCCCCAATAAATATCTTCGCGGCTTGTGCGGCGGCTGCTGGGTCTACTGGTGCAGACTTCGACTTAACCCGTACTTTAAGTACGTTCGACAGTATTTCCCAATCCGTGTTAGCTGACGCGGGGTCGGATTTCTTTTCCTTTAGCTCGTCGTACAGCGTACCAATCATGGTGTCAGATACGACGTACGTCGGCGTGGCTAAGCGCACGTAGGCCGCACGCTTTGCGGACGAAGACTTCAGTGCAGTCGCATCTAGGAGCGCGGCGTCTGTGGGATTTATATCTATCTGTTTTGTAATTTGCCGCTCATCTTCTTTTATGGCCCCGCGAATAGTATGTATTCTGCCCCACACGTCAGAAATCGCTTCGAGAGTTTTAGTGTCCAAGGCAATCAGTTTGCCCATGGCGCGTAGTTTAGCGAGTGTTGCGTCCTTACTTTCGTCCTGTCGAAGAGGCTCAATCTGCGCGGGCAGGGCTTCAGGAGTTTCGATGTGCCGGGGAAGAGCAACGTCGCTAGGTAAATTAGTCCAATCCACCTTTTTAATAGTATCCTGCAGCTGCTTCTGTAAAATATCTTTTTGTTTGAGATTAGTTTCTGCCTGAACGCGCCCGTCAAGGTCCCGAATGGCCGAAAGTGTATTCATATATTCATTGTACCGCGCCAATTCCGTATCGTGGAGCTGCTTGGTTTGTGTAAGGCGCTGCACCTCAGTGGTGTTGTTCTTTGCCTGTGCGGCCGATAATTTTGCGTCTAAATCCGCCATACGCGTCTCGTCTTGCTTTTTCCAAAATGCTAACGCGTCCGCAACCGCATTCACATAAACCATCTGACCTTTGGGGCCGCGCATAAACTCGCCCTGCTCCTTGACCATCTTATTCAAACGAGCCCGGGTTTTAAGATTTATCTGGGTAATCTTTGTCCCTTTAATGTGTGATTGCTCGCCCAAATACAAAAGCGCCGCGAGGCTCTGTTCGGTGGCACTTTTAACAAACGACATAAAGTTCCCGGGCATCCTGCCAAATATTTCTTGTGTAATTCCTATACTTTTAAGGTTCAGGAGCGCTGGTTTTGTGCTGAGCATAAGCCGCTCTTCCTTGTCCGCGGCTTCCTTAACTGAGTCGAGCTTATTCATGATCTGCTCGCCAAGTTCCTTATGTTGTAAATCCACGCCCGTTACCAGCTTTGTAATAGCAGCTGCTTTAACTTTTCTGCTTTCAAGTTCGTCCAGGGCCTGTGCGCCCATAAGTATCAAATCGAGACCGCTGCCGGCGGACTCTGTCATACTAGCCACGCCGTATGCGGCGGCTTGCTTAGACGTATCCGCGCGCTGCTGTGCAATACCTAACCTTAACAGCTGCGTTTCTATGTGCCTCCGCAATTCGGCGCGCCGGCGTGGGGCGAACCCTAAAGACTCAGCACCGCTCTCTTCGGATGAAATGGCGTTGAACAACACCTTCTTAGTGAGCTTGTCTGCCAAGTCCCACAAAAAGTCCTTCAGAGTGTCCGGATTTTTAGCCAAAACCGACACGCGTTTTGCGTCGTCTTTGAAATTACGCATAGCTCCGTCATCTATCACGCCGCTTTGGTGATACCCTTCCATTTCCTTCAAAAATACCTGGTTATAGTAAGTCGTAATTTTATTTGAGTCTCCTAATTTAGCCTCAATGGCAGTAAATATTTTCCAGTAAAGCGCGGTAAGACTGTTACTGACGCGAAGGACTTCGGTACCATATTCCTTGATGTATGAATTAAGTTCTGCTACTATGTTCTTAACATCCGCCAATTCGAGAATATTACCCTCTAAAATGTTGTCCATGATATACCACGGAAACCCCGCAAAATTATACGTCTTCCTCACAACGGCTGTGGGTACTGTTTTTTCGCTGTACGACTCTGGCGACGCGGGTGTGGCCATATAGACATCGCGCATTCCGTACTTCGCAGAAAAATTAACGTTGTACCCTTGGTCCTCCAAGAACGAAAATGCCCAAACTCCAGAGCCTGCCGGGTAAAGCGCTGAATTTGCTTCATACGCTTGTGATTGATTCAACATGGTCCCGAGTGTTGCCGACGCGAGTGCTGTTGCTGACGCACCTCTAAGCCGCCTGACCCCTAAGCGCAACTGAACTAGCAATCTTCCTATGTCTTCCGGGTCGGCTCCCCATTTAGTTTTAAGGATTTCCAACTGCTCCGGGGGCTGCGCGGCCATGACGTTTAAACATGCATCCAATAAAGACTCTTCCGGAACGGCTGGGTCTGTAAGAACATCCATGAGCGCCATAACCATCCCTTGTAAACTCGCGTCGCGGAAAAACAACGGGAGTTTGTCTATGTGACGATATTCTTTCTTTTTACCCTTGGCCATAAGAAACTGCGCCAGCTTTTGAAAAATACCCGCGCCGCTTTTTGCCATGGTGGCGAGCGGTTGAGCTAAGCCCTTTGTCGTTTCCTGCAAAAACGAGTCCAAATTTGACTTTATAAAATCGCTTATCTTAAGGACGTTCTGTTTCGGAACTTTGTCCCCGGCAGCACGCAAAAGCTCCTGCTCTTTCTGCACGCGTGTGCGAATTTCCTTAATGAACGCGTCTGCCTTTTTAGGGTCCTGCTTCACCATATACTTAATAACGTCGCGGCTCTGTGCGTCCAATTCATTAAAAGCTTCTTCGTGGTCAACAAACTCGGGAAGCGCTATTCCGGCGTCCGTCATCCTTTTCCTTAGTTCCGCGTATTCCTTTTGCGCGTCGGATCCGAAGTCTGCGCGAAGAACGGCCGGCGGGGTTTCAATAACATTCGTGTGCTTCCCAGGCGTCCTGCGCTGAAAACCGAGAGCCGCCCTAGCGTATGCCGGCGCAGCAAAAGCCGTCATGAGAGTGTGCTGAAATGCTGCCTTCACTAAATCCTTATTCTCAGGATTGTCCCAAATTCCCTTAACCAGCTGCTCGTGGATTTTAGGCCATGCGGGGTCACCGGAGTCGAGATGTTTGATGCCGTTTTGTCTCATGTAATCCTTTACTATCTTCGTAATTACCTGCTCGTAATCAACTTTGTTTTGCTGAGACGCGAACTTTATCATATCTGAATAAAATTCGCCGAGAACTGACTGGCGTATCACATTGGCAGTAAGTGTGTCGGCCTCCAATGTTTTTGCCTTTTCTGGGTCAATTACTCCTATGGCCTCGTCAAAACGCTGGTCGGCCTTCGTGTTCCAAACTTTCTGCAGTTCGACGAGGGCAGACAGTAATCCGCGAACGCTGTTCGCGTCGGTGAGGTTAAATTCCGACATAAGTTCGAACATTGCGGTGTCCCTGTCAGTGTTAGACTGAATAAATTTCTCAGAATAGAAAGTAACCAGGTCCTTCAATACTTCAATTGTGAGTCCGGGTATTTTGCTAAACACTTTTTTAATGTCTTCGGCGCTCAAAACTTCCCAATAAACGGTTTCCTTTATATCGTTCCCGGCCTTATCTTTATTTATGACTTCCTTGGTGGCCAGGCCCTGCCGCGCCATAGTAAAAAAGAGCTCTCCGTAAAGCGACTCGGAGAGGGAGTCAATGCCAGTTTTGACAAAGAACTTCGACGTACCCTGCTCAAACGCGGAAGACAGACCGTTGCGTATAATTTCGACGTAATAAGTTAGGAGTCCATCCTCATAAACTTGCTGTTTCTCAAACTCAGCTTGGAGCGCGTCCACGAGAGTTCTGAGAGTGGCGTTTTCCGGGTCCGAAACAAAAGCCGTAATTATGGGATCAAGTGCGGCCGGATCTAGTTGGTAATTCGCTACCTTGCTGAGACGCGCAATGGACGCCGAAACGCCCGATTTCAAATCCGCCTGCTCTTCGGGGTCGTTTTTTAGTACAAGGGAGTAAGTTTTTGAATAAAGCGTTTTTAATATCTTGTCTTCCTTGGCGAGAAGCTTGGCGGCCTCGGCCTCTTGCCTGGTCTTCTTTGCTGCGTCAGAAATTTCCTGACGAGTACGCAGGGATTTAGTTTTTTCCTTTTTAACTTTCTGTGTTTGAGCTTTTCCCGGACTTATAATCCAATATACAAGACCGAACCCGAATAAGGACATACCGCCTTGCGCCTGGGGCGCTGATAAATATCGTTGAATTGCGTCCTGAATGCCTGCCCCAGCCAAAAGATTTTTCGGGTCCGGGAAAGATGCGTCAATTATCGTCCGCACGGCCGACTCGTTGTTTAAGTCGACCTTAAACCACTGCTTCGTCGGAACACCGTCTTTAAGGGATCCAATAAACTCCTGAACCTTAGTAACGAGCGTAGGAAATCCAACATCAAGTATTTTGGCGCTTTCGGCGTATTTTGATTTTCCTTCTTCGGTGACACTGGAGTAAACGCCGTTTAGTTTTGATTTTAAGTCCGCTATCTGGGAACTAATGAGAGACGAGGCGGTTTTTTTAAGCTGCTCCTTTAACTCCGGGGTTCCGGGCGTTTCGAGAAACTTTTGCATGGCCGTCATATCGTCCGCGTATTTGACAAGCTGATATTCTTTTGTCATGGCTTCCACAAAAAGTGTGGGAGGAAGGAACCGATATTTAGCCGACACCTCACGCAACGTTTCTGTGAGGGGGGCTATCTGGTCTGAATCATTAACCCGCACGCTGGCAATCGGTGACCCGTCCTTCAAAATGAGAATTTCATCAGACGAGTGCTTTACTGAATAATCATTGTTGAGAGCTAACCCGGACTCCATGGCCACAATATAATCCTGACCGTCTATCTTTTCTATGGACCAAATCTGTGCCAGATCGGTGGGACGTACGTACGTGTTGTACGCTAACTTGATGAGGGACGACTGAACGTCCGCAGTTAACGGCTCCAGGCCCGAGACCCTAATCTCAACCGATTTTGAGCCGTCGCGGCGGGTAAATAGCTTTCGTGTGTTATCCATACCTACCTCTTTCTTAGGTTGGCCCACATTGTCCTTGCTTCATAAAGCTTCGTGGGGTCAAAAATATACCGCTCAAACTTTTCCTGCGTGTCCTTGGATGGCTTGGGCGACAAGTTCCTAAACTGATAAAGCATTTCTCTCATTTCTTTCAAAACCGTCATCAGGTTTTTAAGCTCGGTCAACATGCGTCCGCGGTCAGTATACGTCCGCACAATGAAATCCCGAACCTGAAATCCTTCGTTCCTATAGGCGTTAAGTTGACTTTGAATGTTCTGCTCTTCCTGAAGAGCTGCGGAGACCTGCTGCATGGCGTCCTTAATCCTGGAAATATCAGAACTAAACCGCTGGTCTGTCCTGGACGAAACTTTGTCCAAAACGTTTACTATGCTGTCAAACTCACGTTTCAAGTCCCTGTCTGCAAGCATTATAAATCTCCCGTCCGGGCGCAAAGCCCTCATAAACTATATGATTAGGGTGATAAGCTCAAATGTGGATAACTTCTACTGGTTGAGCATGCGTGCGATGGCGTTGATGACGCTCATCGGAGGGTCCATTGACTTAAGCTGCTCAAAAGTCTTTAAAAAATATGGGTTTTCCTTGAGCCGGCGCCGAAGGGTGTTAATTGCCCGAGATTTTGCGTCCATGACCCCGGGCTGAGAAATATTTAACGTCTTAGCTAATTTTCGGGTCGATTCGCCCCGAAAGAAGTGGGCTATTATTATGTCGCGCTGGGTCTGGGTAAGCCTCATGACTTCCTTGCCGACAATATCCATGAGAACCGTAATCAAATTAGACTTATAAACGTCTAATTCTTTATTGAATATCTCGACTTCGCCCTGGGGGTCTTCCAAACCTTCTCCGAGTTCCCCGTAAACGGACAACGGAATCCATACTATTTTCTGCTTCTTCGTGTCCCCGGAGTCAGCAGCGTTAGTCTTCGTTTTCTTCCTCGTGCTCATGGGATGTGTGCTCCGCTGCGACATAATCGCAAAAATCTTTATAAGGAAAGAGCGGAAGGACCCGAACGTTGACGTCCGGCATCACTTTCCGTATCAATTCCTCGCTTTTCTTCGCGCCCAGAATACCGGCCGCGTCGCTGTCAAGCGCCATAACAAAATTCTTCGTGTAAGACGCCAACAACAAAATCTGCTGAACGGATATACATCCACCGAGAACTGAGACGGTGTTTTTTAATCCCTTACTATGCGCCATGAGCGCGTCAAACGGGCCCTCAACGATCACAACTTCATCCTTTTCCATTATTGCCTGCGCAGCAAATGGTAACGCGAACACGTGGTCGTGCACACGGGCCGAGTAATAGAAGTATTTGTAGTCTTCGTGGTCCGGACGAAATATCCACCCGGCAAATTCGCCGCCGATGTCATACAAAGGAAATGCTGGGGCTCCCAAAACGGACTTAGGTACCGTTCCGGGAGCCTCAGCCACATGACCCAGATTAAATGTACAGAAAGTCTCCTTAGAAAGGCCGCGTTTTTCAAAGTAACTACCAGAAAAATTCTGGTCGAGTTTGAATTCCAATAAGCTTGGATGAACGTTCGGTTTCGAGGAGCTCTCCGTAGTGGTCATTAGTTTTCCTTGTCTTCGTCTTTTGACAAATCTGGCGGAGTGTCTTCAGGTTTCGACGCGTCCTGAACTATAGAGTGCGTGGCTTCGTGAGACAAAATATCCGCGCAAAACTTCTTTGCTGCGTCGTACGCCACCGCATCTTTCCGGAACGCGTCCATCAGATTTTCCAAGCCCTGATATTTCACACCCGAGTAAGTGTAGAAGGCGCCTGCCCGCGTAATGTGCTGCGTGTCGATCAGGAAACTTACCACGTCATAAATTCTGTCAATACCGGACGCGTAATCAATCCTGAAATTGGCGCGTGTGAGATTCGCGCCTCCGCGGTGCTTTGTAACCTGCGCGTCAATCTCAACGCCAGTTACGACGTCGCCGTTCATAAGAAGGGCGGCTTTGTTTGCCTTGTTGCACTTGATTCTGGTGTGGTACAGGTGTTTTAGGTTGCGCCCGCCGGGGGTCTTTAATGTTGGGACGTAGGCGCCCATAACATCACGCACCTGGTTGACGAGAATAAGGCTGGTGTTATTGCGCTTTAGCGTCTTTGAAATTCTTGGCAGGATCCTCGACAAGGAAAGCGGCACCGACGAATACTTCGGAGCTCCGAGTTCGGACTCCATAATGTCGAGCGTCGTCAGATTGGCGAGACTGTCCACCACAATTAAGTCCACTACTTTGGCTTCGGCGTACGCCTCAATAATCTTGAACACGTCCTCGATCACGTTGCTGTCCGAAACCATGAGCTTGCTGGTATCTACACCGAGCTTGGCCGCCCACTGAGGCTCGTACGCGGACTCTGTATCAAATAGCAGGCACTTCGCGCCGTTTTTCTGCATTTCCCCTATGGTGACAAGCGAGATAAGTGACTTTCCGCTGCCCTCTTCCCCGTACAATTCTGTCATACGCCCGACGGGCAACCCGCCCGAGAGCGCCCTGTCCAAAGACATGATCCCTGTCGAGTAAAGCCTGATACTCAAGTCCTGCGCGCCTTCCGCTCCGTCGTCTATGACGGGGAGGTACTCGGATTTAATGATTTTCTTAAGTTTCTCGTTTGCTGCTTCCATGCGGGCGCGCAAATCCGCGTCCACTGTTTTATTGTTTGCGGACGCCGCGGGTTTTTCCGACACGTCCGATGCTGCTTTTTTCTTAGCCATAATACGTCTCCTAAATTCTGCTTAAATTTTGCCCACGGCACAATTCCCATTCGGCCATTTTCGTGAGGCCTTTTGTCTGGGCACATGCCAAGCAATCCCGCTCCGTTACGTGGACTTTTTTTGTTTTGCAGTATCCCGCCGTCAGCTTGAACGCCTCGGGATATTTCGCTATGTACTCTTCCACAAATTTCTGTCGAGCGTCTCCGGACAACGATTGGAGAGTGTTCGTTTCCTCCTGAGTAAGATAGCCTATGTCGACGATCATGCCCTTACCGACAATCCACCCTTTGACTAAATTACCCATGAAGGATCTTCCTTTCTAAGGAACGCGTAGCTTCCAACCGAAATTGCGTCCGTTTCGTCATTTCTTACGTTGCGTAGTCCGTACTTGTTACAAATATACAAGTAAACCTCGTCCTTGTCAACAGTCCTGCCTTTCATCTTCAATCCTTTCGACCCCAAAAACTTTTTGACTTCATCACTAAGCGCGGCCCGATGGGACGCAACGGCAAGCAGCATCATTTTAGCCGACGTGCATGCCATACGCCCGGCCAAAATTGCCGTCGCACCATATCTGTCAAGAAGCTTTGCGGTTTTTGGATTCTTCCCAAAGAACGTATCTTCAATACAGATTACGTCAATGGGCGGGTGAGAAACAATAATCCCTTTGACGAAAGAATGGAAAAGAAACAAGTTTTGGCTCAAGGGTTTGTTTTTATCAAAATCCAGGTACCCGTGGTCTACAACTTGTATACTCGCCGTGGGAGACGACGGAGTAAGACCGGCCAGGCCGTCTGACAAGACGGCCCAGCCAGTGGACTTTTGTGAAATATCCAGTCCCAAAACCTGCACTACTTTACTCCGGGCGGAGGTGCGCCTCCCTGAGGCATAAACTGTTTCAAAAGCTGGTCGTTGACTGCGCCCACGGATGCTGCCTGCGGAGCCGGCGGAGGAACCCACGCGGCCTGCGGAGCGGCTGGCGGCGGAGGAACTGTACCGCCAGAAACAACTGTAACTCCGGGCTGCGGATTTGACACTACGGCTCCTACGGGAGCGGGCGCCGTCGGCGTCACAGGCGGCGGATCCGCCGGCACGGGCGGAGGAACATACGCCGCGGCCACGGGCCCCAATACGCCTGTTCCTGCCTGAGGAACATACATCGAAGTCGGAGGCACGTTTACATTCTGAGGAACTGCTGCCGCCGGCGGCCATGCGGCCTTCTGTCCGGCGCTTTTGTTCGGAAGCGGCTGGCCGTTAAGGATCATCATAACTTCCTCAACAGTGTGGGGCACGGAATACTTCTTGTAATCAACGGACTCAAAAAACCTTGTAATCTCTGCCTTGTCGATTTCTGAAATCGGTGTAGGCGGCTGGGGTATTACCTGATAGTCGGTTTTCTTTCCCATTACCATCTGTTTTACGGTAATATCGTAATTCGCGGGATTTCCCCACTCACTGGCAGCTAGCGCCCTGATGTACCCGTCCACTAACTGTGGAACGTCCATCAATTTAACTTTGTTGGTTTTCCTGTCAAGAACCGGAAAGATCGCTCTAAGCCTGGGCTTCTCTCCCATTGCGCATATCGGACACGACGCGGCGCCCGGGCACTTGACCGTAACGTCCTTACCCATACGCCCCCTTGTCCAATGCCTGTCAAAATACTCCGGTTCTCCGACAATCCTCACCCTGTTTTCCTCTTTCAGGTTCAAAAAGAGTGACTCTTTCGGGCCTGCGTACTGCTGTCTCTGTGTTGCTCTCGGGTCATTCCATCCCATTGTACTACCTCCAAAATTTGTTTGTCCTAACGGCACAAAGGCCTCACGGACATACTTCTAAACCGACGGACCCGCCACCTCCTGCTTCTTGTCAACAGGCAGTTGACTTTTGTAGTTGCGCGCGATGCCCACGAAATCCCTGAGCCTTATGCCCAGCTTTTTTAAAAACCTGGCATGCAACAAACCCGCAACCTTTTCCGCGTCCGGGCTAAGCGTCTTATAATCTACCCAGCGCGAGTTTGACCATTGCTCCACAAGAACTGGAATTTTTAAATACTGTTCCGCCGTGGCCCGCATCGTGTCGTGAATTAACTTGGCAGCCTGTAAAATCTGGTCCTGCCGAACCTCGTAACACAACTCGTCATGTACAGTAAGCGCAAGATGCGCGTCTATGCCGGCTTCCTGAAGCGCAAAGTGCAGCCGAACAGCACAAATGTTTGTTATGTCCCCGGCCGTGCTCTGGATCGGTATGTTTAAAGCTGTTCTTTCGGCTTCACCGACGATGGCCCTTTCCGGCGAGTCAATAGACGGAATATGACAAACGCGCCCAAACATGTCCTTCACAAACTTGTGTTCGTGAACGAACGCCTTGACGTATTCCTGAAACTGATACACGCCGCGGTATTTAAACATGTACTGGTTAATGTAAGCGCCGGCGGTATCTTCGTCGGTTTGTGTCTGCTCCGCCAGGCCTTTAGGACCGATGCCGTATACAATTCCAAAACTTACGGCCTTTGCCTTGCGCCTAATATCCTTGGGAGCCTTGACTCCCTCAGGAACATTAAAAACTTCGTGTGCTACCTGGTCATGAATGTCCTCGTTATTCCAATAAGCCCGCAAAAGTTTTGGGTCCTGGGAAAATACCGCAAGCACGCGCAGTTCAATTTGTGAAAAGTCTGATGAAACAAAAGCGTACCCAGGACGAGTGATAAACATTCCGCGAAAGTCGGATTTCCCAGGAATATTTTGGAGATTTGGGTCACCTGAACTGTTATGGTTAATAAAACCCTGCGCACAATAAGAGTGGTCACCTTCTACTTCTATATCCCACACATCCTGCTCGCCTATGGGTTTGATGCTTTTGATAATTCCGATTGTATTACTGAAACATACTTCTCCGGGTTTTTCCAAAAATCGTTTGCCTTTATTCTTAACATTGATATTCCGCGGCGGTGAGCCTCGGCCTCCTTTAATTTGTCGCTCCCCTGCGTTACCGTTTCGTGATATCCTCCGTCCATCTCCACTATTAAATTCCCCTGAGGAAAATAAAAGTCTACTGGCCTCGACGGGAGAATAAACCACTGCCTGACGTGGGGTATCTTTAAATCCAACAATAATAGACCTAATAACATTTCGTACCTGTTCCAGTTCCATGCTATATGATTTTTGGGCATGCCCTTCTCCGCTCTGGACTTTGTGCCAGTGTGCGCAATACCCTGAATGTACCAAACCATCTGGGCCAATTGAAGATACGCCCGATACAATTTGTCGAAAAACTCTATTGGATTTTTGTAATACTGTTTTGCAGAGGCGATTAAATCTGGAGCAAAAATTTCTAACTTTTTCAAATACTCCAAGTCTATGTTCTGCATTCGTGCCGGAAGCTCGCAGTCCTGATGAAGTTTGTAGTAATCCATATTTCGCCGAATCAAAAATTCGCTTACCTGAAAGCGCTTGGATAATTGAGATAAACATAACCCGGAATCCGCAGCGTCCTTTAGTTTTTTCTTGTCTACAAGTACGGACGGACGTTCCGTCGCCCCGTGCGTATTCCCCCGAAGCGCGTCCGCATAATGCTTGTGTTTTATTGCTTCCAGCTCTAACTTGTATTTTTCGCCCCAATATGCCCGCGTCCAGTGCACTACGTGCCCCGACAATTTGTACTTTTTTTGTATTTTTACCTTGGTTAGTCCTTCTTGGATAAAAGTGTGGTAAAAACTCGCCTCGTCCATTATCAGCCATCTTCCTGGACTGACCGCCTTTTTTAGGCGAATTATCGTAGGTATAAACTTCTGAACCTTCTGCGAGCTCATGCAAATGCCTCCAGCCATTGGGGGTTAGGAACCTGTGCCCAGCGGTACACTTGATTGACTCACCAGAATCCAGCGCCACTTCATACATGTCTTCCTTACCCTTGTAATATTTGTTTATGACCGGCATATATCTTCCGGCATGGGTAAGTATAGAACATTTTGTGTCTTTTGTCAACCTTCCATCAGAAATTTCAAAACATCCCTTGTCAGTTACTAGCCGAGTATCTCCAGAAACACACAAACGCGCGCCGCTAGTCCCGTGTATCTTGTATCCTGTGCGAATTACGTCCTGCGCGTCTAACTTTTCTAAAAGACTGGTCACGAAAGTAGATTTAAGTTTTACGATCTTTGCATACTCGATCATCTTATCGGCCAACGGATGGTGGAGGTTCTTAAGCGTGTTCTTATCCGTCGGAATCTGGTCCGTCTTTGTCAATCGCTTGGGCATGGGCAAACCCATTTTCTCAAATAAGATCTTCGCCTTTTGCGGCCCGGAGTTAATATTGAATTCTTCACCGGCAAGCTTGTAAATTTCTGATTTTAGGAGCGCGACCTGGTTATCCAATTTAATACCCAGCTCCTGCATCCATTTCCTGTCCATCTTAACACCGCGGTATTCCGCCTGTGCGAGCGGAATAGTAAGCGGCATGGCGTGTGTAAACATTAACGACAAAAGACCCTTGTCCTTCAATTCCTGGTAAAACAAAATAAACAGGCGCCACGTCGCGTCCGCGTCCCCGGCGGCATATTTATACATCACTTCTTTCGGAATCATAGCATAATTCTTTATTTTATTTTCCTTCTTGTATGCTTCGAGCTCAGATTCGTAATACGCGAGGTCGGGAAAACGACGCGCCAGGTGTTTTAATCCGTGCGGCGGCTCCTGCCAAAGTATGTGATGAGCAAGAAGCGTGTCAAAGAAATAATTCATTCCGGACGCTCCGCCGGGACCGCCTTGGATTTTCATAATGTCGATGTCAAACCGGGCCTTTAAAAAGTTAGCGTCAAACTTACCATTGTGCAAAACAATCTTCATCGTCGGCGCGGTAAGTATCCGCTTCAGTTCGGCTACTATGTGGGCTTTGTTTGTGTCATCCCAGACCGGCTGATTGACTGAGATAAACGGGATATAATATCCCGTGTACTCCTCTGTCGTAAAAGACACGCCAACAATTTCATCGTTTACGATACTCGACATATCTTCGTCTATGGAGGAGGTCTCGATGTCAAACGACATGTATTCTTTTCCGGTCAGCGTCGCCAAAGCCGCGGTTACGCTTTCCATCGTGTCGCAAAGATGGTACGTTCCAGATTTAATGGAGTTGGACAGAACACCCTGTACAAAAGAGAAATCCCTGAAAAACGTATCCTTCTTGTTTGGGTCCCTAAGAATCGCGGCCGGGTGGAACGTCGGAACGTACGTGCGGCCCTTCTTGTCTTTGATTGTTGTTCCGCGGCACTCCGTAACACCTTTCCTGTTAAGTGTGGCCTGAAGGGCGACGGCGCCAAGCGGCATAATAATCTTAAGATTGGGCATGGAGGTGATAACCTGCTCGAGATACTCTGAGCATGCTTTTAGTTCTTCTTTCTTCGGCTGCCTATTCTTGGGCGGGCGGCAAAACACCGTATTCGTTATGAATATGTCGGACATGGGGAGTTTTGCGGCTTCGAGTGCCTGCCGTAAAAGCGTACCCGACGGGCCCACAAACGGCTTGCCTTGGATGTCCTCCTCGCTCCCGGGGGCCTCTCCCACAATAAGCACGGTGCCGTTTATGTTTCCATGTGGAAGCACGTAATTCTTTTTGCCCTGTTTACATAAATCGCACTTTTTACATTCGAAGTTTTCGAACATGCTGTGTCCTTTCGGGACTATTTTTTGTCGGTGATGTCGTGAATCTCTACTACTTGTAAGAGCAGGCGCTGGTTTGTACCAAACCGCGGCGGCTCAATTCTTATCTTTCCGGCATCGACAAGTTTCAGCTCGTCGGGCGTCATGTTCCCGGCCACCACAATCGGGTGGCTCTTCCCGCGGTGGAGCGGGTCGTTTGACGTCATGTCGATGATGAAATAAGCGCCTTTCTCTACGAGCTCGCCGTCCTTACGCGGCGCTCCTAACGTGTTCGGTGTAGATTGTACGTACATGTCATTCCTCCTTAGCGGATTTTTATGTTCAACTGATAGAACTTTGTGCGAACGGCGTCGTTAATAGCGTCAACGCTCTCGTGTAAACACCTGTCAATGTCATTGACTGAGCCATTGGCCTCAATAGCAACATGTACTGTCAATTTCTTTTCGCCGTCGCTAGCTTCGATAATCTTTGTGCGTCTCATAAATCCTCCTTAAATTTGAATTTGCGCGCCGGTATACGTTCCGGGCAGCACGTGAATTTTTACGTCGTTAGAAAGTTTGCACGAATAAAACTCTGTATCCTGCTGGTCCAAATAAATACCGCCGGGATTCATAATGATCATGTCCGCAAAGTAAAACTGAACCAGCCTGCGAAGTTCTATGAGCGTGTAAAGCTGAGACTGAAAAAACGGATTAGTGAAGTAGTAATCGTCAACTGACATGCACGGTGTAGTAAAGGCGTCATACGGCAAAAATGCGACTACAAAAACGCCCTGCGAATTAAGGTACTCAAAGTACCGCGGGTCAACTGGATCCCCGAAAAATACGGCCTTCTTCGTCATATTAACCTGCCACGGCTTGTTGAATTGCATAACGTGGTCAATAAGCGGCCCAGCGTTGCCGCGATTCGCGTCGCTTAGGAGCGTCAAAACATTAAAATATTCTTTCTGCGGCATGTTGTCCTTATTTCTTGAAATGATGTCGCGTATGGAATTAACTGTATCAAGATACGGCCGTACCTCAGGAGTGCCGCGAAGCTGGAGCCGCATGTTCTGCAGGATTTTATATATTTCCGACTCCGACGCCGCGTAAGAGGGGTCGTACACTATAAGATTCTGCATGGCGTCATTCCGATTCAGTTCTTCCCACACGTATGGAATTATAAACTTGTTTTTCGGCGTGTTCAGCATGAACTTATCGCCAGGCTGTAGTTTTATTGTTTTAATATACTCGATTACGTCTTTCCTTAGGTTCCCCGTTGGAACGCCTGCGTTCATAACTGTGTTCATGACATCGATAACGGTATCCGCGCGCGGGACCATCTCTATGGGCTGAAATCCTACAGTGTATATGTTTGACACGTCTTACTCCTTCTTGGGGGATAGCACTGCCTGTTTGTCAAATATTATTCCCGAATTTGACGGCGACGAAATTTTAGGAAGCACAACCGCTCGCTCGTTGTCCACAATAGTGTGTCCCGGCTTCGGGGAGTTCAGCACGTCCCGAATACGCGACGCCGCGCCTCCAGTATTCTGAATTTCTGGCAGCACGTTTGTATCCACAGGCCCTGCGGACAGGCCGGACGTGACCTGCGCCGCCTCACGTTCAGCCACAGCGTCGGCTGCGTCATAAAACTCCACCTGTCTCGGTGTCATGTGAGCCTTAAGTTTATCTTTATCAAAGAAAATAACACCCGGAAGTTTTTCTGAGCCGGGCGACATCTTATTCGGGTTACTTAACCGCACTAAGGGCTTCACGGGAATAACATCCGGGTCCTTGAATTGGTCAAGTTCTGCCTGTGTTAGTTTTAACCCGCGGTGGCTCCGGCCCTCCGTCTCTATTAGTCCCGTTTCATCCTGAATAATTGCCGGATGGTCTCCCTGAGAGTCGTCCGTGGCCTTAAAACCTTCCCTGATGACTTTCCTAAACGCCGGCTTACGCGGAGCAACGGACACCGGCTGGATAATGCCGGGGTCGATGTCAGGGACTTCTGGGAGCGCGTCCGAAGCATATTCGTCCGTGGTCTCGTGCGGCTCGGGATTCGGGTCCGTAAAACCTCCGGAGGCGCTTCTAGGCGGCTGCGCAACAGAAAACTGCTCCGACGTTTCCGTGCGCGGGGCACTTAGTTTGACCTTGTCCTGCATTTCCTCTTCTATCAAAATTTCCGGAACGTCTGTCAACCCGAGCGTTCCTTTAAAGTATTTATCGATCAACTGTACGAGGTGCGTCGCCCGGAGAGGGAGCTTTAAGGCCGAAACGTCTAACAGAAACGTCAAGATTCCGAGAGCATCAGAAAAATTCATACGCGCCCCGCAGCTTGGACATTCCTGCTTATCAATGGCCACCTTAATGAAGTTCTGCGTCGGATTGATAACCTTGTCAACCTCAGATTTAAAGTCGCATTTGGGGCATTTAATAAAATACTTCATTTGATTTCCTCCTCGGCGGCGTCTTCCAAAAACGTCTTGTCAGACTTTACCTGGTTAAGCTCGGGCAACGTACCCATAATCCCCTGAACCTCCCGGCGTATAAGATTTTTCAGCTGCACGCGTGCAAGAGCCTCGATCTTTCTGGTCTCTGCCTCTACCACCCGTTTAGCTCGCTGAAGTTTAGGGCTTTCATTTTTCAGAAGCTCTCCCAGTTGCGTTATAACCTGCGCGTCCGTTATCGGCGCGAGCGGTCGCTGTGATAAATTGGGGTGCATGGCAGCAACCACCTTAAAATAGGCCAACATGCCCACTGCATTCCGAAACTCCCGGTACTTAAGTTGTCGCCCCGCAGGAACTCCATCTGCGGCGCCTCCCCCAAACAACTGTTTTATATATTGTACGACACGCGAAAGAAATCCGAAGTTTTTATTTCCCATAATGTCTGCCTTGTAAGCACCAACATAAAATTCGTGCAACTCCCTGTCCTCTTTCGCCCAACGTAGTTGCTCCTCTACACGTGTTTCATTTTCAGGGACCTGATTCTCTTTGCCTGTACCAAACGGCTCGTTGAGTAAATTATCCATAAATCCTCCTATGGGCGTTCAAGCCTCTGTAATTCGTCTTTTCTCCACCCATTCCAAATCTTCCAGAACGAATACACACCATGAATGCCCCACTTAGGGTAAAACGCCGAAGACGGGGAACCTGTCCACGGAGTGTATCGGTAGAGAACCGACGTAAAAGCGTTCTTAGGTGTAATTTTTAGCAAGCCGTCATCTACTATTCTGTCCGGCTGGGTCCGCATCGAAAAATAGTCAGCAAACCATTTAGCTTGCTGCTGGATGGACGCAATATTTTGTTTCTCAAACCCATAATACTCCTGCGTGTCGCCGTCGTCCGTCATGCCAAAACCCAGGGCCCTGTCCATGACACGCGGGGCCGGCATAGACTGCTTCGTAACAAGAGACTGCTCTTTCTGTAAATTAACAAGCGTTATGAACGGGTGCATATTGTAATCGTAACTTTTAGTGTCGAGCCATGACGCATAGCTAGGGTTCGTTGTGGCGGCAACGGCGTCCGACACAAACGCCGGGACGGGTGCGAGATGCGCTAAAATGGGGTCGGGCCCAAGTACGTCTGGCCTAAGCGTCCTAAGCGCGCCGTCAATCTCTACCTGCAGCGTGGTAAAATACGTGGCGTGTAGTTTATCAATACTAATACTCGCCAAAATCTTAGCTTTAGCTTTTAGCGTGATTAAGATTTCCTTAAACTTCGTAAAGTCCGCACAATCTCCGGACCTAATGCCGTCGATAAGCTGGCTGATTTCCTGCATTTTTTCTCTTAGCGGGACGCAATACTCCGCCAAAAAACTTTTCTTGCGGAGAAGAAATTCCTGAATGTCCACCTTAGCGTACAAAAATAGCATGTCCGGTAGAACATCTTCCTGATTCCAGTTTGGGAAAGCGTACGAAAGTGCCATTTAATATTCCTCCTTGATTCCGTCCCGAGTAAACAGGCAGGCGTATAAAGACGTGCTCAGCTTCTTAGTTATACTGTCTAAGTGACGGGGTGAACGTAAGAATGGATACTTAAGAAACGTGTTATGAACAAATTCTTTGGTGAATTTATCCAGCCGATAGTGGCCAGCAGCAACCGCGGCCCGCACAAAACTGCGAGACTTGTAATACGCGTCATAGAACAAGGTGACGTACACAACTTCACGGTCGGTCGCTTCGTGCGACGCCTGTCTAAGAGCAGATAAAAATTCCTGGTACTTTTTTCTTTGGATGTATTTTACGAGCCCGGGGTTGGCTAGTAGAACCTGAAGCACTGTTGCTGGCGCCACTCCCTCCCGGGTCTTGATACGCTTTAAAAAGCTGTAAAAATCCATTTGGAATACCGTCTTTCGCGTCTGTCTACGCTGTTGTAATTCTTCGAGCTGATCCATCGCAACGGATACTATCCTACGCAGTTCCTGGGTCTCAGGTTTGATCGCCCGAAGTCTTCGACTTGGTTTAAGCATCTGACTTCTCGCTTTCTGTGGCTTTAAGTATAACACTTGCCGCCTTTAAAGTCAAGCGCCCCACCAGCACCTGTTTAAGCTTCCTCGACGGGTAATGCCGGTAACTGGAGTACGTCAAATACCCGGCGCGCGTCAGGTCGTCCAGTAAAAATTTGTAGTTTGGGATAAGCGCGCCCAGCTTTTTGTGGCTAATCCGGTATTCTTTGGCGAGCTTCACAAACTCCGCCATACTGCTCGGGGTATGTAGATATTGTGACAGCAAAAACATAAAATAATGTGTGTGAAATGTTCCGCGCCTGGACGCAAGCGTTCGTAAATCTCCGTAAAGTAGTTTAGCGCCGGGGCCCAGCTTCTGCATCTTTAACGTGCATGAAAAATCTACGTGTGCATATAAATACTCAGCTTGTACTTTGGACACATTAGCTGGCCCCAAAAGCGCCAGGTTGATTCCCGGCGACGGGGATTTAAAAATAACAAGAGACGCGTCGGAGTCAGCAAACCTATATCTGGGGTTAATAACCTTTCGGCAGGCAAAAGAAAACTTTATCTGTATCTGGTTCAGAATAAAGTCGGTTAGCTTTTGCGCGTCAAACGTACCGAGCGCAGCAACTTCGGAAATATTCAAGTTAACTCCAGACTTAAAGCTACAATGCGGGCACTGTTTATTCTTACCATACAACGGACAATAGGCGTATGCGTTTGTGGAAATGGGTGTAATTGATTCAATAACCGGAAATTTTAATCTGGTAAAATGAATGTGCAATCCATCATCCAAAACTTCCCTGTCCAAGAAAAATATAGCTCGGGACAGAGTTTGAACTTTTAAATTAAATACGTTCTTGGACTTCCTTTTTTTCAATCTCTTTAGTTGATGCAATGGTACTCGTAGTTTCATAACAGTCCTTTCGGTCCTTAAGCGTATTGTACGACAAATTGATGAATTGGGTTGTCTGCCAAAAATGCATATAAATAATATTCTAGGTAAGGAACGAGAATAACTTACTCCCCTAGAATTAGGGAACTATGAATATATAGAATATATACACTTATCCACATTTGATAGGTGGATAAGTCTTCTTTCGTTATACAGGATAACGATTTTCTGGATTATTTTCGTGAATTTCAATCGGTCAATTTTGGCAGTTTACACCGGTTCAATCGGTCAATTTTGGCTGTTCTACACAGTCAATCGGTCAATTTTGGCAGTTTGCACCGTACGGTGTAAAACGCCGTTTTTGACCGATTGGTCCTGCCAGAAAACTGGCAGTAACGGCATCAATGCGGTGTAAAACGCCGTTTTTGACCGATTGAGACATGCAATTTTACGGTCCAAGTTTTGTCGTACAATACATATACGAACCTATTGGAGGAATTGATGACAAAGCTCGTTAAGTCGCCTTACAACGACTTGTGTAGGATAGATACAGATAGTTACGTGCTGAAAAAATGGGTCGCCAAAAGCCCGTCCAGGGTATATATGAAGCTGGAAAAGGAATGGGCGTATCCCATCACAGAAATTCGTGACATTGCGGAATTTTGTCAAAAGACCGGTGAGCCTATTGAAATGGACCAGTATGTAAGTGAGGAATTTACTAAGTTTTCCACGAAAGTTGAGATTATTAGACGTATACGTGATGGAGCAATCACGAAGTTTGATATTACAAAGCCCGCCCTCTTCAAGGAAGAGTTCGAGGAAAAATACAAGTATCAATACGGCGTGATTTCTCAAATGCTTTTAATGCGCCAAAGTTTGTTAGTTTTGGAAGTCGGTATGGGCAAAGCGCAGCCGCTGTATTCAAGTGTGCTGACACCTCGGGGGTTTACACAAATGGGACGCTTGCATGTTGGCGACTCTATAACTGGCGCAGATGGAAAACCATACAAAGTTACTGGGGTCTTTCCTCAGGGAAACAAGAAAGTTTTTGAGTTGCTATTTAGCGACGGGGCAACAGTACGGTGTTCTGATGAACACTTATGGCCGGTTTATGATAAGAATCGTTGGTTTAGAAAGCAAGACCCATACATATTGACGCTGTCTGAATTAGTAGAGAAATTTAAAACAAATAAACATTTGTACTTTAGACCCGCCGCCGCAGCAGAATTTACACAAGATAACGAGTTGCCAGTATCTCCGTATTTATTAGGGGCACTATTAGGGGACGGTGGATTATCTATAAAGGACCGCGTCACATTTACTACCGCGGACGCACAAATGTTGTCAAACGTGACGTCCACATTGCCTCAAGGGCTGTTTTTGAAGAGGCGGGGAAGGTACGACTATGGTATACGCGCGGTGTCCGGCAATTCTGGAGGAAATACGCTATTACGCGCTCTAAAACTTATGGGGCTTGCGGGGAAAAAATCATATAACAAATTTATACCTGCACAATACTTATTGTCCGGACGTTGTCATAGGCTAGCTTTATTACAAGGTCTTATGGATACCGATGGGCATATATCAAAAGATGGCACGCGCGTAGAATTTTCCACGTCGTCACGCCAATTGAAGGCCGACATGGTAAGTTTAATTCAGTCTTTGGGCGGCATAGCTAAGGTAACGTCAAAAATACCAACATTCATCTATAAGGGCGTGAGAAAAAGAGGAGCACGAAGCTATCGTATAGGCATCATACTGCCGGAAGGGGTGGTTCCGGTATCATTGTCGAGAAAAGTCGACCGATTGTCCGTGGATAGAAAATATTTTCCTATACGACGTCTTAAGAAAATAACGTATGTGGGAATTGAACCGTGCCAATGCATTAGCGTGTCCGCGCCGGACCATTTGTATGTAACGGATAATTACATAGTTACCCATAATACGCTCGTGTCCCTTTTTGCTATTCTGAAGTTGCGGGAAACCACCAATGTTTCCGCGTTGATAGTTTGTGAGAGTAACCAAATACATAAGCCATGGCTCGACACGCTCTTAAAATTTACGGACATAAAAGACTACCTTATTGTTGAGGGTGACGCGGACGAGCGCGCCAAGAAAATTGCCTATGGCAAAGCTCATCCCGAAAAATACTGGCTCTGGATAGTTTCTTATGATACAGTCAGGATTGAGTACGAGAACCTTCCGAAACAGTGGACAGTTATGATTCTAGACGAAATTACGAAAGTAAAGAACGTCTCGACCGACGCTTTTCAGGCCCTATACGAGCTCGACGCGACTTACAAATTTGGACTGTCCGCAACACCGGTCATGAATACGTATTTTGACTTGTACGGGGTGATGAAAACAGTGAACTCGAACGTGTTCACCAATAAACAGAATTTTATGGATAGGTATTTGGACCTGGATTTCTTTGGAAATCCCAAGGGCCTCAAGACCGGCATGGAAGAGGAATTGAAACGGAAAATATATCCCTGGACCATACAGCTGAAAAAGTCCGACGTGGGCCTGGGTCAGGATAAGCCGAAAGAGATCGTATCTTTACCCATTCCGCTCACCGAATTACAAAAGAAAGAGCTGGAAAGAATTTATGGAGAAATTGCCAGCGGAGAGCGCACGGCATTTGAGAGCGGCACGATTTTGCGGCAGATTTGTAATACACTCGCTATTGCGTCCGAAGTCGTCCCCGTGTTGGATAGAGAAGGCAACCCGGAGGTAAACTCCAAAGGCGAACCGCGGACCAAGTCGCGGCTGCTTTACCCCGATATTCCGCTGCCGGACTCGACTAATAAAATTCAAGCTCTGAAAGACCTTATTAAACAGACCGTGGACGTTCAGAAAAAGAAGGTGGTGGTTTTTAGCTTCTTTAAGACCGCAATAAATTTACTGGAAAAGGAATTGGAGGGCCAATACAGGGTTAAGACAGTGACCGGCGACTCGGCACGCGGCTGTAAGTACCCGTCCGTCGTGAACTGTAAAGATTGTCCCAAGTACCGGTACTGTAAGATGCTCAAAAAAGAGATATACGAGTTCGTTGAGGGCGACGTGCAGATCTTGCTGGGCACGGACAGCCTTTCCAGGGCACATAATCTCTACACCTGCGATACTATTATTAACTTCGATTTACCGTGGTCTAGCGCGGACTTGGAGCAGCGCATGGGCAGGATCGACCGCGGAAACAATACGGCGCCGGTGTTTTTTATTTACAATCTCGTGACGCTCGGCACAATTGAAGAACGTATTATCAAGATCATTGAGACAAAACAGAAAGAGGCCGGAAAGGTGTTCCCGGAGTATAACGTGAAGTTAGGGAAGCTTTCGAAAACTATTCAGGTCAAATAGGAGATGTGATGAATTACCTTGAGCTTATGGCGGCTTACAATTTACAAAAGAAAAAGCTCCTTATTGCGTCCACAGTCATGAATAATTTACCAAAACTGGCGCCCGTGGACCAGGAAACTTTCTTTTTGGACTACAGGTTTTTTAATAAGCATCTGTCGTATAATACTAATAAGGCCGTCAAACTCAAGGCCGCTAAGCTCGTAAAGTATGACGGCGTTATTGCTCACGGTGATATGAAGGGCGGACTTTTGTACCTGCGCGAGGATTCAGTGAACGAATACTTACCAGGAGGTCTTCCAGTCAGGCTCGGCCATATGAAATTCGCGAGGAAGTTTTACGATGATTATTACGAAGAGATAATGTTGATTGACCGGAAAAAGTTCTACACGCGGCATTTGGGGTATTCCGACGGAATAGACGTTGCAACGATGTTCTTGTCAAGACACGCAAAAGCAATAAGTACAGTACTGCCTGAGGTATTCGCGGATAGGACGTTGCGGCAGTGCTCATTACTTGGGCGCAAGAATCCGCAACTAGACGACGTACTTCGGCTGGCTGACACGTACAAGCTCGTTACGGAGTTGTCGGGAGATGAACACCGAGGCATAAAATTGACAATTAAGGGGCGGCACTGATGGCCATTAAAATAAAACATACTGTAGGCGTTTACATAGTTAATAGAACCGACCAGCTCTATAAGCACTACCACCAAAAGAAGAACCTTAAAAAGTTCTTGGACTCAATTAAGCAGACGCACTCAATAAAATATATTAGCGTCCCGAACATGTACCGGATAGGCTTGCGAACCCTGGGCACCTTAACCAGGGATTTGAACGTTGTCATCATTCCGTCTAGCACGTTCTTTTTTGACGCGTTTACGTGCGGTGATGCCATAGTTATGGTTGTGTCCCTGGACGCCGGGAACCCGAAATACTCTCACGGGATTTACTATCAGTCCTTATCGCTCGTGCGTAAGTTTCTGGGCGGGGAAAAGGTTGACGTGGGTATGGGGTCCGTATTCTACAGGATGAAGCCGGAGGGAAGGGCCATAATAGTGGCGAGTATGGTGGACGTGGCGGATTTTAAAGTATTCGGCAAACTATACAATAAATTAACGCGTATCTCGCTTGACTTAAAGGTAAAAGATGCTATAATTAAAATATTGCACATCAAAAGAAACAAGTACAATTACACTGCCGCAAAGGAGACCGCATGAGTTCCTGTTCAAAATGTAACGATTCCGGCTATCTGACTGCCGACATAAACGGGGAAAGGCAATTTATCGCGTTTTGCGATTGCCCCGCCGGCAGGGCCGTAAGGGACCGAATTTGGGAACAGAAGCTCGACGAAGCGGGCATACTGCGGGAGTACAGGGACTTGAAGTTTAAGAACTTTTTGGCGCAGCCTATGTCGAGTAAACAGCAAGTCTTTAGGGCCGACACTGAAGCCTACCTCAGGAACATAAAAACAAAGCGTGAAGCCGGAGGAATCTGGTTGATTTTCGGGGACGCCGGGACAGGAAAAACGTTAGCCGCCTCGCTTATTTTAAAAGAAGCGCTTAAAAAGGATTATTCGGCTAAGTATATAATTTGGACCGACCTCGTGGACGGTACATTCAACGACGATACGCTTGTGGCAAAAGTTCGAGAGGTAGACTTCTTAGCCATTGATGACTTAGGTAAAGACAAAACTAATGCGGCCGTGCATTCTAAGTATACGGAAGATATACTCGAGAAAATAATAAAGCCGCGGTTCAGTAATAAAATGCCGACAATCCTGGTGTCATCAAGAGATTACAGAGAGTTGTGCGTGCGGTACCCCATTATACCTACTATGGTATCGCCACAATATATTTCCGAAGTTCTGGGCGAAAATTTCCGCACGCGTGTAGACCGTAGTAAATAAACTGAAGGAGTGCGCATGAAAGATATAGAATTGCTGATTTTGCACTATTTACTGTACGCTCCCGACAGCGTCAAGGAGTTTCTTTCAGAGGGCATCGACGATACATTTTTCAGCAATCAGTCCAATCAATCTGTGGCCCGCATAATATTTGATTATTTTAAGACGTACACCAGTCCGATCTCGTCACAGGCATTGTCCATGAAACTGGAGCAGCTTCAGACTCCGGCTGCCGTGGCGGAAGCTTACGCCAAGTTTGATTCTGAGGAATTGGCTGGCCTGGAGGCTAAGTGGTTGATTGAGGAACTACGTAATCACAAAAAGAAGTCTATACTCGAAGACGGCCTGCAAGAAGCTGTAATAAACGTCCGAGGCACAGACCCGATGGCCGCGGAACAGACGCTCCAGAAGATTATCGACCAGCTCGTTAAGACGTCGACGAATAATAAGCAGGTCGCAAGGTTAAGCGACGAGATTCAAAGCGTTGTCGATACGTACAAAATACCCAAAAAAGATAAAGTCCTCACGTCGGGGTACTTTGAGATTGACGACGTGACAGGCGGGTATCAGCCGGGCTGGTTGGTTCTTGTTGCGGCGCTGCCTAAAATAGGTAAAACGAAATTTCTTGTTAATTGCGCCTGCAACATGGTCAAGAAAAAAGTTAATGTGCTTGTATTCTCGTTGGAAGTCGCGAAGTGGCCGTACATCAATCTCTGTACCAGCTGCTTGACTAGGATTCCGTATTCGGCACTGGACAAACGTTTCGACCCCGTAACCGGGAGCTCTCTTCTAACGGCTAACGACCATGAAAAACTCGCGCAGCTCGTTACTGACTTTGGAACAAACTACGGTGCGCTGCACATAGTGGACACGCAGGGCTCAATTTCGCCGGGAGAAGTTCAGGCATGGATTACTAAGCAAGAACAAGAGACGGGTGTCAAGTACGACGTTATTGTGATAGACTATGGCCAGCTTATGCGCGCCACGAGGTCTACTGGTAAAGACCATCTGGACCAGGCACAAATCGCGGAAGAGCTTAAAGCTATAGCCAGGAAGAATGGAAAGGTAGTACTTGCGGCAGTCCAAAGAAAGAACGACGAAAAGGCTATTAAGAAGGCGAGTAAACAAGAAACGGAAGACGGAACTGGGGCCGGCGGCGAGTCAATAGGCCGGTCTTTCGTGTGGTATCAGACAGCAGACGTTCTCATGATTATTCAAAACGAAACGCCGGACGAGCTTTCCATAGCTCCGCTGCGTTTTAAACTAATTTCGAGGTTTAGCCCGAACGCGTCATTTACTCTCATAAAAGATTATAACACCACGTCTATTTTATCCGTTAAGGATAATCCGCAGATGAAGGGGTTATGGGATGATAAAGACCCGGGCTAGGCCGGAGGCGTAATGAAAATATTAAATAAGCTTGGAGAGCAGGAAGACTTTAAAAAGTCGGAAGTCTACGGCTCCATAGAAAAGGCATTTAGAGCCTCAGGCAACGCTGTGGTCGACGAGGTTATAGAGGATTTGACGGAACAGGTCTCAGTTAAGCTCCACGCCATAAAAACTATACCCGTGGACCATGAGGTCGTGGCGTCAATAGTCGAGGAAGTTTTACGCGTCACAGATAACCATGACGTTTTTGCCCAGTACAGGTCACAGCAACAGCTTAAGAACTCCCTTCAGACAACGGCCGGCCTCAAGACGATATTCAATAAGTACCTGGATAAATCATCTTGGGAAATAAACGAGAACGCGAACATGGGATATTCACTCCAAGGATTGAATCATGCCATCGTGCGGTCCGCGATTGAGCGTCAATGGTTAGACAAGATATATCCGGAAAAAATAGCGGCTGCCTACAGAGACGGCTATATGCACATTCACGACCTGGACTCCCTTTCAACATATTGTTGTGGGTGGGACATTCAGGACCTGCTCCTTCAGGGTTTCGGCGGAGTTTCCGGGAAAGTGGTTTCGGGCCCGCCCAAGCATTTTGGGACGGCGCTCGGTCAATTGGTTAATTTCCTGTACACCTTGCAGGGGGAAATTGCCGGGGCCGTTGCCGTTTCGAATTTAGACACCTATCTGGCGCCGTTCATTTCAAAGGACGGGCTTACATACAAAGAAGTAAAGCAGGCGCTTCAGGAGTTCGTTTACAATATGAATGTCCCGACGCGTGTGGGGTTCCAGTGCTTATCAGAAGACACCGAAATACTAACAGACTTGGGATGGAAATCGATAGACGACGTGGTCGTTGGTACTAACATAGCAACCTACAACATGCAGGCGCGCAATATTGAGTACCTGTTTGCAGAGTCCGTTTTTACACGCGCGTACGACGGTGATATGTATCATATTACTGGACGAGGTACCGACCAATTAGTTTCGCCAAGACATAGAATTCTGCGGCGGGGGTTCAATTCCGACACAGACCTATTAGAAGAAGTAGAACTTGCAGCGAAGTTAAGAACTCCGTTACGTATGGTCTCTGGAAGTTGTGGGATGCTTGGTCCAGATATACTATCTGACGATTTGATACAGTTGTCCGCATGGATCATTGCAGAGGGCAGTTCTGATAAAAATGGACGCGGCGTAGGCAGAATCTCTATTTACCAATCTCCCAAGAAATACTTAGTGGAAATTGAGGAATTATTAGGTAGGTTGGGAGTTTCATATACAAAAAGAATGCAAGAAGGCCTGGGTGACCCCGTGGCGGTTCTGAGATTAGGGACCGACGCCAATAAACTAATATACGAATTACTCCAAACTAACAAAGAACGCGGCGTCAAGGTTATGCCGACGTGGACACGCCTATTAAATGCCCGGCAGGCAAATATGTTTATTGAAACTTACATGAAAGCCGACGGATGTAGGCGACGTATATCAACAATTAGTTCGGAAATTAAAGACGGCATTGTGACCATAGCCGTATTGGCAGGTCTGTCAACTTCTGTGGCGTTGCGCAAGCGGGCCGGTGTTGGCATATCGAAGCACAACATATGGCTTATATCAATTCTGGATGGCCCAATCGTCTCGGGCACAATACGAAAGGCGCAATACAGGGGGCGTATTTGGTGTCCTACAACAAAAAATCAAACCGTCGTTGCGAGGCGTAACGGTAAAGTTTTCATTACTGGAAACAGTCCTTTCAGTAATGTTACGCTTGACCTCACAGTCCCGAAGCACATGAAGGATTTGTCGGTTATTATAGGCGGTGAGGCGCAAAAGGAATCATACGGAGAATTTCAAAAAGAAATGGACATGTTCAATAAAGCATTTTTTGAGGTTATGGCCGCCGGCGATTATCAGGGACGCATTTTTACGTTTCCAATTCCGACCATCAATATCACCAAGAACTTTGATTGGGATAATCCCGCGCATCATACGATGTGGGACACCACGGCAAAATTCGGGACCCCCTATTTTGCCAACTACATAAATTCTGACATGGACCCATCCGAGAGCCGGTCTATGTGTCCATTAGATGGGTCCGAAAGGATTTTACACAAATCTTCGCGCGGATGGGGTTTAGAAGTGACCTCGTTAAAAGGTCTGCACGACTACTTCGGAAATTCGGAGTTCGAGATATTTGCTGATGGTAAGTTCGTAACCGGCAAACTCGCGCGGTATGATAAGCAAAAAATGATGACAGTCGAATTAGTTAATGGGCACAAACTCACGATGTCTACGACGCACGCAAATTTGGTGAAGTCGTCTTCCGAGGACTTAATGGAAACCGTACCAGGAGAGTCGCTCCGGGTGGGAAATTACTTGCCGTACAGCCTAAACGCGTTTCCCGGCAGTGGCGGCACGTACGAGTTAGGATACTTTGTCGGGGCATACGCAGGTGACGGTAGTTTAGACTCAAACACATCCGTGATATTTTCTCTCCATAAAGACCAAAAACTCGAAGTCGCGTCGCGTCTGATAAAAATAGCAAAGGACCAATGGGGCGCGCAGATAACCGAGACCATCACAAATAAATTATTAACTGTTCGTGTTTGCTCCAAAGCAGCGGTCGGGCTATGCACAGAATTTGTCGAATCTATGAAACGTACTAAACAATACGCCCCAAACATGTTTCAAATGTCGTTAGAATTTCGTCGCGGGGTTTGGGATGGGCACTATGCAACTGACGGAGGGAATAGAAACAGGATATACACGTCCTCCCCCAGAATGGTGGAATCCCTAAATATGCTTGCCGCTTCAATGGGAACTGCAACGTCGGTGATTAAAGATAGCCGCGCAGGAAGGCTTGGAGTCGAGCCCAACTATTCTGTTTTAACTTATCAGCTGAATCGAGAGTCTTATGGGGACACGTGGTTTAAATCTGAGGGGAAATTATGGGTGAGGATCAAAAGAATAACTAAAATAGCCGCCAGGCGGTCCGCATATTGTTTTGAGGTTCTGGACGGGGACGCTCCAGTATTTACAGTCGGCGGAACGGGCATCCTTACACACAATTGCAGATTGAGATTATCACTTCGTGAAATACACAAGCGTCACGGAGGGTTGTTTGGGTCCGGCGCGCTTACCGGCAGCTTGGGCGTTGTGACGCTCAGCCTTCCGATGATGGCACATGAGTCCAAGGGGTCCAAGGCTAAGTTTTACACAAAGATTGAGAAATACACGGAGCTCGCCAGGGACGCACTCGAAATTAAGCGCGGGGTTATTGAGGCGCTCACAACACAGGGATTGTATCCATATTCAAAACACTATCTTTCCAAGGCGTTCGAAAGAGACAAAAAGTATTGGTCCAATCACTTCTCGACTGTGGGTCTTATTGGCATGTACGAAGCCGCGACGATGCTCGGCGTAGATTACGCGTCGGCTGAGGGTAAAAAATTCGCAGAAACGGTCCTTAAATTCATGAATAGAAAACTTGTGACTTTTCAGAACGAGACCGGCAATTTCTATAACCTGGAAGCTACGCCGGCCGAGGGCGCGTCGTACAAATTGGCGTTGGCAGCCAAGAAAAAGTACCCGGACATTAAAACGTCGGGCACACACGTGCCGTATTTCACAAACTCTACGATGCTCCCGGTGAATTCTGGTGCGGACCTATTCAAGGTTTTGGAACATCAGGATTCAATTCAGTCATTATATAGCGGCGGGTGCGTGGAAGGTGGCACACTTGTTGTGACTGACCGAGGGGAGTTTCCTATTGAGTATATTGTAAAGAATTATGAGTCAATGAAACCCCTGCGTATTATAAGTTATAATGTACATAACCGCATTAGTGAATGGGATGAGGTTATGGACGCGGTGCAAATAAACGTGGCCGTTAAGGATAAAATTCGAGTTATCGGGGAGAGGGGTTTGGACATTACGACCTCTGATTGGCATCCATTTCTCGTCCTTAAAAATAAACAATATCCGGGGTATTGTCCTAATTGTCAAAAAGTAATGGACGTAAAATCCTTTGCCACGCATTTAAGATTTCACAAAGAGTGTCGTGAAGTCTATAAACATTATTCAGCACAAACGGAAATAATTGAGCGCCGAGCTGATGAATTAACTAAGGGCGACCACATACTGCAAAATAGTTCTGTTATGTTGTCTAAAAAAGACGCCATGTATACTGAGGACGATATGTACATATTGGGGTTTTTTATAGGCGACGGTGCTTTATCTGCGAGGCGGGATAATCGGGGAGGGAACAATCTACTTAGACATGTTACTAGATTTTTTAGCGGCAGAACGGAGCCGCTATATAAACTGAGGGCTTTGCTGGCCGCAAAATTTGGAAGTGTTGTTAATTTGCAGCATACTGACAAACGTTCTCCGAACTTAGCAATACTGGCTAGTAACACTAAATCAGTCGCGGATTTTTTATTGGAGGCGGGTTTTGTGCCGGGAGAAAAGACGTACACAGTACGGTTTTCATCAGCAATTAAATCCGAATTAACACAAAAAAATGCATGGGGCTTATTGGCCGGTCTTGTGGACAGCGACGGACATATTGGTAAACATACCGGCACGTTTGAGTATTATACTGTGTCTAAAGATTTAATAGACGATATGAGTTATTTATTAACACTTTTAGGTGTTGTACATTCTAAAAAACCAAAACTCACACGCAGGGCTAACGAGGTTGACGGATGGAGGATAATCATACCTAATTATGAGTTTTTGAGAATTTTGCCACATATACCTATGACGACACAGATTCCTGTTAGAACTCGCCCCAACACGAAGTATAGTAGGTATATTCCCGCTGTGGTGGTAACGTCAGTTTCTAAAGTCAATGTCAAAGACAATATGTTTTATGACTTAACGGCGAGGCGTAACCATAACTATTTGGCGGGGAATGCTACAAAAGTTTTTATCCACAATACGGTCCTGCACGCATATTTGGGGGAGCAGATTACCGGAGACCAGGCCAAACTCCTGGTAAAGAAGGTTATGACACATTATTCTTTGCCGTACCTGTCGATTACGTCCACGTTTAGCATATGTCCACGGCACGGGTATATTCCCGGTGAACATCCGCTCTGTCCGAAATGTATAGCTGAAAAACAGGCGCTAGAGGACGCGCTTAAAAAATTGAAGGGAGACAGTAAATGAAAGAATCAGTAGGAATAGTCATTGCGTTGTACAATCAGGGTAAATATCTGGACGACGCAATTAGGTCAGTCATTGACAACGGGGATAAGTTTAACGTTGAAATAGTCATAGTTGACGACAAAAGTACGGACGACTCGTTGAAAATAGCCAAAGAACTCCAGGTGGTTTACGTGGCGCACAAGATCCGTATCCTCGAGCACGAAGTTAACCGGGGCCAGGCCGCGGCCAGGAACACGGGTATTATGCACCTACCCGACGCGGATTACATTATCTGCCTTGACGCAGACGACAGATTACACTATAATTATATCAACAGGCTCTGGGGCACGATCCAGCGGGACAAAGTGGACGTCTCCTACGCCAATTCTCAAATGTTCGGAGACCAGACAGGCGTGTACAAGTGGCCGGAATTCAGTGAAGCCAACCTCAAACGCGGAAACTTCATAAATTGTTCCGCCATGTTTAAGCGCGTTGTGTGGCAAAATTCGGGCGGGTTCGACGAAACTATGCGCGACGGGCTTGAAGATTACGAGTTTTGGATCCGGGCGTTCAGGCGCGGTTTTAAATTCGCAAAGAACAATGATACGCGGCTTTGGTGGAGGCGTTCGGGTACAGGAACGACGCATTCGATCGACACGGACAAGGAAAAGCACGATAAAGTTATGGGTTACATTAAAACCAAGCATAAGGAGTGGGTCGGGACATGAAAGACGCGTGGCAAGAAATTGTAGACAGGCACCCGAACGTATCCGTTGACGACAATCCCGACCGGAGGAATAAGTCAACCTGGCTGTTTATGATGGAATGTCATCCTGTTATACCGAGGAATTACGCGCCGGAGACCATTTTTCAGTATAAAGGCCTCGTTACCTGGAATAGAAAAATAATTGATATGTATAAGGATTCTATTGCGACGGCGCACGTAGTGGGATTTCCCATACCATACGTAAACCATATTACAGAGTTCACTCCATTCTCAAACAAATTCAATGCTACATGTGTTATGGGCCGGTACCGTGAGCCCATCAGGATTGATGGGGACATAGTAGCGCAACGGCTAAGCACGGCTGAGGGCCTTCAGAAGGCGGGGCTTCAGGTGCACTGTTATGGTAAAGTGGCCTACGGCGGCAGGATGTACAAAGGTCCCGTGGGTGCGGCGGAAGAATCGTTCCCCGGGTCCGTGTCAAAACTTAGGCTGGTGGACAAGTATAAATATACGCTCGCGTTCGAGAACTGCTACCACGAATTGTATTCCTGGGATTACATAACCGAAAAGATTTTTGACGCGTTTAGGGCCAAAACCGTCCCCATTTACTATGGGTGCTACAACGTGGAGGAACATATCCCCAAAGAATTATTCGTGGATTACCGGGAGTTTAGGAACGACTCAGACCTGGTCAAGTATTTGGGAAGTATTACTGAAGCTCAGTATACGAAAATGGTGAATGACGCGTACGATTTTTGTGAGGGTTCCCGCTGGGGTAACATAAACGACATTGACAGAGTATTTGGAGAGTTAAAATGATAAACGTGTTCATTTTTTCAAAGGACCGGGCGATGCAGCTGGACTTATTGCTGCGTAGTCTTAGGCACCATAATTTCCCGCATTCACACCTTTCGATTTTGTATAAAACAACGAATCCGAGCCACGAAGCTGGATATAGTAAGTTGATAGCAAAGCATCACAGGCACGCAGGTTTGGGGGATATCGCGTGGATAAAAGAGTCAGATTTCCGGCAGGATTTTTTCAGAATCCTGTCGGGATTCACGGAGAATTATTGTCTTGGCTTCGTTGACGATTCCGTTATGATACGCGCGCCGAGACTTGACGTCCTTATTCCGCAATACACTGACGATGTTGTATGTATTTCCACGCGCATGAACAAACACATCCACTATTGTCATCCGGCGAAGTTAGAAATAGGCACCCCCAAAAATTTCATAGAGGAAACAAAGTTTCTTAAGTGGGATTGGACGAAAGAAAACCCAAACGGCGAGTGGGGGTATCCACACGCGGTTGATTCACACATCTATAAGACCGCGTACTTTAAGCGCTTGGTGTACTCTATAGAATATACATTCCCCAACGACTTAGAGGGTGAAATGAACCATCGACGGGACCCGTCAAGGCCCAATATGGTATCCGATTTGGAGTCATGCGTTATTACTATCCCCAATAATCTCACTCAGCGGGGCTTTACGCCGCACGGGGAAAATCCCGAGTTTTCGCTTTCTACACTAAACGCAAAGTTTTTGGAGGGCTACATTATTGACGACTCCAAACTTTATGATTTCCCTAACGAGACCGTTCATCAGGAAATCCCGTATACGTTGGTGCGGGAATGACAAATTTCAAAATCATAATCCCGGTGTATAATTGCGCGCATCTCATTTTAAAAAGCATGCAGATCATAGCCGCGCAGACACACACGGCATGGCAGTGCGCGATAATTAACGACGCTTCCACGGACCAAACCAAAAACATTGTCGAAAAGTTTGCGGCAGAAAATCCCAAATTCAAGATAATTAACAATCCTAAAAATGTGGGCGTCGGTGCTAACATCATGGCTGGAATAAGTGCCATATGTTCTAGGGAAGATGACGTCGTGGTGATTGTTGACGGGGACGACCGGCTGATTGATAACGGAGTCTTAGACAGGCTTAATAGGGAATACGAGAATCCCGACGTTTGGTTGACGTATGGCCAATATGTCACGGCAGAGAATTTGGCATTGGGCCGAATGGTGCCAGGATGCAACAAACCCTTGACTGATATTATGACCACGCGGCGCGTCGAAGTAAATTTTTCACATTTAAAGACGTTTAAGTACCACTTGTGGAAGCATGTTTCAGACGCCGATTTGCGCGGCAGAGACGGAGGGTATATTAAATCGGCGTTTGACGTGGCTCTTATGGTTCCGATGGTGGAGTTAGCCGGGATCAAACATGTAAAATTCATAGATACAATTTTGTACGTGTATAACATGGGCAACAACGGCGCGCACGAGTTCTTGCGCCGGCCCAGAGTTCAGCAGGAGGAAAATCTATACATCAGAAGCCTCCCAAGAAAGAAGGCGCTGTATGATTGACAAAAAAGAACGGCATCTGATTGACACAATCATTAAAGATGGTATGTGCGTCTTTGACGTAGGGGTAAACAAAGGCGAATGGATTGGCCTGGTACTGGGGAAGTACAAAAATATATCAGCACACGTATTCGACCCCATCCCAGGAATTCTTAGCGCTATTGCTCCCGGTACTCAGAATAAAATCACAAAAAACTCGGTGGCAGTATCGGACGTTGTCGGTGAGAAGGAATTTTACGTATACGAACAAATTACCGAACTGAGTACGATTTATCGGCGGGGGCGCGATATTGAAGAGCAGTTTCATTTGGCGCCCAGAATCATAAAGGCACCGACGTGTACCTTGGACGAGTATTGTGCCGAAAGGGGCGTCAAGGCCATAGATTTTCTTAAAATAGATGTGGAAGGCGCAGAACTTGACGTATTCCACGGTGCACAGGAATTACTACGGAGTAAGCGCGTCGCGAATTTACAATTTGAGTATGGCGGATGCAATATTGACAGCAAGCACACCCTCCTCGACATGCATTTTTATTTGAGGTCGGTTGGCTATGATATCTATAAAATGGAAGAGGCTCGCGTCATTCCGTTTAATGATTTCGACCTTAAGATGGAAGACTACCAGCTCACAAATTACTACGCGAAGCCGGGGGCGTAAAGTGCTAGAAGTTTTGTACGTGCTCGGCTATCCTGACGACAAAATAGAATCCGCGGTGGCAAGATTGGTATGTTCAATCGACAGCCTGCGCGGGCAGTACGTGAAGCCGGTAGTATTTAATGCGTCCGCACAGTGTGTTCATTCAAAGATTTCGGCGGCCAAGCAGGCAGTGTTGTATTATTGGCACCCGATTTCGGGCCCATTCCGCAAGCCGTTGTGTATCAACTACGCGGTCAAGAATTATATTTCTGGCAAGTATTTTTTGTTTTCCGACATTGACCTGGTATACCAGCACGATTACGCGGACAAAATGAATAAACATATACCGGACGCGGGGTCAGTACGCGTGGTGCCGTACAACTTTAACATATACGCTGATTTATTGTCATCCAATTACGCGGATTTAATAACCCTAAACAAAAGCGCCGGCGGGTTCGCGCACGGAAACGGACTAATACACCGTGATTCTTTTGTGAAAGTTCGCGGGTTTGACGAACATTACTGTATGTACGGGCCGGAAGACGATGATTTTAATAAGCGTGTGGGTTTTATAGACAAGGTCATTTATGACAAGGACATAGTCACGGCACACCTTAATCATGGAGAGGGCCATATTCAGGCCGCGAAAGACGCCGGCTTTTACAAATCTAATCACGATTATTATGCTGAACGTATGAAAACGTTGAGTGCCGAAACTATAGTCGCTAATGACGATGGCTGGGGCAAACTATGAAAAAAATGTATCACATAACGGACTGGACAACTCCGAAGTTATTTTATGACAAGTATATATCACGTATCTACGCGTTGTATGGGAGCACGAAGATTGAGCCTACGCTCGATTTCGGGGCCGCAGACTTTGTAGTGATGACAAACCAGCTTTTGCCAATTGCCGGAGCTACAGAACAGGACCTGGCGCGCAAACGTTTAATTATTCATCAATACGAACCTCCGTCGCGGCATTCGATGTGGGGTAAATGGAGTGATCCAGTGAGAATGGATAAGGAGGCCTTCAAATTCTTTGACATGCAGCGAAATAGGCCTATTGTGTGGCCGTATTTTGACGTAAAGGGCCAAAACTTCGAACCGTGTGCTGAATTTACATCGGCGGCTCGCCGTGATAGGATGTGTTTTATTACGTCTTTGTGGAATATGTATCCTGGACATAAATTACGACTCCATATCCTGGATTACTTTAAGCGGGTGGGTCTGGATTACGACTTATACGGCGGCAAGCAATACACCGCGACGAGCACAACAATTGACCAATATCCGCAGTGGAAGGACATAGAAGTCGCGAATAAACATGATGTCCTCAATACGTACAAGTACGCTTTGGTTGTGGAAAATACGTACGAGCCTAACTGGTTTTCTGAAAAGCTTTGGGATTGCCTCATAAGTGAAAATTTGGCGTTCTACTGGGGTTGTCCTTCTATTGATAACTTCATTCCGTCGGAAGCAGTCATAAAATTGCCAGAAAACGGAAGCCTTGAAGAGATACGCCACATAATTATTAACGCCATGGCGCGCGACGAGTACTCTAAACGGCTGCCCGCCATTCGCGAGGCCAAGAAGGTTATGCTGGAGAAGTACGACTTAATACACACGTTGGAGGATATTGTAAAGTGAAACTGCAGATCCGGGATATTATAGGCAAACATAAGGGTGAGCCGTGTCTTGTCATGGGATTGGGTCCTAGCCTAAATCCGCACCTTGACCGCCTCGAAAAACATAAAGGGGACGGTATTTTGCAGATTTCTTGCAACCATTGGTTTGACGTGATGGATACAAAAATCGATTACTGGGTGTTGTCAAATTCTGACGATACTATCAAGAATTTACATCCTAAAATTAACGAGTTTAAGATACCCGTTTTTTACGCAGAGTCTGTGGATGACACGAGTCGGGAGTTCGTTGACGCGGCGTTAAAATACGATTATTTACCTTTCGACGAGCGGCATTTTAATGACGTACCATACCATAGCAGCCTCGTAAAGATTGGAAACTGTTGTGATAGAATCACACCAGGCCGGCTTACGCTTCAGGAAGAATTACAAAAGTTATCTGGGCACAAGGAGCGTAACAGTTTTGTGTGCTCAGTCGCCGAGCACTGTATATCATTTGCTATTCTGTTCCAGTGCAACCCCATTTATGTTGTGGGCGTGGACCTGGATTACAATTTAGGTTACGCGGGGAAGAAAAAGAAATTAGAAGTTTATCGCCCTCCGGGGTTTCTCGGGTTTGAGCCGCACAAACACATAATTATAGACAATCTCAGAATTCTTAACGAGCACGCAAAGAAACTCGGCATACAAATTTATAACATAAGTGAAACTCCGGCGTTTTCGTCGTTTGAGCGAGGTAAAATATGAGACAAACTATTCCGGGTATTCTTAGCCGGCACAAGGGAAAGCCGGCCGTGGTGCTTGGGCACGGTCCGAGTCTAAACGACGTCAAGCCCAAGCTGGCATCTTTGGCAAAAACGCACGTATTACTCGGATGTAATAATTGGTTCGTATTTTACGACGTAGCCCCGCATTATTGGGTTCTCGCAAGTCCCGTGGATTCTTTGGCACTGCACTACGGGCGTATGGAGCAATTAAAGATACCAGTATTTTATGCGGACGTGGCGGACGTGGATGGCGCGAAGTACGCAAACATGTTAAAATCCGAAGTTTTGGCCTACGATGAGCGACACGCCGGCGGTCAGGATTGCGTGCATGGGCACCGGCGCTGTTGTGATTTCAGGGTAGTTGGGCGCCTGACCGTTCAGGAAGAGCTTCAAAAATTTTGTCAGGCATCAGATAAGTTCATTGGCGGGTACACAGTAACCGAGTATATGCTCGCGTTCGCCATTCTCATGGAGTGCAACCCCATATATTTGTCGGGTTTAGATTTTGACTACACGCGCGGATACGCGTCCACGATGTCCGGAGTTCCTCATCCCGTAATAGTGGACCCCAGCTGGCCGCGACACGGTGGCCCAGAAAATCTAGGATGGACAGAATTATCCCAGGATTTCACGATAATGGTTAAGTCCGCGCAAAATAGGGGAATCGAAGTTATAAATCTTAACAAATCCTCCAGGCTTGAGACTGTACCGAAGGGAGATTTTAAATGAAAGTCGTGGCTGTTATTCCGGCGCGCGGGGGCTCGAAGGGTATTCCAGGCAAGAACATAAAGAAATTTTGCGGGAAGCCGCTTTTGGCGTGGACAATTGAGCACTGCCTAGCAGCCCTTCCGAAGGACGATATTTATGTATCTTCCGACGATGAGAAAATACTAGACGTGGCGGAGAAATGCGGAGTATGTTGCGTGCGGCGCCCGTCAGAATTAGCCACCGATACGGCGAGCACTGAGGATGCCATTCTCCATGCAATAGACTGGATGGCACTCGATTTGACGATTGTATATCCTCAGGTCACGTCTCCGTTGCGGTATCCTTGCGACATCGCCCGCGGCATTACTGCGTTTCAAAACGGAAATTTTGACTCACTTTTCTCGGCTGTCCCCTTGACAGACCCGTGTATTTGGGATATAAATATAAATAGCATAACTTATGATTACCGGACTAGGGCGAGACGGCAAGATAGGATTCCATACCTGCTAGAAAACGGGTCCTTTTACATTTTCAAGCGCGGCATTTTGGAAAAGTATAATAACCGCTTGGGCGGTAAGATTGGGACCTACATGATGAAACCGTTCCAGGCGCATGAAATTGATGAACCCGACGACCTTATTTTGTGCGAGCATTTTATGCGGACAAAAATATTAAAGAAAGGCTAGTGGCACATGAACGTACTCTTGATAGTCTATGACAATGACTCGCACATTAATACGTTTCCGCTCGGTACGGCGTATATTGCCCGCGCACTGATCGACGCCGGACATTCAGTGTCTATATACAATCAAGCGGTTTATCACTATTCGGAAAAGCATCTTACGGATTATTTAAATACGCACGATTTCGGCGCGGTTGGTATGGGTACAGTCGGTGGATACTACCAATATCAAAAACTACTTAAAATTTCGGAAGCTGTCAATAAGAGTGAACGTGACTTCGTGTACATTTTAGGAGGTCATGGGCCGTCTCCTGAGCCGGAATACTTCTTAAAGAAAACTGGCGCGGATTTTATTGTTCTTGGCGAGGGCGAGGAAACCATTGTAGAATTACTTGCACGATTGGATTCTCCGAGCGAGGTTCGCGGCGTAGCCTTTTTACGGGGCGGGGCGCTGGTTAGGACCGAAGATAGGCCGCTCATTGCGGACGTCGACCACATATCATACCCGGCGTGGGACTTATTTCCTATAGAACATTACGTGCTTTTGCAGAATAGAGGAACCACGCGCGGAGACCGCATGCTGCCCATTCTATCTGGACGCGGCTGTCCGTATCAGTGCGCGTTTTGCTACCGCATGGAGAAGGGGTTCAGGGCCAGGAGCGCAAAGTCCATTGTGGACGAAATGCGAGTTCTTAAAGAGCGGTACCACATAACGGCCGTAGACTTTGCGGACGAGCTGCTCATGTCATCGAAGGGACGTGTCCTAGAATTGTGTGATGCGTTTAAAAACAGCGGCTTGGGCCTTAAATGGGGATGTTCCGGAAGGTTAAACTACGCAACGCCCGATGTTTTGACCGCCATGAAGGATGCCGGTTGCGTATTCATAAATTATGGGATAGAGGCTATGGACGACGACGTGTTAAAGAAAATGAACAAATGTTTGACAGTGAGGCAAATTGAAGCTGGCGTGGCGGCCACGTACACCGCTGGAATACAGCAGGGATTAAACATTATATTCGGGAACGTAGGCGACAATCAAGAGGTGATAAACAAGGACGTGGAGTTTTTGCTGCGCAATAGTACAGGATTCGAGCTTCGTACGTTGCGGCCCGTTACCCCATACCCAGGATGCCCCCTCTACTATAAAGCTATAGAGGACGGTAAACTTAAAGGGGTTGCGGATTTTTACGAGAATAAGCACACGAACTCTGACCTCCTCACGGTGAATTTTACTAATCTGACAGATGACGAATTTTATACCGCGCTAAAGGACGCAAATACAGGATTGGCTAACGACTATTATGAAAAAAACAAAGCGGCTACGCTCAGAAGTATCGATGATTTATACGATAAAAAGAACGCGGCGTTTAGGGGGTTTAGGCAGGTATGAGTGACATTAAGAAAAAAGACGACTACGATTGGACAAAGTACCACGAAACCTACGTACACTGCCGCCAGCGTGATGGTGTGGACGACTGCGATAAGTTCGTGGAGTTCACCACAGAAAATGGGGAATTCAAGATAATAAATAAGGACCGGCAGCTCGGGTGTTGGAATGAATTATTCTACCAAATAGGGACTCTTAGGCCGAAAAGCGTTTTTGAGTGCGGATGCGGTCCCGGGCACAATTTAGTAAACGTGCTGCGCATATTACCCGACGCGCGTATTATGGGCTGCGATATATCGGAGACTCAGATTCACGGTACAGGAAAATTTTATAATATACCACCGCATATTACGGAACGCCTCAAAGCCCTAGACTTTGCACAGGTAGACGCCTGGAAACACATTAACTCCACATTTGACTTTATTTACACGCACGCAGTAATAATGCATCTCGAGGAATCTAGAGCGCGGGAGTTTATTAAAAATATGATATTGTTATCCAACAAATACGTGTTAATGCTAGAAAACACGACACCCCCGCATTATTTGGATTATACAGACGCTGTAAAGCAAACATGCGCGGATCTTAAAATACCGTTTAAGTTGGAACGTACTTCAAAATACGCGGTTGAGGGAACACTGCTGATACTGGAGAAAGCATGAGAAAAGTTTGGTGGAATGGAAAACTAATTCCGGAATCGGAAGCTCGCCTATCAATCTATGACGAGGGACTAATGTTTGGTTCGGTGGTCTTTGAAATGTTGCGCTCGTTTAAGGGTGAGCATTTTATGCTCACGGAACACCTTGACCGTTTGTTCAATGGACTAAAGATTTTACGAATAGACCCGGGATATACAAAGGAACAGCTTGTAGACGCCGTGCGCGTGGTGACTGAGGCTAATAAAGAAAACATGCAGCCGGACGATGAGCATAGAGTCATGATAGACGTAACCCGAGGCCTTTTAGGCCTATACGAGGATGTTGACGCGCCAAAGGGTCCGAATGTAATAATAGCGGACTTTCCGCTCAGGTGGACAGTTTCCAGCATGGGACACCTATTTGACGTGGGTATCAATGCAGTAATTCCGTCTCAGCGGGCCATACCGGCCAGTTTATTAGATCCCAAAATTAAGAATCGTAGTAGAATTCATTACCTCAATGCTAACATTGAAGTTTCACAGGTTAAAGGCGACAACAACTGGGCGCTATTACTGGACCCAGACGGCTTCGTGGCAGAGGGCACGGGTGATAACTTCTTTATTGTAAAGAATGGAGTGCTGTACACGCCAGAAGGCAGAAATATTCTTCGCGGCATAAGCCGGGACTACGTCGTGGATTTGGCCCGGTTTCACGGGTCGGACGCCGTAGAAAAGAATATCGAACCGTATGATGTATATACGGCTGACGAGGCGTTTATGACAGGTACACCGTTCTGTATGCTCCCAGTCACCAGCCTTAACGGAAATCCTATCGGAAATGGAAAAGTCGGTCCGGTATACAACATACTCCTGAACAAATGGTCTGAGCGCATGGGAGTAGACATTAAAAAACAGATTCAGTCATGGAATACCGGTGGCACAAATAAAGTTACGCCGTATCAATTTAGGGGCGCAAAATGAAAAGTAGCTTTAACTGGATTAACATAGAGCTAACGAGCATGTGCAATAAAAATTGCGCATGTTGCGGCCGGCGCAAAATAGAGAAAGAACTCCCACATTTGGCGAAGTGGGGTCATATGCCGATGGCTATGGCAAAGCGCATAGCAAAACAATTACCGGAGGGTATCGTTGTTTCTCTCCACAACAATGGCGAACCGCTCGTGCATCCGGAATTTGGTAAAATAGTAAGATTGTTTCATAAGCAAATTCGCGTGCTCAATACTAACGGCAAGCTTTTAATGGAGAAGGCCGGGGAAATTATAGGGAATTTGGACACCATAACTGTCTCAATGATACCTAATGATCCAGAATGGCAGGCCCAGCTTCGTGTGTTGGAACAATTTCTGGACATCAAAGACGCCAAGAAACCGCGAGTTATTATACGTTGTACCGGTGATATTGAACCTGACCGCATGCTTAAGTACGAGAACCTCGGTTGCCTGTTAGTGGACAGGGTTTTGCATTCGCCTATGGGCAGTTTTAATTACGCGCGGACGACGGTTATTCCAGAATACGGAATTTGCAACGAGATGCTTAATCACCCCGCCGTAGACCGGTTCGGTAATTTTTCCATTTGTGTCAGGTTCGACCCTCGCGGCGTCGGCCGGCTCGGGAACGTTGAAAAACAGAGCATTCAAAATTTATGGAACGGTAAACTGCGCAAAGAATGGCTGCAATACCACATTGATGGGCACCGGGACATGGTGCCGTTATGTAAATCCTGTGAATTCTGGGGCGTTCCCAGGGGAAAACTTTAGGAGGACTTATGGATATTCTTAGTCCCATCATCAACATTTTTACTATTTGGAATCACATGCAGTTGAAGAAACATGAAAGTTTACCAATATCCTACTCGTCAATTAACACATATATTGAAAACCGAGTTGCGCGCGAAACAGAATGTGCTATTGCCCGCCGCGAAAAATTTAAAAAGGACCTTATTGAGGCGTTATGTATTGCACACGGGGTGGCTAATAATGCGAACGGGTAGTAAAAAAATACGGTCATGTCTAAACTGTGGTAAGATATTTAGTAGCTACAACGACGCGCCAAAATTTTGTAGTTTGTCGTGTTCAACGTCGTACCGAAATCGCATGGGTATATGCGGCATGAAAGGAAGGACGCATTCTGACGCAACTAAGCGGCATTGGTCAATAACGCGCAGTGGTGATGGCAACATATCAAAACGCGCGGACGTGCGCGAGAAAATATCCAGGGCGCTGCGCGGGCGAAAACTCCCGTGGCTTACCGGAAAAAAGCGTCCAGCGCATTCAAAATGGATGAAGGAAAATTGGAAAACGTTTGCTAGCGCGCATATAGGGAAGGGTAATCCCGACATCGCCACATATGCCATTTTAAACAGTAAGGGCCACAGTAAACTACATGACAACGTGCATACGGCATTAGTTGCGCATGGTAAGTTCGATTCCGAACAAAAGATTGGGCGGTACACCGTTGACGAGGTATGTAAAAAGCGCAAACACGTGATTGAAATATATGGAGACAAGTTCCACGCCAACCCCAAAATCTATTCTGCAAATTCGTTTCCACACCCGTTTAGAAAAACACTGTCCGCGGACGCCATTTGGACATACGACTTAGCACGCACAAAATATTTACAAGTTCGTGGTTACAGGGTGACAATTTTATGGGAACACGATTTAAAAACTTTAGGAATAGCGGAGGCAATAAAATGCGTACAATTTTAGTGGGTGAGATCGGCATTAACCATGGAGGGGACATCGAGATGGTTAAGAAACTTATAGACGCTGCTGTACTTGGGGGCTGCGCCTATGTTAAGTTCCAAAAACGTGACATAGACTTAGTTTATACAAAGGAGGAACTGGACGCGCCGCGCCAATCTCCGTGGGGCACGACTAACAGGCAACAAAAGGCCGGGCTCGAGTTTGGATTGGCGGATTATAAGACCATAGACAGGTACTGTCTTGATAAAGGTATTGGCTGGTTTGGTAGTCCGTGGGACGTTAATTCAGTAGAATTTTTGGCGCAATTTAATCCGCCGTTCATAAAAATAGCGTCCGCGCTACTCACTAACTTGCCTGTACTGAAGAAAATTTCGGAGACAGATATTCCGGTAATCATCGCCACGGGTATGAGCTCCAAGGAGGAAATAGATTTTTGTCTGAACTTGTTGGGGTCCCAGGTCAAATACATTTTGTCGTGCACTTCGAGTTATCCGACCCCGATCAAGGACGTCAACTTGAGCCGCCTGCTTACGCTCCAAAAGACGTATCCGAAGTACGCCATAGGCTATTCTAATCATCATCCCGGAATCAACTTCGTGTGTGCTGCGGCAGTATTGGGGGCTAAAATGATCGAATATCATATTACGCTGGACCGAGCCTCATACGGAAGCGACCAGGCCGCGTCCATTGAGGTGCCAGGAATGCTGAAAATAAAAGATTTTGTTGGTACCATAGAAGCTGGATGGGGAAGCGGGTCCATAGGATGTCTTGAGAGTGAGATACCCATTCGTAAAAAGTTGAGAAAATAATGGACAAGATAACGGTAGCACATTACAAAGAGACTCCCATAGCTTGGGCTCCAGACGAGATAGTAAAATGCATCAACAAGTATAGTAAAAAGTATAATGCTGTGCTCGTCAGCCCCAACGAGTCAGCCATGGCTCCAGAAGACCAGTCCACGACGTCGGACCTTGTTCCTGTGGTAACTAAGGCAGAACTAGCGAACTACGACCTGGTGCATTTTCACAACAAGTTCATTCCGACGGCGAAACCCAAGCTCATGCAATACCACAGTATTCCAGCGTTTACACACACAAACTTCCCAGGACCAAAAGCCGTTATTGCACAGTTCCATGCACTCCTT